>Ga0208460_10000019_pt1 | contig 123026 bp, 126 predicted proteins | sample AD_STIC10_MetaG_FD_184436 | JGI IMG/M metagenome (GOLD analysis project Ga0208460, IMG submission 184436) | Active sludge microbial communities of municipal wastewater-treating anaerobic digesters from USA - AD_STIC10_MetaG (SPAdes) (version 2) | ecosystem: Engineered > Bioreactor > Anaerobic... | reverse complement strand
AAGTAAAAGCAACAAATTTATCAATAGGAAATTTAACGGGTTTTGCAAATCTTAGAGTTGTAAACAATACAGGCAATAGTAATTCATTTACAATAAGAGATCATTTACCTGTTGGTGATAATTCTTGTCCAAATAGCATCATTAAGATTACGTTTAATAACGTTATAGACACCAGAACCATACAAAATAAAATTTTATTAAAAGACTATAGTGGAAAAGTAGTAGATACAAGATTTTATTCGTATATTAATGAGGATTATGATTCAGTTTTAGTTTTAGAACCAATTTCTGGATTAGAAAATGATAAGTCCTACCGCGTTGATGTTTTAAGAGGTATCCTGTCTGAGAATGGAGGAGTAATGGAGGAATGTAATTTTTCTTCTGATGAAACATGTTATTCTTGGGAATTTAAGACGGCAGATAGCGTATGTTCCTTAAATAGAATAAATATTATATCTCCAGTTGATAAATTTTATGAATTTAATTCTTCTGGCGAGAGTTTTAATTTTGTTGTTGAAGAAATGGATTCCATGGGTAATATTATACACCCAGTGCAGGGTATTTATGATTGGAGCTTAAGTTGGGAGAGTAAAGATTCTAATTTGGTTGATATAGGGTCTGGATCAGATTCATCATCAAATTCAGTTCCTTTTGTTTCAAAGAATAAAAATGGTGTTACTACTTTAACGGTCACAGCCTCCGCTCTGGATATTCCGGTTGGATATACTGGATCAGATTTAGATGATGAGGCTAGGGTAGAAGTATTTTTATGTGAAAATCCATGGACACCGCTTACAGACGATGAATACAATTTTTCGATAAAATATTGTAAAGACGGTAATCTCCCAAATTTATATATAAGATCAAATACTAATGCATCTAATGGTCAATTAAAAGAATATATTTTAACTTTTAATCCAAATACGGTTAGCGCTGGAAATGGTTTAAATAATTCTATTAACAAAATCGTGAGATTGTCCAATAATTCATTTATACTAAATATATTTTCACAGATATTTGGTGGAATAACAAATAAGTTGTTTGGCACAAAGGTTTTTGCAAGCATAGAGGATTATGAACAGGATGTTATAGGCTTGAGAATTTATAAAAATCCCAAGCATTTTTCCCCGTATTATTGGTATTATAAAAGTAATTACATATCATTCAAAGGAAGTCCTCAAAAAACAACAGTTGATTCTTATAGCGCAATAAAAGACGGAACAACTACATATGTAAATGCCGGAAATAAAGTAATTCATAATTTAGAAGAAAATGAAGAAAATTTTGATACCTATATCTATTTAATTTCATATAATTCAAATGCTTCTGTTTTAACAAGAGGAATAGTTGCTCAACTTATAAACAATTGGAAATTTAATACAAATATTAATAATTTTGACGAAAAGGTTTATTTAACACAGGATGTTAAAAGATGGGAAGATATTAGAACAATTGAGTCAATGCTTGATGGCTACGCTCAAAAAAATAAATATTGCGCATATACATCTAATCCAGTTAATGGAAGTTGTTCAGAAACAGCAGACCTATCTTATACATGGAGAGATGATAATGGAGATGGGGTAATTGATAATGGTGAGTGTTATAATATTTCTAGTGATATAAGATGTTCCAGTGATGAATATTGTATAAATCACCATTTGAGATTTCATAAATGTACAACAAGATATCCAGAGTTAAATAGTGGAACATATAAAAAGGGCGTATCTATTTCTGTCTGGCCATCATGGAGAGATACACTTTCAAATCAAATAGGATCATCTCTACCAGTAGATCCAGTAAATAAAATGGGAGAGGGGTGTTATGGTGATCCAGTAACATGTTGGGATGCCATAGCAGGTACATCATCTTGTCCCCAAGGCTCAAACATTTATTATTATAAATCAAAATCAGGAGGAGGATTTGAATTTTATACCTTATTTAATAATAATGATATAAATAAATGGGGAGGAGACAATCAAACCGTGAATAGCTACAATGCATTTTTTATTGATAATTCGGCTGTCTGCAATGATATTGTGTCTGGTTGTAATACTAATAATGATTGTCTGGGTGATTGTCAGATTTGTAATATGAGAACTCATGAATGTGAAAATAAATGCAGGGGTAATAAACCATACTGTATTGATCCTGTTAATAAGGTTTGCGGTCAGTGTAATAATAATGGAATAATGAATAGTCAATGTACTAATCCATGTGAAACTTGTAATCCAACTACACATAGTTGTGAATTTAGCTGTGGTGAAAACACCCCATTTTGTTTAAATGATACTTGTGTTGAGTGTGTTAATGATGATGATTGTTCCGTGTCTTTTCCTTTGATGCCAAGATGTGTTAATAATTTTTGCTCTCAAGGCAATGAAGAAACTATTGATTTATAATATTATTTTATTTATTGAATTAAATTAAATAAAAAGTTTGATAATATTAATTTTTAATTATAATACAAAAATATGTTTGATGATTTTAATCAAGATGACAATTTACAGCCAAATATAAATAACGATCAAGGCATTAATAAGAATAATGATTCTCTGGATTTTTTACAGCAGAATGCAGATATGAATTATCAGGATAAATTAAAAAATAATTCTTTTATTTCAAACCCACCAAATTCTATTGCTGAAGATATGTTTGCTGATGCGGATAAAAACAAAATTAATTCTCAAACTTTAGATACTCAAAACAGATCGGGAAATATTGGGCCAGCGCCTATGAATCCAATAACAGATTATTCTCAATTTGTTTCTGAGGCAGAAAATTTTAATTCCAAAAAATCAAAACCCATTTTTTTTATTATTGGATTAATGGTGTTGTTAGGAATTATTAGTACTGGTGGGTATTGGATTTATTTAAATTATTTTAAAAATAATGATCAGATTAAAGAGGTGAATTTGAATAATGACATAGGAGACATAAATTTGAATAATAATAAAGAAGAAAATCAGGAAGATGTGAATATTAATGAATCATCGGTAAAAGAGGACACAGACGGAGATGGTTTAAAAGATGAAGATGAAAAAATTCTTGGCACTGATATAAATAGTCCAGATACAGACGGAGATGGTTTGTTTGACAGAGAAGAGGTGGTTGTTTATAGTACTGACCCACTTAATATAGATACAGATGGAGATGGATACAAAGATGGAGAGGAGGTGGATAAGGGTTATAATCCTCTTGGCCCAGGAAGGCTTTTAAATATAGAAATGATTACACCTCAAAACGATGAACAAAGCTCAGTTCAGGATAAAAAACTTCTTTCAACAAATATAGATTTAGGTTTGTGGAGAGATTATACAGATAAGACTTTAAATATTTCTTTTAAGTATCCACCATCCTGGAAGCTAATAAAAAAGAATAATGTTATTTTCCTTTCGGGGTTAGATGGTGATATAGTTAGTTTAGATATAAGAGAAAATAGACTAGAATTGGATTTAATTGATTGGATCACAACTCAGAGTGATTTCCCAGATTTTAGACATCAGGAAATCAATGTAAATAATATAAATGCACTAGCCTTAAGTAGTATTGATTCTAATTGGAATGCAGTACAGTCCATTTTTATACCAGGGCCAAAGAAGGTTTTTTGTTTTAATTATTTAAATAAAAAAATAAATGATGGAGAATTTAAGGAATTTCAGGAAATAGTATTATCATTTTCATATTCATAAAATAAAAATAATAAAATATGTTTGATTCTGATAACCAACAAAGCAATCGGGTAAATTTTAATACTCAACCCCAACAGGATATGAATACATCCCAAGATGAGGCTATGTACTATATGCCCGATAAATTTATAAAACCCGAGGACACTAAAAAAAATAGGAGTAATTTGATATTTAAAATATTAATTATTTTTTTAATTCTGGGTGTTTTAGCTGTAGGAGTCTTCGCTTTTTATCTTTATAAAAATAGTAGTAATGGTAAAGAGCAAAACGAAAATGTTTTGGGATTAGAAGAGAATCAAAATATTGAAAAAAAACCAGAAGAGATGAGTTTAGATACAGCAGAAAAAAGAGATAAAAAAAGAATTGAAGATATAAAAGCTATAGCCTCGGCTATTTCATTATACTATTCTCAAAACAATAATTATCCAAATTCACTATCTGATATATCTGCAAATTTAAAAGAAATGCCAGTGAATCCAACTCCTGGAGGAGAAAACTATACATATACATTAAATCAAAATAAAAAAGATTATAAACTAACATTTATTCTTGAGAGTGGGGCTAATTTTGGAAATGTTAATTTGGGATCTGGAAAATATCAGGTTAATTCAATGCAAATAGTGAGTGCATATAGTGAAGATAAGATAAGTAATAATCAAGATGAGAATAATGATGAAAATAATGATAATTCAAATAATGACTCAAATAATGATTCTGGAATAATGCAAATTCCTCCAAGGGGTCCAGATGTAGATAATGATGATTTTACAAATGTCGAAGAATTGCTTTTTGGCACAGATATCGATAATCAGGATACAGATGGAGATGGTTATTTGGATGGTAATGAAATAATTAATCTATATGACCCATTGAGCACAACGGGAAAACTCGCTGATAATATTACAACAGCAAAGGTTTTTTTTAATGAAATACAGAATTATTCTGTTTTGTATCCAGCAAAATGGATGTCTGAAAATAGAACATCCGATTATAAGGAAACTGTTTTTTATGATGATAAAAATGGAGATTTTTTTACAATCCATGTTTATGATAATCCACAGGCAATTACGCTTTTAAATTGGTATTTAACTTCTGCACAGGGAACAAAATCAGAAGATCTGATAACATTTAATGCTAAAAAAATTGATGGACTCGCAACAAAAGATATGATGAATGTTTACTTTTCAGCAAATGATAAGGTTTATTTATTGTCGTACAAGGTTTTAAATGAAAAAGAGTTAAATTATTATTCTACATTTTTAATGTTTGCTAAGAGCTTTAGACCAATACAATAAAATGATTGATATAAATATAGATATAAAAAATTTTAGATATAGGTCTTATGTAGAAAAAATAATTTTTAAATTAGATCAAATAGAAAAATTAAACAACAGAAATTTTTCTGTATTTATTACTGGTGATAGGATTATTAAATTATTAAATAAAAAGTATAGAAAAAAAAATAAAACAACAGATGTGCTTAGTTTTGCAGAAAAAGATATAAAAAATAATTTTCATTTTAAAGATAATTATTACTTGGGGGAAATAATAATAAACATTGATCAAGCAAGAAGACAATCAAAAAATTTAAAAAAAGAAATATTGTTTTTGTTAATTCACGGATACCTTCATTTAAAAGGATATGATCATAGAAATTTAAAAGAAGAATCTTCGATGAATGATAAGGCAAATGAAATTATGAAAAAATATGATGTTTAGCATAAAAAAATTTTTGAAAAGTGTGAAATTCGCTTTCAGGGGAATTTCTTCTATTTATAAGACAGAACAAAATTTTAGATTTCAGGTTTTCACAAGTTTTTTTGTATTTTTTTTAATGATATTTTTTAAAATATCATTAAAAGAAGCAATAGTTTTAATACTTATGATTTCATTTGTTTTGATTATGGAAATCATAAATTCAGCTTTTGAGAAAATTGCAGACATGTTTAAGCCACGTATACATGTATATGCTGAAATTGTAAAAAATATTATGGCAGGAGCTGTTTTAATATCTTCACTTACGGCACTTGTTATTGGAATTATTATTTTTTATCCGTATGTGTTAGATTTTTTTATAAAAATTTCACAATAAACGATTTTTAAGATATAATATATAAAGAAAATTTTATAATATAAGTTTATGGCAAAAAACCACATAATAACGGGTTTGGATATTGGCTCAAGAAGTATAAAGCTTGTTGTTGCCCAGTATGATTTAGACGGAAGAGAATTAAGAATAATAGGGGCCACAGATCATCCAACAAAAGGAATAGTAAATGGAAATATAATAAGCATAGAAGACGTGGTTAGTTCTATTTCAACGGCTCTAGAAAAAGTAGAAAGAGTCGTGGGTGTGCCAATAGAAGGAGCTATTATAGGAATATCTGGTCCTAATATAAAATCAATTAGCAGTCAGGGTGTTGTTGCTGTTTCAAAGGCAGATGGAGAAATTAGAGAAGAGGATGTCGCAAGAGTAATAGAGGCTGCTCAGGCTGTAGCAGTGCCACATAATTACGAAATTTTACACGTAATTCCAAAAACATATAAAGTTGACAATCAAGAAGATATAAAAGATCCAATTGGTATGACAGGAATAAGACTTGAGGTGGAAACTCAAATTGTGATGGCTTTGTCAAATCAAAAGAAAACAATTGAAAAATGTATGAATAGAATCGGTGTTGATATAGACGATGAGGTTTTTTCTATTCTAGCTGATGCAGAAGCAGTTCTTTCAAGGGAACAAAAAGAATTAGGAGTAGCACTCATAAATATAGGATCATCTAATACAGGAATCGCCGTTTATGAAGCTGGAGAGTTATTGCATACTGCAGTTTTGCCAGTTGGTTCAGGTCATATTACAAATGACTTGGCGATTGGACTTAGAACATCTATAAAAGTAGCTGAAATGATAAAAATGCAAGAAGCAACATGTAACTTAGAAGACATTAAAAAAAGAGACGAGATTGATCTTTCTCTTTTTGATGATACGCTTGAAAGTGGAAAGAAAAACATGATTCCAAAAACAGAAATTTCTCATATTACAAAAGCTAGAGTTGAGGAAATTTTTGATTTAGTTACTAAGGAGTTAAAAAGCATAGAAAGATTTGGTATGTTACCCGCCGGTGTAATACTAACCGGAGGCGGAGCGAAGCTAAAGGGTATAGTTGAACAAGCAAAGGAACAATTAAAATTGCCTGTATTTTTGGCTAAAATACAAAAAATTCAGAGTATAGTAGATAAAACAGAGGATTTAAGTTATTCTACTGTTGTTGGACTTTTATTGTGGAGCCACAATAATGGTGGATTTAGGCCCCTTATTACTGCTTCAATCGGTGGGTTTATGAGCAAAATTAAAGGAATTTTTAAGCATATGATGCCATAATTTAAAAATAATTTTTTGATGAAGATGAAAAAAAATAAAGAAAAAAATATTGTAACAAGAGAACTCAAACCAGACGTTGAGACATTTGCAAAAATTAAAGTTGTTGGAATTGGAGGATCTGGTGGTTCTGCGATAAATAGAATGATTGATAGAATAAGAGGAGTGGAATTTATAGCCGTAAATACAGACGCTCAAGCATTAAATAGATCAAGCGCCGACAAAAGAATTCAAATAGGAATAGATACAACAAGAGGACTTGGTGCTGGTATGGATCCAGAAGTTGGCGCAAAATCAGCAGAAGAAAATTTAGAGGAGATAGAAAAATCTCTTGAGGGTGCTGATATGGTTTTTATAACATGCGGACTTGGTGGTGGTACTGGAACAGGCGCTGCTCCAATTATTGCTGATATTGCAAGAAGAAATAATTCACTTACAGTTGCTGTTGTTACAAAACCATTTACATTTGAGGGTTCTCAGAGAAAAATGATTGCTGAGCGTGGACTCAATGAACTTGAAAATAAAGTAGATACAATTATTACAATTCCAAATGATAGAATTTTAAATATTATAGATAGAAAAACATCAGTATTAGACTCTTTTAGAATAGCCGATGAAATACTACATCAGGGAATTCAGGGAATTTCAGAAATAATAACAATTCCGGGTGAAGTTAATGTTGACTTTGCTGATGTAAAAAGAATTATGTCTGATGCGGGTTCTGCTCTTATGGGAATTGGTCGAGCAACAGGAGAAGATAGAGCTAAAAGGGCAGCAAAAGAAGCAATTAATTCACCGCTTTTAGATGTTTCAATTTCCGGAGCAAAAGGAATATTATTTACAATTACTGGTGGGGAAGATTTAACAATGTATGAGATAAATGAAATTGCTGAGATAATTACATCTTCTGCTGATGGAGGAGCCAACATAATTTTTGGTACTGTAATTGATAAAACAATGAATGGTGAGGTAAAGGTTATGGTCGTTGCAACTGGTTTTGAAAATTTTGAAATTCAAAAAAAAGATATAGCAAAAATGACTTCAAATTATAGGCAGAATCAATATATAAGTAGAATGAATAGTAATATAAAAGATTCTTCTGAAATTATTGAAGATAGAGACGAAATTGAATTTGAAGATGAAAAAACATTAGATTTAGATAAAGATAATGATATTGATAATACAGATCAATTTGATGATTATGGTGATATAGAAACAACAGATAGTTCTGAAATCATAGAACAAAATAGTGAATACGATATTCCGGCATTTTTAAGAAAAAAGATAAAATGAAATGTCCAATTTGTCACAATAAAACTACAAAAGTACTTGATTCACGTGTAGCAACTGACGGAGTCACAGTAAGAAGAAGGCGAGAGTGTTCAAAATGTAACTTTCGTTTTTCTACAATTGAAGAAATTGAAATATTAGATATTACTATAATTAAAAGCGATGAATCGCGTGAAGCATATAGTAAACAAAAGTTACAAGATGGAATTAGAAAATCATTACACAAAAGAGGAAAATTACAAGAAGAATTTGATCAACTCGTAAGAGATATAGAAATGGATTTACAAAAAGAAAGAAAAGATGAAATTTCATCTAAGATATTGGGTGATATAGTGATGAAACATTTGAAAAAATTTGATAAAGTTGCATATATAAGATATGCTTCAATATATAGATCATTTGAAGATTTAGAAACATTTGAGCAAGAATTAAAAAAATTAATCAAGAGCAAGAAGGAATAGTATGGATAATAATCAAGAAATACAACAACTTTTGGAAGAAAATTTGAAAATAAATCAGGAAATTTTATTTTTATGTAAAGAAATAGAGCATCATAATAAATTAGCAAGAATTTATGGTTTTGTAAAAACAATTATTATAGTTATTCCACTTATTGCTGGCCTATTATACTTAATTCCATTTTTTGGACAGATATTTAAAGGATTAGATATGTATAGTCAGACAATGACAGAATTATTAAAATAATATAGATTAACATTAAATTATATAAAAATCTCTTTTTGAGATTTTTAATTTTTTGTTTTAATGTATTGACAAATATCATAGTATATGATACTATATTTATATAAAATATAGGAGGAGACCCAATGAATAAGACGAAAGAACCCAAAGTCGCCTATTATTGGGCGATTTATATGGGTGGTATAAAGCAAGGTAATCACCCAAGTAAGGGCTTTGAAGAGTTGCAGGTTTGTACTCACTATGCAACTCGAATACTCCATAAACCATATTATGGGGTATTGGAGAATAGGTTGAGGGCTTTTAAATTGATTGTTGTAAATAAAAAGCGCTCAACATTTTCTAGTGCTAAGGAGATTTTTGAAAATCTTCCAAATCGTTTAGAAGACCTTCACGTAGATGAACACAATTTTATTGTGTTCCCGCAAGAAGAAGTTCATGAGGAACAACGAGTAGAGGAAGAAAAATGGATCCAGTCAGAAATAGATTTGGGTCCCTCAACATATAACCATGACTAGGGAGTCTAACTTTAATAAGTTGACTCCTTTTTTGTTTACTTATTTAGCATAAATTTTTATTAAAAAATTAAATTTTGTGGTAAAATATATATAGCTAGAAAAGATTTTCCATATCAAGTGATGGATAATTTTCTTCGTTTATATTATTCTTGTTTTTTTAATTATATTTAAATGAATAAAGCTTTTTTAAAAAAAATATTAAAAATTATTCTTATTGATTTTTTTGTATATGGAATTTTATATTTTCCAATATGGTGGTATTCAAGAGGACTTTATAAAGCACTCCTTAGATGTTTTAGAATATTTTATGATTCGTTTGAAAATACTGGTCTTTCTATGCAAATTAGATATCTTTTTAAACCAATGTATGGTCAAAGAGATGTTGCCGGTATTTTGATAAGTTTTTTTATGAGACTTATAATTGTTATTTTTAAGTTAATTTGCGTAATGTTTGTATTTATATTGTGCTCCTTTCTTTTTATATTGTGGATTATTTTGCCGTTTGTTGTCGTATATGGCATTATTGTTAACTATAATTTTTTAACACAAAAATGAAGAATTTAGATAAAGCAAAAATTGTTTACTGTGAAAATTGTAAAGAAAATATAAGTTGTTCTTATTGTCATTCAAATAAATATTATCTTCAGATAGCTAATTATTCTATTTATTTTGAAAAATCATTTTCGAAAGAATCAATATTTATAGATAATTTAAAATCAATATTTTCTAAAATTATTAATGCAATTTTGATTATAATAGGTTCGATAGGAATTTTATCTTTGTTTTATTATCTTTATATTATATATTCTTCTAGATTAGATTTATTTTTAACAAATACTTGGATAGATTCAAAAATTTTAGTTTTTTATCTGGGTGTTTTATCTTTTATGTTTCTTTTTTATAGGATACAGATAGCGTCCTACATAAGAGAATCTATTGTAAAATTAGATGATGCAGAAAATTCGAAACATAAATCATTCAACGCATACAACGCACTTTCTAAATCAGTAAAAAAAACATTATTTGATGCACATAATTTAGCAATAATAAATAAACAAAGTATATCTCCTCTTCATATTTTATATGTAATGTTGAATAATTTAGATTTTATTGTAATTTTAAGTAGATTGGGAATTTCAGATCAATTATTAAAATCAAAAGTTCAGATTTTATTAAACAACTTAAAAGAACCCGGTTCAGAGAGTGTTTATTTTTTAGACTCTATTTTAAATAGTTATTATTTTGGATTTTTAGCTAAATCTGAATATGTAAAAATAAGTCATCTTCTTATGGCAATTTCATCTGTTGATGAGAGAATTTTTGAATTATTTTTTGATATGGGAGTTGACGGAAATCAATTGAAAAATGCTATTGCGTGGATAAAATTAAGAGATGATATGACTGAATTATATAAGAAATACAGAAAAAGATCTTCCTATAAACCAAGTGGAAATATGAATAGATCTATGACGGCAATAGCAACTCCACTACTTGATAGATTTAGCTCTGATTTAACGCGTCTCGCAAAATTTGGTTATTTGAATTTAATAGTAGGAAGAGATGAAAAAATAGAGGAAATATATAGATCTATTGAAACTTCAAATAAAGGTGTTTTAGTAATTGGTGCACCCGGTGTTGGTAAGGATAGTATATTAGAGGGTTTGGCGAATAAAATGGCAGCAGAAGATGTACCAGAAAATTTCAAAGATAAAAGATTAGTATCACTTTCTTTATCAAAATTTGTATCAGAAGCATCAAGCGGTGGAAATGTTGAATTTGTATTTATGAAAATAATGGAAGAAATTGCTAGATCTGGAAATATTATACTTGTAATAAGCGATATACATAATATAGTTGGTGTTGTATCAGTAGGAAATAGTAATATCGATCTTTCAAATTTATTGGCGGATAGCATACAAAGATATGGAATTATTGTAATAGGAACAACAAGCGAGGGGGAATATAAAAAATACCTACAAGATAATTCTTTAATTTCAACAATGAACATAGTAGATCTTCCAGAACCGGATTTTAATGAAACTGTTCAAATTTTAGAATCAAGATCTTTTGCATTAGAGTATAAACACAAAATATATTTTTCATATCAGGCAATTGAAAAAATTGTAAAGCTTTCAAATGAGTATATTCATACTTTTAGACAACCAGTAAAAGCAATTAGGATAATGGAAGAAGTTGCAGTTTTGGTAAAATCACAAAAAGATAAAAAATTAGTAACAGCTGAAGATGTTGCAAAAGTAATATCTCAGAAAGTAAACATTCCACTTGGATCAATAACAATTTCAGAATCTGAAAAACTTTTAAATTTGGAAAAAATAATGCACGAGAGAATTATAGGTCAGGATGAGGCTGTGAGCATGGTTTCATCTGCACTTAGAAGAGCAAGAACCGAGCTTCGAGATGAAAATAAACCAATAGCAAATTTATTATTTTTGGGTCCAACTGGAGTTGGAAAAACAGAACTTGCAAAAACAGTTACGCAAATATTTTTTGGTAATGAAAACAATATGATAAGACTTGATATGAGTGAATATCAAGAGAGATCATCTATAGCAAGATTAATTGGCCTTGAGGGCGGTTCAGAGGGTGGAATGCTTACTGAAGCAATAAAGAAAAATTCATTTTGTGTATTGCTTCTTGATGAGATAGAAAAAGCTCACCCAGATATTTTAAATGTTTTTTTGCAGGTTATGGATGATGGAAGACTTACAGATTCAAGAGGAGAAACTGTAGATTTTACAAATTGTATTATAATAGCAACTTCAAATGCAGGTTCTTTTTACTTACAAGATAAATTAGCAGAAGGAGTTGATTTAGAAACAATAAAAAACGACTTAATAATGAATAAATTGAGAGATAATTTTAGACCAGAGTTTTTAAATAGATTTAACGGAATAATTTTATTTAAGCCACTAACTCAAAAAGAAATAGAACAGATTACTGTTTTAATGTTAAATAAAGTTACAAAGCGTCTTGAAGAAAAAGGAATGTTTTTTTCTGCAACAGAAGATGCAGTAAAAGAATTAGCACAAGTTGGATTTAGTCGCGAGTTTGGTGCTAGACCACTTGCAAGAACAATTGAAGAACGCGTAAATAATTCTTTAGCAACTATGCTTTTAACTAATAAAATAGATAGAAGAGATAGGGTTATACTAGAAAAAGGAGGACAAATAAGAATAGAAAAAGCAAATAAAATATAGCTTGTTTTATGTGCTTGTTTAATAGTATAATGATTATTAGTTAATTGTAAAAAAAATATTTATGCCAAAAAAAGATAAAAAAGTCAAAAATACAGGTATTGAAGACAATGAAAAAATGAATAAAATTATTTCTTTTTGTAAAAGAAGGGGTTTTGTTTACCCATCTTCTGAAATTTACGGAGGATTTGCCGCTGTGTATGATTATGGGCCATATGGAGTAGAGCTTTTAAATAATATAAAAAGATTTTGGTGGAAACACATGGTTCAATTTACAGACAATATAATTGGACTTGATAGTGCTATTTTTATGCATCCAAAAATTTGGGAGGCAAGTGGACATGTATCTGGTTTTTCAGATCCACTAGCAGAATGTAAAAAGTGCCATTTTAGATTTAGAGTTGATACTTTTTTAGAAGAAATGGGTGTTAGTGCTGATGAAAAGATGTCGCTTGAGCAAATAGATAATTTATTTAGAAAAAATATAGATAAAATTAAGTGTGCAAAATGTGGATCAAGTGAATTTACAGAAATAAAAAAATTTAATTTATTAGTTGAGTCAAATTTGGGAAATTTTTCTTCTGATTTTGACAAAGATCCAGTTTATTTAAGAGGAGAAACATGTCAGGGTATCTATGTAAATTATAAAAATGTACTTGATTCAACAAGGGTAAAAATTCCGTTTGGAATCGCGCAAATTGGAAAAGCTTTTAGGAATGAAATTACGGCTCGTCAATTTATTTTTAGAACTCGTGAATTTGAACAAATGGAAATGCAATATTTTGTTAATCCAAAAGACGAAATGAAAGAATATAAAAAATGGAAAGAATGTAGATGGAATTATTATCTTGATATGGGAATTAAAGAAGAAAATTTAAGATGGTATAAACATGAAAATTTAGTTTTTTATGCTAAAGAAGCCTATGATATAGAATATAATTTTCCATTTGGATTTAAGGAATTAGAAGGGGTTCATGCCAGAGGTAATTATGATTTATCTCAGCATTCTAAATTTTCTGGACAAGATTTAAGTTATACAGATCCTATAACTTCTAAAAAATTTATTCCTCATATTGTTGAGTCATCAGTTGGTGTAAATAGAACATTTTTAGCTTTAATTTCGGAAGCATACACAGAAGAAAATATTGAAAACGATGTAAGAATAGTTTTAAAGTTAAAACCTGAATTAGCGCCAATAAAAATAGCTGTTTTTCCTTTGCTAAAAAATAAACAAGAATTAGTTAAAAAAGCACTTGGAATTTTTAATGATTTGAAAAAAATATACATGTGTGAATTTGATGATAATGGAAATATAGGAAAAAGATATAGACGTCAAGATGAAATAGGAACACCGTATTGTGTAACAATCGATTTTGACACGCTAGAGAAGGAAGAAGTAACTGTTCGTGATAGAGACACAATGAAACAAGAAAAAATAAAAATAGAAAATTTAATAGATTATTTTAAATTAAAAATATAAAACATATGAAAAATAAAAAAAATATATTATTATTTATTTCATTTTCTATATTCATTATTTTAATTAGTTTTTATTTTAGTATTGTAAATATTGTGCGTGCCGAAGATATAAAATTTACACCAGAAGTCGGTATTCCAACATTTAAGGGAGAGCAAACAGCAGACGGTGGTCTTATTGGTAGGTTTGCTAAGGAATTATATTCCTATCTTATGGGTTTATCAGGAATAGTAGCTGTAATAATATTAATACTTGCTGGTTTTCAATGGGTAACAGCAGGAGGAAATCAGAATAAAATAGGAGAAGCAAAGGAAAGAATTAAAAATGTAATAACAGGATTAGTTTTATTAGGATCTTCGTATTTAATTATGTATACAATAAACCCAGAATTGGTTAAGATAAAGGTTTTAGAGATTCACACCCTAACACCAGTAGATGTTAATAGTGCATTCGGTACTTTTGAAGTGGATAAAACAATGTTAAGTTATCTTGATCAAGCAAAAGAGTTTTATAACAAAGCACATGGTTGTTCAAAAGATGTGGATTGTGCACAATATGATATTCGGGCTAGTTGTTTATATGGAAGATGTCAATTTCGTAGTTTAGAGGGATATGCTTGTGATTCACCGGGTGATTGTTTCAATGAGGGTTTAAAATGTGTTATGCACAGGAATTCCGACGGATCGGCGGATGGAAATTTAAAGTGTAGAAATATAGATTGTAGTGGTTTTAATCTTCATTGTTCATATGTTGGGGATACCAACCTTCTTAATGCGCGTCCTGGCTATTGTGCTACTACAAATCCTTATCATATAGTGGGAATTAAAACTAGTGAGTCTAATCTTGACACCGTTGATTTGTCAGTTAGACAATGTATTGCCTGTAAGTATGAAGGAGAAAGTTGTGTATATGATGAAGAGTGTTTGAGGAGCTCAGGGAAATGTGGTCTGAGTGATCAAACGGTTGGTGATAGCGTGGAGTATTCTTTCGGGAATAATTGTCATGGTCCAAATGGTCAAAAAAAATGTAAAAATGTTGTTGTTCAATAAAACATATTATGAAAAATATATTTTTAAAACCACTTCACGAAACAAACGCTATAAGTGTTTTGGTTTTGGTTAAAACAGGTTCTAGGTATGAAAATGAAAAAAATAATGGAGTGGCTCATTTCATAGAGCACCTGCTTTTTAAAGGAACCAAGAAAAGACCAACATCATTTTCTATTTCAAAAGAGCTTGATGGGATTGGTGCTGATTATAATGCCTTTACTTCAAAAGATAAAACCGGATATTATATAAAAGCATCAAAAGAACATTTGGAATTAGCCCTTGATATTTTATCTGATATGATATTTAATTCTAAATTTGATAATTTTGAAATTGAAAGAGAGAGAGGAGTGATAATAGAAGAAATAAATATGTATAATGATAATCCAGTTATGAATATAGATTCTTTGATTGAAAATAGTGTTTTTGATGGACATCCACTGGGAAGGCAAATAAGTGGGGAGATTAAAATAATTAAAGAAATTTCAAGAGAGGAAATTTTAAAATTTTATAAACAGTATTATAAAAGAGAAAATATGTTTATAGGAATTTCTGGAAATTTTAGTGAAGAAGGGGCAAAAAAATTAATTAAAAAATATTTTAAAGTAAGTGAATTTAATATAAATAAAGATTTTGATGTCTTTAAATCACATCAACAATCAAGTCGAGTTAAACTTACAGAAAAAAATACAGATCAGATTCATCTTGCAATTGGTTTTCGGGGCGTAAAATATGATGATAAATATGACAAAGCATTGGAACTTTTATCGGTTATTCTCGGTGGGAACATGAGCTCTAGATTATTTATGAAAATCAGAGAAAAATTAGGGCTCTGTTATTATATAAGATGTGAAAGCTCTCATTATGAAGATACTGGAATATTTACAATTCTGTCAGGGCTTGATAAATCTAGAATTGATGAAGCAGTAAAAAATATTTTTAAAGAATTAAAGAATTTTCTTAAAAATGGAATAACACAAGAAGAATTAAATATGGCAAAGGAATTTTTGAAGGGAAAATTTATGTTAAGAATGGAAGACAGTATGAATGTTATAGCTTTTTATTGTGAACAACTTATTATGAAAGGAAAATTTAAAACAATAGAAAAAACACTAAATGAGTTTGATAAAATTACAAAAAAAGATATTTTAGAAGTTGGTAGAAAAATTTTTCAAAAAAATAAAGTAAATTTAGCGGTTATATCACCATATAAGGATAAAAAATATTTTGAAAATTTAATAAATAAATATTATTAATAATTTATAAAAATCCCTTTGGGGTAATGATAAATATATGGAACAAAAAACAACAATAGATATTAGCACAAAAACATTTTTAAAAATATTTGGAATTGTTCTGGGGCTCATATTTACCTATATGATAATAGATATTTTGGCTTTTATATTTTTGGCATTTATAATAGCCTCTGCGTTTAAACCAGCAATAAAATTTTTAGAAAATGCAAAAATTCCTAAAATATTAGGCATTGCTATTGTCTATGTTTTATTTGTCGGCTTTTTAATTTTTGTAATAGCCCTAGTCGTAAGACCAATGGCATATGAAATAGGACAATTAGCACAGGTATTTCCAGATTATTATGTAAAAATCCAAAGTTTTTTTTCTAGTATAGGAAAATCAGCATCTCCAAGTTTGGCGAGTAATATACAGTCAGGACTTAGTAACGTTAGCAATGTTTTAACGCAAACAGTGAATTCATTGTTTAGCACAACTATCAAATTATTTGGAGGACTTTTTTCTTTTTTGATGATAGTAATGATGGCATTTTATTTTTCAATGCAAGAAAATGTAATTAGAAGATTTATTAAAAATTTAGTTCCAGAAAAATACCACGATTATATGGTCAATTTAAATACTGGTGTTCAAGAAAAAATAGGTAAGTGGTTTATAGGGCAATTAGCCTTATGTATTGGAATTTTTTGTTTAACTTATATAGGGTTATCTCTCATGAAGGTTAGGTATGCTTTAATTTTAGCAATACTTGCTGGGGTATTTGAAATAATTCCTTATTTTGGTCCTTGGTTTTCTGGTGCAATAGCTGTTCTTTTAACGCTTACACAATCTCCAACGTTAGCACTCTTTGTCACTATATTATATTTTAGCATACAACAATTAGAAAATTTAGTTATTGTTCCTTTGGTTATGGGAAGTTCAACGGGACTTAATCCGCTTTTGGTAATAATTGGAATTTTGGTTGGATTTAAACTGGGGGGAGTATTGGGTGGTCTTTTGGCTGTTCCAGTTATAGCAACGTTATCTGTATTTGTTTTGGAGTATTACAATAGAAAATCTCAATATCCAAATAAAATAGATTCTTAATAAAATGAAATTATATATTGTAGCTACTCCTATTGGTAATTTATCTGATATAACATTTCGTGCTATAGAGACTTTAAAGTCAGTTGATTTTATTTTTTGTGAAGACACTAGGGTTACAAAAAACCTATTAAATTATTATGGAATTAATAGTCGTTTAGAAAGTTATCATAAATTTTCTGATCAAAAAACAGAAAATAGAATTGTAGAACTTTTAAAACAGGGAAAAAATATTGCTTATGTTAGTGACGCTGGAACACCCGGAATAAGTGATCCAGGAGAAGAATTAGTAAAAATAGTTAGTGAAAATTTTGATGAAAATATTATTGAAAGTATTCCTGGAGCATCATCTCTTATTACAGCACTATCAATCTCAGGATTTAATTGTGATAGATTTAATTTTTTAGGATTTTTACCCCATAAAAAAGGCAAGGAAACAATCCTAAAAGAAATTATTGAGAGTCGTATTACAAATATATTTTTTGAATCTACCCATAGAATTTTAAAAACTTTAGAAAAATTAAAAGATTTGGGATTTCAAGAAAATAGGAAAATTTTTGTGGCTCGTGAGCTTACAAAAAAATTTGAGACAATTTATCGTGGATCTTTGGAGAAAATTTTGTTTGAATTAAAAAAAGGAGTAATAAAGGGAGAATTCGTAGTAATCATAGAACACAAATAATTCAACATAGGGATAAAAATAATAAATAAAAATAATTTTATGAATTACGTTGACATTATTTTTTTAATAATAATTTTGTTTTTTACAATTACTGGTTTTAGAAAGGGATTAGTAAGGGCTCTTGGTGGAATAATTGCTATAATTTTAGGATTTTATGGCGCATCAATTTTTTATTCACAAGCATCAATGTGGCTACAAGGAATTACAATTATTTTTTCAGAGCCCATAGCTAATGTATTGGCTTTTATAATAGTGTTTATAATTGTAAACAGAGTTGCAATGATTTTAGTTTATGTTCTCGATAAAATTTTTAGTATTCCTGTTATAGGTTTTGTTAATAAATTATTGGGGGCAATATTTGGATTTTTGGCGGGATTATTATTGGTTGGAATTTTAGTCCTTGCTGTTTTGAGTTTTTATAGTGGAGAAGTTTCTGCGTTTGAAAATTCAAAAATTGTACCAAGCGCAGAAAAGACAATTAATTTTGTAAAACCACTTATACCAAAAAGTTTAGATTTGTCTTTTTTAGAAAGTGATTGGATGAATAATTTAAGAGATGTTATTAGTAGTTTGCCAGAAAACATAGGAAGTGTTGATGAACTCACGACATATTTAAAGGATAATACAGACTTATCAGATAAGGTTATAAACAACATAAAAGAAACTCAATTTAATGGAGTTACGAATATAAACATTGATGAAATAAAAGATAAGCTCCAAGATTATATTAATAATAAATAAATGTTAATAGATACTCACGCACATTTGAATTTCAAAGCATTTAAGAATGATTTAGAAGATGTTTATAAAAGATGTGAAGACGCGGAAATGTCAGTTATAAATGTTGGCGCTCAATTTGGTACATCAAAAAGAGCAGTTGAAATAACAAAGTATAAAAATTTTTATGCATCTTTGGGTCTTCATCCAATTCATGTATTTGATGAAGATTTTATAATAGAGGATTATAGAAAATTGATAAATGAAAAAACAGTAGCAATTGGTGAAACGGGACTTGATTATTTCCATTCTCCTAAATCAGAAGAAAACAATAAACCAATTACTAAAACTGTTATTGATAAACAAGTTGAAGTTTTTGAGCAACATATAAAACTCGCCAAAGAATTAGACCTACCTTTAATTTTGCATGGAAGAAATTCTAGCGATGATTTTGCGCTTCAAACAGTTTATTTTGATTTATGTAAAATACTAGATAATCATAATTATTATAATGGAGTTTTCCATTGTTTTGCAGGAAGTCAAATGGAAGCAAAAACAATTATTGATAATGGAATGTACATTGGTTTTACGGGGATAATAACTTACCCAAATGCGCAGAATTTGCGAGATATTGTAAATTATGTACCAATTGATAGAATACTCATAGAAACAGATTCTCCGTATTTAGCACCTCAAAAATACAGAGGAGAGTCTAATGAGCCAATTTATGTAAAAGAAGTAGCCCTTCAGATTGCGGAAATAAAAAATTTAAGTTTAGAGGTGGTCATTGAGGCAACCCGGAATAATGCAAAAAAATTATTTAAATTATGATTTGTAAAATATATGAATTATAAAAAAATTTGGGATAAAACATTATCAATTAATGAAAAAATTGAACATGAATTTTCTGTAGGTCTAGGATATATTTTTTGGGGCCTGATCCTAGCATTTATTTTTTGTATAATTTTAATTTTCAGTAGGATGATTTATTTAGGGTTGTTTATTTTTCTTTTTTTATCTTTTTATTTTTTGTTTTATCTAAAAATTTCAAATGCCTATGCCTTTACAAATAAAAGAATTTTAATACATAGGGGTTTTTTGTCTACAAGCGTTATAAGTATAGAATATTCTAAGATAACAGATATACGCATATATGAATCTTTTATTGATAAAACATTTACACAAACTGGAAGTTTGCATATTAATACAGCAGGTACATCTAAAATAGAAGTTTCTTTATATCACGTAGATAATCCATATAAATTAAAACAAACTTTAGATAATTTAATTAGTAAAAAAGGGGATCAATTATAAACATATGCTAAACTATATTATTTTATTATTACTTATCATTCTTATAATAATGATATTTTTGTCAATGAAAAAGAAAAATGAAAAAACAGATGATCAATCATTTTTAATGATTCAGAATCAAATAAATGAAATGAATAAAATTCTTGACGCAAAGTTAAATGATTCAAATAAAATGGTGCATTCAAAAATGTCCGAGAGTCTAGAAATTGTAAAAAATGTTACTGAGCGACTTACAAAACTTGATGAGACAAATAAACAGGTCATGGGATTTGCTGGACAATTACAATCACTTGAAAATATTTTAAAAAATCCAAAACAACGTGGAATTTTAGGAGAATATTATTTAGAAACGGTTTTAAAAAATGTTTTACCACCAAATTCATATCAAATGCAATATAAATTTAATAATGGTGAAATAGTTGATGCAGTTGTTTTTTCAAAAGAGGGAATTATTCCAATTGACTCTAAATTTTCACTAGAAAATTATAATAAAATTTTAGAATGTGAAAGTGAATCAGAAAAAGAACAATTAGAGAAACAGTTTAAGCAGGATTTGAAAAATAGAATCGATGAAACAAGTAAATATATAAGACCAAAAGAAAAAACACTTGAATTTGCTTTTATGTTTATTCCATCCGAGGCAATTTACTATGATTTACTTGTAAATAAAGTCGGAGCTGTAAAAGTTAACACAAGAGATTTAATTGAATATGCATTTCGTGAAAGAAAAGTTATAATTGTATCTCCCACAACATTTCTTGCATATTTACAAACCGTTATGCAAGGACTAAGAGCTCTTAAAATAGAAGAGTCAATAAAAGATATTTTGAAACACGTTTCAAATTTGCAGTCACATATTGTAAGTTACGAGGACTATTTGAAAAAATTGGGAAATAATCTGGGCACAACTGTTAATATGTATAACTCTGCCTATAAAGAATTTGCTAAAATTGATAAAGATGTGGTAAAAATTACCAGCAAGGAAACAAAAATTGATGCAAATTTAATTGATAAGCCAAAAATAAATAGCGAAGAATAAAATATTTTTAAATAAAAAACGCTCATTTGATTTTAATCGGAGTGTTTTTTGTTTTGGACTACTATTTTGAATTTTCTAATATTTTATTTGCAGTATAATCTAAAAATTCTTTAAAATTTGTAAGTATAAAATCAATATTATCCTGGTTTAATGTTTTTTTAGCAAGAGCTTTTATATACTCCCTTGAGCATTTTTTTATAAAATGAAGTTTTTGGTAATCAGTATCTTCTTCCAAAGCACTTATTCCGGCTTGAATACTTTCTATAATATTATTACTATTAAAAATATTTAATTCTTCTATTACTTCATCAAATTTTGTGAATTGTTCTTTTTGATTTGGTTTCGTCCTAAGCTCATACTCTTTTTCACATTCAGGACAATTTAAATCACATTTAAAAAGATTTTTTTCGTACATATAAGTGGATTTAATATTAGATTATATTTTTATATTAAATGTTTTTATAAAATTTGTAAATAAAAAAGCCGAGTCATTCTCGGCTTAATTGAGATTTACATTGATAGTTTTTCATCAAGTTGCTCTTTTGTATAGAGTTCAGGATCTGCCCCGAAATCTCCAAACAGAACAAAATATTTTCCATTTTCTGTAGCTCCACATTTTTCTGCTTCCTGAACAATTTTTTCAGTGGTCATACCTTCGAGGTGGTTGACGACTATAAAATTTTCAGGACCCAGTACGTTCTTGTGCGCTTTATTTTTTGGTAGCGCTCTAGGACAACAATCACACATTTTACCTCCCACTTTGTAAATTTTGTGCGAATTTACAGAAGCATAATCCTGCAGATGTAATTCCGGTGTCATTACATAAAAAACAATGATTTTGGTTTTCTGCATCCGATGAATCACTTAGGCTACAATCAGATAAACAACCATTTGGACAAGATCTTATCGTACTCTTTGTTTGTCCGACTTTTTGAAATCCGGTGTTATTACACAGAGGACAATTTACGATGTTGTTAGAAAAAATTTCCATTGGATTCTTTGATTCATCAACTCTCTGTATGTGTGCTGAAAATGGCATCACTTTTCCTATTATTAAAGTGTCACCGGACTCTATAGGCAACTGATCGCCGTCTAAATTAAATTCACCGACTTTTTTTCCATCTCCCTGAAAAAGAATTATTTTTTTCACAATATCCTCCCATTTTTTCATGTTTTCAATAAATAATATGCTTTTTATAGTGACTTGTCAATACATAAAATATATTATAAATAAGCTGAAAAATAATTTTTTTATTATTTTTGTATTATTGACAATTTTTAAATTATGTTTTAGGGTTATTTGTAGATAAAATAATATCCATGGGAGGATTAAATGGAAAAATTAGTGAAAAAATTTGTGGGACATCAGCTGTTTCCCTTGCTTTGCTGTATTTTTATTGTTTTTGTTGTTGTGCTTTTTTTCTGGCAGAGTGGCAAAAAAAATAATTTTCATGAGTCTGATACAATTGATTCATCAGTTAAATCAACTATTTTAGTTGATGATTCTGTTAATAAGAATCCACTTTTATCCCAATTCAAAAAGCCCTATATGGGACATAATGTAGATCTTTCTGATTCGTTATGTGTTGTAATGTGGCAAAAAGAAGTGGCCTCAGCCATTAGAGACTGTGACGGGGTTTCTGATTCCGTAGAAGTTGTGGGTGGCTGTATTAAGGGAAGAATCGTTGGAAAGTTTTTTTTCTTTAAAGAGAGAAGATTTGGTTTGGAAAATATTTGTAGAGATTCTACCAAGTATCTTCCAATTGGGATTATGACGAACAACCCAACAAAAACTCAGTTATGGCGAGAGAAGAGCGCTTATGAACCAATGTATTTTAAAAGTCTTTTTGAGGCTGTTGAGGTTTGTGCGGGGACAATTTTGTTTCCAGAGGAAACTAGACGTATTATTGATGATATGAGAAATTTAGGTATTATTATACCGGAAAATCCTACGGCAGAACAGATAAAAAATATTTTAGATCAATACGCTCTCAAAGAGAAATAATAAATTTTAATTTAAGTCCTTGCAGGAGCAAGGATTTTTTTCATTGAAAAGTTTTAATTTTTTATATATAATGGTTTTTAAAAGAAAATCAAAATTATATAAGTGGAGGAAGTAATGAACTTTGATTCAAGCGATAGGGGTGTTTTAACTCTTTTGGCGGCTTGTGGAATTAAACACAAAAGTATTAAAAAATTGAGTAGTTTGTGTGACCTGGTTTTTGAATTTCATTATAAGCATGGAATAATAACTCAGGTTATTGAAAATGTTTTTCTAACAATGGCAAAAGATTTAGATAATAATGAATATCCACAACTCGAAATTTCTCTTAACATGAAACAGTCACCAAGTTTTATTTGTCTTGCTTGTATGATAAAGGGTACGCTTTGTGTACCAAAAAATCCCGAATGGAAATTGATTTCTAATAATGGAAGAAACAGTAAGTTTTACTCCGGAATATTTAAAATATTTTATTCAAAATCACAAAAACGTGAGATTAGAAAAAAACAATAAACAACTTGTATTAAATAAAGGCTGAGCTGAGCTCAGCTTTTTTAAATAAAAATTTGATTTTGTTTGTTTTGTGGTTTTTTATCATCTTGAGAAAGAATAAAATTTTATAATTATTATATAAATTTAGTCAATATGCTAAAATTACACCTTTGACGTGTTATATTAAAAAAGTTAAAATTGTATTATGAACACCCGGGAAATAAAATTAAATACAAGTCAGAAAAAAGCCGTTGAATATGGAGATGGTCCACTTTTAATTGTTGCTGGTGCTGGAACTGGTAAAACCACTGTTTTAACTCAACGCGTTTATCATTTAATAAAAACTAAAAAATTGAATCCAGAAAATGTTTTAGCTCTTACTTTTACAGAAAAAGCTGCAGCCGAGATGGAGGAAAGGATTGATAGAATGCTTCCATATGGATATAGTGATTTGTGGGTTATGACTTTTCATGGATTTTGTCAAAAAATTTTAGAAGAAAGTGGGATAAATATAGGACTACCAAGTAGCTTTAAGGTATTAGATGAAACAAGTGCTTGGATGTTAATAAGGCGTAATTTAGATAAATTTGAACTTGATTATTATAAGCCACTTGGAAATCCGACAAAATTTATAAAAGATTTAATGAAACATTTTTCAAGATGTAAGGATGAATTAATTACGCCAGAAATTTATTTGGATTATGCTCAAAAATTGAGATTAAATAAAGATTTGACAAATTCAGATGAAGCAGATTTTGAAATTAAAAGAATAGAAGAGCTTGCAAACGCATATCATACTTATCAAAATGTTTTATTAGAAAACGATGTATTGGATTTTGGAGATTTAATAAATTATACAATAAAATTATTTAAAGAAAGGCCAAATGTTTTAGAAAAATATAGAAAACAATTTGAATATATTTTGGTTGATGAATTTCAAGATACAAACTATGCTCAATATGAACTTATTAAAATATTAGCTTCACCAAAAAATAATATTACTGTTGTGGGAGATGATGATCAGAGTATTTATGCTTTTCGTGGAAGTTCCATGAATAATATTTTGGGATTTAAAAAAGATTATAAAAATGCTCAGGAAATTTTTATAACAGATAATTATAGATCAACTCAGGATATTTTAGATTTAGCTTATGGTTTTATAGAATTAAATAATCCAAATAGATTAGAGATAAAATTAGCAGAATTAAAAAAGGGGAAAGAAAAATTAGATAAAAAATTAAAATCAAATTTAAATGAAAGCGGAGAAATAGAAACAATTGTTTCAGAAACAGAAGAGGATGAGGCTCGAGAAGTATTAGAAAAAATTTATGAAATTTTAAAATCTAAATCAGATTTATCATGGAATGATTTTGCAATTTTGGTTCGTTCAAATTCTCAGGCGCGTCCATTTATAAGAGCACTTGATGATGCAAATATTCCATATAATTTTGTTGCATCAAGCGGGCTTTATGAAAAAGAAATAGTAGTTGACATAATAGCATATCTTAAATTATTAGATGATTATCATGAATCAACATCTTTGTGGAGAATTTTGAATCTAAAATTTTTTGATTTAGATCACAGAGACTTGGTAAATTTATCACATACAGCAAAGAAAAAAGCAGTTTCTCTTTATGAAGTTATAAAAAATCATTTTAGATATATAAAACTACCACCAAAGACAACTAAAATTTTAGATGAAGTAGTCCGTTCAATAGAAAAACATCAGAAAATGGCTTTAACTCAAAAAGTTTGGAATGTAATTTGGGAATTTTTAAATGATAGTGGATACTTGAAACATATCGATTCATTAAAAGAATCAGAAAAACAGGAAGTTTTTTCTCATTTAAATCAGTTTTATAAAAAAGTGAAAAATTTTGAACGTGATGACGTAAATGGAAGAGTTAGGGATTTTTTAGAATTTTTTACACTTGAGACAGAATCAGGTGAAAGAGGAAAGCTCTCAAATGCCACTGATGACGGACCAGAATCAGTGAAAATTATGACAGTCCATGGTTCAAAAGGACTTGAATTTGATTATGTTTTTATTTGTGGATTAGTTGATAAAAGATTCCCAAGTATTGAAAGATCGGAAACAATTCCAATTTCAGATGCTTTAGTAAAAGAACAAATTTTAGAAGGCGATGTCCATCTAGGGGAAGAAAGAAGATTATTTTATGTTGCAATGACAAGAGCAAGGCGTGGATTATATTTTACTCGTGCAAAAGATTATGGTGGGGCAAAAATAAAAAAACCATCAAGATTTTTAGAGGAATTAAATTTAGTAAAAATAGAAGAAGAATTTATAAAAAACGATGCGAGTTTTTATGATAAATTTTCAAAACGAGACGATATAAAAAAAATTGACAAAGAAGATTTGAAAAAATTATTACCAAAACAATATTCTTTTTCTCAAATTGCTGCATATCAAAGTTGTCCAAGACAATATTATTATTCATTTATTTTAAAAATTCCTTCAATGGGAAAACATGTTTTCAGTTTTGGTAAATCAATGCACAGCGCTCTTCAGAAATTTTTCCAGCTTCATAATGCAAGAATTTCAGTTAACCAAACTTCGCTTTTTGATAACAAAATAGTTGAGCAAAATAAAATTTCTGTAACTCTTGATGAATTAATAAATATTTATGAAGACAATTTTATTGATGATTGGTATGAAGATGAAATTAATAAAAAGAAATATTTTGAACTAGGAAAGAAATTATTAAAAGATATATATAAAAAATACGAAAACAATCCCCCAAAAGTAAAATATTTAGAAAAAGGATTTAATATAAAAATTTCTGATTATAGTTTTAAAGGAAATATTGATAGGGTAGACGAAGTTCCTGGTGGAGTAGAGTTAATTGATTATAAAACTGGAAAACCAAAATCAAAATTAAGCTTTGAAGAAAAACAACAACTTATAATTTATCAGATTGCCTATGAAAATGTTTTTAAAGAGAGGGTTAAAAATTTGAAATTTCATTATTTAGAGGATAATTCAGAAATAGATTTTATTGGAAGTGAAAAAGATAAAGAAAAAGCGCAGAATAAAATTTTGAGTGTTGTAAAAAAAATAAATTCATGTGATTTTAAACCAACACCATCTGAACACACATGTAAATATTGTGATTTTAATACAATTTGCCCATTCAAAGAATAATATGGATTTGATAAAAAATATTTTGCCAGCTAGTTTACTTAGAAATAGAATTAAAAGTCAAGTTCAAGCATGTACTGTTTTGGATAGTTTTTCTAGTTTAGTAAAAAATATCTGGGGCGAAGAAGTAGAAAAATTAGCAAAAGCAAAATATGTAAAAGAGAAAATATTATATGTTCATTGTGCAACCCCGACTGTTTCAAATGCACTTAGTTTGGCAAGAAAAAAATTAGTAGAAGAAATAAATAAAGCGCAAGAAGAACATGCTATAGATGATATTATTTTTTTGCAATAATATTATAATTTCAAGAAAATATGTTTTATATCATATTTTTTATTTATAAAAATAAAAAAGGGGACTTATGTCCCCTTAATTCATGGGTAATTTAATGTCGGTTGGCCAATCCTTCTCATTACAGGTGATTTCTGCATATAAAACACTTTTCTCAATGATTTTTTGTAATTTTGGATTTTCTTCAAACCAAAATTCTGATTCCTCATAGTTAAAAGTTACATAAGGAGTTTCAATAGAATTATTTATTTTAATTCTTACGTCTTCTATGTTTAATTTAGAAATTGCATAAGATCCATCGTTTGTTTTCCATGAGAATTGTACTGTTTGAATTTGAGAATTATTATGACGAAGCCCTCCTATAAATAGAAAGAATCCAGCATTTGTTTGTGATTGATTCTCTGTTGATGAAATCATTTTTCTCAGCGGATGAGTTCCGCTTAAAATTTGTTTTTCGATGCTTTGTAGGTTGCTTTCATTGTCTACTTTTGGCATGCATCCAAAAAATAAAATCACTATCAGTAATAACATGAAGAGCGTTGGTTTTTTCATGTTTCCCCCTATTTTTAATATATTAACACATTATCACCGTAATTATATTTGTCAATATTTATAAAAATAAAATCGGGGTTCCGGCAAATTGGAAACCCCGAAAATCTCTTTAATATTTTTATCTTTTAATTATTTGTGGCTAATCGATAATTCCTCCTTGTTGTTATTTTGACATATCGACAGTCAATTATACAGTATCACATACTATTTTTTTGTCAATAGCTGTTGAATTTATGGTTTATTTTGTTATAATTAACACATGAATTTATCTAAATTTTTAGTTTATATGATTTTTGCAAGCCTGATTGCCTGGATTGGTTTTTTTATGCTTATTTCGCTTGTAAATCCCAGTGAATCAGGAAAATTAACATTTCTTATATTTTATTTAATTTTAGGACTTGCGTGTTTGGGAACTTTTACTGTTATAGGTTTTTGGTTTAGGAAAATATTTACTAAAAATGAATTATCATTTTACAACGTAATTGTTTCATTTAGACAAGGATTATGGTTATCTCTTGTTTTAGTGATATCTTTATATTTGCAATCAAAACTATTGTTAAATTGGATAAATGCGATACTTTTTATTTTAGCGCTGTCTTTAATTGAATTTTTTTGTTTAAATTATGAAGATAATTCCAAGCACCAATAATAATTATATGGAAAATTTATTAAAACAAATCAAAGAGAAAGTTGAAAATGAACTTAAGGAAATAAAAATTTCTGAAGATTTTGAAAAACTGGAGAAAAAATATTTCGGAAGAAAGGGTGAGTTTACAATTGCAATAAAAAATTTGAAGGATTTAGCAGAGGAACAGAGGCCAGTCATAGGTAAATTAGCAAATGATGTTAAAAAAGAAATTGAAGAGCTTTTAGAAGACGCAAAGCAAAAAATAAATCCAATACAAAAAAAAGCAAAAGAATTTTTGTTTGGATTCGATCCAACATTACAGGGGAATAAGAAAGAATTTGGTCATTTGCACCCATGCACAATAGTTTTAAATGAAATAATTGATATTATGAGTTCAATGGGTTTCATGGTTCTTGATGGACCAGAGCTTGAATCAGAATATTATAATTTTGAAGCATTAAATATTCCATCATCACATCCAGCTCGTGATATGCAGGATACTTATTTTATAAAAACAGATAAAAATTTTAAACATAGTGAAAAATTAGTTCTAAGGACTCAGACATCAGCACTTCAGGTTAGAACAATAGAGCAATTTGGCGCACCACTTCGTGCAATTTTTCCAGGAAGATGTTTTAGAAATGAAGCAACAGACGCCTCTCACGACAATACTTTTTATCAGATAGAAGGACTCATGATTGATAAAAATATTTCAATAGCAAATTTAGTTTCCGTAATGAATAGCATTTTATCTCAAATATTTAAACGAGAAATAAAAACTCGACTTAGACCTGGATATTTTCCATTTGTTGAACCAGGGTTTGAACTTGATATAAATTGTCTTATTTGCGGAGGAGAAGGATGTTCTGTTTGTGGGGATGGTTGGTTAGAACTTATGCCATGTGGATTAGTTCATCCAAAAGTTTTGGAATATGGTGGGTTAGACCCCAAAGAATATTCTGGATTTGCTTTTGGGCTCGGATTTACACGACTTGTAATGATGCTTTATGGAATTAATGACATAAGATTATTACAGTCAGGCGATCTAAGATTTATTAAACAATTCTAGAAATTCAATTTTTATTTTAAATTCATAACTTAATATTATGTATATATCAAAAAAATGGCTTGGAAATTATGTTGAGTTGCCAAAAGAATTAGACTCACAGGAATTAGCAGAGAAAATTACTACTTCAATTGTTGAAATTGATAATTTTTTTGATCAAGAAAAGGAATTAGAAAATATAATAGTTACAAAAATTATTGAAATAAATAATCATCCAAATGCAGATAAATTAAAAATTTGTCAAGTTGATTCAGGAAATAGAGGAATGTTAAAAATTGTTTGTGGGGGGAATAATTTAAAAAAAGGAATGAAAGTTCCACTAGCTCTTCCTGGTGCAAAAGTTAGGTGGCATGGCGAAGGAGAGCCTATAATTTTAGAAAAAGCAAAAATCAGAGGAGTTGAATCAGATGGAATGATTTGTGCCGCTGAAGAAATTGGACTAGCTGATTCTTATAGTGTAGAGGGCGGAATCGCAGATTTGAATCTTGACGATTCATACATAGGAAAAAATATTTCAATAGCTCTTCATCTAGATGATGTAATTTTTGAAATTGATAATAAATCACTTACAAATAGACCCGATTTATGGGGTCATTATGGAATTGCTCGTGAATTGTCGGCTTTGCTTGATTTGAGATTCAAAAAATTAAAATTTCTTGAAAAATTTAGGAAAACAAAGGGAGAAGAATTTAGTGTTGAAATCTTAGACAAAGAATCTTGTCCTAGGTATTTGGGTGTTTTAATTGAAAATATTGAGGTTTCTGAATCACCACAATGGATTAAATCATATTTAGAAAAATCAGGAATAAGATCTATTAATAATATTGTTGATATTACAAATTTTGTAATGCTTGAGCTTGGTCAGCCACTTCATGCATTTGATGCAAAAAATTTAGAGGATAATAAAATAATTGTAAGAAAAGCAAACAAAGGAGAGAAATTTAAAACACTTGACAGGGAAGAAAGAATTTTAACACAAGAAGATTTATTAATTTGTGATGGTAAAAAAGCGGTTGCATTAGCTGGAATAATGGGTGGGGAAAATAGTGAAATAACAGACTCAACAAAATCTATTTTTATAGAATCGGCTAATTTTAAAGCTTCTTCTATTAGAAAAACGTCTATGAGATTGGGGCTTCGTACTGATGCAAGTGCTAGATTTGAAAAATCGCTTGATCCCGAACTAGCAAGATATGCAATTCTTAGAGCAATAGAACTTGTTGAGCAGTTGTGCGTAAAAAGTAAAGTTGTAAATGAAATTATAGACTTAGATTTTTCATCAAAAGAAAAAATAGTCATAAATCTAGACATTAAATTTTTAAATGATAGGATTGGTTGTGAAATTTCTGTAGATAAAATTATTTCAATTTTTAATAATTTAGGATTTATAGTAAAAAACAAAAAAACATATTTAGAGGTGACTGTTCCAAGTCATAGAGCAACAGGAGACATAAAAATTCCAGAAGATTTAGTTGAAGAAATTGCAAGAATTTATGGATACCAAAATATTGGAGTAAAAGAACCTATTGTGTTATTAAAGCCAGTTTATAAAGACAAATCAATACAATTAGAAAGAAATATCAAAAATTTCATTTCAAAAGATTTAGGATATTGTGAAATTTATAATTATTCAATGATTTCAGAAGATGAAATAAATTTTGCTAATGGAAAAATAGATAATTATATAGAAATAGCAAATTCTGTCTCAAAAAATTTGAAATATTTAAGAAATAGTTTGAGCATTAGTTTATTAAAAAATGTATCGAGCAATTTAAGGTTTTATAAAGATTTTAAAATTTTTGAAATTGGAAGAATTTTTAAAAAAGAAAATGGAGAATTTCATGCAAGTAAAAATTCAAAAGAATTTTTGCCAATGCAGGACAAATTTTTAGGATTTGCGGTTTCTGGAAGAGATAAATTTTTTGAATTAAAAAGCGATATCGAATCAGTTTTTTCATATTTTAAAATAGATTTCGAAGAGTCTCCATGCAATAATGATTTATTTGAGAATAATAAGTGTTTAGAGTATCTTTCAAATGGAGAATTGATTGCTTGCTTTGGTGAAGTAAAAAAGCAAATTTTAAATAATTTTGATATTGATAGATCAGATGTACTATTTGGAGAAGTTAATTTTTCTAAACTTTGTAAATATTCAAAAGATAAAAGAGAATATAAAGAACTTCCAAAATTTCCAAAAATGATTCAAGACGTTTCAATGCTTTTAGATTATTCATATAATTGGAAGGATATAGAAAAAAGGATTAAATCAACCTCAGCTTCAATAGAAAGTGTAGAGCTTTTTGATATATATGAAGGAGAAAAAATTGAAAAAGGAATGAGATCAATAGCTTTTCACGTTACATTTTATGATCCAACAAAAACTTTAGTAAGTGAAGAAGTTGAGAAAATAATGACAGAAATAAGAAGAATTTTAGTTGCAGAATTCAAAGCTAAGATTAGATAACCAATTTATTTACAATTTTCAATTTTCAAATTTTAATTGATTTACTATTTAATAATTGACTATTGAATTAAAAATAGCCAAATAACAAAATCAATTGAAAATTAAAAATAATAAATAGAAAATAAACTTTATGTATGAAATAAAAAAAATTCACTCTCAATCACTCGCAAATTACTTAGCACTTATAACCGGTATTACGGTTTTTTTATTTGGTTTGATAAATTTTTCTATAAATATGCTTAATGCTACTACTCGAGTTTATTGGCGAGATCTTCTTGTTAGTTGGTTTATTAGCGTTATTGTATTTTATGTTATTGCATGGATTATAGGATATTTATTTTCTATAATTTATAACTTTTTTTCCAAAAGAATTAGAGGTATAATTATAGATGTGGAGTCTATAGAATTTAAAGATAGAAAAGAGAACAAAACAATAGAAAAGAAAGAGATCTAGTTTATTCAATAAAAATATATAAAAATAAAAATAAATTAAAAAAATTTGGTTTAACCAAAGATAAAACAAAAATATGGAAATAAGTATGACATTGAAAATTTTAATTTTAGTTGTTATAGTTTTAGCTTTTTATCTGCTCAAATCTAATAAAAATAATACAGATGGAAAAGATGAGATTATTTTTTCTAATTTTAAAAACAATAAAAAGCTTATTAATCCAATAATAGATAAATTCACTATTAATGTTACCCAACTTGCTATAGATAATAAATTAGATCCTGTTATTGGTAGAGAAAAAGAAATTAGACGCGTAATGCAAATATTATCAAGAAGAAAGAAAAATAATGTAATTTTATTAGGTCAAGCCGGAATTGGAAAAACTGCGATTGTAGAAGGATTGGCGCTTGCAATAGTAGAAAAAAAAGTACCAACATCTTTACTTGATAAAATTGTTTTAAAGATAGATATGTCTGCTATTTTAGCAGGTACAAAATATAGAGGAGATTTTGAGCAAAGATTTAAAACTCTTATTGATTGTATAGTTGCCATGGATAAGAAAATTATTGTTTTTATAGATGAAATTCATACAATTATTCAAGCAAGTGGATCCGAAGGATCAGTTGATGCTGATGATATAATAAAGCCACCACTTGCAAGAGGAGAGCTTCAAATGATAGGCACTACTACCACAGATGAATATAAAAAATATATTTTACCAGATACAACTCTCGCAAGACGTTTTGATGGGCTTGTAATAAGTGAACCAAATAAAGAACAAACAATAAAAATTTTACAAGGAATAAAAAAAGAATATGAAAATTATCATAAAGTTGTAATATCTGATGATATAATAAGAAAAATTGTTGATTTTTCAGTTTCAATAAAGAATAGGACTTTTCCAGATAAAGCAATTGATATTATGGATGAATTATGTGCAAAAGTAAGACTAGACAACATAAATAATAGTGATAATATAAAGATAGGACAGAAGGATTTAGAAGCGGTATTAATAGACTTTAAGAATCAAAAAATTTAATTAACGTATTTAGATTATTTAAAATATTTTTATAAAAAATGGAAGAAAATAAAAAAATAAAAATAACTACAAAATCTTTAACAAAAACAAATATTTTATTGGCTTTTTTAATTTTTGGATCTATTTTAGGAGTATTTTCTTTAGCAGTTGCTCTAAATAAAGAGATTGGTATAAAGCCAAAAAGCATTGTAAAAATTAACGCAAATTTAATTCCTAAAAATACATTAATTGAATTGGAAAATAGTGATATTTTAACAATAAATGAAAAGGCAATAGCAATGATAGATGAAAATGGAATATTACGTCTAGAAAATTCTAAGAATTATACAATATCAAAATCACAGGACAGTGGTTCTGTTTTTTTGTCTAGTAGTTATAATAATTTAGAATTAAAATGTGTTTGTAAATCAGGATCTGGATCTTGTAATACTATTCCTAATTCTCGGGCTATTGCTTGTTCTTCTTCTGGGTGTGGATCTTGTAAATTAAGTGTTAAATTAGTCAATTAGAATAAATAACGTTATTAAAAATAAGTTCCAATTTTATATATATTAAAAATTAATTAAAAATCTGTTTTTACAACAGACAAAAAAAAATGGTAGAAAAATATAGTGCTACACAAACACAAGTGGCAACAAAGGTCTCTACAAAGACAAAAGTATTGCTGGGTTTTCTTATTGTAGGATGTTTGGGGGGTATGTTTGCAATAGCTAGTATGGGTTTAAAATCTCTATCTAGAGAGGCGGTTAATCAACCCAATTCTAAAATAGTTCTTGAGTCTCAGGGAAAGACCTATGAGTATATAAATGCTGAGTCTTTAGGAAAAACAAAAAATGAACAATATACTAGAATAGCTGAAATGGCTGGAGTTTCGAAAGAACTAATTCAAAGATGTGTGGAGTCTGAGGGTCAGAATTGTCAAGAAATAAGAACTATTATTCAGTGGGGTGTAACCTGCTATTGTACTGCTCAATGTACGGCTGTGACCCACCTTGGTGGTTGTTCTGGGTGTGGTCCTAATAGCAACCCAACATGCGAGAAAAATTGTGGTACCACGTCTTTTCCAAATTGGAAATACGGTTATTGCATTGAAACTGGTTATATAATAATAGGTGGAATACTTATTAAATTCTAATTAGCTGTGGTTAATAAATGTCAATAGTTTAATCATTTGGTGGGTTTATCTATTTTAATTTAAAAGCAAAATAGTTCATACAATAAGAACTATTTTGTTTTTAAAATTCCCTATTTTAACTCATTAAAAATCAAAAATTTTTATTATTTAATATTATTATTTGAATTTTTTAATTTGCTTGACAAAAATTATAAATGTTGTAATATTATCTAAATTATATTAATGGAGGAAAAATGAAAAAATTGTTTATTATCACTTTAATTATTGTTATTTTTACAGGCTTCTCTTTTTTAATTATTAGGAGTGTAAAATTTAACAAAAAAGATAGTAGAGAAATTCAGAGAGTCAATTATTTAGAGTTGCAAAGTCTTGTTAGCTTTAACAAAGATTTCATTCTTATTATTGGAGGAAGAAGTTGTTATTATTGTAAAATAGCAGAGAATTCTATAAAGAAGAGTTTCGACGGTAATAGATTTAAGTTTTTTAAAAAAATCGAATATAAGGATCTTCAAACTAATCAGTTAATAAATAAAGAAAGTATCGATTTAATTCCACTAACCTTAATTATTAAAAATGGAGTTGTTGTAGAAAAGATTTCGGGTTTTCGTGAGGAGATATATATCCCCAAACTTGACTCTCTCATTGTTGAACATTTTGAATAATTTGATAGCTATTAATGGTCTTTGTACCACTAATAGCTTTTTTATTATATCTTTAAAATCACCTTGATTTTAGGGTGTTTTTTTGGTAAAATAAAGGCATGGTTAGTGTTGGTATTAAGCTAAATAAAGTACTTAAAAATAGGGTATTTTTTAGTTTTTTGATGGAATTTATTATTAATTTTTAATTTTTATTTTTCAATTTTGATTTAAATAAAAATTTTTAATTTTTAATTAAAATAAGTTTATGAAAAGTGATTTAGAAAAGGCCAGTATGGCCTATGACTTAGAAGAGAGGACAAGTGTTTTTGGAGAAAATATAATTAATTTTTGTAAATCCCTGGAACACAATTTTCTAAGTAAAATTATACTAGCTCAATTATTAAGATCGGCAACTAGTGTTGGCGCAAATTATATAGAGGCAAATAACGCAAGCTCAAAAAAAGATTTTAGAAACAAGATTTATATTTGCAAAAAAGAAGCAAATGAAACTCGTTATTGGTTAAAAATGATTAGAAAATATAATTCTAGTAAAGAATTAGAAATTCAAAGTTTATTAAAAGAGGCCCACGAATTTTCTTTAATATTTGGCAAGATATCAGCCTCTTTAAATAAAAATTTAGAATTAAAAATTAAATAAAAATTCAAAATCAGTAATTAAAAATTTATATATGGGTGATAAAAAAGACATAAAAAAAGCAAGTAAATATACGGCTGATGAGATTACGGTTTTAAAGGGTCTTGATCCTGTTAGAAAAAGACCAGGAATGTATATTGGAAACACTGCTAGTCAGGGTTTACATCATCTAATTTGGGAGGCAGTTGATAATGCAATAGATGAGTCTATGGCAGGATATTGTACTGAAATTATTATAAAATTACTACCAGAGGGAAAAATTTCTGTTTCTGATAACGGTAGGGGAATTCCAGTTGATATTCATAGAGCCACGGGAAAAAGTGCATTAGAGACAGTAATGAGCACCCTTCATGCTGGTGGTAAATTTGGAGATGCGGGATACAAAGTTTCCGGAGGTCTTCACGGAGTTGGAATTTCTGTTGTAAATGCGTTGTCAGTATTTTTAAGAGCAGAAGTAAAAAGAGATGGAAAATTATATTATCAGGAATATAAAAGAGGAAAACCAGTTACAAAATTAATGACTGAAAAGGGTAAAGTTCATGGAACTGGTACAACGCAAATTTTCCAGCCAGATCCTGAAATTTTTACGGTTTTAGAATTTGATTTAAAAATAATTTTAAATCATATAAGACAGCAGGCATATCTTACAAAAGGTGTAAAAATTTCAGTTATTGATGAAAGAGTTGATTTGGGCAAAACAAAAGATGGAGACAAAATAGAATATCCATCTTACACATTTTATTTTGAAGGAGGAATTGCTTCTTATGTTAGACATTTAAATTTAAATAATGAGACGACTCAAGATAATATTTTTTATGTTCAAAAAGAAAGGGATAATATTCAGGTAGAAGTTGCACTTCAATACTGTAAAGATTTTAGAACTAGTATATATTCTTTTGCAAATAATATTCCTACAATTGAGGGCGGAATGCATTTAATAGGATTTAAAACAGCTCTACTTAAGTGTTTATCTGACTACGCAAAAGAAAATAATATTTTAAAGGAAAAAGACGGAATTTTAACATCTGAAGATATAAAAGAAGGATTAACTGCTGTTGTTTCAGTAAAATTACCAGAACCTCAGTTTGAGGGACAAACAAAGGCAAAACTAGGAAATGTTGAGGTCCGTGGTATTGTTTATTCTATTTTTAAAGATTATTTTAGTGCTTTTTTAAATGAGCATCCAAATGATGCAAAAGGAATCCTTTCAAAATGTATGCTTGCTGCACAAGCAAGACAAGCGGCTAGATCAGCTCGCGATGCTGTTATTAGAAAAGGAGCATTAAAGGGATTTACACTTCCCGGAAAACTAGCAGATTGCTCATCAAGAAAAGCAGAACTTACAGAACTATATATTGTTGAGGGGGATTCTGCTGGTGGATCTGCTAAACAAGGAAGAGATAGGACTATTCAGGCGATACTTCCTCTTCGCGGAAAAATTTTAAATGTAGAAAAGTCTCGTCTTGATAAAATGCTTGCAAATAATGAAATTAAATCACTCGTTGTTGCACTTGGAACAAACATTGGAGAAGATTTTGATGTTTCAAGATTGAGATATCATAAAATAGTAATAATGACTGATGCTGATGTTGATGGATCGCATATTAGAACCCTTCTTTTAACTTTATTTTATAGATATTTACCTGATTTATTAAAGTATGGCTATATTTATATTGCTCAGCCACCTCTTTATCAAATTAAACAAGGAACAAAAATACGATGGATTTATAACGATGAAGAATTAAAAACCGCAATGAAAGAAATGGGAATTGATAAAGAAATTGATGTTTCAGAAATTGTTGAAGAGGCTATAGACGAGGAGCAGGGTGAAGAAGTAGAATCTGAAGAAAAAGAGAAAAAACAAAAAAGTTTTTCAATTCAAAGATACAAAGGTTTAGGAGAAATGAATCCAGAACAATTATGGGAAACAACAATGAATCCCGAAACAAGAATTATGAAAAGGGTTTCCATAGAAGATGCAGTAGAGGCAGATGAAATTTTTGAAAAATTAATGGGTTCTGATGTTGATCATAGAAAGAGATTTATTCAAACTCATGCAACAGCAGTTAAAAATTTAGATATTTAAAAATAAAATTTAAAGCAACTAAACTTTAAAGTTTTTTATAAAAAAAGAGGACTTTTATGAAAGTTCTCTTTTATATTGACAAGCAATTTTTCTTGTTATAATATTATATATGGATTAGCACTCTTAATGTCTAAGTGCTAAACAATAATTAATAATTAATTTAAAATCTATGAACTTAAAGCCACTATTTGACAATATAGTTGTCAAAAGAATTGAAGAAAAAGAAACAACAAAATCAGGAATTGTTTTACCAGATACAATTGACAAAGAAAAACCTCAAAAAGGAGAAGTAGTAGCAGTTGGAGATGGAAAAATTTCCGATAATGGTGAAAAAATTCCTATGCAAGTAAAAACAGGAGATAAAATTTTATTTAGAAAATATGCTCCAGATGAAATTAAAATTGACGGAGAGGAATATCTTGTTATGACTCAAAGCGACGTAATTGCGATTTTAGAATAATTTCCATCTATTAAATTATTAATCAATTAACAATTAACTATTATAATAATATGGCAAAACAAATATTATATAGTGAAGATGCAAGAGTAAAAATTAAAGCAGGGGTTGATAAATTAGCAAATGCTGTAAAAGTAACATTAGGACCAAAAGGAAGAAATGTGGTTTTAGGAAGTGGATATGGTTCACCAACAATCACAAAAGATGGTGTTACTGTTGCAAAAGATATTGAATTAGAAGACAAATTTGAAAACATTGGAGCAGAACTTGTAAAAGAAGTTGCTTCAAAAACAAATGATATAGCAGGAGATGGAACAACAACTGCAACGGTTTTAGCCCAGGCAATAATAGCAGAGGGAATTAAAAATGTAACAGCGGGGACAAACCCACTATCCATTAAATCTGGAATTGAAAAGGGGGTTTCATATATTACAGAAGAATTAAAGAAAATTTCCAAGAAAATTGATTCAAAAGAAGAGATTGCGCAAGTTGCCTCAATTTCAGCAAATGATAGTGAGATTGGAAATATAATTGCTGAGGCAATGGAATCTGTTGGAAAAGATGGAGTTATAACTGTTGAAGAAGGACAATCATTTGGAGTTGTAAAAGAAGTTGTTGAAGGAATGCAGTTTGATAAGGGATATGTTTCTCCTTATATGATTACAAATCCAGACAGAATGGAATCAGAACTAGAAGATCCATATATTTTAATTACGGATCAAAAAATTTCATCACTTAAAGATTTTATGCCGATTTTAGAAAAGATTGTTCAATCAGGTAAAAAAGAATTAGTAATAATTGCTGACGAAGTAGATGGTGAGGTTTTGGCAACACTTGTTGTAAACAAATTAAAAGGAATATTTAATTCACTCGCAGTAAAAGCACCTGGATTTGGTGATAGAAGAAAAGCAATGTTAGAAGATATTGCTGTTTTAACTGGTGCAAAAGTAATTTCTGAAGAAGTTGGATTAAAAATTGAAAATGCAAGTTTGGAAATGTTAGGTGGTGCAAGAAAAGTAGTTTCAACAAAAGAAAATACAACAATTGTAGAGGGTCATGGTGATAAAAAAGAATTAGAAGAAAGAATTAAACAAATTAAAAAAGAAATGGAAATTTCTGATTCTGATTTTGATAAAGAAAAATTACAAGAAAGACTTGCAAAATTATCAGGCGGAGTTGCTGTAATAAAAGTTGGAGCTGCAACCGAGACAGAAATGAAAGAGAAAAAGCATAGAATTGAAGATGCACTTTCTGCAACAAAAGCAGCTGTTGAAGAAGGAATTGTTGTTGGAGGTGGAGTAGCTTTGATTAGAGCATCAAAAGATATAGAAAATGTAAAAATTGATACAGAAGAAAAAATAGGACTTGATATTTTGCGTCGTGCTGTTGAAATGCCAATCAAGCAAATTGCTCAAAATGCAGGTAAAGATGGCGCTGTTGTTTGTGATCAAGTAAAAAATAATAAAGAAATTAATTTTGGTTATAACGCAGGAAAAGATAATTTTGAGGATTTAGTAAAATCAGGAGTTGTTGATCCCACAAAAGTTGTAAGAATTGCATTACAAAACGCATCATCAATCGGAGCGTTATTTTTAACCACAGAAGCTGTTGTTTCTGATTTACCAAGTAAAGATAATTGTTCATGTGATTCACATGGAAATGGAATGCCAATGGGCGGATATCCGGGAATGATGTAATATTCTATTTTTATACAATATTTGTAGAGGCGTAGCATTGCTACGTCTCTATGTTTTTGTATCCGGATATCCGCCCCCTAGACTCATTTTTATTAGTCTTATTTTATGCTAAAATATATATGTATATATAATTTATTTATTTTTATATTATGAATATTGACGAAGAAATATTAATAGAAGACAAATATGGGAGAGGCAGGAACATAGATGATCTTTTACGTATTGCTGATGATGCAAATTATACAGAACCTCAGAAATCAGACACAGTTTCAATAGAAAAAAATGATGAAAAATCAGTATTGTTTGATGATATGAAAATTTTAAAAGAAAAAAAATTAGATAATACTAAAGATCAAACAATAAAACAAAGGAAAATACATTACACATTGAGTATTATTTTATCATCCCTATTTATAACATTATTTAGCATAGTGATCATTTTAATGAAAGGAGATATAAGAAATACTTTTTTGGGAGTATTTAGGATCCCATTTGAAATATTGATTTTTTTAATTTTAAGTTTGTATATTGTAAGAAGAAAAAAACAAATTCCAAAAATTTCAGGAATTATTTGTTCTACAACAGGATTTTTTTCAGGGCTCTCTATCTCACTCTTTAAAATTTTTTATTTTAAAGAACTCTGGACAATATTTAATACAATAACAGAAAGTTTGTTTTTATCATTGCTTGGTTTAATATTTGGTCTTGTGTTTGGTGGTCTTTTTTATTCAGTTAATTCATCATTAGAACAAAAATATGCAAGAAATAAATAGCACACAAAAAAATTATAAAATTTCAGCATTAAGTTATTTATGGATTACATGTATTATTCCATTAGCTTTTTCAAGAGATGATTTTGTTAAATTTCACGCTAAACAGGGTTTGATTTTATCTATAATACAGATTATTTCTAGTTTTTTAATTGTTATTCCTGTTTTAGGTTGGATTTTTGCAATATTAATAACTTTTGCTACTGTTTTAGCAATAAAATCAGCACTATCTGGTGGAAAATGGAAAATACCATATATTTATGAATTATCACAAAGAATTAATATAAAATAATTCCTCGATTTTATTCGAGATAAAATTATGAAAAATACAAAAATTATAGCAACAATAGGTCCCGCTTCGTCAGATTATAATACTCTTTTAGAGATGGCAAAAAATGGAATGAATGTTTGTAGATTAAATTTTTCTCACAATTCACATGCTAGCCATCTTTCGCTTATAAAAAATATTAAAAAAGTTAGCAAGGATTTAAATATTCCAATTTCAATAATGCAAGATTTGCAGGGTCCTAAAATAAGAGTTGGGAATGTTTCTGATTTGGGAATAAAAATTAATAAAAATGAAAAAATTATTTTAATTCATGATAAAATTGTAAATTATAAATTATTAGTTGGTTCCGGAAATAAAATCATCCCGGTTTCTTTCCCCATTCATAAAATTGTAAAAAAGAATACAAGTATAATGATTCACGATGGACTTTTAGAATTAAAAGTTTATAAAATTGTAAAAGATTCTGTTTGGTGTGATGTTATAAAAGATGGAACTGTTTTTTCTTTCAAGGGTATAAATATTCCAAATGTTAACATAAAAGAAAAAGCCTTAACAAAAAAAGATTTAGATGATTTAAAATTTGGAATTAAAAATGGAATTGATTGGGTTGCTTTATCTTTTGTAAAAACAGCCAAGGATATAAAAGATATAAAAAATGCAATAAAGAGATTTAAGCAAAATGCAAATGTAAAAGTTATGGCAAAAATTGAAACTCCAGAGGCTTTGAAACACATAGATGAAATTATAGTAGAATCAGATGGAATTATGGTCGCTCGTGGAGATTTAGGAGTTGAAATACAGGTTGAAAAAGTACCAATCATACAAAAGGATTTAATTTTAAAATGTTTACATGTTGGAAAACCAGTTGTTGTTGCAACACAAATGCTTGAATCAATGGTAAAAAATATAAAACCCACCAGAGCGGAAGTATCAGACGTCGCAAACGCCGTAATTGATCATGCTGATGCTGTAATGTTGTCAGAGGAAACTGCATTTGGAAAATATCCAATTGATACAATAAAAGTTATGTCGCGTGTAATTGATATAACAGAAAAATCTCACTATGATGATTCTTTAAAAATTAATTCAACAGAAAAGTTGAAAAATGTACTCGCTATTTCAGAATCAGTAAAAGAGCTAGTTTTAAATACAGAGGCTAAAATAATTGTAGTTGCAACAAATTCAGGTTATAGCGCCAGAATGATTGCGAAATTTCGTCCAGAAACAAAAATTGTAGCACTTGTTAATGATGAAAGAGTGAGGCGTCAATTATCTTTGGTCTGGGGAATTTATTCTTATGGAATGCCAAAATGCAAAACCATAGAGGAATTAATTAGAAAGATAATGCTGTTTATAAGAAATAATAAATTAGCAAAGCGTGGTGATATGGCAGTGATAGTTACCGGCCAACCAGTTGGGATGAAAGAGAATATGAATCTCATAGAGTTAAAGAAAATATAAATTTAATTTAAAATTAAAATAATATGAATAAAAAAATTATAATTTTATTTTTGTTATCAATTTTATTAGTGGGAGTTTTTTTATTAGCACTTTATTTTAAAATGAATTTAGATAAAAATCGTAGGCAAATAGTTGTTGAACAAAATAACACAGAAAAAAAGTTAGATGTAAAAGGATTATTATTTAAAATTGAACAAAACAAACAAGGGATATCGCTTAATTTTTATACAGATGAAAAATATTTATGCGGTGATTTGAATTATATTTTTAATGTTGATAAAGAAAAAGCTACTTTAGATTTAGAATTAAAAAATATTACAGAAAAAATTATATGTGAAAATGATCCAAGGATAATTGAAAAAAGAGAAATAGTGGGAGAAATGAAAAATTGGGATTTAAATGTATATTATAAAAATAAAATTATTAAATATAAGATGGTTGTTGACAACAACAATTTAAAGATTTTTAATATAGAAAATACAGAGGATAAGAGTATTGTAAAATTTGAAAATAATAATTATTTATTATTAGAAAATAATATAGTAAGACTTAGAATAGATTATTATGACAAAAAAGCAGAGTTGGGTGTAAATAATTTACTAAAAAGATTAGATGTTTCTAAAAAAGAAGTAAAAATTGATGAGGCAGAAATTGCTTTTTCAAACCTTACAAGTATTTCTTATAAAACAAACGCACCATATAGTATTGTAAAATATTTTACATTTGATGATGAAAATTTATTTAAAACAATTGTATTAGAATTTAAAAAAATCGACTGCTATAAAGAAAATTCAGATCATAATAATTGTATATCTCTTGATTTTAGAACAAGTAATGGTAAAAGATATTGTACCTGGCTTAATGCAATTTATTAATATTATAAAAATATGAAAAAACAAATGAATAAATATGTTTTGTGGTTTGATGAACTAACAATAAAAGATGTGGAATTAGTTGGTGGAAAAAATGCTTCTCTCGGAGAAATGTATCAAAAACTTGGAAATCAGGGAATTCCTGTCCCAAACGGATTTGCAGTAACAGCGCAGGCTTATTGGTATTTTTTACAGCACAATAGAATAAAAGAAAATATAAATAAAATACTGAGGGGTTTAAATACCGATAAAATAACTGATTTGAAAAATAGAGCAAAAAAAATAAGAGAATTAATATTAAAATCAGAATTCCCCGAGGATTTAAAAGAACAGATTTTGGATTCATATAAAAAATTGGCAGAGTTCTATAAAACGTCAATTTTAAATTGTGATGTTGCTGTTAGGTCATCTGCTACAGCTGAAGATGCTGCTGATGCTTCATTTGCTGGTCAGCAAGAATCATATTTAAATATAACCGGGGAACACGCAATACTTGAAGCTATTAAAAAATGTATGGCCTCGCTTTTTACAGATCGTTCAATTTCATATAGGTGTGATAAAAAAATTAGTCATTTTAAAATTGCTTTATCGGTTGTAGTTCAAAAAATGGTAAGATCAGATTTGGCATCATCTGGAGTAATGTTTTCTGTTGATACAGAATCAGGATTTCCAGAAATTGTTGTAATAAATGCCGCTTATGGATTGGGAGAATATGTTGTAAAAGGAGTTGTGACTCCAGATGAATATCATGTGTATAAGCCAACCCTAGAAAAAAAATACAATTCAATAATTGGAAAAGATGTTGGAGAAAAAGCAAAAAAATTAGTTTATGCAACTGGCGGAACTGGTTTTACACAAAATGTTGATGTTCCTGTTGAAGAAAGATTAAAATTTGTTTTAAGTGATGATGAAATAATTCAACTTGCAAAATGGGCAGTAATAATTGAGAAGCATTATAAAAAGCCAATGGATATGGAGTGGGCTAAAGATGGAAAAACTAAAAAATTATATATTGTTCAGGCTAGACCAGAGACAGTTACATCACGCGAGAATAAAAATGTTTTAACAGAATATTCTATAAAAGAAAAAGGAAAAGTAATTTTAGTTGGCGAATCAGTTGGTAAAAAAATTGGATCTGGTATTTCTCATGTTATAAAAAACGTAAATGAATTAGTAAATTTTAAAGATGGAGAAGTTTTAGTTGCTGAGATGACGGATCCTGACTGGGAACCAGTTATGAAAAAAGCAAGTGCAATTGTAACAAATTCAGGTGGGCGTACATGTCATGCTGCAATTGTCTCTCGTGAACTTGGAATTCCATGTGTCGTAGGCACAACAACAGGAACTTCAAAATTAAAAAATGGGCAAATCGTTACGGTTGATTGTTCTCTTGGTGAAGAAGGATTTGTTTATGAAGGTAGGGTTCCATTTGTAAAAAAAGAAATAAATTTAAAAAATTTGAAATTACCAAAAAATGTCAAAATAATGATGAATGTTGGAAATCCAAGACAAGCCTTTAGAGATTCAATGATTCCAAATGAGGGAGTTGGGCTTGCAAGAGAAGAATTTATAATTTCAAATTACATAAAAGTTCATCCACTAGCACTTCTTGAATTTTCAAAAGTAAAAAATAAAACAGAAAAAGAAATAATAAGGCAATTAACCGTTAATTATAAAAGTAAACCAGAATTTTTTGTTGAGAAATTAGCTGAGGGGGTTGCTAGAATTGCAGCCGCATTTTATCCAAAAGATGTAATTGTAAGATTATCCGATTTCAAATCAAATGAATATGCAAATTTATTAGGTGGAAAATATTTTGAGCCAAATGAGGACAATCCAATGATAGGTTGGCGAGGTGCTTCTCGTTACTATGATCCTAAATACGAAAAAGCATTTAGATTGGAGTGTAGGGCGCTTAAAAAAGTTAGAGAACAAATGGGGCTTAATAATGTAAAAATTATGATTCCATTTTGTAGAACAATAGAAGAAGGAAATAAAGTTATAAAAATAATGACAAGCGAGGGATTAAAGCGCGGAAAAAATGGATTAGAAGTTTATGTAATGTGTGAAATTCCATCAAATGTAATATTGGCAGATGAGTTTGCTAAAATTTTTGACGGATTTTCAATTGGTTCAAATGATTTGACACAATTAGCTCTCGGGGTAGACAGAGATTCAGCTATGGTTTCTCATATTTATAATGAAAGAAATGAGGCGGTGAAAACATTAATTAGAAATGTTATTAGTATTGCAAAGAAAAATAAAAGAAAAGTCGGGATTTGTGGTCAGGCACCAAGTGATTTTCCAGATTTTGCAAAATTTTTAGTAAAAGAAAAAATTGATAGTATGTCGCTTGTTCCTGATTCTGTTATAAAAACAATTTTAATGTTAAAGAAAAAATAAATTCATATATGGGAGGAAATTATGAGTTTGAATTGTTTGTCAGGGGTAGATAAAAAAAGAGCCCACAGACTAGAAGAGTTAAATGAGGTCGGAAAAGAAATTCATTTTAGTTCTGATTTATGTGATGGATTATTTTTAATACGTAAACCGTGTCACCATATTGGTGGTATATATACTCATGAATTCGGTATCTATCATAGTAAGTCTGGTGAGTTAATTTTTTTTCACAGATGTGATCATTGTTTATATTCAGTAAGAATTAATTCTGATTACTACTACAGAGCAAAACAGATTTGTGATTCGGGGGGAAACTATATTGACTAATTGTTGATTTGTAATATAATGTTTATTATAGAAATTGCCAGGAGGTAAAATGTCAAACAAAAAAAAGAATACGGGATTCGGGGTCGTTTGTGATGAATGTGGCAAAATTTTAGATATGCCACCAGTAAATGATGGAAAGGAAAACACAACAAAAAAAGAGGATTGTTCTGAACCTCGAAATGGAGGGAAGCATCACCTATCCAATTACGGGACAAAACGTCCCGGGTATAGGAGGTAGTTTCTAATCTCCAATATCAATTTTAAAAGCTCGGCATCGCTGTCGAGCTTTTTTGTTTTTTATAATTTTTCAGATAGTCCGAGTATTCTCTTGTATTCTTCTGTTAGTTCAATTTGTCCGGGAGTATTCCATGTTGCTATGAGTTCTCCCAACATATCACAGCAACTTAATCTATGACACCCCACGTAATCACCAGGAAAATCTTTATTTTTTACAGCATAATCCGGAATTTTGAATGTTTCTTTGGGATTTTGTAGAGTGATTAAATCTCCTATAAATATTGGATTACCACACCACGCACATCTTATTGTCATCTTTTCAAGGCATTTGTGACAATAGGGTACATTATTATCCATTATTTCTATTATAGATGAAAATCCATTAAAAGTCACCACATCTTTTATATATGTATAGTGACCACACTCAGCGAGAGTTTTTTTCTAAAAGATCTTAAAAATAATTTAAATAAGATAATTTTAATCACGCAAAGAGTTTTGTAAAAATAGTACACCAACTCTTTTACAAATTTTTGAAATAGTTTCATTGTTTCCTCCAGATAGAATTATTTTATTTGAAAAGTATTATTATGCTATTTAACGATTTTAAAAATTTTTTGTTTTGTATTTTTGATTATATAAAGTATTTTAATTTTGGTTGGCGGAGAGGACAGGATTTGAACCTGCGATACCTTTCGGTATACCCGCTTTCCAAGCGAGCGCACTAAGCCACTATGCGACCTCTCCAATATTTTTCTTTGTATCCTCTAATAAAAACTTTAATCTTTCTCTTCCCTTGCCAGATTTTAAAAATTTTTCTTCTTTCCTTGCATCAATATTTGATAAAAATACTTCATAATATATTAATTTCCAGGGAGTACCTTTTGAGGTATATTTACTTGATCCGCAATTATGCTTTCTTATCCTTTCTTTTAAATTACTAGAATATCCTACATAATATTTATTTATCTTTTTACTATATATTATATATACATAAAACATATATTTATAAATAACTTTAGCCACCCAGCCCTAGGCGGGTTCGCCTTGGGCGAATATGCGACCTCTCCATGTAATATATATAATATTGATTTTTTTATATTATTGCAAGACTTACGGTCAAATTGAATGTATTGTATAATTAGAATGGGTGAAGTCAAAATATAATCTATGAAAAATAATTTTAAACAATTGAAAAAAGAGGTTTTAAATATTTTACAAAATGGTCGTCCAGATTGGGATATTCCACATACTTTGACATCTGTGTATTATATAAAAAAATTATTGAAAAAAGAAGGTGGGAATGCAAAAATATTAATAACAACAATGTATTTGCATGATATCGGCTATTCATGGGTAAGAAGAGATTTAAATAAAAGAGATAATGTAATAAAATCAAAACTAGATCATATGAAAAATGGAGTAATTTTTGGAAGACAGATTTTGGATAAATTGAATTACGCAGATGATGAAAAAAAACAAATTTTACATTTGATAGGAATTCACGATAATTTAAATGATATTTTTGACACAAATAAACAATTAGTTTTTGAAGCAGATTCTCTGGCGCAAATTGATACAAAGAGAGCTAAATCAAATTTAAATAATGAAGATAGAATTAAATTTATAAATGGCTTTGAAGAAAAAAGATTGCCAAAATTTAAAACAAAAACAGGAATTAAATTAGTAGGTAAATTATTTAAACGCGCTAAAAAATTTTATTTGAAATAATATGAAAAGATTAAAATGTAATATTGGTGAATATGGAATTATAATAAATTCAAAAAAAGAATTTTTAATCTTAAAATTACCAATAAACAAAGAATTTAAGAAAGAAATGTGGATGTTGCCGGGTGGCAGATTAAATATTAATGACAAGCCAGAATTTGGTTTAAAGCGTGAGGTATTTGAGGAGACAAAATTAAAAATAAAAATTATTATGCCAATTCATGTTGCGAGATGGGGCATAGAAAAGCCCCCAAAATATTCTGTATTTTTTATTTGTAAATTGATATCTGGTAACAATTTGAAAATTAGTGGTGAACATATTGACAGTAAATGGATAAAATTTAATCAAATAGATAAAATTTCTTGGCATAATATAAATACTAAAATAGCAATTAAAAAAGCAAAGCAATTTTATTTAAAATAATATGGAAGCTGAAAAAAATAATAATATAGAAACATTGGAAGCGATGTCCCAGGAGCAGAAAAGAAAAAAGAAAATTGAAATAGGTGAAGATGGAAATTATATAAAACCTACAGCGGAGCAAATAGAGAAATTTGAAAGGGGATTAGAAACAATGTCGGAGGTTTTTGAAAATGCTGATTTCCCATGGTATGTTGACGGGGGAGCAAATATTACTCTTTATAGTGGTGAACAAAAAAGAGAGCATAAGGATTTAGATATAAGTATATTAAAAGGAGACCTTGATAAATTAAAAGAGTTATTAAAAAATAAAGGTTTTGAAATCGCAGAAACTAATCATTTATTTATAAAAAAAATAAATAATTATGATTCAAATAATATTTTTAATGAAGTTGATTTGCATGTTCATGATATAGACAAAGACGGAAATTTAATTATTAATTATACTGGAGCAAAATTTCCAAAAGAATATATAGAGCCCATAAAACATAAAATTTTAAATGGAAAAGAAATAAACCTCTCCCATCCAGCCTTAGTTGTTTATCATAAATTGTACTCGTATGAGTGGGATAGAGATAGAGTATATGATATAAAAGATTTGGAGCAAATTGTAGATAAACTAGAAATTAAAGATTTTGAAATTTTAAGAGATATATTAACAGAAGAATTTGAAAATAGAAAACAAAAAATCCTTGCTAAATTTGATGATTTTTGGAATATTATATCTACAAAATTACAAAATAGGGACGAATTTTTGATTAAAGGAGTTTTATTTGAAGATGATGATGTCAGGCGAAATATGCAAAATAAAAATAAAATGTCCACAATAACAATTCAATATATTGATATGATAGCTAGATATATCTCAGACAGAAATTATGATATCTCCAGAGGGGATTTTATTAATAAATCAATTGAAATAATAGATTCTTTAGAAAACGCAAAAGAAAAGTTAGAAATTTTGGATCACTTAGAAAAATTAAAAAATAATCAATAATTAAAATATCCAGCTCAGCTGGAAATAAAATTATGATGCAGTATTTAGTTTTTGTAGGCGCTTTTGTAGGATTAATATTCACTATTCCTTATATAAAAGAAACTATAAAAGGAAATACCAAGCCAAATAGAGTTTCATGGCTTTTATGGTCAATTGCTCCAACCATTGGAACTGTTGCATCGATATCAAATGGTGTTGGGTGGAGCGCGCTTCCTGTTTTTATGTCTGGATTTATACCTTTTTTGGTTTTTATTGTTTCTTTTATAAATAAAAATTCATATTGGAAATTAGAAAAATTTGATTATTTATGTGGACTATTTTCCGTATTGGCACTGATTTTTTGGGCAATAACAAAACAACCAATTATAGCTATTGTTTTTGCAATTTTAAGTGATTTTTCTGCTGCAATCCCAACACTAAAAAAGTCATGGAAATATCCAGAAACAGAAACAGTAAGTGCTTATGTGGGAGGATTGTTTAGTGCGTTTACTGGTTTTACGGCCGTGAAATTTTGGAATTTTTTAGAAATTGCATTTCTTATATATCTTGTTATTATGAATATAGCTTTAATTTTTGCAATTTTAAGAAAAAAAATTATTAAATAAAAAAACTATGTTTAAAAAACAAAAAAGTAAATTAACTGTTAAATATTTAGGCGGACACATTTTAACAGTAATTGGGTTGGTTTTAGTTTGGCGAGGTATTTGGTACGTACTTGATGGAATTGATAAAATATTTTTTGATGGTTTTCATGGATGGTCTGGAATTTTTGGTGTAATTATAGGAATCTTGATATTATATTTACCAGATAAAGATCTAAAGGAGATTGAGAAGCTTTAACATGTATAATTATATGAATAATTCATTTGAAAATTTGGATATGATAAATAGGGTTGATAAATTAAGAGATAATTATAATAATCCCCACGAAGATCCAATAAAAAAATTAGCTGAAAAAGAAAATGAATTTAGAGATGAATTATCTAAAGAACAAATTGATCCAAAATCAATAAATAAAATAGCGGATAGGTTTTCTAATGAAACATTAGAAAAAATGGAGGCAGAACAAACAGGACATACAGATCTTTTAACTGGTTTTTCTAATAAAAATTCAATTATAGATAATCTTCCAAAAATTTTAAGTTCAGAGCAAAGAAAAAAACAAAATTGTTCTTTGATGATGCTAGATTTAGATTATTTTAAGTTAGTAAATGATACTTATGGACATGAGGTGGGGGATCTTGTTTTGAAAGATGTTTCTCGTGTAATTAAAGAAAATCTTAGAGAGTCAGATTTTGCATTTAGATACGGAGGGGAGGAATTTGTTGTTTTTCTTATGGATTCTGATATTGATGTAGCACAAATCGTTGCTGAAAAAATAAGAAAATCTGTAGAAGATGCGGAAATTAAATTTCGCGACAAAAATGATCAAGAAGTTATTTTAAAAAAAACATTAAGTATTGGATGTGTGGATACAAAAAGTATAAATTCTTGGAATGTTCCAGATAAAGATTTTGATAGTAAATTAGTCATGGAGGAGTTGATTAAAAAAGCAGATGAAGCACTTTATAATTCAAAAGGAAGTGGAAGAAACAAAGTAATGGTTTATAATAATTTAAAGAAATAATTAAATAAAATTTTATGTGTGGAATAATAGGATACATTGGAAATAAAGAAGCAATTCCGATTTTAATAAATGGACTTAAAAGACTAGAGTATCGTGGTTATGATAGTGCAGGTATTTGTGTTTTATCTAAAAATAAACTCCAAACAGTAAAAAAGAAGGGTCAAATTATAGAACTTGAAAATGAATTAATCGGAAAAGAAATTTGTGGAACAATTGGAATTGCTCATACAAGATGGGCTACTCACGGAGAACCAAATGAAATAAATTCCCATCCCCATTTGGATTGTAAAAATAAAATTGCCATAATCCATAATGGAATAATTGAAAATCATTCATCTTTAAAAAAAATTTTAGAAGCAGATGGACATAAAATTATATCAGATACTGACTCAGAGATTGTTTCACATCTAATAGAAAAATTTTATAATGGAAATTTAGAGGAAGCTGTTATAAAAGCAATAAAATATATTGAGGGAACTTTTGGATTGGCTGTAATTTGTAATACAGAAGAAAAAATTATTGCAGTGCGTCGTGGTTCACCACTTATAATTGGTATCGGAGATGATGAAATGTTTGTATCAAGTGATGCTTCGGCGATTTTAGAATATACAAAAAAAGTTATTTATATAAATGACAATGAAATAGTAACACTTACAAAAGATAATTATAATGTAAAAAATTTAGATGGAAATTTAGTTAATAGTGAGGTTCAGGAAATAAAGTGGAATTTAAATGAAATAGAAAAAGCTGGTTTTAAACATTTCATGTTAAAAGAAATTTATGAACAACCAAAATCAATTGAAAATACTTTGCGTGGAAGAATAAGAGAAAATAAAATTAAATTAAGTGTCGATATTAATCCAAAATTAATTAATAAAATAATTATTACAGCTTGTGGGACAAGTTGGCATTCGGCACTCATAGGAAAATATTTAATTGAAAAAATTTCCGGCATTGAAACTTGTGTTGATTATGCATCAGAATTTCGTTACAGAAATCCGATTATAAAGGATAATGATTTATTAATTGCAATTTCTCAATCAGGCGAAACAGCGGATACTCTAGCTGCAATAAGAATTGCAAAAAATTGTAAAACCTTGGGAATTGTAAATGTGGTTGGATCTACTATTGCAAGAGAGGTCGATTTTGGAATTTATCTTCATGCTGGTCCAGAAATTGGCGTTGCAAGCACAAAAGCCTTTACATGCCAAGTTACGGCTCTTATTCTTTTTGCGCTTCATTTAAGGCAAGAATTGGGCTTAGAATTGGATTCTACGCTTATAGATGAATTAAGCCTTATTCCTGATAAGATAAATAGCACATTAGAGAAGTCTGATAAAATTAAAGAAATTTCGAGCCATTTTAAAGATGCAAAAAACTTTTTATATTTAGGTCGTGGAATTAATTTTCCGGTCGCTTTAGAGGGGGCGCTTAAATTAAAAGAAATTTCATATATTCACGCAGAGGGTTATCCAGCAGCTGAAATGAAGCATGGTCCTATAGCACTCATTGATGAAAATATGTTTGTTGTGTTTATTGTTAATCGTGGAGAAATTTTTGAAAAAGTTATTAGTAATATGCAGGAAGTTAAAGCTCGAGGGGGTAATATAATTACAATAACAGATTGTGCTGATGATGAAATGATAAAAAAATTATCAAATTTTATAATTTCTGTTCCATCTACTCACGAAGAGTTATCACCACTTATAAATGTAATACCACTTCAGCTTATGAGCTATTTTGTTGCTGATGCAAAAGGATTAAATGTTGATAAGCCGAGAAATTTAGCAAAATCAGTAACAGTGGAATGAGTTTAAAAATAATAATTGAAGTTTGAATAAAATTTTTAAATATTTAATTTTAAAATAAATATATGGAAGAAAATAAAAAAATTGGTGTTGGTTTTGGGGTTATGTTACTTAGAGATAATAAAGTTTTATTAGGAAAAAGACATGAAGATCCAGAAAGGGCATCAAGTTTATTAAATGGAGCTGGGTGCTGGACAATGCCTGGTGGAAAATTACATTTTGGAGAATCATTTGAAGATGGGGCGATTAGAGAAACACTAGAAGAAACGGGAATAAAATTAAATGATGTTAGTGTTATTTGTGTTAATAATGATATTGTTGAAACGGCTCATTTTGTTACAATTGGACTTCTATCTAAAGATTTCGAAGGAGAGCCAAAAGTTATGGAACCAGATGAAATTACAGAGTGGAATTGGTTTGATTTGGAAAATTTACCAAGTCCGATGTATTTTCCAAGCGCAAAGGTTTTAGAAAATTATAAATCCAGAAAATTTTATATAAAGCAATAATTATATGAAACAACTACAAAAACAAGTAGATGAATGGGTAAAACAGTATAAAATTGAATATTTTTCCCCTCACGAAATTTTAGCACGACTTGTAGAAGAAACAGGAGAGTTAGCAAGAGAAATAAATCATATTTGGGGACCAAAGAAGAAAAAAGACAGTGAAGATAAAAAAGATCTTGCAGATGAAATGGGGGATATTATTTTTACAGTAATTTGTTTGGCTAATTCTTTAAATATAGATTTAGACGAGGCATTTTCTCGTGTTATGGATAAATGTTACGGAAGAGATAAAGACAGATATGAGAAAAAGTAAGTCCCGTTTTGATAAACATTGGTGGGGCAGGAATTCAACCTTCGAGGTTGAGCACCTGCGAGGTTGTATTATTGACAAATTGAATATTCTTTAGTAATTTTATTTTTAGTAAAAACATGATGGAGGAAAAAATGAGCAAGAGTAAAAAGAATGGGATTAGCAATTTTCAATTAGACCCAGTTTTACCGGGAGTTGGAGAACAGAATAGAGAACATCAAGAAACTTCTGATCCACTACCGAAATCAAAAAAATCTAGTTGTGCTTGTAGTGGTGGAACTGGTCAGTGTAAAAACTGTAAATGTGGGATAAATCACAGACGTTTTCCATCAAAAGATAGGATACATCAATAGATAATTAGATGTTAAGATTTTGTCGAGTTGAATTATTTCAGCTCGACTTTTTTATTATCTCAAATATCTGCTATAATTATATATATTAAAAATAATTTAAATTATATGAAAAAGCTTATAAAAATAGGAATATTTTTTCTAATTTTTGTTTTCCCATTTTATTTAACATTTGCTTCTAGTAATTATGATGGAAAATTTTTGTTTGAAAATGTTAATAATAAATTTTATTATGTAAATCCAAAAGATGATAAAATTTATGAAATTACAAGAAATAATTTTCCAAAATTATTTAAAACACTGACAATTGGATTAAAGAGTAACGAAATTTCTAAAATATTAAACACTAAAACATTATTAAATAAATATAAAGGAAAATTATTGTTAGAAATAACTGGAAGAGGAAGATTATTTTATATAGATTTGAATAGCAAAGTAACAGAAATAAAAATTAGAGATTTGGAAAATGATTTGAATAAAATTTCAGAATCAATATCTCAGGAGAGTTTTAATGGGATTAAAGAAATCAAACTAGATGAAAATGGAAATACAATTACAAATCAAACAGTAAATTTAATTATAAGACCAGTAAATGAACCAACCGATATTAGTTTTCAAAAATTTTATGATATATGGAATTTTGTAAAGCAAAAATATGCAGGAACAGTTGATTATCAAAAAATGTTAGATGGTGCAATTTCAGGACTAGTTTCGTCTCTTGGTGACGAATATTCAGTTTATATGACAAAATCCGATTCAGATAATTTTATGACTCAATTAACCGGAGATTTAGAGGGAATTGGTGCTCAGATGGATATGAAAAATGGATTTGTAACTGTTATTTCTCCACTTGATAATACTCCAGCAAAAAGCGCAGGAATAAAAGCAGGAGATATAGTTTTAGAAATTGATAATCAATCAACTTTTGGGATGACTTTAGAAAAAGCTGTTAGTTTGATAAGAGGTCCAGCGGGAACAAATGTTCTATTAAAAGTAAAACGTTTAGATAATACGGAGCAAATAATAAGTATTACAAGAGCAAAGATTCACATAAATAATGTTTCATATGAATTAAAAGATAATGGAGTTGGATATATAAAAATTACAAGTTTTGGATTAGATAGTTATACTTTGATGAATGAGGCCATTGACGATCTAAAGTCTAAAGGAGCAGATAAATTTATAGTTGATTTAAGAAATAACCCCGGGGGATATCTAGATTTAGCTATAAAAATTGCTGGATTTTGGGTAGAAAATAATGTTGTTGTAATTCAACAATCTAAAACAGGAACACCAGATCAATCTTTTTCTGCTGGAGCTAATGCTAAATTAAAAAATAATAAAACAATAATATTGGTAAATGGCGGCTCTGCTAGTGCATCAGAAATTTTAGTAGGAGCCCTACAGGATTATAAATTAGCAACAATTGTGGGTGAAAAAACTTTTGGCAAGGGAAGTATTCAAGAACTTGTAAATATTTCTGACGGATCATCTCTAAAAGTTACAACGGCTCTTTGGCTTACGCCAAACAAAAGATCAATAGAAAAAAATGGAATAATTCCAGATGTTAATATAACAATTCCTATTGATTCAGCCATAGATGTCCAGCTTGATTATGCATTATCAGCAATAAAATAATTAATTTAATCAGTTAATATATAAATTTTAACTAATATTATGGAAGAAATAAAAAAACAATTACCAATAAAAAAATTGTATCGCTCAAGAGATGATAGAGTAATATTTGGAATATGTGGAGGATTGGGTACATATTTTGAAATAGATTCATGGATTATAAGAATACTTTTTATTGCTTTTACATTTTTTAATGGATTTGGAATAATTTTGTATTTGATTTTAGCTATTTTAATTCCACTTGAGCGTGGTATAAAAGATGAGTCAAATAAGGAAGAGATAAATGATACGATAGTAGATATTAATAGAAGAAAAAATGTAAAAATTTTTTTAGGATTTATATTGATATTTATAGGCATTGTATATATATTGAGAATGTATTTTCCAATTCATTTTTTTTATTTTTTTAATTGGCATATTTTGTGGCCATACGTAATTATAATAATTGGTCTTTATGTAATATTTAGAAATACTAATATAAAATAAATGACATATAAAGATGTTGTTTCTGAATTAAAATTTTTAGAAGACAAAAATCAGGCAAAAAATTTACAAAGATTTTTTAAGACAGGACCTGGTCAATACGGAGAGGGGGATATTTTTTTAGGAATTAAAGTGCCTATTTTAAGACAAATTGTAAAAAAATATTTTAATATTTCTTTAAAAGACGCTGAAAAATTATTACAAAGTAAAATTCATGAGCAAAGATTGGTTGCTCTTTTGATTTTGGTAAAAAAATACGAAACTTCTAAAACAGAAAAAGAAAAGAAGAACATTTTTGATGTTTATGTAAAAAATAAAAAATATATAAATAATTGGGATTTGGTTGATTTGTCAGCTCCAAATATTGTCGGAACTTATCTTCTAAATAAAGATAGAAAAATTTTATATGAATTTGCAAATTCAGATCACCTATGGACAAAGAGAATCTCAATGCTAGCGTGTTTTATTTTTATAAAAAATAAAGAAACAGAGGACACATTAAAAATTGCAAAAATATTATTAAATGATAAACACGATTTAATTCATAAAGCAGTTGGCTGGATGCTTAGAGAACTTGGAAAAAGAGTTAGTGAAGAAAAAGAAGAAGAATTTTTAATAAAATATTATAGAAAAATGCCCAGAACAATGCTAAGATATGCAATTGAAAGATTTAATGAAAAGAAAAAGAAATTTTATATGAGTAAATAAAAGTTTTAAATTTGTTTTTAGATTTAGAAAAGGGCGCCGAGCTTAGCTCGGCGCCCCTATGTTTAATAAAAAATAATTAATCTATTAAATGTTCTTCTTCAACACGAGATATAAATGAAAATATAATAGCCATACTTCCTAAAATTATAAAAGTATAATTAAGCGACCAATCGGTTAAATATCCTACAATTGGATTTATCATCGCTTGGGCTAATCTTTGAAACATAGAAACAGAAGATATAACAGTTGCTCTATTTTTTGATTCTATGAATTTATTCATATAATTTGAAATATTTGCAAATCTTCCTTTTCCAAAACCTATTCCTAGAGTGAATGCTATTATGGTTAAAATTATAGATTTAGAAATCCCAGATATTATAAGAGATATTCCCGTTATAATTGCACTAAAAAATAAAAATTGTTTTTTTGTTTTAAATATTTTTTGAATATTTAAAAAATTTCCAAGTATTGCAACTTGAGATAAACAAAGGATTGCATGTATAAATCCGAAGTATTTTATATCAACACCTAAATTTTTTAGCGCTATTTGATATAACCAAATTATAAAGTAAGCTACTATTGAAATTATAATGAAATCTATTGCAAGAATTTTTAATATTTTATTTTTTAAAAGATGATTAAAACCTTTTTTTATAATTTTTATATATCTTAAAGATTCTTCTTGTTTGTTTATGTTTGGTTCTTTTAGTGATATTACAAAAAATAGAGCAATAAAAGTTGGTATCGTACTTAAAAGCATTGGAAATTGTAGTCCCATATATTTTGCTATTATGCTTCCTATTGGAGCAGCAAAAGTTATTCCAAGCATGTGTAGAGAATTAAATCTAGAGAAAACTTTTTTTGATCTGTGTTCTTCGCCTAATTCTTTCAATGAATCATAAATTAATGCTTCTTCTGCTCCAGATGAAAGAGCAACACCAAGCGCAAATAAAAATTCAGCAATAAAAAATAAATAAAAGTTTGCAAAACTTGCATATAGAGCAGGTCCTAATATTAAAAATATACAAGATAAAACAACGGATGTTTTTCTTCCGAAGTAATCAGCTATTGCGCCAGTTGGAACTTCTAATAAAAATATACATATTGTAAAAAATGATTGAAGTATCATTGCTTGAGCAAAGCTAATATGAGCCCAGTCTGTATAAAATGGGATAAGTACGGCACTTGTAAAATGTATTCCTGTCAAAAATTGATAAAAATACATTTTTTTTATATTTGCCCGTAGTTGTTTTTTTCTTTTCATGGACTTATTAATTAATTTAAAAAATCTCGTTTTTACAACCGAGATTTTTTAATATATAAAATTTATTTCAAAAAAATTATCTCGGTTGTAAATATAAAAATCCATGGATTTTTGTATAATCCATTGGTTTTTTAACCCAAGATTGTTTTAATAATTTTTTCATGATTTTACAATATCACATATTTTAATATTTTGTCAAATAAAAAACCTCGTAGTAATTAACTAAACGAGGTTTATTTTGTATTATTTTTTTATTTTCTTGGTAGCCTCCAGAGTATTTTTAATTAATTCAATAACATCTGTGACGGTGAAATAGTCTACTAATCTGTGTTTAGAATTTTTTAAGTTCTCAATTAAGTTTGTGGTGTCTATTTCTAGTTTTTCACACACCAAGACAACACCAGCAATTACATAATGCGGATGAGGTGTTTGTTGTGCCTCTTCTATCAAAAAATCAACATCTTCTTTTGTTAGTATTTTCATTTTTTCCTCCAAAAATGATTTTAATAAAACAAGCCTACAATGTTTTTATTATATTGTCAATTGTTGTTTACATATTTTTCTACTTAATATAAACTAAACTTATATAAAAATATGCCTAATAATTTAGAAGAAATTAAATCAAGGTTGGATATTGTTGATATTATTTCAGAATATATAAAACTTAATCAGGCTGGAATAAATTTCAAAGCACAGTGTCCATTCCATAAAGAAAAAACCCCATCATTTTTTATTTCACCAGAAAAACAAATTTTTCATTGTTTCGGTTGTGGTGTTGGTGGTGATATTTTTGAATTTGTTAAAAGAATCGAGGGTGTAGAATTTCCAGAAGCACTTAGAATATTGGCTCAGAAAGCAAATGTAAAAATTGATTATGACTATAATCCAGAGCTACAAAATAAAAAAACAAAAACACTTGATATAATAGAAAATGCTGTAAAATTTTACCATAAAAATTTATTAGAAAGTGAAAATGCAAAAATTGCAAGAGATTATTTGGAGACTCGTTCAATTACAAGAGAAGCTATTGATATGTTTAATTTAGGATATAGTGAAGATTCTTGGGATTCGCTTTTAAATTTTTTAAAATCAAAGGGTTATACTGAGATTGAAATTGAAACTGCGGGGTTAATTTTAAAATCCCAGAAAGGCGGGTTTAATTTTTATGATAGATTTAGAAATAGATTAATGTTTCCAATAAATAATATTTTTGGAGAAACAATTGGATTTACTGCAAGAATTTTAGTGAAAGACGATAATCAGGGAAAATATGTGAATTCACCTCAATCCGATGTTTTTGATAAAAGTGCTGTTTTATATAATATGGATCTCGCAAAGTTAGATATAAAAAATAAAAATTATACAATTCTAGTAGAGGGAAATATTGATGTAATATCAACCTATATGGCTGGTACAAAAAATGTAGTTGCAAGTTCTGGTACAGCTCTAACTCCACAACAAGTCAAGATTTTAAAAAGATACTCTGAAAATTTAATTATTGCCTATGATGGCGATAGTGCTGGAATTAATGCAACTTTTAGAATAGTGGACAATGCATTAAATGAAAATATGAATATAAAAGTGGCGGCACTTCCAATTGGAGTCGATCCGGATGACCTAATCCGTCAAGGAAAAGAAAAATGGATAGATGTAATAAAAAATGCAAAACCACTTATGGATTTTGTTTTTTCAAAAATTATAGAGTCGGTTGATTTATCAAATATATTTCAAAAAAAGCAAGCGGCAAAAAAGTTATTATTATTTATTTCAAAATATAGAGATGAAATTGAGAGAGAAACATATCTTAAAAAATTATCAGAATTAATAGATGTTGATTTTAAAATTTTAAAATCAAAAATAAATGAAATATTGAGTAAAAAAGTTATTACAGAAAAGAAAAATTACAAAGAAGATTTTATGTTAAGTGAAAAAAACAAAAGAGAGGAGCTGTTAAAACAAATTTTAGCTTTAGGGATTGGCTATCCTGAAAATTTAGAACATTTAGCTATGAATTTAGAAATGGAATATTTAGGGATTTCTCCACTCGATGAGCTTTACAAAGATGCAGTTATCTATTATACTAAGAATAATTCTTTTGATTTAGAAAATTTTTCAAATAATTTAGGAGTAGAAAAAAAGAATGTATTAGGTTCAATTCTTTTTATATTTGAAAATCAATATTCAGATTTAGGAAAAAATAATTCTTTTGTAGAAATTCAGAAGATTATTGTTGATTATAAAAAACAGTTTTTAATTCAAAAACTGAAATTAATAGAACTTGATCTTAAAAAAGCAGAACTTGCGGGTCAAGCTGAGAAGGTAGACGAACTTGCAAATGAATTTATTTATTATACGCAAAAATTAAATAATTTAAGTTAGCTTAATGACAAAGTTAAAAAAGACAATTAGAAAAGCGACAACAAAGAGCTCCAAAAAGAACTCTAAAAAAAATATTAAAAAGACACAAAAGTCAAAAAAGACAAGTGTCAAAAAAATTACAAAACAAATAAAACCTGCCCACAAAAAGTCAGTAAAGTCAAGGGTTAAAAAAACGGTCCGTAAAATTAAACCTAAAAAAAAGATAAAAAAAATTTTAAAAAAACCATCTTCAAAAGTAAAAAAACAGAAAATATCTTCGAGAAAAATTAAATCTAAAAAGGGAGAGAAAGAAGTTGAGGAAAAACTAATTTCTTTGATTTTTCCTCCAAGTGAAAAAATTAAAAACCTTATCAACGAAGGAAGAAATAGGGGGTTTATAACAGAAAATGAAATTTTATATGCTTTTCCTGATTTAGAAGAATATATTTATGTATATGAGGATTTTTTGACAGATCTAGAAAGAAATAGCGTTGAGGTTATAAATGTCGAGGGTGGTATTTTGGATACTTTTACAAGTATTGGAAATATTGAATATTCAAAAGATTCTATAAAAATTGATTTAGCTGGATTGAGTTTTGATTTGGGAAAAATTTCTTCTGATTCAATTCAAATGTATTTAAGGGAGATTGGAAAGGTTCCACTTCTTACATCAGCGGAGGAGGTAATGCTTGCTAAAAGAAAAGAAAAAGGAGAAATTTCAGCAAAAATTCAACTTATAAAAGCAAATCTTAGACTTGTTGTAAGTATTGCAAAAAAATACACCGGACATTCTTTGTCTTTGCTTGATTTAATACAAGAAGGAAATATTGGATTGTTTCGTGCTGTTGAAAAATTTGAATATAGAAAAGGATATAAGTTTTCAACCTATGCAACTTGGTGGATAAGACAGGCAATAACTCGTGCTCTCGCAGATCAGTCAAGAACAATTAGAATTCCAGTTCATATGGTTGAGACAATAAATAGATTTCAACAGGTTCAAAGAAGATTAATTCAGGACCTGGGAAGAGAACCCTTGCCAGAGGAAATTGCATCTGAAATGGGAGAAGATTTAGATAAAATTCATCATGTTATGAAAATTTCTCAAGAAACTGTTTCACTTGAAACTAGTATTGGAGATGATGATGAGGATTCAACATTATCTGATTTTATAGAAGATAAGAAAACATTATCGCCAGATAAAATTGCAGCACTTGGACTTTTACGTGATCATGTGAGAGAAATCATTGGAGATTTAACTCCTCGTGAGCAGAAAATTTTAGAAATGAGATTTGGATTAACCGATGGTATAGCTCATACTCTTGAGGAGGTTGGTCAGGAATTTGGCGTTACTCGTGAGCGTATTAGACAAATTGAAGCAAAAGCACTTGAAAAGATTCAACAAAAGAAGGGTATTGAAAAACTTCGTGATTATTGATAGAATAGCTTTTAGCTGTCAGCATTCAGCCCTCAGCTAAATTGATCCGCGGTAGCTCAGTTGGTTAGAGCGGCTGGCTGTTAACCAGTAGGTCGTCGGTTCGAACCCGACCCGCGGAGCCATCCTGTATGAACAGAGGTTAAAGCCTCTGTTTTTGCTTTATTTAAAGGGCTTTTATCCAGTTCTAACCTTAAGTATTTTTGTTCTAATTCTTTATAATCATTTTCTATTGGAATAAACCATTCATTGAACCCTATAGATAGCTTTTTATCAGTAATTGTTATCATTTTTCCTATTCCAGATAGAATTTCTCTCTTTAGTTCTAACCTATTTTCTGCTTTTGCTTTTAAGAATGCTTTATGTGCGTAAGTAGCAAAGTTAAAGGTTTTTTCTGCTAATTCTAACCAGTTTTCAGCTCTCGCTTCTGTGCTACGCAAACTTTCTTTCATTTTTGATATTTTGCTTGTAAGTTCGTTTTTCTCTTTCAAAAAAGCATCATCATCAATAAGTTGGCGATATCTCATTTTGGTTAGTTCATCTAGTTCATTTTGTGCTTTTACTAGATTTGTGTGTTGCATCTCATAAATTTTAGACCTATCTTCTATTTCAGCGTCATTCTTTTTGTTTAAATCTTCTAATGCCCAATGTAGAAATTCTGGAAGAATTGTTAATCTTCCCATTTCTCTTTCAATCTCTAATTCTAGACTTCCTTCTTTAATACAACGTTTTTGAGTGCAATTGACCTTTCTTGTCTTTCTTGTGCAATGATAATAAGTGTATTGTTTTATTTCTTTAGTTGTTTGTAATAATTTATTTTTCGTTTCCGCCGTATATAGACACCCACATTCTTTGCATCTAATTAAACCAGTAAATGCAAACTCTTTACTTTTTGGCTTCATAATACCTTTTCTCCCAAGAAGTCTTTGAACTCTGTCATATTCTTCAAGTGTAATCATTGCTTCGTGTTTACCTTCATATTCAATTCCTTTGTTTTTAATAATCCCAGCGTAAAATGGATTTTTAAAGACGTCATAAATACCACTATATGAAAGTGGATTACTACCCATTCTTTTAAATTTACGAGTTCTAAAGCCCCATTCATTGTTTGCGATATTTAAAATCTTTCTGGGAGTATAATTGCCAGTTAACATTAAATCCCACATTTTACGAACAAGACTAAAACGTTCTGGGTCTTTTATAATAGTTTTATTTTCCCTTTCATTAAGGTAGCCAAGTGGTGGAACTCCATTTTGCCATCCAGAATTTACTCTTTTTAGTATTCCACGTTTAGTATCTCTACTTAAATCTAAAATGTATTGATTGGCTTGACCAGTTTCTACGCTAAATAATAATACGTTATCACTTGGGAGATATTCTTTTTCAATTGTTCTAATTGATTTTATTATTCCTTGTTGTAGGAGCCACCCAAGTTTGCCACTGTCGATTGGATTACGTGTTAATCTATTTAAAGCCCAACACAATATGCCGTTAGCCTCTCCATTTTCAATTCTTTTTATCATATCATCAAAGACGGGACGATTATTTGGTTTTTTAGCTGATTTCGCTTCTGTAAATACTGTTTTAGTATTTATGTTTAGATTTGTAGCTAGTTTCTGTAAAGTTTCTGTCTGGTCTTCAATAGATTGAACTTGTTTATCTTCGCTTTCAGAAGATTTTCTTGCATACACAAAGTATGTAATTTTGTTTTGTTCTAATTTCATATTTTTATAATTTATAAATTAAAAGGACGACTATGGTTGACCCAATTCCGCTTTTCCGAAGAATTGCTTTATTGGCATAGTCGCCCTTTTAAGACAACAAAGCAGTAAAAAACTTCGGAATTTTTTTCGGATTGGGTCAACGTATATATTATAACATTATTTTCTAATGTTGATAAACTTGCCAAAAGATTTATCTAGGCGAGATACCATCATTATAAAACTTTGTTCAAAGTCTTCTCTCATTTTAATTAGGCGTTTAAATTTTCTTGTCGGTTTACCTTTGTAGTAAAATCTTTTAACTTCTTTCTCTGCCTTTTCAATGTCTGTAGAGGATAGAGAACTTCCTCTAAATTTACCACCCCTCATTTGAGAGGAATAAGCTATATTTCCGCAATGTCTACACCCGAACCATTTTCCTATACTGAAAAGCACGCCGACTCGTTTCCCACAACTCTTTCCATTTTTTATCAAAGGACATATAAACCAATATCTTTTACCGCCATAATTACAGTGAGTAGTAGTTAATTTAATTTTATAATCCATATTTTCTTTTTCTTTTGTGTCTCTATTTGTTTGTGTATATCGCAATACAATATTATCATCTTGATTATCTATGGTAATAAGAAATCCAATACTACTTTCGTTTTTGTTTATTCCAGATATCCATTTAATACCCCCATATTGATAACCCTCATTAAGATACCCGTGTTTTTTTAGCCAAGATATTTTTAAACTATTACTCCATTCTGCTTCTTGTTTCGCCATATATTTTTTATAAATCCGCCGAAATCATTAGGGATTATATTTATACATTATTTAGATAAAAGATTATCTGATATCTAATAAAGGGGTTTTTTGGATTTAATTTTAATTTTCTTAATTAAGTATTTTATTATCATTTTACGAAACGAACCCATTTTTATTCTTTTTCTGTATTTATATCGACAGCAATAGGTAAGGGAACCTTCTCTCCCATACGAGTAGCTTGGATACGTTGTAATTCGTGAAGAGCTTTATATATGCCACGTTCAATACTTGCTTCATAACGAATAAGTTTGCCGTATGTATCACGATTAGCAAAATCATAACTCAATGCACTCCCAAGTGTTTTATCAGTCCCACTCATTGAAAAACTTATACTATTATTCATATCATTATCCATCATTTCTTTTTCTATTTGCATTACTCGTTTTAATCTCCATACATTGGCTGTTATTCTATCAACTAAGACTAATTCAAGTTCTGTTTTTGGCTCTAATTCAGTTCTTAATTTTTTACCTATATCAATAAGAGCTCCCTCGTCTTCTCCGTCTAATAAAATTTCTTTGCTTAACAAACCGTGTTTCAAGGCATTGTATTTGCTTATTGCCTTACCCTCTTCGGTTTTTACTCCTCCCAGTTTTGCATTTTCTCGGTTTGCTTCTAATTGTTTTTGTGATATTTCGTTCATATTTTTATTGATTATTTTGTAAAAAAATGTCTAATTTTAATTATTAGTTTTTACCCCACCATCTAGCTCACTATTGTTTTGGTTATTTAATGAAACGAATGGGGTAGTAGGACAGATAAGTATTTTTCTTTTATCATTGACGTCTTGTTCTTGGACTATGAGTCCAGCATTTTCTAACATCGGAATAATCTGTTGTCTGACAAGCCAATCTGCTAAAATTCTGCCAAAGATTTTTAAATGTCCCTGTGTTATTTCTCGTCTTGTTAGCCCAACCCTATCTTTAGCTTCCCATATTGGAAGTATCACTTCTTTATAAATTTGATAGACAAAAGGCGGTAGATTAAATTCTTGACTATCAGAAATAGCATTCCAAACTTCAAAAGCATTATCAACATCTTCTTCATTGGCTATTATTGTGGAGCCATCTTTTTGTCTATACCATAAATTCAACAACGCAAAGGCTTTTATTAGAGAGATAATTCTCCCAATGTCTCTTTGGTTTCTAGGTTTTAATATTTTGTTTTCATTAAAAAACAGATTTTCTATTTTTTGAGGACATCCAATTTTAATATCCTCAATTTCTGCCAATTTAATAGCTTCAATTCTTTCTATAAGTAATTTACGTTTAGAATTATTTTCTAACGAAAAATTATAGAAACCACTGTCAGTTTCTTTTCTTATTTTTTGATGTATTGCTTCTTTGATTTTTTCCCCGTTAGTTTCTGGACTTAATAAAAGAAATCTTGTTGTTTCTTGTTCGTCTATTCTTAATCCCGCTGTGCAAAAAATTACCGACGGAAATCCTTTGAGAAATATATTTTTAGTTCTTAGTCCCGCTCTCTGAGATTTGTCGGTAATTTTTATACAGATTTCTTTTTTATCGTGAGATAATAGGGGTCTTAAATGTTGGAGTAGTAATGTATGTGGTTGGTCAAGAAAAATTAAAATCTTTCTTGATAAATCCACTATATAGCCATTTTTTTCTTTACTAAATTCACCCACATCGTGAAAAAAAGCAGTTGGACTACAATAGCCAACTTCAAGAATATCTTCTTTTGGAAATAATTGAGCGATTTCAGTGGGTATATATGATTTACCAGTAGAGGACGGAGCATTGAAGCTTATATTTAATTGGGAACTTTCTGTATATGCCGATAATTCGCACAGAAAGGTTATTAGTTTGTTATTTTCATCCTTTTTGATAGTTATGCCTAAAATATCAATTAACTCCTTAGGAGTAAGTACGTTGAATTTAGGAGTATCTTTTTTTGACTCGATATTGTTTAAGTCATTTGTAATTGTAATATTTTCCATATTTTTAATGTTAATTTTTATTAGGGTCATCTGGGGTGTAAATCTCTTTACGGCGTTCTTGAACTTGATTATATTCTTCTTGTGTCATTGGTTTATAAACAATCTTAATAAGTCGGATGAGCTTTACTCCCTGTTCGTATGCTTCTTCTCGGCTAATCTCTTTACCAAAGCGGTTTCTATAAAGCATTTGATATTTTGTTATTTGCTCATCTGACAACATATTTTTATTCTGAATAAATTCTATTTTTTAACATTTTTGTGTTGTCAAAGAAGGTTCTTGCTTTTACTTCCAATTTATCTGCCCAATAATCATCTACAACTTTTTCAATCCCTTCTTTTAGTTGAAAAACGAATTGAACTTTTTTAAGGTTAGACTTATCTAACTCTACTAACTTAAACCCAGCACTAATGAGTGCTGAACTACACCCTAAATCCGTAGTAAAAAAATATCTATTTTTACTATCTAAAGGCATATATTCAAATTCTCTAATTTGTTTTTTTTGTAATATTTTTTTCATAATTATTTTTAGTTAATTAAATAGTTCTAAAATATTTAATCAATAAAAAAACCGATAGTCGTCCTATCGGTGGAAGTTGATTATGAATAATAAAAAAAGCCAAAACAACAAACACCAGTTCGGGACGAACTGTTATCTATTGTCTTGGCTTATTCAGCTACCCATTAAGGGGTAGATTACCTAAATAGTCTCAACAAGGCTTACATTATATCAAACCCTTAAATGGGTAAGCACATATAATTTAAGCTATCTTATCGATTTTTTAATGAACTTATATTTAAAATATAATCTATCTAATATTTTATGTCAAGTCTTTATTTTTGTTTATCAAAAATTTAATCTTACCTTGTTTATTTATAGAGAAGTAATTTTTTTCTCTACATTTGTGGCATACTTTAAATTTATTGATACGAAAATTATTTAAATAATCTGATATTTGTTTCTCATTATCAAGTTTTTCTTTAAAAAAATGATTGCATTTGGCACACCTCCAATTTACTTCTGAATTATTTTTTAAAAATAGTTTAATTTTTTCAATTTGTGGAGTAATAATTTCCTTACGGATATTATTATTTAAATTTTCTAGAACTGATATATTTAAAATCATAAATTTTGTAGGGATTTCTGATATGCCTAAAATTTGTGGTCTTTTTGTTTCGCCAAATTCAACGTCTGGTTCACTTTTATATAATATCTTTAGAGCCCCAGAGTAATCTGCTAACCATAAACAAATTTCTTTATACTTATTTCCTATGCCAGAAAAGTCTATTGCCTCTTTGGATGTTTTAAATTTTAAAATTAAAGTCAATGTTTCAAGAATATAATTACGCCCATTTTGTCCGCTATATTTTTTAAGTAATCCGCAATATTTATCTTTTGATATTTTTATAAATTTATCTAACTCTTTTTTATTATAAGAAAGATGAATGTATTGAAGATTATATGTGTCGTATTTATCTTCTTCGTCCTCAAATTTTATTATTTTTCTTTCTTCAAATCTTTTTAATATATCTACAACCTCATCAATTGTCATTTTGGGAAAATCTTTTCGTTCTATGGTTGCGGTATTTAAAAATTGTTTTTTATCTCTATCTATTATCAAAGACAATTTTTCTGCAACTAGTAAATTTTTATTTTTTATATTTATTCTTTTTTGCATAATTTTGTAATTATAATTTTAATATTGCAGGTAGATTTCATCTCCTGTATAATAAATACTATCAAATGTTAAGTAATAAATCAAAATAGAAAAAATGAGAAATAGGCATAAAACACTAGGTTTTAGTGCCAATTATTTTACAATTTAATCGCCTAACCCTTGTGAAGTAAAATTCTAAGGTATGGCAAAAATACCCAACCACGATAGTGAGCTCCTCATTGAGCAACTCGTGGTTGGGTTATGCAGGGAAACTTGCATAGGCGGTTAGAAATAATTGCCTGCTCGTGGGGGGCTTTTTGTTTCCCACGACACCCAAAACCCAACCACATTATGAAAAAATTTCAACTACAATCTGCGGATAAATCCACTGCTAGGGGTTTTAATATTGAAGAAGCAGAACTTCTTAAGGAAATTCAAAGTCTTAACAACGAAATTAAAAAACTTAAATCAAGAAAAAAATATGGTCTTGTTTGGGAGGACAAACCAGAAAAAGTTGTTAATATATGTAAAGAGAAATTACCAGTTCTTGTAGAAGACAAAGAAAGAGAAATAAAAACTGACAAAAACAAACCAGTTAATATTATAATTGAGGGTGATAACTATCACTCTCTTTCTGTTTTAAATTATACTCATAGAGGAAAAATTGATGTTATATATATTGACCCACCATATAATACTGGAAATGAAAATTGGATTTATAATGATAGAAAAGTAGATGCTGAAGATAGCTTTAGACATAGTAAGTGGCTCTCTTTTATGGAAAAAAGATTAAATTTAGCTAAGTATTTATTATCTAAATCGGGGGTCGTTTTTATTTCGATTAACGATATAGAATTGTCTCAATTGAAATTATTGTGTGATGAAATCTTTGGAGAAAAGAATGTTGAAATAATGATATGGTATAAAATTCCAGAAGAAGGCACGGCGGGTCAAGGAAAGATGAAAATAACACATAGATTTAGATTAGACCACGAATATATTTTAACCTGTTATAAGGATAGAAATAGTTTGAAATTTAATAAACCATTACGTCTAAAAAAGGTAAAAAATGATTATGGTAATTTAGATAATGACCCAAGAGGTGATTGGATGAGTTGCGAGATTTGTAAATCTGATAATAAATCTAATGAAGGTGGAAAAAATTATTATGCCATAGAAACTACTAGTGGGAGAATAATAAAAAGACAGTGGCATATTTCACACGAAGAATTTTTAAATTTAGATAAAGATAAGAGGATATACTGGGGTAGTGGTAAAAGTGTTCCTAGATTAAAGAAATTTTTAGGTGAACCACAACCAACAACACCATCTTCGATTATTACAAATATTTCCCAAACAGAGGCAAATAATGAATTAAAAAAGATTTTTGGGAATAAGGAGTTTGATAACCCAAAGCCATTAAGTTTAATTAAATGGATTTTAGAGATATCTTCTAAAAAGGAGTCTGTTATTCTTGACTTTTTTGCAGGTTCGGGGACAACAGGACACGCAGTTCTTGACCTTAATAAGGGTGATAATGGGAATAGGAAATTTATTCTTTGCACTAATGATGAAAATCATATAGCAACTGAAATATGTTATCCAAGATTAAAAAAAGCAATAAATGGCTATAGAGATATCAAGGGTCTTGGCGGTAATCTTAAATACTATAAAACTGATTTTGTGGATAATAAAATTACAGATGCAAATAAAAAGAAATTAGTCGATAAATCAACAGAGATGCTTTGCTTGAAAGAGGATTGTTTTGAGTTAATTAAAAAAGGTCAAAGCTTTAAAATTTTTAAAGACGATAAAGATAAATATTTAGGCATAGTTTATGATGATGCAGGAATTGAAATGTTCAAAAAAGAAGTAGGTAAGTTAAATAAAACAATTATTACTTATGTTTTTTCTCTTGATGATAGTGCCAGAGAAGAAGAATTTGAAAGCATCCAAAAGTTAGTTGAATTAAAGCCAATACCAACTGCAATACTTAATATTTATAAAAAAATATTCAAATGATTAAACTAAAAGATTATCAAAGCGAAGCGGTAGAAAATTTACATCAAAAAATAGAGAAGTCCTTAAGGTCTCCAGAAAATGAAGTAATAGTATTTCAATCTCCGACTGGTTCTGGTAAAACAGTAATGGTTTCGGCACTTCTAAAAGAGTTTGTGAGAAATAGAAAAGACGATAGAAAGTTTTCTTTTGTTTGGGTTTCTGTGAGAATGTTGCACGAACAAAGTAAAGAAAAGTTGGAAAGCTATTATGAAGATGATGGTATTTTGAGATGTTCTTATTTTGAAGATTTAGAAGACAGAAGAATTGGCGAGAATGAAATATTATTTATCAATTGGCATAGTATAAATAAAAAAGATATAAATATTTTTATTAAAGAAAATGAAAAAGATAATAATCTAAGCAATATTATAAAAAACACCAAAGAAGATGGAAGGTCTATCATTTTAATCATAGATGAAAGCCATCATACCGCAGGTGCAGAGAAATCAAAAGAACTTATTGAAATTATTAGTCCTAAAATAACATTAGAAGTCTCTGCAACGCCTCATTTAACTGAAAGAGTTTCAGAAATAGAAAAGGTTAGATTAACTGATGTTAAAGCTGAAGAAATGATTAAATCAGAAATATCTGTTAACCCAGAATTTCTTGATATTAAAATAGGTTTAAAAAGCTCGGATGAAATAGTCATAGAACAGGCTTTAAAAAAGAGAGAAGAACTAGTTAAAAAATATAAAAAAGAGGGTTCTAAAATAAATCCACTTATACTTATTCAACTCCCAGATAATAAAAGTAATTTAGTGAGTAAGAAAGAGGGGGTAATAAAAATTTTAAATAAGAATGGTATAACAGAGAAGAATGGAAAACTTGCTATATGGTTATCAGAAGACAAATCCGACACTTTATTAGATATAGAGAAAAATGAAAATGAAGTAGAAGTTTTAATATTTAAACAGGCAATTGCTTTGGGTTGGGATTGTCCAAGAGCATCAATTCTAGTAATTTTTAGGGAGTCAAAAAGTTTTACTTTTACAATTCAAACAATTGGAAGAATAATGAGAATGCCAGAGTTAAAGTATTATTCAAAAGAACCAGAATTAAATATTGGATATGTTTTTACAAATTTATCAAATATAGAAATTACTGAAGATTATGCAAAAGATTATATTACTGTTTACGAGTCAAAAAGAGATAATAAGCTCTATAAGGATATTTCTTTACCATCAATTTATCTTAGGAGACAAAGAGAAAGAACTCGTTTATCTGGGGAGTTTGTAAAGATTTTTATAAAAATTATTAAAACAAAGGACTTTAAAAAACAAATAAATCTCAAGCCTTCAAAGATTGTAAATCCGATAATAGCTGAAGGTAAAATTGTAGATATTGATAAATCTGGAGAAATAGAACACAAAGGAATGCTTCAAATATCTTTGGATGAAAAAGAACTTCAGGATAAGTTTGATAGATTTATAATTCAAAATTGCACACCTTATGCACCGTCCGACTCCAGCGATAGAATGAAAACAGCAATTTACCAGTTTTTTAATCAAGAGTTTAAGTTTGATAAGTATGACCCCAAGGTTCAAAGAATAGTTTTAGGTAAAGAAAATATACAATTTTTTGTTGATATTCTTAATTTAGCAAAGGAAGAATATAAAAAAGAAATAGTTGAGAAGTTGAATGAAAAAAGAGAATTAGAAAAGATTTCAAATTGGGAGGTGCCAGTATTTACTAGCTATAACAGTAGATACAAAAGAGAAGAACAATCAACGTCTATTATGAAGCCATTTTATACAGCAATTCAAAGTGAACCAGAAAGACTATTTATAGAATTGCTCAACAGTTCAAAAAATGTTAAGTGGTGGTATAAAAATGGTGAAGCTGAAATAAAGTATTTTGCAATTTTAAGGTCTGATGATAGGGCTTTTTATCCAGATTATATTATTCAGTTTAAAAATGGAACTATTGGAATATTTGAAACTAAGAGTGGATTTACGGCAGGCGAAGACGCAAAAGAAAGAGCTGAAAGTTTGCAAAGATATATTAAAAAACAAAATAAGTCTAGTAAAAAAATTATTGGTGGTATAGCTATCTATGTAAATGGAACGTGGCGATACAATGATAATGATAAATATAAATACGACCCAAACAATTTAAGTGAGTGGAAAATTTTGAGTTTGTAAATATATGAAAAAATTACGAGAAATAATAACTGAAGATTTCGTTCAAAAGAGCTTAATAAAATATTTAGAATTAAAGGGGTGGGGTAAATCTTTAAAGAGTTCTGAATTGTGGGAGCAAGGTGTTGATATAAAAGTTCGTAATAATAAATTTTCTAGATATTGGCTTATAGAAGCTAAGGGAGACCCATCAATCAATGTAAAAAATCCAAGTGGAAGTCAAAGTAGTAGTTTTAATTCAGCTTTAGGGCAGATTATTACAAGAATGCACAGAAATGGTAAAAGAGGTTATAAATATGGATATAAATATGGTGTAGCTCTCCCAGTGTCATTTAGAAGTATGGTCATAAGAAAAATGTCTTTTGATGTAATGGATAAATTAAACCTTTATCTATTTTTTGTTGATAGTCTTGGGAGAGTTGAAGAAATAAACCATAAAGATTTAAAAAATATAAAGACAAAGAAAAATGGAAGATAAAAAGTCATCAGAGTGGACTCAAGAAGAACGGGATAGAGTAGTCGGTTGTTTTAGGATACTTATTGAAATGGATAAAAAACAAAATCCAGATTTATATAAATCAAACACTTTAGAAATAGAGGATAATTGATTGTATGCAAGAATAAGTATATTATAAATAATATCAATTGAAAGTATAGAAAATATGAGAAAATCAAATAAAATTATAGGAATATCTCTGATATCATTTTTGTTGGTATTTTTGATTTTTATTGTAATTTTTAGGGAAAGGGATGTAGAAATAGGTAATAATGAAAATTCTATAAAAATAGAATTAAATAATGGTAAACAAAATATTTCTCAAGAAGAGTTTAATGCTTTACTACACAATCAAAGTATGAATAATACTTACACACACGATATTTTAATTCAGACAGAAATAAGTCCCACTGCCACAAAAGACCCAAGAATACTTGCTATAGAACAATCTTTGCCACGTTTTGAGGATTATCCAGCCAAGACCTATTCAATGCCACCAAAACCAAAACTAATTCACGAAAGCAATCCGTATGGTATGAAATTCTGGACACTCACTGAAAGTTGGGTAGAAAATGCTACGGAATATAATATGGGAGGACATTATTTGATGGATAGATATGGAACTGGAAATCCAAGAGTTATTATTATAGATGGTTTATCTGGGCGTGTTTTTCACGAATACGGAAGTTTATACCCACATTCTGTCGTTAATAGTTCGCTTGTTATATTTGACCCAATAGACCCAGAGTGTTTTACTGAAAATGGTGATTATGTTCCTTGTTATGATTATGATAATCCACGTTATGCTGTGTGGGATGGAGAAAAGTTTATTTCTATTTGTAAAGTAGAAATAAAAAATTGGAAATTAGTGTCTTGTGGAGATGTAGATAAGAACTTCAACATTTTGAAAAAGGAGATATTGAAACAATAGTGAGTGGAGTGGTGGGGTAAACTATAAACCGGCATACATTCTCAAATCAGGAATATAAATATATTCAGTTTGTTTCTGTATTATAGTTCTAATGTCCTGGACTATACGGAGCCACGATAACATTACTTATTTTAGTGGTGTTTTTTTTATTTATAATAAAAAAAACGGTTGATATTTTCTCATCCGTTTTTTATTGTTCTATCCCAGTCTCTAAAATAGAGTTCTGGAAATTTGATTTTGAAAAAATATGCAACAACTACACCGATTCCCAAAAGTTCAACAAAAAGTTTTTTCAACATTATTAGAGCTATCTTAGATTTGGCACCAATAACCTTAATTAATCTTTTTGCTATGAGTAACCAGATTAACCATGTTCTAAAAACATGATAATCAGAAGTTACTGCATGCACGTCATCTTCTGGTTTAATGGTTTTCATTAACAATTCAACGTTATGAATTGTTGTTAGACTTTGCTCTTCCACTTCAATATGCTCTTCTAACCACTGACTCTCAAGATAGTGTTTCATTGCTCTTGCAACAGAAACTCCTTCTTGAGATTTATCAAATATGCCACCAGTCACAATGATGCGATCATAATGATTTTTCCTTATAAGATCTATCGCTAAATCACATCTTGTTTTTGAGTCTTCAGAAAGAGAGTACTTGTTATTTGTATTCCCATGAATAATCAGTATTTTCATTTTTTCCCCCATATTAATATATCTTTATATCATAAATATTTATTATTGTCAATATCATTTAATAGTAGTGGGGGAATAAATATGATAAAATATATTTATAATAATTAATAAAAATATATGAAAAAAATAAAACTAAGAGAGCAATCAATAATGTATTCATTTTTTGCTTTTTTATACATTGTTTTGGTCGCATTTTTTATGAGCAATGCATCAAAATTATTTGGTAATGATGATAAGGGAATCATAGCACCAATAGCAGTTTTGTTATTACTGGTACTGTCAGTTGCTATTATGGGAATGTTAATTTTTGGAAAAGCAGCATTTATGTTTTTAGATGGAGAAAAAAAAGACGTAGTAAAATTAGTAATTTACAATATAGTATGTTTGTTTATTATGACAACACTATATTTTGGAATATTGTTTTTTACAAAATAAATGTTTAACATAAAAATCATTACAATTGGTAATATTAAAGAAAAATGGATTCAACTAGGGATTTTAGAATATATAAAAAGATTAAGTCCTTATGCAAAAATTGAAATGCAAGAATTAAAAAGTGAATCATTTTCTCCAAATAATAAACAAAAAGCAATGGTAATAGAAAGTGTAAAAATTGAAGAAGCACTTATAAAAGAAAAAGATTCTGTTATATATTTTCTTGATGAACATGGCGATAATTTAACTTCAAAGGAATTTGCATATAAATTAGATAAAGAAAGTGGGAAAATAGTTTTTGTGCTCGCTGGCGCGCTTGGCTATAACCGTGAGATTTTAAAAAATAAAAATTTAATATCTTTATCAAAATTGACTTTCACTCACACAATGGCGCGCCTAATACTACTTGAGCAAATTTACAGAAGTGTTTGTATATTAAAAGAAAAAGAGTATCATTATTAATAATAAATAATTAAATAAAAAAATATGAAAAAAATATTGTTCGTATTGCTTTTGTTAATGTTTATTCCTGTGCTTTCAGGATGCGTAAAACAACAAAATATAACAAAAGACGATCTAACAAGTTTTAAAGAAGGCCTAATTAGAGAAATGGATCAAAAAATTCAAGAAAATAATGAATTACAAAAGAATAATTTAAAAGATTCACAGATAATTACAATGAATTGTAAAGATGATTTGTATAATTCTGATCGTTCCCAGTATGATTTTTGGAAAAATAAATTTACAAAATTACATCCAGAATTTAGAACTATTTATGACGCTGGATCTTATTGTGAATTAAGTGATGGGAGAAAACTAATTTCATTTAGTCATTTCAAAACTACTGATCCAAAATCAGCAGGACAAACAATTGCATTGTTTGATTCAAATAATAATCTTATAAAAGAAACAAAGAATTTTTATTGTCAAACACTTGGAGACCTAGGAACTCCAAAATTGGATTCTATTGATAATAATAAAGTGAGAGTAAAATGTGTAAGTGGTGATGCTGGACTTGTTGCAACTCAAGTATATGAGATAAATTTAAATGATTTTACATATACTGAATTAGAAAATCGTTCAGAAAGATTATAGTATATAAATTATTATAAAAATATTTCATTCTCACTATAATTCATGGTGGGAATGTTTTTTTATTGACAATTTTATAATTTTTTTGTAATATATTTTGAATATAGCGGAGGAATTATAATGGAAAAAAAAGATAATAGTAAGCCAAAGTGGTGTTCTTTAAACATAAAAAAAATCAGTGAATGTATGTTTGAAGGAATTTGTTTGGCTAATGGAGTGTGTTCTTTTAAAAAACAAAATAGGTGTGGGGAGAAAATAAAATCACCTAAAAAACAAAAAAGAAATCCAAGAAGCGGATTTCAGGCACCTAAAAATAGTCGTAAACACTAAAAAATAAATTTATTTATATAAGCCGACGAAATTTTTCTCGGCTTTTTTGTTTAAAAAATTCTTGATTTTTATTTTGAAAAATGAGATAATTGAGCTACAAAATTTTAAATTTTAATTAAATAAAAACTATGTCTGATGTAAAAAAGTATGTCTATTCTTTCGAAGAAGGAAATAAAGACATGAAAGAAATTCTTGGTGGAAAAGGTGCGAACTTAGCTGAAATGTCAACTTTGGGCATTAATGTACCACCTGGATTCACTATCACAACAGGGGTTTGTGATTTGTATTACAAATCAGAAAAAACAATTCCTGATTATGTAAGAGAAGAAATTCTAAAACACTTAGATGAACTTCAGAAAAAAATGGGAAAAACTCTTGGAGATGCAAATGATCCACTACTTGTTTCAGTGAGATCTGGTGCAGCTGCTTCAATGCCGGGAATGATGGATACAATTTTAAACTTAGGATTAAATGATAAATCCGTAGAAGGAATTGCAAATAAATCTGGAAATGCAAGATTCGCGTGGGATTCATACAGAAGATTAATTCAAATGTTTGGTGATGTTGTTATGGAAGTTGAACATGCTGAATTTGAGCATGTTTTAGAAAATGTAAAAGATACTCAGGGTGCAAAATATGATACAGATTTAACAACTGAAGATTTACAGGAAATTGTAAAAAGATATAAAGAAAAAATTAAAGAAATAAAAGGAGTTGAATTTCCACAAGATCCAATCGAGCAATTATTCTTGGCAATAAATGCTGTTTTTAGTTCTTGGAATAATTACAGAGCAATAAGATATCGTGAAATTAATAACATAAAAGGATTAATAGGAACAGCAGTAAATATTCAATCAATGGTATTTGGAAACATGGGAGAAGATTCAGGAACAGGAGTTTGCTTTACAAGAAACCCATCAACAGGAGAAGCATTATTTTATGGAGAATATTTGATGAATGCTCAGGGTGAAGATGTTGTTGCTGGAATAAGAACTCCAATGCCAGTATCACAGCTCGAAACCCAGAATCCGGAAATTTATAAAGAGCTTGTTGATACCTGCAACAAAGTAGAAAAACATTATCGAGACATGCAAGACATGGAATTTACTATTCAAAATAATAAATTGTATATTTTACAAGCAAGAAACGGAAAGCGCACTGCTCAGGCAGGAGTAAGAATTGCAGTAGAGCTTGTAAATGAGGGATTAATTACAAAAGAAGAAGCAGTCCTTCGTGTTGATCCAAATCAGTTAAATCAATTATTACATAAACAACTTGATGAAATTGCACTTACAAATGCTGAAGAAATTGCACATGGACTTCCAGCATCACCCGGTGCTGCTGTTGGTGAAATAGTTTTCACCGCAAGTGAAGCTTTTGAAAAAACACAACAGGGATTAGATGTAATTTTAGTAAGAATTGAAACATCCCCAGAAGATATAGATGGAATGCATAGCGCAAAAGGAATTTTAACAGCTCGCGGTGGAATGACTTCTCATGCTGCAGTTGTAGCTCGTGGAATGGGAACATGCTGTGTTGCAGGATGTAATGATTTATTAATTGATGAAAAAGCAAAAACACTTACAATAAAGAGCAAAGATTTAACCCTAAAAGAAGGTGATTTCATATCACTCGATGGTTCAACAGGAAAAGTTTATTTAGGAAAATTAACAACAAAAGAACCGGAACTTTCAGGAAATTTTGGAACACTTATGAGTTGGGCTGACGAATTTAGAAAAATTGGCGTAAGAACAAATGCTGATACTCCACATGATGCAAACACAGCTATAAAATTTGGAGCTGAGGGAATTGGATTATGCAGAACAGAACACATGTTTTTTGAAGGTGATAGAATTAAAGCTGTGAGAGAAATGATTTTATCAGATAATTTAGAAGCAAGAAAAACAGCGCTTGCAAAATTATTACCATATCAAAAAGATGATTTTATTGGATTATTTCACGAAATGGATTCATATGCTGCTACAATCAGATTGCTTGACCCACCACTACACGAATTTTTACCAAAGGAAGAAAAAGATATCGCAGAGTTATCAAATGAGATGAATGTTCCAATTGAAACTCTAAAAGCAAAAATTGAAGATTTGCACGAATTCAATCCAATGCTTGGACATCGTGGCTGTAGGTTAGCAGTAACATATCCAGAAATTTATGATATGCAGGTGGTTGCAATAATAGAAGCTGCTATTGCTGTTGCAACAAATTGTCCAATTTGTGGCAAAAAACATGATGTAAAACCAGAAATCATGATTCCACTTGTAGCAACAGTGAAAGAATTTTCAACATTAAAAGATAGAACTCGTGAAATAGTTGATGAAAAATTAAAAGGAGCTGGAATTGAAATCGCATACAAAGTCGGAACAATGATTGAAGTTCCAAGGGCCGCTCTAGTTGCTGATAAAATCGTTGAATCTGGCGCAGAATTTTTCTCATTTGGTACAAATGATTTAACACAAATGGGAGCAGGACTTTCTCGTGATGACGCCGGAAAATTCTTAAAAGAATATGTAAGTAAAGGAATTTACGCAGACGATCCATTTGAAATATTAGACCAAGAAGGAATTGGAGAATTAATTAGAATTGCAATTTCAAAAGGAAGAAGTGTAAATAAAGATTTGAAAATTGGAATTTGTGGAGAACATGGTGGAGAGCCAAATACAGTAGAGTTTTGTCATAGAGAAGGTTTTAGCTATGTATCTTGTTCGCCATTTAGAGTACCAATTGCACGACTTGCAGCAGCTCAAGCAGCAGTAAAAGAATTACTTAAGAAATAGTTTGAGATAAATAAAAAATCCCCATCAAGTTTAACTTGATTGGGGATTTTATTTTTTAAAAAGATTAGGAACTACACCACCATGGACGGGACCAGATTCTGTATCTGTAATTGCAACAACAGGAAGCTTCTATACATATTCCAAAGCCAAGTGAAAGAGCATCTTCACCAATTCCCTGGTCCTGTTTCCTTCGGCCACACTTTGAGTGTAGATTATATTGATCATAATACTTCTTTTGAAAATTAAAGAAGTTTATGATTGCTTGTGTTGCAGTTATGGGCTGATCTTTGAATTTTTGATCTTTTGAAATCAGTCCCCATTCAGCAAGTTCTCTTGGAGAAACAATGCGGATTTGTTCCAGGTATTTCTCTTGAAGCGGATTTTTCTTGCATTCATCATAGAATACAAGATAATTATCTTCAAGAAAATTTACAGCCAAAATGTGTACTAGTAAATCTAATACACTTTTTTCACTTAAAGAACCAAAATACAGTACACCACCTGTATCATCATAACTGTTAGCTGATTTTATTGGATCACCAATTGGATATAGTGGATAATTCACGTAATGAGATGGTGGATTTGGTGGTGAATTTGGAAACTCGAAATTCCATGGTAAAAATCTAGATTTTTCTATTGCTTTGCTTGAAAAATCATCTGCTGTGTAGATTTTTACTCCCTTTCCACAGATATCATCTTTTGTTCTTGCTCCTGTAAACATTATTCCTCCTAGGAAATATTAATATTTGTTAATATCTTAATACTTTTCATAGAAAATGCAAGAAATATTATCTATATTTGCAAAATATTATAAATTGTGTAAGATAAAGAAAACCACAATATAAAATGGAGGAATTGTGAAAACACTAGAAGAATTAACGTCAGATTATGAAGATTTAATTAAAACATATTTTGAGATTATCAATGGGCTTGTTGAAAAGGGTATTGAAATCAACAATGATTTATGTTTTGATTTGTATCGGGTAAACACCATCGAACCACCGGAACAAGGTTTCAATATGAAAGAATATCTTATCTTAACTAAGTATCAAATTTTTTACTCAAAAGGATTTCTTGGTATTTCTGATAAGATGCAGAGACAAATAGTTCATAAACTTGGGTTTACTCAAGAATATTATTTCAAATTAGACATAGGTTTAATTCCTTATATTGATCAAAAGACGTTCAATGAATTCAGAGTTTTGCCATAGACAAATACTATATTTAATAAATCGCTTGGTCTACTAAGCGATTTTTAAAATATACTTAATTTGGTATTTGCTTTTTGTCAATAATCTTGTAAAATATAGTTGTATTAATTAACTTAAATAAATCTCTCGACACTGTTCGAGACAAGAAAACTATGAAAAAAATAGCACTAGCATCACTTTTGGTATTTTTTGCCCTTGTTTTGTCTGGTTGTACAGCTGATGATCAAAAAGTTACAAAAGACGACCTTGTAAGCCTTAAGCAAGATATACTTGATGAAGTAAATGCACAATTACAAGCAAGAGAACAAGAACAAAAGGAGTTAGAAAATACTCCAACTACAACAGTAGAAATGACATTTGATAAAAGCGATGCACTTAAATATGAAAATGCTAAATACGGATTTTCAGTTTTATTACCAAAAACATGGAGTGCATATAAAGCAACTGAGAAAACAACAAGTGTAGATGGTTATGGTAATATTTATGGATTAAGTTTTGATATGCCAAATCAAAACAGATTATTTGCAATAGTTGTTTATACAAAAGAACAGTGGCAAAAAGTATCTCAAGAACAAGGACCAAAACCAACTCTTATAAAAGAAAATGAAGAATATGTGTTTACCTATTCTAAAGCTCAAGATTATGCAGATGAATATGTTCAATTAGGAAATGATATACAAAGCATTATAAGTACATTTGAATTTAATCAAATATAGTCATTAGATATAGAAAAAGACATCTCAATTTGAGGTGTCTTTTTGTTTTATTGTTGATTTTTTATTCGTTTGTTGTTAAGCTATTTATATAATTAATTTATTTATACAACCCCTATACTCAAATAGGAGGTCGTCTTTCGTTTATGAAGCCCGTATTGTATGACATCTTACGCATGACGATACTGGTTTCGAAGCCGTATAACTTAACCGAATATGAAACTATTTAAATTACATTCTCAATTTAAACCAGCTGGTGATCAGCCAGAGGTCATTAAAAAACTTGAGAAAGGGCTCAAGAAGGGTTTTGATTTTCAGACACTAATGGGTGTAACAGGAAGTGGCAAAACATTTACAATTGCAAATATTATAAACAATATTGATAAACCAGTTCTTGTAATTGCGCCAAATAAATCATTGGCCGCTCAATTATATAGAGAATATAAAAATTTCTTTCCAAATAATGCAGTTCATTATTTTGTTTCTTATTATGATTATTATCAGCCAGAAGCATATTTACCAATTACTGATACTTATATTGATAAAGAAGCAATGATAAATGAAGAAATTGATAAATTGCGTCATGGTGCGACATCTGCACTTTCTACAAGAAGAGACGTAATAATTGTTGCATCAGTTTCTTGTATTTATAATTTGGGAGTACCAATGAGTTATCAAGAAGCTAGTATTCACTTAGAAAAAGATAAACCAATGGTTCGTGCTGATTTTATTTCGCAGTTAATAAAAATTCATTTTGAAAGAACAAATGGAGTTTTAAAACGTGGACAATTTAGATTGCGCTCAAATAATTTTGAAATAAAACCAGTAAACGAAGATATTACTTATAGAATTGAAATCATAGATCAAATTGTAAAAGAAATTAGTGTCATTGATAATGTTTCACAGAATATTTTAGAAAATTTGAGTGATATTATAATTTTTCCTCCGAAACATTTTATATCATCAGAACCTCAGGTAAAAGAAGCAATTAAAAATATACAAGTTGAGTTAAAAGAGAGATTAGCATATTTTAAAAAACATAAATTATATTTAGAAGAAGAAAGGCTGAGACGTAGAACAAGATATGATTTGGAAATGATAAAAACAATTGGTTATTGTCATGGAATAGAAAATTATTCTCGTCATTTATCTAGAAAATTAGCCGGAGAAGCACCGGATTCTTTGCTTGCATATTTTCCAATGAAAAATGGAAAACCAGATTTTCTTACTGTAATTGATGAGTCGCACATTGGAATTCCTCAGATTCGTGGAATGTATGAAGGTGATAGGGCAAGAAAACAAAACTTAATCCAATATGGCTGGAGATTGCCATCGGCACTTGATAATAGACCACTAAAATTTGAAGAATTTAGAAAAAGAATTGGACAAGTAATTTTTACTACAGCAACACCTGGAAAGTTCGAATATGAGCATTCAAAGGCTGTTATTGAGCAAATTATACGTCCTACAGGCCTTATTGACCCAGAAATAGAAATAAGGCCAGTGTTTGATAAAAAGAGCAACACGAGTCAAATTAATGACATAATGATTGAGATTGAAAGATTAGCAAAAAAGAATGAAAGAGTAATAGTTAATACTTTAACAAAAAAACAAGCAGAGGACTTGCACGCATATTTAACTGAACATAAATTTAAATCAAATTATTTACATAGTGATGTGAAAACTTTTGAAAGAACTGATATTTTAAAAGATTTTCGACTCGGAAAATTTGATGTTTTAATTGGAGTAAATTTACTTCGTGAAGGTTTGGACTTACCAGAAGTAACTCTTGTTGCAATTTTAGATGCTGACAGAGAAGGATTTTTAAGAAGTGAAACTTCACTTATGCAAACAATGGGCAGAGCCGCAAGAAATGTCAAAGGAAAAATAATTTTGTATGCTGATACAATCACTGATTCCATGAAGAAAGCTATAAGAGAAGTTGAGCGCAGAAGAAAAAAACAACTTGAATATAATAAAAAACATAATATTAAACCAAAAACTATTAGAAAAGATATTGAAGATTTTCTTGATATTTCAACTGATAATAATTAAAAATAAAATATATGGAAAATTTTTTTAACAAAGTTTTCAAAAATTCAAATGAACAAACGCAAAATTCTGAGAAAACTAAAAATCAGGAAAATCAAATAAATCCAGAAGTACAAAAACAATTTGATGACTGGAAACAAAACATGGATTTAGTTGGTGGTTCTTCTTATGATGGTAATACAGCTTTAAAAAGAGAAAAATGGTTAAGAGATAATTATTCAGATGTAGATTATTATCTTTATGAATTATATAAAAAAGGAAAATTAAAACCTGAAAATATAATTTCTACAAAAAATACAATTAAATCTTTTTATGAAAATAATGATTTTGATATACATTTTGCAGTGGGTAGTAAAAAAACAACAACAAAAAGAATTGGATTTTATAAAGAACAACATGTAAAATCCAACAGAGAATTAATCATTGATGCCATAAAAGAAGGTAAACTAGATTCTTTTGACGAAAAGAAAATAAAAAAAATTTTAAATAATGATAAAATGTATAATTATATTTTAGAACATACAAAAAAGAAAAAAGAACATTTACAAAAACAAGAGCAAGAAATAAGTAGAAAGCTTTCTGAGTTTAAAGAATCTGGAAAAGATAAAGATCCTATCATGGCTAGTGATATAAATTTTTCTATTTTAGATATTCATGGAAATGACTCAAATTCCGAAACCCCAGCAATTTTAGAATTACAATCAAAATTACCAGAGAATTTATCAAAATTAACAATAAATGTAGGGCAAATAGAAGGAACCAACAGTAAAGATGAATTTAATGATGAAAATTATAATGAGGGCGGATTTTTTGATATTGCTGATACTAGCGGATATTTACCACCAAAAGCACTTGAATCTATTATACAAAGAGATAAAAAATCTGCTATTGTAATGTATGGAGGACATTTAAAATTATGTTTTTCTTCAGCTTTTAAGCAGATTTTAGATGCTTCATTTAGTAATTCTCCAGAGGCTTTAGATATACATGTTCCTCTTGATATGTGTTATGACAGCGCTGATAGAATTACTGATAATAAAAAATTACCAATTATTCCAGATGACAATTCTCAATTTGAATTATATAAAGATCAGGAAATTTTAAGTGTTGGCTCTGGGGTAAAAGATGAAAATCCAAGAAGTAGAATATATTTGTGGAGTAATTCATTGGAAATGTTAGAAGCTATTAATACGCAAAATAGATTAGACACAGTAAGAAATCAAATAAATACAACAGAACAATAATTTTTTTCTTTTCTTCCTTTCATTGTCATCCTGAATTTGATTCAGGATCTAAATGAAAGTCTCTCTTTAAGAGATTCCGGATCAAGTCCGGAATGACAAGAGAGGAGAAAAAAATTATTTAATATATTTATTACACAATTAAAATATGTCTGAATCAATAATAATTCGTGGAGCTCGAATGCATAATCTTAAAAACATTGACCTCGAGATTCCGCACAACAAATTAACAGTTATAACAGGACTATCCGGCAGTGGTAAGTCATCTTTAGCTTTTGATACAATTTTTGCTGAAGGTCAGCGTCAATATGTTGAGTCCCTATCTCCATACATGAGACAATTTTTGGGACAGAAAAAACCCGCTGATGTTGATGAAATAATTGGACTTGCACCATCAATTTCAATTGACCAAAAAGCACTTTCGCATAATCCAAGATCCACAGTTGGAACACTTACTGATATTTATGATTACTTGAGAATTCTTTATGCAAGAGTTGGAGAGGTGTTTTGTCCATTATGTGGAACAAAAATAGAAAAATTATCACTTGAGGAAATGATAGATATTATTATTTCTAAAAAAGTAAATGATAAAGACTTTGCAGTGATATTGTCACCAATAGTAATGGACAGAAAAGGTGAATATTATCAAATGCTTTATGATTATCTAAAACTTGGTTATGGAGAAGTAAGAGTTGATGGAAAAATGCATTCACTTCGAGAAAAAATTGTACTAGACCCAAAGAAAAAGCACAGTATTGATTTGGTAGTTGATAAAGTAATGTTAACTGATGAAACACGACTTTTTGAAGCAGTAGAATCAGCTCTATCATATAGCAAAGGTCTTGTAATAGTTCAGATAAATAAAGAAGAATTTTTGTTATCATCAAACTGGACTTGTCCAAATGATAATTTTGCTTTTCCAGAAGTAGAGCCAAGATTATTTTCATTTAATTCTCCTCATGGCGCATGCCAAACATGTTTTGGTCTTGGAAAAGTTGGTTTTAGAGGAAAAATATGTGACAAATGTCATGGACTTCGACTTCGTGATGAAGCACTTTCAGTTCGCATAAACAAAAAAAATATTGCAGAAGTTTGCAATTTAACAATTGACAAAGCAGTAGAATTTTTTAAACACTTTCAAGAAAAAATGACAAAACGGCAAACTGAAATTGCAGATTTAGTTGTGCGTCAAATTATAAATAGATATGAATTTTTATTAAAAGTAGGACTTCATTATTTGTCTCTTGATAGAGAGGCTGAAACTCTCTCTGGTGGAGAAGCTCAAAGAATCAGATTATCATCACAGATTGGATCACATTTATCTCGTACTCTTTATGTTCTTGATGAGCCAACAATTGGACTTCATGAAAGAGATACTGATAGATTAATTGAAACTTTAAAAGCGTTAAGAGATAAAAACAACACTGTAGTAATTGTAGAGCATGATGAGAGAACTATTCTTGAATCAGATTATTTAGTTGATTTAGGCCCACTTGCAGGTGTACATGGTGGAGAAGTTGTAGCAATTGGTGAAACTCTTGATTTATTAGATTCTAAGAATAAAAAGTTTGATAAATCTTTAACACTTCAGTATTTAAAAGGTGAAAGAAAAATTGAATTACCAGCACATCGTCGTGATAAAAATAAAGGAACACTGAAGATTATTGGAGCAAAAGCAAATAATTTAAAAGGAGTAAATGTTGAAATTCCACTTGGAAGAATGATTGGAATAACTGGTGTTTCAGGAAGTGGAAAGTCATCTCTTATTTATGATGTGCTTTACAAAAACGTAACAAAAATAATGCACAGACCTGGAAAACCAAATTTAGAAAATGTAAAAGAAATAAAAGGATTGGAATATGTTGATAAATTAGTAATTATAAATCAATCACCAATAGGTCGTACTCCACGCTCAAATCCAGCAACATACACTGGAATATTTTCACCAATTAGAGAATTTTTTGCAGAGCTTCCTGAATCTCGTGAAAGAGCATATACATTGAGTCGTTTTTCATTTAATCGCGCAGGTGGAAGATGTGAAGCATGTTCAGGCGCAGGATTTAACCTAATTGAAATGCACTTTTTACCACCAGTTCTTGTTGAGTGTGAAGTATGTCACGGCAAAAGATTTAACAGAGAAACATTACAAGTAAAATACAAAAATCACAGTATTGCTGATGTGCTAGACCTCACAATTGATGAGGCATATAAACTTTTTGATGGAAATTACTTTATAACTGATAAATTAAAAGTTCTTATAGAAGTTGGGCTTGGATATTTGAAATTAGGTCAATCAGCAACAACTCTTTCAGGTGGAGAAGCTCAGCGCATAAAACTCGCAAAAGAACTTACTAACACATTGGGTAAACGAACACTATACTTGTTAGATGAGCCAACAACAGGACTTCATTATCATGATATTGAATTGTTGCTTCACGTGTTAAACAAACTTGTAGAACGTGGAAACACAATTCTTATTATTGAGCATAATTTACATGTTATAAAATCAATGGATTATATAATAGACCTTGGACATGATGGTGGAGAAAATGGAGGTCGAGTAATTGCTTATGGAACACCCGAGCAGGTTGTCAGTAATGAGAAGAGTGTAACGGGAATTTATTTAAAACCTTATCTAAAGAAATAATTCACATATTGCATTTTAAAATAAAAGTTGTAAGATAATAAAAGGTCGCCAAGGTGACTTTTTTATTTTTAAAAAATTAATAAAATGAATAATATTGTATATGTCTTTATAGACGCTTCTAATGTGTGGGAAGCCCAAAAAGTTAAGGGTAAATTATTTGATTTTGAAAAATTAAATCAATATTTACAAAATAAGTTTCAAGCAAAGGAATTAAAAATTTTTTATTATACTGCGTATCCAGCAGAAGGTACAAGAAATTATGACTTAAATCCAAAACATAAATTTTATACTTTTTTGAAAAAAGGTCTTGGTTTTGAAGTTAGAAAAAAAGAATTAAAAAGAATACATTTAACTACAAATTCCGAAGATATTATTCAAGAAAAGGGAAATATGGATGTAGAAATTACAATTGACGCTATGTTTCATATAGATAAATACAATACAGCAATTTTGTTTAGTGGAGATTCAGATTTTCTTGCACTAGTAGCACATTTAAGAAATAGTAAGAAAAAGGTATATGTCTTTTCTTCAAAAAATAATATTTCAGAAGAATTAAGAACAGGTAGTGATGGTTATTATGATATTCTTTTAATTAATGAGGATATTTGGGGACCTGAATTAAAATATAGAAAAGAATAAAAAAAGACATAAAAAATCACCCTTCGCGAGAAAGGTGATCCTTGGATGTAGTACCTTTTCAGTCATATGAGATAACTGAAAGACAATTTAAATATATCACAAACTTATCCACAGTTCAATAGATAATAAATAATACAAAATCTTGGGTAACTTCCCCATTTTTTGTTTATTAAAACAACGTTTTCTCAAATCTCTTTCTTATTAATATAATTAGTATTATTATTTGTATTATTAGTACACATTCGTATATTGGCATCGTGATTTATTCGTAGATTGCTTTTTAGCTTAAAAAATGCTAGCATAAAAGTATAAGTACAATTTAATAGTTTATTTATCAAGAGTGACGGTTAGGGCACTGGCCCAATGATCCGTTCGACAACCCTTGAATGTGATAGTTCAAGAAGGTGCCAATTCCAGCCCAATTTTGGGAGAGATAAAGATCGATTTTTTGTTTATCGCGCCGAAGCTTTAGCGAAGGAGGATAAACAATATAGCTCTTTCCAAAGTCGGGAAGAGATTTTTTATTATTAATTACAAAATTATGAAAAACAATAAAAATAAGAAAAAACCTATGACTTGGGAAGAAGTAAATAAAGCGTTAATGGAACCAGCAGAAGACCCAGAGGAAAGCGATATGGAGGAAGCAATAATAACAATAAGACTTCCAAAGGAAACAAATTATAAAAATAAGACAGATTGATTTTTGAAATAATTTGTGGGAGAATAGATCTATAATACTATGCCTATTTTTAATAATATAGATTTAAATAAATGGAAAAAATCAGAAGTTTGGACTGATAGTCTTTGGATTATTCCAGAAAGAGACAAAACAGGAAAACACGACGGTTTTTATCATGGAAATTTTGTTCCACAAATACCAAGACAGTTAATTTTAAGATATACAAAGAAGAGTGATATCATTTTTGATCCATTTGTTGGAAGTGGAACAACTGCTTATGAGGCAGAGAGCTTAAAAAGAAATTTTGTAGGAATTGATATACAAAAAAGTTTGATATCAAAAATAAAAAATAATTTAGATGGTAAAAATAATTTTTCTATATTAGTAACTGGTGATAGTACTAAACAAATAACATTTGATAAAATCCAAGAATCTTTAAAAAAGCGTAGAAAAAATAAAGCGCAATTGGCCATTCTTCATCCACCATATTTTGATATAATAAAGTTTTCAAAATCAAATAAAGATTTATCCAATGCAAAATCACTAGAAGACTTTTTAGAAAAATTTAAATTAGTTTTACAAAATACTCTTTCAATTTTGGAAGATAAAAGATATTTAGCAATTGTTATTGGCGATAAATATGCTAATAGTAAATGGATTCCTTTGGGATTTTATTGTATGAATGAAGCTCAAAAATTAGGCTTGACTTTAAAAAGTATTATTGTAAAAAATATGAGCGGTAATAGAGGAAAACAAAATAAGGAAGCAATATGGAAATATAGAGCACTTGCTAGTGATTATTATATTTTTAAACATGAATATATATTAATTTTTAAAAAATAAAATTATGACAACACATGTATTTATAGTTGATTCAACTACTTTTAAAATTCATTTGGAGTATCTTTTTGCAGGAACTGGAGCAAAAGATAATTATATTGATTTTAATGATGCAACAACCACATCTCTACATCAAACAAAAGAAAATATGTTGTGTGGAATGATAGCAGATATAAGTAGAATAAGGCGCGGTGATCAAATTTTATTTTATTTACAACAAGACTTTTCTAAAAAAATTTTTGAAGGTAAATTTTTTGGAATATTTAGAGCTAAAGAAGACGCATCATTTTTAGATAATAATGACAATGATCAATATTTAGGTACGGAACTTGAAAAATCATTAACATTTAGAGTGTTAATAGAACCATATAAAGTCTATTCTGAGGGTGTTACTGAGTGGGAGGCACTAGATGAAATAAAGAATATACAATCTCCAAACCAAATGTTATGGAGTCTAATTTATCGTAAATTAAAAGGTAATAGAGGGAATACAATGATAACAATTTATGAATCTGAAAAATTATGTCAGTTAATTAGAGATAAAAACTCAAGGCAAGAAATACACATTGATAATCATAAATTATCTTTTGATAAAGATAGTCAAAAAATTGTTTTAACCAATGAAAATATAAATAATTACTCTGGCAGAAGAGAAGAAATAAATGTACTCCCAAGATTAATTTCTAAATATTTATCAAATAAATCCTTTGAGACTCATTTACAGGCATATATTGTCAAAAATATTGGATTGGGTATTAATAATTTATTGGATTGTTGTGTTTTGGAAAATGGTATAGAAATTGAATGGCTTGGAAATGAGGTTTCTTGTGGGGTCGGTATGCAAAGAATTGACATTATGATTTCAAATAAAGTTAATGATCAGAGAATTCTAATACCAATAGAATTAAAGGCCGTAGAAGCTGATATAATTAATACTAAACAAATACAGAGGTACATAGACTGGATAGAACAATATTATACACCAAATAGACAAAGTGATGTTCATCCAATGTTAATTTCAAAAAGAATTAATGATAAAAATACAGATAAATACGAAAAAATTATTGCAACATTTGTTGATTTTAATACTCGTAATTCTAATAGATGTGAAAGTTTACAATACATAGAATATCACGTGGACCAAAATAATTTAATTTTTGAAAAAATAGAATACTAGCTATGAATTACATAGGTTCAAAATTATCATTATTAGAGTTCCTAGAAGAATCCATAAATAAGGTTGTTGATAAAAAATGCGATATTTTTTGTGATTTATTCGCTGGAACTGGAATTGTTGGCATTTATTTTAAAAAGAAGGGTTATGAAATAATAGCAAATGATATTCAATATTATAGTTATGTTTTAAATAGACATTATATAGGAAATCATGAAAAATTAGTTTTTAATGGTTTATTTAAGGAAGTAAAAAATCTAAAAAATAGCAAAATTGAAGATAGACTCAATATTGTTTGTAATTTTTTGAATACGCTTAACGGCAAAGAAGGATTTATTTATAAAAATTATTGTTTGGGTGGAACTAAAAATAAATCTATACAAAGACAATATTTTTCAGATGAAAATGGTAGAAGATGTGATGCTATTAGACAAAAAATAGAAAATTGGAAAAAAAAATCAAAAATTAATAAAGATGAGTATTATTTTTTATTAACTTCATTAATTGAGTCAATTGATAAATTTGCAAATACAGCTTCTGTATATGGAGCATTTTTAAAAAAGTTAAAAAACTCAGCAACAAAAAGTATGATATTAAAACCTGCTGAATTAATTATTAATGATAAAAATCATAAAGTTTTTAATGAAGATATTAATAAAGTGATTCAAAAAATCAAAGGCGATATTTTATATTTAGATCCCCCATATAACCAAAGACAATATGCTACAAATTATCATATTTTAGAAACTATCGCTAAATATGACAATCCAAAAATTTATGGTAAAACGGGATTAAGAGAATATAAAAATCAAAAATCACTATATTGTTCCAAAACGCAAGTTAAAAATTCTTTTAAAAATTTAATTCTTAATGCTAAAGTTAAATATATATTTTTAAGTTATAACAATGAGGGTTTAATGAGTGCAGATGATATAAAAGAAATAATGAGTTTAAGAGGAAAATATAATTTTTTTACAAAAAACCATAATAGATTTAAAGCAGATGCGTCTAAAGATAGAAATTATAAAGAGGGAAAAACAATCGAGTATTTACATTATGTAATTTGTGATCGATAATTTTAAAAAATAAATTCAAGGCATGCTAACAAATACAATTCTAATTTGTCTCATTTTACTTAGTGTAACAACCATGATTCTCTTTTTGACTAAAAAAATAAAAGAATATAAACAACATAATTCTAATAATATGAGTCAAAACAATATCAAAAGTTTAATAAGCATATCTAAATGGAAAATAATAAGGGATATTTTATTATTTAGCTTTTTTATATTTGTTATTGGGGTAATAGCAGATATGTATACAGAAAAAGAAAATATAATAAACTCAATATCTGACAAAGTAGCCAACAAACTTGATGAAAATAATGATAATTTTGATTATTACAGTGATGAATCAGAAGAACCAGAAAATTGTAATGTAAGAAGAATAGAAATAGAAGGAAGTTTTGTTACTTATTTACCATCAGACGCTTTTTATAATGGGGATTTAATTTATGATATTGTTCCATCTGATTGGATTACTAGACAAATAAAAGATGCGCAAAATGAAGAAAAAATAAAAGCAATTTTAGTTGAAATTGATTCAGGTGGAGGTAGTCCAACAGCTGGTTATGAAATAATGAAAGCACTTAAAGATTTTACAAAAACATCTACAGCTTTAATTAGAGAAACAGGCGCTTCATCCGCATATTTAGCTTCAACTGGAGCAAATCATATAATTGCTTCAAAATATTCTGACGTAGGAAGTATTGGTGTAACTTCATCATTTTTAGATAATGTTAAGTATAATCAAAAAGAAGGATATACATATAATCAAATTATAGCAGGACAATACAAGGATTTAGGAGACCCAGATAAACCACTAACACAAAAAGAAAAAGAACTTCCACAAAGAGATGTAAATATTGTTTATGAAAATTTTATTAGTGACGTTGCTATAAATAGAAATTTGTCTGTTGATGATGTGAGAAAATTAGCAGATGGAAATACAATGCTTGGAGAATCAGCACTACAAAATAAATTAATTGATGAACTTGGCGGAGAAACAGAAGCAATAAAATATCTAAAAGATAAAATTGGTGAAGAAGTTATAATGTGTGAATAATTAATAATTTTATGAAAACCAAAAAACTACTATATTTAATTTCACTAATTTTATTTGGTATTTTTATATTTATTTATGGTGGATATGACGATAGTCCTGGCGCACAAGGATTGGGAGTGGTGTTGGTGGTTTTTGGAATTATAAAGATAATTAAAAAAACCTCCCTTTAGGGGGTTTTATATAAGTAATTTATAATTTATAAGTTTTTTCGTTTCGCATCTTTATGCTATCAACAACAATTTCATTTTTTTCTTTATGAAATATTATTCTAAACTTTCCGCATCTCACTCTATAAAAATCAGTATTTTTTATTTTTACAATATTCAAACTTTTATCATTAGAAATCAATTTTTCTACTGTTTGTAATAATTTTTCTCTATCAAAACGAGAAATTTTCATTAATAGTTTTTTTATCTTATCCATAAAAGAGGATTAAAGAGTACTTTTTAGAACTTTAACAAGGTCTTTAGCTTTTATTCCCTTACCTTTGTTATCTTTTATTGCATCAAAAACAGTATAATCAGATTCTGTTTTTATACTATCTACAAAAAATGGTTTGATTTCTAGCACATCTTCTTTTGTGGTAATTATAAACATGTTTGTTCCAAAACTATTTCTCCAGACAGCTGGAATTGTTATTTGACCTTTTGTTGTTGCTTTTGTTATTGTAGTCATGGTAGTAATGTATTAATTTCTTACATTCCTACATTATCATATTTTGTAAAATTATGCAATATTGGAGAATATACTTAATATTGACTTTTTTATTATCTATTACTATAATGAATTTATTAATGGTATTCTCCTTTTTGGAGATTGCTCCGAGACTCCGTTCCGCAAGGTTCGGAGATCGTTTCTTTATAAGAAGCTTTTTATAATTTTATAAAATTTGCCAATTCTTCTTTTGATAATAATTTGTAACTATCAACAGTTTTGATTAACCCATAACTTGGTTTGTGTTTAAAACCAATATATTCTATTTTTTTACCCAATAGTCTAATTTTATTTATTGAAGGAATTAAATCAGTGTCAGAAGATATTAAAATAGCTGTATCATATAAATCTTCGTAAGCACCAATTAATAAATCCGTAGCGATATGTACATCAACGCCTTTTTCATGATATTTTCCACCACTTTCCATAAGATAACCATGTTTTATTGTAAATTTATTTTTTTGTAAATTATTAAATAAAATAACTTGATTACTTCTCATAGTTTTAGCTTTTTCATCTCCGGGCTTAACTCTAATAACACCCACATAATAAGCATAAAAAACTAATTGATTGTTTTCAGAAAGAAATTTACATAAACCAAAATAATCAAAATTAATAGTGTTTTGAATATTTATTTCTTTTAATTTGTGGTAAAGATTACTGCCATCTATAAAAATAGCAACTCTATTGAGTTTTAAATCGCTTTTCATATATTTTTAAGAAACTTATTATAAAAACCCACCGTGCTTTCTTGCGAAAGACAGGGTGGGTGTTTTAAGTAATACAATCTGATATTTCTATCATTAACTACATTATACACCCACTATTTTGTATGTCAACTGATGTTTTTATCTTATTACTTCTAATTTATATGTCAATATAGTCAAAAACCTCTATTTATTATAATATTAATCCATGAATAAACTAAAAAACAAAATTAAATCTTTTCCCAAGAAACCAGGGGTTTACTTCTTTATAGATTCTAAAAAGAAGATTCTTTATGTTGGTCGCGCGACTAGTTTGAAAAACAGAGTTTCTCAGTATTTTCAAAAAAATATTGACCCAAGAATTGCTGAAATGGTTTCGCTTGCTTCTGATATCAAATACATTGAAACAGAAAATTTACTTGAAGCAATTATATTGGAAGCAAAAAATATTAAAAAATTCTGGCCAAAATATAATATAAAAGACAAAGACAATAGATCTTTCATTTATATTGTTATTAATAAACTCAGTGATTATCCAACAATTAAAATTATAAGAGAAAGAGAACTAGATAAATTTCCTATAAATGAGTTTGTAATCTTCGGTCCATATCAGTCATTGTATTTAATCCAAAATGCACTAAAGATTATTAGACGAATTTTTCCATATAGTACATGTAAGCCAAACAATGGAAAACCATGTTTTGATTATCAAATAGGATTATGTCCTGGAACTTGTATTTCTGAAATTAGTAAAGTTGATTATAAAAAAAATATATCAAATATTATTTTACTTTTGAGCGGTGAAAAAAATAAATTAATTAAAAAATTATCAAAAGATAATCCTGAATCAGTAAAAGCTCTAAAACACATTCAAGATGTATCACTTCTTGTAAATGAAAATGATTTAAATATAAAAATTAGTAGAATTGAGGGATATGATATTTCACACTTTGCGGGTCGTGAAACATACGGAGCAATGGTTGTTTTTGAAGATTCTATGTCAAATAAAAATGAATACAGATTATTTAAGATAAAAAATGCGTCCCCTGGAGACGACGAAAGAGCATTACTTGAGATGTTAGAGAGAAGACTACATCACAATGAGTGGCAAAAACCTGATCTTATAATGATTGACGGGGGAAAACCACAAGTTGATTTTATAAATAGATTTTTCAGACAAAATAATATTAATATTCCAATTATAGGAATTTCAAAATATGATAATGGTAGATTAGTTTTTTCAAATTCTTTAAATAAAAATCAGAAAATATTAGCAGAAAACATTAAGTCAACACTTTTAAAAGTTAGAGAAGAAGCACATAGATTTGCAAATAGAGGAAGGAAAGTTGGAATGAAAAATAGAAAATAAAAAGGAGCATGAAGCTCCTTTTGTGTAGACTATTGAAATATGTTTTTAATTATCTCATACTGTTTTTTGTATCTTTCTACTACTTCATCAAAAAACTTACAGTTGAGACCACTTAATCCAAGCTGTGGTTCCAGCCCTTCTATAAACAGATAATAACACTTATATCTCGTCTTAAAATCATTTAAGTATCTAAATCTCATTGATTTTATTATTTGATATATGTTATAGAGTGCTTTAAGGCTCTCTTGCTCATATATACGACCAATTAGTGGTTTATCTGGTTTATTTTTTCTATTGCCAGTTTTGTGTTTAAGACAAATACTAACATAGTTTTTGCCGATTGCCGTAAAAAAGAGCAGTACGTAATCGTTTTTACGTACATAATCTTCTATCTGTTTTATACTAATAATATTCATTTTTCCTCCTTTTAATACAATAATTTAACACTTTTTATAAAAATTGCAAGAGAATCTTGACTAAAATGATTTTTTTGTTTATAATTATGAAGCAAAAAAATATAAGGAAGGAAAAATGAAAAACCCTAAATCAAAATTCAACACATTGTTTGAGGAATACCTCAGGGTTGTGAAAGAAGCAACTCGAGCATTCAACAACGGAGAAAGCTGTGACTCATACGAGCCGTGGCTTAAAACCTGTGTTGAGCAATTGCTAGTATTGAAAAATGCTAGTTAAATAGAATTGAGTCTGTATAAGCGGGAGAATAATTAACTTCCGCTTATTTATTTATAAAAAATACCTACATATAACATTAATAAATAAATTTTTTATTTTTGTGATATAATTATATTATGCTAGATCAAGTTTTATCTTTTATATTTTTACATAAATATATTGCACTTTTTGCAATGACATTTTTTGCTTCTCTTACGAATTTAACCCCGGCAACGCCCTCTCTTATAGCATCTGGCTCGCTTGTGGCAAAAGGATTTTTAGACTATAAATTGGTTTTTTTGTCCGCTTATTTGGGTTCTGTTTTTGGGGATATTATTGCTTATTTACTGGCATATTTTTTTAGTAAAGATATATTGATAAAGTTTGGATTTAAAAAAATGATAAATTCACGTGCTTTTATAAGGGCTGAAAAATTATTTGAACGTAATTCAGGAAAAACAGTTTTTATAAGTAGATTTTTTTTATCAAGTTTTGGGCCACTCATAAATTTAATTGCTGGGTTTTCTAAAATCAATTACAAAAAATTTATATTATATGATCTAGCTGGAGAGGCTATATATATATTTTTATTTACGGGAATTGGTTATGTATTTTATAATAGCTGGAAGTATGTATCAGATCTTACAAATTACTTAAGTTTGCTTCTTGTAATTCCCGTCGGATTTTTTATTTATTTCTATGTTAAAAAACGAAAAAAACTGTTATAATTATTATAATTTATAATTAATATTGATTTTATGGATCAGCAAACACTACAAATGATACAACAAAACACTTGGATTTTTATAATTTTAATGCTGTGGGTTTTGCCATGGAAAGCTGTAGCTTTATGGAAATCAGCAAGATCAAGTCAAAAAATTTGGTTTATTGCGTTGTTATTAATGAACACCTTGGGAATTTTAGAAATTCTTTATATTTTTGTATTCAGTAAAATGAGTAAAAAATTGGCTCAAGAAAAATTACCTATAAATAATTAATAATTAATTATAACAACATGGAAAATGAAACAAAGTGTAATTGCGGGGAAAACTGTAATTGCAAATCAAAATTTTGGAACAAATTTTTAACTTTTGTTTTACTTGCTGGCGTAATTGTAATGGGAATCCTAGCAATTTTAAAAGATAAAATTCCAAATGATAATAATTTAGTAAGTGTAAGCGCAGAAGGGCGTGTTTTTGCAAAACCAGATATAGCAACTATTAATTTAGGAATTAAAACTGAAGCAAAGAAAGAAGCTCAGGATGCAGTAAAAGAGGGTACTGATAAAATGAACAGCATTATTGATAGAATGAAGAAATTGGGAATAGAAGAAAGAGATATAAAAACCACTTCATATTCTCTAAATCCTTCTTATGTTTATCCAAGAGAGGGCGGTGTTCCACAAATTGCTGGATATGAATTATATCAACAGATTACCGTAAAAATAAGAAACCTTGATCAAATAGGTGATGTTATAAAAGAAGCTACAAATTCAGGTGCAAATCAAATGGGGAGCGTAGCATTTACAATTGATGATACAGATGCTTTAAAAGCAATGGCTAGAGCTGAAGCAATTAAAAAAGCAAAAGAAAAAGCACGCGCTATTGAAAAAGAATCAGGAGTTAATTTGGGAAAAATAGTTGGGATCTATGAAAATGACTATGCTATGCCAGTTTATGAATCAAGAGTCATGGGAGCTGGTGATATGATGGCAAAATCAATGGCCCCAGAAATTGCAGTTTCTCCAACCATTAATCCGGGAGAATCAGAAGTTACATTAACAGTTACCCTAACATATAAAGTTAAATAACGACCCGTTAGATAAATAAAGACAAAAATTTTTCGGGCATTTAAAATAAAAATAATTATATGGACATAGAAAATCAAAAAAATATATCTAATGGTTTAAATATGAAAAAATTAATTATAATAGAATTTATAATTCTTCTTTGTGGAACAATTTTTGCTTGGGGAAATTTTATATTTGAACTTGTAAATTATATAAATAATAAACCTTGTAAAACTGGATGTAGTACAAATTTGGGTCAATTTTTTCCACTGGAACAAACACAAACACTTACAAATCCTTTTTTAACACCCTGTTTTTATGGTGCAATATTTTTCACAATAGCTCTTTTTTTAATCATTTTAATTTTAAAAAAATATAAAAAGTCTCCTAATAGTTAGGAGATATTGAAATTTACATATTTTTTATAAAAAATGAAAAATCGCCTTTATTTGGGCGATTTTTGTATTATTATATAATAATATATAAATAATAATTTGTCAACATTAATAAAACTTGACAAATTTTTATTTTTAGTTTAAGATAAACTGTTATAAATAATTCAAAATGTTAAGATAATAATATAGAAGGAACAATGTTAAAAAAGAAAAAACCAATAATTTTAGTAATTATATTAATAGTATTTATTTACAGTATATTTTTTGTATTTTTACCTATAAAATCGGTTTATTCACAAACAAAGATAATCAAAAATAATTTAGTAAAAATTGAAGATTATATAAAACAAGATGATTTTGATTCTGTGAAGATATTGTTAAATCAAACAAATGATAATATTTCAATAATACAAAAAAATTTAAAAACACTTTCAATTTTTAAATTAATACCAGTTGTAAATGAAAAATTTAATGCAGTAAATGGTGTTGTAGATAATGCAAAAATAATTACAAATAGCTTGAGTCAGATTTTATCAGAAGCAAATGAAGATATTTCAAAAAACGATATTTTAATTTATTTTTTTAAAAATAAAGATGCTCTGAAAAACTTAAAGATAAGTTTTGAAAACTTAGCAAAAAATTTAGATGTATTAAACAGTATTGTTAATTTAAAAAATAGTAAATTATCTGAGAGTGTAGAATTTATTTCAAACGCATTAAAATTTTTAGAACCATTTGATAAACATATTTATGATATAGTTGGAAAAAGTGAAGAAAAAAAATATTTATTATTATTCCAAAACAATACAGAGCTTCGTCCAACGGGTGGATTTATAGGAACTTACGGAATTTTAACAATACGGGATACAAAAATAAAAAATTTATTTATTGATGATATATATCATTTGGATAGTGAATCAATTGGAAAATTAAAAAATAAAGCACCAGAAGCAATTACAAAATATTTAAAAACACCCGAGTGGTATATGAGAGATTGTAACTTTGAACCTGATTTTCCATCATCAATGAATGATTGTATAAATTTATATAAATTAGAATCGCAAGATAATACAAAAATAGACGGTGTAATTGCAATTACCCCATCAGTTGTAGGAGAAATACTAGGTGTAATTGGTATCCAAAATATAGAAGGAGTGATTTTTGAAAAAGAAAATTTTACAGATGATTTACAAAAGGCTGTTGAATTATATTATAAAGAAAGAGGTATAACTTCTTGGGATAGAAAAGATATAATTAAAAATTTGGCAAGTTCAATGCTTGACGGATTAAAAAATAGAAATTTATCTGATTATTCAAAAATTTTAAATATAATTGATGCTCATTTAAAAACTAAAGATATAATTTTATATAGCACAGATCCAGAAATTCAAAATATTTTAGTAAAAAATAACTGGGCAGGAGAAATAAAAAATATAAATTCAGATTATTTAATGATAGTAGATAGTAATTTAGCGAGCTATAAATCAGATCAGTTTTTAGAAAGATTTATAAAATATAGTGTAGAAAAAATTGAAAATGATTATATTGCCACACTTGAAATAACATACAAACACAACGGAACATTTTCATGGAATTCTACTAGATATAGAACATATACAAGAATTTTAGTTCCACGTGGTTCATGGTTACTTGAAACAAGGGGTTCTATGGATACGGATAGATCAGATAAACCAGGAATTACAGATATAAAAGACTTATATAACAAAACAATTTTTGGAACATTTATTGCGATAGAACCAAAAACATCAAATACATTAACATTTAAATATAGATTACCAGAAAATATAAAAAATCAAATAAATGATAAAAGTTATAAATTGTTTATACAAAAACAACCAGGAGTAAAAAATGTAAATTATAAATTAAATATATTAGATTTTGAATCAAATTTTGATTTAAATAATGATAAGGAAATAATCATAAAATAATATGAATAATAAAATTACGACAACTAAATCAGAAAGTATATTAAACTTTTCAATACAAAATAAGTTTGTGTTTGTTTTCTTTGTACTTATTTTTATATTGATTTCTAGTATTTTAACAGCTTTTCAAAAAATGGAATATTCATCAACGGCAAAAGTTTTAGTAATTCAGAATCAGCAAATGCAAATGGATGCTTATATTGCTAGTAAATCATCTGAGGCAATTACAAAAAATTTAAGTGATGCAATATTATCATCATCATTTAGGGCTAAAGTAATAGAAAAATATCCAGATACTCCATTTGTTTTTTATGCAAGCGAAAAACAAAAAAGAAACTATTGGAAAAAACAAATTGATGTAAAAATCATTCCAAACACTTCTATATTAGAAATAAAAACATACAATGAATCAGCTTTTAATGCAGAAAAATTTTTAAATAATGTTGTTTCAACCTTGTTTGAATATCACAAAGATTATCATGGAGCAGGAGATTTAATTAAATTACAAATTATTGATAATCCAGTTACTTCAAATTATCCAGTAAGACCAAATTGGTTTGTAAATTTATTTATGAGTTTGATGCTTGCAATATTTTTCAATATTTCATTTATGATGCTTTTTCCAAATAAATATACAAATTTTGATGTAAGTTTGAATAATTTTTTTAACTCAGATCATAAAAGAATAAAAACAAATCAGAAAATAAAATTAGTTTTTAATCAGGCAGAAATTGAGCAAGAAATGGTGGAGAGTGAAAATTTAAACATGGATTCGCAAAGTAAAAATATTACAGATAATATTGATTTTGATGAGTTGAGAAAAAGATTATTAAATAGAAATAATTAAATATCACGACAAATAGTCGTTTTAGATAAAAAGTAAATTGACAAATTAAAAAAATAAAGGAGGAACAATGAAAAGGATATTGTTCTTGGTAGTCGTTCTTTTCTGTTGTTTCCCGGCAATTTCTTTTGCCGCTAAATTCAACGGAAGGGATTATGAGGTGAAGTATAAAAATTTCACATGGGATCGTATGGGTGGGGACGTAAATGTTCTCACAACCCTCGATGATAATGTCGTTTTTCTTCAGCATATTGGGTTGATATCTCAGGCATGTGCTGACACGCTTAAGGCGAATTGGAATAGAGGAAATATATCAAAAACTTTGGTCATATCTGGTAACCGATTTGATGCTGAAGTCTATGGAGGCGTATCCTCATCAAAACTTAAGGTCGTGATAGGTACCATAACAATAGGAACTGGTTTTGACTCTCAGTTTGGTGGACAACCCGCTAGCGCGTGGCTCATCACCGCTGAGGATTTAGTTTTTAACAGACTTGTTGATATGTATTGGTTTCAAACCGGGTTAAATGGTAAAACTCAATGCAACAATGTTTGTTTGAAATTCAGACCCAGAGTCGAAAGAGTAGTCGAGATTCCCACTGAACCTGTTCGTATTGAAGTGCAAGTACCCGTATACTATCCGGTACCAGAATATTACGAAACCATCATTCGTGATACTGTAGAAGTTGAGGCAAAACCATTTTGCAAAATAAATGGCTGGGTTTCTCATTCTCAAGATCACTTCTCTGATAAACCCAATGATCATTTTATCTGGTCTTTAATGGGTAATGTAAGAGTAAAGTGTGGTTTCGAATCTTCGGCTATTACAACCAGTTTTGATTGGGGTTATCAAGATGGTCCCATAGATTGGAACTGGCGAATAGGTGGTGTGAAGAGCTGGAATCACAGAACGTGGTTTGAAATGGGATGTGAGTTCAGATATTATGAATTCACTCACTATTGGTGGCTTAAACGTCTTCAAAGTGATTCATTTGGACGTCTTGAACTTGGTCCTTATATTCAATGGGATCAATTCCTTGACAGAACTGGAAAAGATCATGTGGAGATGTATATAGCTCAGGATGTGAGACCTCTAAATTCTAAATTAGGAACGTCGGAAATTAAGGGCTCTATTAAGTTAGAGCCAAATCCGTGGTATTTATTTCTGAGCGGGAGTTATAGGTTTACACCTGGGGAAAGAATCGATTCTTTGACGGCTCCTAAATTTAAGCATAGTTCTTGGGAGCCAAGAGTCGGAATACAAATTGGACGAAATACAATTTTCTTCTTGCGTCACCGAGGCATCAATCATTATCAATTTCAAGATGGAGTTAATGAATGGAGTGATTACAAAAGAAGAGATTTGTCTTTAGGTGTGTTTTATAGACCTCAAACATTTTTGGGAATACCAAATCTGTATTGGGAGTTCATTTGTGGATATTCAAAAATAACAGAAAAAAATCAGAACCCGATAAATAATAATGAGGATGAGCTTTTAGAACTCAAACTCACGGGATTTTGGAACTGGAAATTCTAATATTTTATCAGGAGGATAAAATGAAAAAAATGATTTTTGTATTCACTATGGTTGTCATGTTGATGACCATCTTACCGGTTTTCGCACAACGTACCATTGAAAGGGTCTATGTGTACACAGAGAATGACTCTCTGGTTGTCCACTACTCATTTGACCCCCAAATGGAATTTTTGTTGGTACAGGATGATGGTACCATGATAGGCCCCTCTGAAAAATCCTGCATCCTGAGTGGCGTACTGTATTTAAACAAAAAATGGACCTATGTACACCTAAATGATCAAGGTGCCTGGTCCAAGATTCCCATGCCAGCAACTGGGATATACGACTTCACATGGGAATTTTCAACAAGAGGAAATCGAAAAGCTTTTAGCTTAGTAGATAAATTCTCAAACTATTCTGTTTCTGGAAATTCCAAAGACAGAAATCCCCACTTTGAAGTGGAAATTAATCAACAAAGATTGCCCATTGCAAGAGGAACAATGAGGCAATAAGTAATTTAATATAGGGGTGGAAGTAAAAATCTTTCACCTCTTTTTTATTTATATAAGTAAAAATGCAATATAAGACCACAATAACCACTGAAGAGACGTTGACATTAAAATATTATCAACGAATCCGATAGAAAAAATAATAATTATTCCAAACAAAGATAAAAGAATTGCTTTGTCTTTTTTTTGTAAATATTTTTTGTAAATTTTGTAAAATGTTTGTATTAATAAATTACAATACAAAATTAAACCAATTATTCCAAGCTCAATTAATATTTGGAAATAATCATTATGCGCATAATATGGATCTTCATAAATAGTTGAATAAATTTGTTTTTCACGCAAAATCCTATAGGTATCAAGTCCAAAACCAATAAAGGGGGACTGGGGCACATAAATTGACATTTGTTTCCAAGAGTTTAATCTCCACTCACCTGAAGAAACAGAAGTATCAGAGGTTGTTATTCTTCTTATTAAAGCAATATTATTGAAGTCATAATATTTGAGGGATGTGTAATTTATAATTAAAAAAAATAAAAATGAAAAAGCACAAATATAATAAATGATTACAAAAATTTTATTTTTATTGTATAAAAACAAGCACAAGAATATAAATAAAATTACTCCAATCCATGCACTTCTTGTAAATGTGTTAATCAATAAAAATAGAGTTATGGTTATTAACCAAAATATTAATTTTTTTTCTTTTTCATCTTTTTTCCTATGATCTTTTGTATATAAAATTACCAAAATAAAAAAGAAAAAGAGTAGTGTAAAGGAAAATATATTTGGATGAGTGAATGTGCCAAATAGTCTATTTAGACCCTCTGGTCCTATATACCCAGCATGAAATATAAATTGATAAAATCCAAATATAATTGGGATTAAAAAGGAAATAAGAATTGCTAAAATAAAATATTTTCTGAATTTATGCTTATTATCGGCTTTTTTAAAGTAATTATAAAAAAGAACATATAGTAAATAAAAATCAAACAATTTTGTTAAAAATTTCAAACTAGAATTAAAATCAATAGTATAAATTAGACTTGCGCCAGAGCACAACAAAAATAAAATCCATGGCACAGATAATGGTATTTTAAATATATTCACCTTTTCTTTGAAAATTAGATAAATTGCCCAAAAGATTATAATGATTCCTAAAATTGACGAAAAATTTATTGAGGCAAATGAAAAATGTAAAAAAATATTTTCTACATATAAATCACTGGAATTTCTTACAATAAGAAGTAATAATAATGAATAATATGGATATATCAAAAATAATGGAATTAAAATTACAATAACTATAATAGCTAAAGATGTTGTTAAGTTTAAATTTAAAAGACTTATAAAAAACATAGAAAAAACAAATAAAATTGCCTCTAAAATGATTATAATCTTTTTATTCAATTCATTTGACATTTTTCTTTAATTATGATTTAATTATATGTTAATATATATTTATAACATATATATATGAAAAAATCAAGTATAAAAAGTGTAGTTATAGCACTCACAGAAAGGTGCAATTTAAGGTGTCAAATGTGCAATATCTGGAAAATTCAAAATCCGGCTGATTTATTATTGCGAAATATTGAAAAATTATACAATTTAAAGTATATCAATTTATCAGGCGGTGAACCATTTTTAAGAACGGATTTATATGAGATTATAAAAATATTAAAACAAAATAATCCAAACTCTAATATTATTATTTCAAGTAATGGTTTTATGACAGATTTAATAGTAAAAACCATGCAAAGATTAATACTCATTGATAAAAATATAGGAATAAGAATTTCTATTGATGGAAATAAAGAAATTCACAATAAAATAAGAGGAATAGAAAATTCTTATGAAAATGCAATAAACACAATTCAAAAATTAAAAGAAATTAATATAAAAAATCTAGGAATTGCCTTTACAATTTCAGATTATAATAAAAATGAACTTTTAAATGTTTATAACTTATCAAAAGAATTAGACATTGAATTTTCAATGTCATCAGTGCAAAACTCTGAGATATATTTTAATAAAAAAGACAACGAAATATTGTTTGATACTCAACTAGAAAATTCTATTAATTATATAATTTACGATCAATTAAAATCACATAATATTAAAAAATATTTGAGAGCTTATTTTGATTTTGGATTAATGTATTTTTTAAAAAACAAGAAAAGATTAATTCCAAGTGATTCCGGTAATTTTTCTGTTTTTATTGATTCTTGTGGAGATATTTATCCAAGTAATTTAATAAATGAAAAATTGGGTAATTTACAAGACACAAATTTAGAAGATTTATATTATAAAAGTAATATTGAAGAGCATTTTAGTATTTGTAACACAAGGGGTTCTATGAAAAAATACTTTTATAAAGTAATTTATTGGATCATAAAAGAAAAAATTAAATTGTTATTTAAAATATGAAAATATTGTTAATAAATAATTATTATTATAAACGCGGTGGTTCTGAGGCACATTTTTTAGCTTTAGAAGAAATGTTAAAAGCGTGTGGTCATGAAGTGACAATTTTTAGTATGCAACATGAAAAAAATATTAAAAATGAAAATTTATGGCCAAAATATAATGATAAAAAATTAAAAAATTTAATAAAATATTTTTATAATTTTGAGTCTAAAAAATGTATTAAAAAGTTGCTTAAAGACAAAACTTTTGATGTTTGTCATATTCACAATATAAATTTTCACCTAACTTATTCAATAATTTCTGAAATAAAGAAAAAAAATATTCCGATTATTATGACTTTGCATGATTATTCAATAATTTCCCCGAATTTTAATTTATACAAAAAATGGAATATTTTTAATCTGAAAAATATTATATTAATAAAAGAATTTATTTTAAGAAAATTATTTTTTAATTTTAAGAAAAATATAAATGCTTTTATTTGCCCCAGTAAATTTATTAAAAATAAATTTGAAAAGCGTGGGTTTAAAAATCTCAATGTAATTTATAATTTTTGTAATATAAATTGTGATTCTTATAAAAATACAAATGAAGAAAATTATTTTCTATATTTCGGAAGATTATCAAAAGAAAAGGGACTGATAGAATTTATTAATAATTTAAAATCTTTTAAAGATTTTAAATTTTATATAGTCGGGGAAGGAAATCAAAAACAAAAAATAGAAAAATTAATTAAAAAATTGAAACTAGATAATTATATAAAATTAATGGGTTTTAAATCTGGAAAAGAATTGGAAAATTTAATAAATAAGGCGAAATTTATCGTTGTACCGAGCCTATGTGAGGAAGTGTGTAATATGGCCATAATTGAGTCAATTCGTCTAAAAAAGCTAATTTTAGCCCCAAATTTAGGTGGGAATAAAGAACTTTCTGACTTTAATAAAAATATAATAATTTATAAGTACAGAAATAAGAAAGACGCCATTGACAAAATAAATAATTTGATGTATGATAATATATTAACTTATAATACAAATTGTGATATCTTCAAAGATAGTAACTATTACAATGAGTTAATAAAAATTTATAAAAAATTTCAATAAAGTATTAATAATTTTAAATATCTATGAGAATAGCCTATATAGGACAAAAAGGAATTCCAATGATTCAAGGTGGCGTAGAAGCTCACGTTGAAAATTTGGCTATTAACATGGCAAGGTTGGGTCATGAAGTTTTTGTTTATACAAGAAGCTATTACACGGATAAAAATTTAAAAGAATATAAAGGCGTAAAATTGATTTCCATACCTAGTTTAAAAACAAAAAATTTAGATGCAATAACTCATACATTATTTTCAACAATTCATGCTTTATTTCAAAAATATGATGTGATTCACTATCATTCTGTTGGGGCCTCGCTTTTAAGTTTTATCCCTAGAATTTTTACACGTGCAAAAATTATTGGAACTTTTCATTGTCAAGACAGATTTCATCAAAAATGGGGTGCTTTTGCAAAATTCATGCTTCATCTCGGAGAATGGACTGTTTGTAAATTTCCACATGTTACGATTTCTGTATCAAAATATATTCAAAAATATTGTTTAAAAAAATATAATACAGAAACGATTTTTATTCCAAATGGATTTGAGATTGCTGAAAATTTCAATACTGAAATTTTAGAAAAATTTAATATAAAACCCAAAAAATATTTTCTTTGTGTTACGAGATTAATTAAACACAAAGGAGTTCATTATTTAATTGATGCGTATAAAAAATTAAATAATTCAGAATTTCAATTAGTAATAGTTGGGGATACGTTTTATAACGATAAATATAAAAAACAACTCACAGATTTAGCAAAAAATAATAAGGATATAGTTTTTACTGGAACTTTAATGGGTGATGATTTAAATTCTATTTTTACAAATGCTTATGCGTATATTTTAGCATCAGAAAATGAGGGACTTTCAATATCATTATTAGAAGCAATGGCTCATGGAATTCCAACAATAGTAAGTAATATAGGAGCAAATGAAGATTTTATAGAAAAAGATTTAGTCTATGCTTTTGAAAATAAAAACGTAGATAAACTCAAAGACACAATAAAAGAACTTATAAATAACTACGAAAAAGCAATTTTAAAAGCCCATAAAGCCTCTAAATATATTAAAGAAAATTTTTCCTGGGAAACAATAAGCAAACAAACCCAGGATGTTTATAAAGAAAAAAATGAGTGTTTACAATACTTACATAAAAAAATATTTACCAGAAAAACTTCAGTTAAAATTAACTAATCTGAAAATTTTTCTATTAGATACTATAAGACCACTTAGAGTTTCAAAATTTATAACTCGAATTTTTGGTTTTTGGTATAAAAGAAGTACAAGTGCAATTGAAATAGATATTACTTATAAATGTAATTTAAGTTGTGCGAATTGTAATAGATCTTGTTCTCAACTGAAAACAAATGAATCAATGACAATTGATCAAATTAAAGATTTCATAAAACAGAGCATAGAAAGAAATATTAAATGGAAAAAAATATCTCTTGTTGGCGGAGAACCATTAATTCATGAAAATATTTTTGAAATAATTAATTTAATTTTGGATTATAAAAATCATTTTTCTAGAAAAACTAAAATTTATTTGGTTACAAATGGAATTCTAGAGGAAAAATTGAATCATATTCCAAAAGATATAATAATTATAAACTCAAATAAAAAAACAAGAGTCAATAAATTTATTTCCTTTAATGTTGCGCCAATTGACCTAAAACAATACCAAAATAAGGATTTTAGAAATGGCTGTTCTATATTAAAATATTGTGGGATGGGGCTAAATATGTATGGTTATTATCCTTGTGCGGTAGCCGGTGGAATAGATAGAATTTTTAAAATGAATATGGGTAGAAAAGAAATTCCAGAAAAAAATGATTTAATGCTTAATGAATTAAATACATTTTGTAGATTATGTGGACATTTTAAAAAACATGATAATGCTATATCTTGTAAAATTTCAAAAACATGGGAAGAGGCTTATGAAAAATTTAAGCAATAATATACATTATATAATTTAAATTTAAAGAGCTAATAGTTAACACTAATAGCTTTTATTATTGACTTTTTAATCCTATTATCTTATTATTGATTATAATCTTTTAATAAATAACTCTAAATAAAATGTCACAGATATCAAAAGTAAGACTTGGTTTTTTACTAATAATTATTTTAGCTATTTTTGCTAGTTTGATGGTATATCCAAAAGTTCCAAATTGGGTACCCGGAAATACTTTTTTTAATAAGTTTAAACCACATTTAGGACTAGACTTACAGGGAGGAGCTCATTTAGTTTATCAAGCTGATTTTTCTAATATAAAAACAGCAGATAAAGCCTCAGCACTTGAAGGAGCAAGAGATGTAATTGAGCGCAGAGTAAACGCTTTTGGAGTCTCAGAACCAATTGTACAAACAAGTGGAGATGATAAAATAATAGTTGAACTTGCTGGTGTTTTTGATGTTCAAGAAGCAATAAGACAAATTGGAGAAACACCGCTTTTAGAATTTAAAGAACAAGCATTTGATGCAACATTAACCCCGGAAGAATTCAATAGTCAACAGAAACAAAAAGCTGAAGATACATTAAAAAGAGTTTTATCTGGTGAAGATATTGCAAAACTAGCGGGGGAATTGTCCCAGGATTCTGGATCAAAAAACAGTGGTGGAGTTGTTGATTTCTATAAAAAAGATTTACTAGACCCAGCCTACGCTGATGTAATTTTTAATAAATTAAAAAACAATCAAACATATAATCAAATCGTGGAAAGTCAATTTGGTTATCATATAATTAAAAAAATAGAAGAGCGCGGAACAGGAGATAATAGAGAAGTTAAATCACAACATATTTTATTTTTAAAACAAGGTGCTGAATCTCAAGGAAGTTGGAATAACACTCAACTTTCAGGAAAACAACTCAAAACCTCTAGTGTGACTTTTGATCAAACAACGGGACAAGCAGAGGTTTCATTAGAATTCGATAATGATGGTGCCCAATTATTTTCTGATATAACAGAAAGAAATGTAGGAAAACAAGTAGCAATATTTTTAGATGGAGAAATTATTACAGCACCTCGTGTTAATGAAAAAATTACCCAAGGAAAAGCTGTCATTTCTGGTAATTTTACACTTGCTGAAGCAAAACAATTATCTCAAAGATTAAATGCTGGCGCACTTCCAGTTCCAGTAAAATTAATTAGCCAACAAACAGTTGGGGCAACACTAGGACAAGAATCACTAAATCAGAGTCTAAAAGCTGGATTATATGGACTAATTATCCTTGCTATATTTCTAATACTTGTATATAGATTTTTAGGATTAATGTCTGTTGTAGCACTTGCTATTTATGGCGTGGTTGCTGCTGCAATATTTGAATCAATTCCCATAACACTTACACTTTCTGGAATAACTGGTTTTATAATGTCATTTGGTATGGCAGTTGATGCTAATGTTTTAATATTTGAAAGAACAAAAGAAGAAATAAGAGCGGGTAAAAATCTAACATTTGCATTAAAAGAGGGATTCAAACGTTCGTGGCCATCAATAAGAGATTCCAATGTTTCAACTCTTATTACATGTGTAATACTCTTATATCTTGGTTCTAGTATGATAAAAGGTTTTGCAATAACATTAGCTATTGGTGTTTTGATGTCTATGTTTAGTGCAATAACAATAACAAGAATATTTTTAATGCTTTTTGTAAGAGATAAAATGGAAAAATATACTTGGTTTTTTGGAGTATCAAAAAAACAAATTAAAAATAATAAGCAATAATCATATGAGAAATTTGGAAATAATTAAAAATTCAAAACACTTTATTAGAATATCTATAATACTTATCGTTTTGAGCATTGTATCTATTTCTATATTTGGATTAAAACTAGGAACTGATTTTACTGGTGGATCAATGCTTATAGTAGAGTTTAAAGACATTGAAAGACCAAGCATTCCTGATATAAATCAAGTTTTAGAAGAAATTCAAATTGAGAAGGCACAAATTCAACCAATGGAAGGTAATCAATATTCTATAAGAATGCAAGATATTACAGAAGAAAAGCATCAAGAAATTTTATCTAAACTTAATCAAAAATTTTCTACAGCAAGTGCAGGTACTCAACCACAAACAATTCAAGCAACAACAGAAGATGGACAAATTATAAATATTCCTATAAACATGGGTGCTCAAAATAATAACGTAGTAGAGCAAAAATTTGATTCAGTGGGTCCAATAATAGGAAATGAATTAAAAGTAAAAGCATTTTGGGCTATAATACTATCTCTTATAGCAATATCACTTTATATAGCATATGTATTTAGACACGTTTCAATGCCAGTTGAATCCTGGAAATATGGAATTGCTTCTTTAATAGCACTTGCTCATGATGTTATTATAGTCACCGGAGTATTTGCTGTTTTAGGAAAATTTTTAAACGTTGAGGTGGATTCATTTTTTATAACAGCAATGCTTACAATTTTAGGTTATTCAATAAATGATACTATTGTTACATTTGACAGAATTAGAGAAAACTTACACAAGAAAACAAATTTAACATTTAAAGAATTGGTAAATCACAGTGTAAATGAAACAATTGCGAGATCTTTTAATACATCGTTTACAACGTTTTTAGTTTTAGCGGCTATATTTTTTCTAGGTGGATCTACAGTAAAATATTTTGCTCTTGCGCTTATGTTAGGAATTACAATAGGAACTTATTCATCAATATTTATCGCATCTCCTGTTTTAATCATGTTTTATAATATGAAATTTAAAAAGTCGTAAATTTATATTAAGTATAATAAAACAGGCCAATATGAATTGGTCTGTTTTTGTCTTATAAAATCTCTTGACATATTTTTTTATCTATGATATTATATTCATATGTTAAAAATGGGTATAAAAACCTTGACTTTATACGTTATTAATATTTAAATAATTTATAAAATTATATTTTTACAAAATTATGTCAAATGATAAACAATCAATATTAGATCAAATAATTTCCTCTGAAAGAGATTCGGCTATTTTGGAATTTGATCCAAAAGAAGTTGTTTCTGAGCTTTTAAAAGTATTAAATGACAGAGAAAAAGAAATTATTACAAAAAGATATAGTCTAAGGGGTGATAAAAAATTCACTCTTGATAGTATTGGAAAAACTTATAACATAACAAGAGAAAGAATCAGACAAATAGAAAATATAGCCATCAAGAAAATGAAAAATATTTCAGATAAGATAGAGGCAATTAAAAAACTTGATAGTATAGTAAATGATATATTATCAGAGTATTTGGGTATACTTTCTCAAGATAACTTAATACAGAAAATTTTAAGAAATTCTGCATCTGATAATGCCAATTATCAATCAACAAGATTTTTGATTAATAAAATTTTATCTGACAATTATGATATTCATAAAGAAGATGATAATTATTATGAACTTTTAAGATCAAAAAATAGTGATTTTGATGAATTTAATGATGCTATAGTAAAAATTGTAGAATTATTTAGTAAAAAACAAGAACCAATTCATAAATCAAGTTTATGGCAAACATATGCAGATGAAAAAGATATAAACTTTAATAGTGATAAAATTAATGAAGATATTTTATTAGAATTTTTAAATGCAAGTAAAAAAATTAAACAAAATCCGCTTGGAGAATTAGGTTTAACTGACTGGAAATCAATTATTCCAAAAAGAATGAGTGATAAAATTTTTCTAGTAATGAAGAACTATAACAAACCTATGCATTTTAGAGAAATTGCTGATGAAATTAATAAAATGGGATTTGATAAAAAATCAGCACATCCGGCAACAGTTCATAATGAATTAATACTTGACGATAAATATGTTTTAGTTGGTCGTGGGATTTATGCTCTTAAAAAATGGGGATATGAATCTGGTAAGGTTTCAGAAATAGTTGAGAAAATTTTACAAGAAAATGGACCAATGAAAAAAGATGATTTGATTAATCAAGTTTTAAAGAAAAAATTAGTCAAAAAAACAACAGTAAATTTAGCAATTATAAATAATAAGAACATAAAAAAGAATTCTGAAGGAAAATACTATCTAGAAACAAAATAAAAATTCAACAACTACAATATTTGTGATATAATTAATAGTGTTCTTATAAGAGCGCTATTAATTTTATACATAGTTGTATAAAAACAAAAAAATAAAACAAAATGACAATTTCAATAGATTATAATTATTTATATAGCGTCTTAGATATATTTAGACATAACCCAATATATATATTGGGAATTTTAATGTACAGGGGTGCTTGGTTGGTAGCTATAGTTTCTCTATTATGGGGATTTTATTTTTCTCGTTTAGAGAAAAAAAGAAGGGATTTTATAAATAATTTTGAGTATTCAATGATTGCTATTGATGTCCCAAAAAATAATGAACAGAATACAAAAGCAATTGAAGAATTATTTAATACAATTCATGGCATAAAACACGGTAGGACAAATTGGGCTAAATATATTCAGGGAAGTCAACAATTATGGATAAGTCTGGAAATTGTAAGTATTGAGGGCTATATTCAATATTTAGTAAGAGCACCATCATATTATATGGGAACAATTATTTCAACTATTTATGCCCATTATCCAGAAGCAGAAATTACAGAAGTTGAAGATTATATGTCTCTTATTCCAGATAATTTACACACAAAAGAGGCAAAATATAAATCATTTTTAATGGATATTTTTTTTAAAAAACAAGATTATTATCCAATAAAAACTTTTTCTGATTTTGAACATGGTTTATCTCAGACATTTGTAGATCCTCTTGCATCACTGCTTGAAATAATGAGTAAAATTGGACCCGGAGAATTTTTAAGTATAGTAATTATTGCAAGACCATCTGATAATAAAACACTAGTTAGTGGTGGAGAAAAATTAATAGGCGGACTAATGGGAAGAGCTTCAAAAAGTGCTGGTGGTTTTACAGATAAAATTTTTAAAAATATTGATTTGACTATCGATTATCTCAGTGAAACGGTTTATAAACTCTGGGGTGATATAAAAGAAGAAAAGGATGCGAGCGCAACACTTAATTTGTTAACGTCTAGAGAAAAAGCAACAGTTGCTGCTGTTGAAAATAAGCTAAACAAATTGATATATGAAGTAAAAATAAAAACTTGCTATCTGGCTCCATCTGATAGATACACACCAGCCAAAGGAAGATGGACAATACAGGGATTTTTTAAACAGTTTGAAAATTTTAATCAATTTGATTTTCAAAAAAATACAGATTCTGATTATTGGAGAACTGAACAAAGAAAAAGAGCCCTTACAAAAAGTTATGTTAGAAGATTTAAATCCAGAGACACATTTGAAAGTCAGTCATTGTTTTTATCAACTGAAGAACTTGCAACCCTATATCATTTTCCAACAATTACTGTTAAAGCTCCTATGATAAGAACAACAACTACAAAAACAGTTGAGCCACCAAGTGATTTACCGCTTGAATCTCATATTGAATCAGAATTTGTAAAAAGTAATATTATTGATGAAAAGTTAAAAAATAATGAGCCAATAACCCTAAAAGATCTTCAAGAACCAGTAAATATTGACATGGATAATAAAAAATTTGAAGCAAGATTTGCAAAAGATAAAAATGAAAAAGATAAATTCATAAAAGAATTTAAACAAGATGAGGAGAATAAAAAATTTGATAATGTTATAATACATAATCAACAGAAAAATAATAATATTATTATTGATAATAATCCCCCAGATAATTTACCAATAATAGAATAATACCGTTAAAACGGTAATAAAAATATGAGAAGAGAAGATGTAACACTTCTAGGAATAACAAATTTTAGAGGTCAGGCAAAAAAATTTGGAATAAAAACTGATGACAGAAGGCGTCATATGTATTTTATTGGAAAAACAGGTATGGGAAAATCTGTTCTTATTGAAAATATGGTAATCCAAGACATTTTAAATGGTCATGGAGTAGCCTTAGTTGATCCACACGGAGATTTAGTTGAAAAAGTTTTAAATTTTATTCCACCAAATAGAATTAATGATGTTGTTTATTTTAATCCATCAGATTTTGATTATCCTATTGCTTTTAATGTTTTAGAAAATGTCGATGTAACAAAAAGACATTTAATTGCATCGGGACTTCTTGGTGTATTTAAAAAAATTTGGGCAGATTCTTGGGGACCAAGATTAGAGTATGTTTTAAATAATGCAATTATGGCATTACTTGAATATCCGGGTGCAACATTACTTGGGATTATGAGAATGCTTGTTGATAAAAAATATAGAGATAAGGTTGTAAAAAACATCACAGATCCGGTTGTAAGATCATTTTGGGTTGATGAATATGATAAATATCCACAAAAATTTCAAGCTGAAGCAATAGCACCTATTCAAAATAAAGTTGGAAGGTTTTTATCAACGCCACTTACCAGAAATATAGTGGGACAAGTAAAATCTTCTATTGATATAAGAAATATTGTAGATAGCAATAAAATATTGCTTATGAATCTATCAAAGGGAAGAATAGGTGAAGATAATTCGGCTCTTCTTGGTGCTATGATAATTACAAAAATTCAACTTGCTATTATGAGTAGAGTTGATATGCCAGAAGAAGAGAGAAAAGATTTTTATCTATATGTTGATGAATTTCAAAATTTTGCTACAGATTCTTTTTCTAATATATTGTCGGAGGCCAGAAAATATCGTTTAAATTTAATTGTTGCTCATCAATATATAGAACAATTAAGTGAATCCGTAAGAGCTGCAATATTTGGAAATGTGGGTACCATGGTAATTTTTAGAATTGGCGCTGCTGATGCAGAATTTTTAGAAAAAGAATTTGAACCATATATAGATCACGAGGATTTAGTAAATTTAACTAAATATAGAATATATATTAAATTAATGATTGACGGAGTAGCCTCAAATCCATTTCAAGCAACAACACTTGCTCCAATGCCAATTCCTGAAAATGGTCTAGAAATCGGAGAGAAGGTTATAAGAGTATCTCGTGAAAGATACACAACTGCTCGTGAAATAGTTGAAACAAAAATAGCCAAGTGGAGTGGGATGTTGTCAGAAGAAGATGAGGAAGAAGAAAATGCTACACTTGAACAAAGAATAGAAAAATTAAAAACTGAAAACAAAAAAACACAATCACAAACAAAAACTAATAAAGAATTGTTTCCTACAAAATGTGATGAATGTGGTAAAGAAATTACAGTACCATTTAAACCAGACGGAATAAGACCTGTTTATTGCAACGATTGTTTTAATAAAAAAAAGACCGAAAAAGAAGAAAAAGAGAAAGATAAACAATCAAAATCTTTGAGTCTAGAGCAAGCTTTTAGTGTGGATGATGAAGAGGATGATTATGAACCATTACATAAAGAAAGATAAAAAATATGAAAAATATAAATAAAATAATAGCTGATATAAAATCAGTAAAAATTCAGGGAGCTACAAGTGTATGTAAGGCAACTTTGGATATTTTTGAGGGTTTATGTATAAGATATAAAAATTTAGATATAAAAAATTTTGAAAAAAAATTTTTTTCTGAAAGTCGTAAAATAACAGAACTTCGTGCGACAGAACCAATGGCTAGAAATGCGCTTAAATTTATAGAAAATAAATATTATAATAGAACATTTGATACGACTCAAGAAGCTATTTTAAATATTGGGCAGTTAATTGGACTATTTAGAGAATTAATTTTAAAAACAGAGAGTCGAATTATAAAAAATGGGGCTAATTTAATAAGTAAAGATGATAGAATTTTAACTCATTGTCACTCATCTATTGTTGAAAAAATATTAATTTCACAAAAAAATAAAAAAATATCAGTTTATAATACAGAAGCTCGTCCACTTATGCAGGGTAGAATTACTTCAAAAAAATTAGTTCAAAGTGGTATAAAAACAACAATGATTGTCGATTCAGCTGCAGAATTTTTTATTTCCAATCATTCCGGAGATTTAAAAATGGATAAAGTAATACTTGGTTGTGATGCTATTTCAATTGATGGATCAGCTATAAATAAAATCGGTTCTTATGGAATAGCGCTTGCTTGCAAAACAAATAAAATTCCTTTTTATATAGCAGGAACACTATTAAAGCTTGATTCTCAAAACACGATAAATATTGAGATAAGAAATAATAATGAAATCTGGAAAAATCCAATTTCAAAAAAATTAAATATTATAAATATTGCTTTTGATTATATTCCAGATGAATATATTACTGGAATAATATGTGAATTTGGAGTTATAAAGCCGCATGAAGTAAATAACTATATCGAAAAATATTATCCATGGCTCTTTGAAAAAAAAGTACAATTAATAAATGCAAAATAATATGAAAAAAAAATCATTTGTAAATTTAAATTATAAACCACATAAAGATGATATTATTGCTACTTATAGAATTGAATCTAAATTAAGTTTGGAGAAAGCTGCAGTTGAAGTTGCCGCTGAATCATCTATTGGGACGTGGACTAAATTATCAACACTAAATCAAAAAACCTTTAACAGATTAGCTCCTCAAATTTTTTATATTGATAAAAAGAAAAAAATAGTGCATATTGCTTATCCGATAGAAGATTTTGAATTGGGAAGCATTCCACAACTTTTGTCAGCTCTTGCTGGAAATATATTTTCAATGAAAATTATTGATAATTTAAGATTAGAAGATTTAAGTTTATCTACAAAATATATAAATTCATTTCAGGGGCCATATTATGGAATAAATGGGGTTAGAAAATTAATGAATATCTATGAAAGACCTTTAATTGGCTCTATTATTAAACCAAAGGTCGGATTAAATTCAAAACAACATGCAAAATTAGCCTATGATGTATGGATTAGTGGCGTTGATGTTGTAAAAGATGACGAAAATTTAACTGATATGAGTTTTAATAAATTCAAAGACAGGGTTATTGAAGTAATGAAATTAAAAAATAAAGCAGAAAAAGAAACAGGACAAAAAAAAATTCATGTTTTTAACATAACGGCTCCAATGGATATAATGTTAGAAAGAGCTAAATTTGTTAAATCTCATGGTGGGAAATGTATAATGGTTGATTTGGTTTCTGTTGGACTTGATAATGTACAAGTTTTAAGAAGAGCAAATTTAGGACTTATAATTCATGGTCATCGTGCAGGACATTCAATGTTTACAAGAAATCCACGTCATGGAATGAGTATGCTTGTAATCGCAAAACTAGCAAGACTCTCTGGCATTGATCAATTACACACAGGAACTGTTGTGGGAAAAATGGACGGATCAGCAGAAGAAGTTATGAAAATTAACAAATCCCTAAAAGAAGATTTTGGTATTAATAAAGTGCTTAGAGAGAATTGGGCAAAAATAAAACCAACTTTTCCAATTGCCTCAGGTGGACTATACCCAGGCCTTACAAAAAAATTAATTGATATTTTAGGAACAGATTTAATAATAAATTATGGTGGCGGAATTCATGGCCATCCAAATGGATCAAGTGCTGGAGCTAAAGCCTGCTATCAGTCAGTTGAACTTGCCATAGACAAAAAAATAAAAATAGATAAAAATAAATTCAAAGAATATTTAGAGGCTCAGAAATATTGGAAAAATAAGAAATAATTTACAATAAATTAATAAATAAAAAATACATTTATGTCTTTCTTTTTAAAAGCAAAAAAACTTGATATAAAAACTGGCGCAGAACCAATAGCAATGCTTCATGAAGAAGAAGCATATCATTTTGGAATTAGAGCTGGAGATAAAATTCAGATTTCATGGCGCGGTAAAAAAGCCATTGTTGAAGCAAATACATCTATTAAAAAAATAAATAGAGGAAATTTAGGTTTGTATAGTAATTTTTGGGATAAATACTCTACACTTCATGACGGGGAAATAGTTGAAATTGATTTTATAGGACGCGCTGAATCAGTTAATGCGATAAAGAAAAAAATATTTGGAAAGCCTCTTAATGAAAAAGATTGTAATTCTATAATGAAAGACATTGTAGAAAATAGGTTGTCCAATACTCAAATTGCATATTTTGTAGCAGCTTCATATATGAATCCATCAAAAAATGAAGAATTATATTATTTAACCAAAGCAATGGTTTTAAATGGCGGTAAAATGGAATTTAAAGGAGTAGTTGCAGATAAGCATAGTTTCGGGGGAATAGCCGGAAATGAGGCTGCGATGATTGTCGTGCCAATTGTCGCCTCTCTTGGTATTAAGATTCCAAAAACATCATCTCGTGCTATTACTTCTGTGTCTGGTACAGCTGATACAATGGAAGTATTATGTCCTGTAAGTCATGGAGTCAAAAAAATAAAACAGATAATTGAAAAAACAAATGCGTGTCTAGTGTGGGGTGGTGGTCTTGATCTAGCACCAGCTGATGACAGAATTATCAAAATAAATTATCCAATGTCTCTAGAAAGTTACGATAAGGCAATTGTTTCTATTATGGCTAAAAAAATTGCATCGGGCGCAACACATATTGTAATTGATTTACCAATTGGAGAAACAACAAAAATTCCAGAATTATCTGAAGCAAAAATAATAAAACAAAAATTTGAATATTTAGCCAAAAGATTTAAAGTAAAAATCGATGTCGTAATAGTTCCAGTAAGAGACCCTATTGGTAAGGGAATTGGACCAGCGCTTGAAGCTCGTGATGTCTTGCGCGTATTACAACAAAAAGAAAATAGGCCAGGAGATTTAGAAAGTGAAGGAATTAAAATGGCTGGAAGAGTTTTAGAATTATGTAAAAAAGCAAAAAATGGTCAGGGTCAGGGATTGGCTTGGAAACAACTACAAAGCGGGGAGGCGTGGAAAAAAATGCAAGAAATAATTAAAGCGCAGGGCGGTAAACCAGATATTGATTCAGAAGATATTACAATTGGCGCTATAAAAAATTATATTAATGCAGCAAAGGATGGAAAAATTATTCTAGTAAATCAAAAAGCTATAAATGATATATGTCGCACTCTTGGTGCTCCAAATGATAAATTTGCTGGAATTTATTTAAATAAAGAATTTGGAAATAAAGTAAAAAAGGGCGAGAGGTTGTTTACATTATACGCTCAAAATAAAGAAAGAATGGATCTTGCATTAAATGCTATTAAAAAGGGACTTGAAGTTTTTAAAATACAATAATAAATGCGAAATAGAAAAATAAAAGTCGCTCTGGGATTAAGCGGCGGAGTTGATTCATCTGTCGCCGCTTTTTTATTAAAAGAACAAGGATATGATGTTATTGGATATTATATGAAAAATTGGTCACAAGACATTGGAAAATTCAAATGTCCCTGGAAAGAAGATCATGAATATGCACTACGAACCGCAGATCATTTAAAAATTCCTATTTATACTTTAAATTTTGAAAAAGAATACAAAGAAAAAGTTGTTGATTATTTATTTGATGGATATAAAAAAGGAATTACGCCAAATCCAGATATAATGTGTAACAAAGAAATAAAATTCAAATTATTTTTAGAAAAAGCATTAAAAATTGGAGCTGATTTTATTGCAACAGGACATTATGCAAGAATTGAAAAAGATAAAAATAATATTTATCATTTATTGAAGGGAAAAGATTTAAACAAAGATCAAAGTTATTTTCTATATACTTTAAATCAAAAACAATTATCAAAAAGCCTTTTTCCTGTTGGTGAATATGATAAACCAGAGATAAGACGTATTGCTAAAAAAGCTAAATTACCAACAGCAGAAAAAGCAGATTCACAAGGAATTTGCTTTATTGGTGAGGTAAATATTTCAGAATTTTTAAAAACACAAATAAAACCAAAAAAGGGTGATATAATAACAACAGATGGAAAAAAAATTGGCGAGCACGAGGGAGTCTATTATTATACAATAGGTCAAAGAAAGGGAATTGGAATTGGTGGAGGAGTACCATATTTTGTTATCTCAAAAAATATAGAAAAAAATCAATTAATCGTAGCTCGTGGTTCTTGGAGTGAAGAATTATTTTATGAATCTTGTGAAGTTGTAAATATATTGTGGACAAATAATGAGCCAAAATTTCCATTAAAATGCGCTGTTAAAACAAGGTACAGACAATTAGATCAAGAATGTGAGATATACAAAGAAAAAAATAAAATAAAAGTAATTTTTAAAAACAAACAACGCGCAATTACATCTGGACAATCTGCAGTTTTTTATAAAAAAGATGAGTGTCTTGGTGGAGGAATAATAATTTAATTAAAAATTTTAGAATAATCATATGATCAATTACTACCAAAAAATGTTAAAAAGTTTAAAGCTTAGAAAATTGAAAGATTTTAGAGTTGGTAGTGCGGTTATAGCATTTAATTTACAAGAAGATGAATTAAAATTATTGTCTTCAAAATTTTCTCTAGACTACGGACTTTTAAATGACGCATTAGATCCATATGAAGCTCCTCGTATGGAAATTAAAAAGGGGTTAATTTATATTTTTGCAAGATTTCCAAGACAAAGAGACAATAATGAACAAATTTTTACAGATCCAATACTTTTAGTGGTGGGTCAAGATTTTTTACTTTCTGTTTCTCAAGAAGAACCAATTTTTATTAAAAATTTATTGAAAAAAAATGAATGCTTTACAACCCAGAGAACAAAATTACTTTTAGAAATAATAAATCAAACTGAATATTTATATAACAACCTTTTAACAACAATTCATAAAAAAATAAATTATTTTAGTTTTAATATTGAAAAAGTAAAAGATAAAGATATATATAGTTTTTTAAATTTTGAAGTTTTATTAAACGAATTTTTAAATGCGCTAATTCCTCTTCGCCACATTCTAGAAACAATGAAGCAGGGGAAAATAATTGAACTATACGAAGAAGATCGTGAATTTATTGATGATATAAAACTTTTAAATGATCAATTAATTGAACGTGCAAAAAGCGGTTTATCTAATTTAGTTAATATTAGAAAATCATACGAAGTAATTACTACAAATAAATTAAATCGAACAATGAAACTTTTAACCACAATTACTGTGGTTTTAGCTCTACCTACGATGATTGCGAGTTTCTATGGAATGAATGTCCATCTTCCATATGCCGACAAACATTGGATTTTTGGAGCTTTAATGGGTGCCATGATACTTTCTATATTTGTTTTCCTGATAATTTTTAGAAGAAATAAATAGACAATTTTTGGCTTAAAATAGGCGTTAAATCAACCTTCGAGGTTGATTTCTATTTATTTGACATTATATTAATAATATGCTATTATTTAGTATTGTTCTTTGACAATTAATTTTCGATAAAAATCGAATAAATATAATACAACTACAAAAGTTACTTGGAGGTAACAATGAAAAAGCTCATTATCCTTGTCGCCATTATGGTGATTCTCGCTTCCGTCGTTTCACTCAATGCACAGGTAAATATTTGGATGCCACCGGCTGATTCCATCGAACACCTTATCCATGCTGGTGATGAAGACAATCTGTTATTTATCAATATCCAAAATTCCGGACAAAATCCGGTAATAATTCAAAGTGTGTTTATTTCCACTATGAATCTTAATCTTATGGCGCCGACGCCAGATATTTCGTTTCGTCTATGTCATAATGAAGAACACTCTTCGCCTGTGTATAGCATTTTTGACATTAGTTTTATTAACTTTAACGATGTCATAGAACCCGGTGAAACAGTTACATACCACGTCAAGGGATTAGTTTCTACATCTACTCAAACTGGAGCGAGTTTTAAGCTCGGTCTCAGTGGACCAGGAAACATAGATATTCTGGAACAGAACACGAACCTTGCACTGACACCAACGATAAGCGGCGAGTGGGGAAATCAATGGACTGTAGTTGGTAGTCCAATAGACCCTCAACAACCCATGCACAGGATGGATATATACCCTTATCGAAATCCAACTGAATCAATTAGTTCATATCCCGCAACAAGGTACGTCAACGATGAATATTTCATGTACCCAGGACAAGAAATGTATTACTATGGTGCCATGAATCCTATGGGGAATTCTTTCCCAAACAGCATAGTTACCATGGATTCATATGTGTCAATATTCGATACATTCAATCAATTAGTTCCTGGATTCCATTATTGGCAGACCGGAAACCTCAATAATCTAGGATTGTTATATACACAAGATTTTGAGATGACGTGGGTAGCGAATGGATATGAAGGAATAGATACGTGTGGCTTATTTACCTCCTCCATAACAAATAACATGCAACCTGGACAAACCGGTCAAGTATTTACATCCATGACTATCACAAACAACACACCGGTGGGTCTTGTACAAGAAAACTGTATCGATAACAAAACTATTATCTCAAACATAGGTGTTATAGGTGATATCAATGGCACTGGTTTTGTAGATCAAGATGATCCAAATCTTGGAATTCAACAATGGATAAATCAGGAAATTCTACAAACCAGTTACAATCCTGCTGATTCCATCA
>Ga0208460_10000018_pt1 | contig 127808 bp, 102 predicted proteins | sample AD_STIC10_MetaG_FD_184436 | JGI IMG/M metagenome (GOLD analysis project Ga0208460, IMG submission 184436) | Active sludge microbial communities of municipal wastewater-treating anaerobic digesters from USA - AD_STIC10_MetaG (SPAdes) (version 2) | ecosystem: Engineered > Bioreactor > Anaerobic... | reverse complement strand
AAAAACTCGAAGTAATCACCGGGATCGAAGCTGCCGTCTGATTCTCCCTCAAAGTGGATAGGGATGGCACCGTATTCATCGGTCAATTCCAGCAGGCGTGGATCAACAGTTTCAGGCAGCCAGGCCATCTCCACATCCAAAGAATCGGCCATCATCAGAATGAAGTCGTTAAGCTGCTCATAGGTGATCTTATAGATGCCTTCCTGATTCGCCACCAATTGCACAGCGTTAACCTGCTGAGTTCCATTTTTGGGGGATTCGTGGCTGTCGTCACGTTTTTTTGGTAATCGCCAGCCGAGGGAGCTTGCGTTGTTAAGGAAGAATGAGTTACCCACCTGATCGATCAGATTCTCGCTTAGTTGCCAGTTTGGGCTGTAAGATTTGCTCCCGTATATCTGAACCCTGATGGTGAAACTGCTGTTCACCACCAATTCTTTGGTCGCAGCCCGGTATTGGAAAGGGAATATCTGCAGGGGGACGAATCTGCGGTCGCCCACAAAAGCGCTTTCCCCAGAGCTGGCAATGCTGGCAGGGTAGAGTTGCGCGCTCCGGTAGGCTCTGGCATCCGGAACCAGGTGATATTCAACTTCTTCGTTCACCACTGTCATCTTGAGCGTTGGCTTGAGGTTGACGTTCTTCAGAATGCTGTTTTTCACGTTCAGAACCTGCAGCGAGATGTCTCCGTCTATGGGAATAGCGATGGCTTCACCAAATACTCTCAACTCAGGAAATCCATCCACTGCATGCACATTGCCAGCGTCGGTTTCTATCCTGTCCCAGGTAACTCCGTCCAGACTCTGGCGTCCGATTTTATACTCCGGAAGGTTGAACTCCAAAACCACTTCATCAGCGGATTGGCTGACAACGCTTATCTGCGCTTCCAGAAAAACCAGGGGAAGCAACAGCAAGGCCAAGACAAGGTATGATCTCATGTACTCACCATCCTTAGAGAACGTTCTTGCGCAGGGCTATGTCCCCGCGGTATTGTTTGCCTTCAAATTTTACTAACTCGATATCCTTATAAACCTTGCGGCGCGCTTCCGCTACATCTTGTCCCAAGCCCACCAGCGCCATCACCCTGCCGCCTGAGGTAGCCAGGCCGTTTTTGGCCGAGGACACTCCTCCAAAGCGGACAAGGCTGGCCAGATCATGGGAAAATGAGATGGGATAACCTTTCTGATAACTGCCGGGATAACCCTTGGAAGCCAGCACAACGCCCACGCTGCTCATGCCGCTCCAAGCCAATTCAAGGTCTTCAACGCGGGATTCAACAACAGCTTGGCAAACTTCCGTAAATGATGTCTGCAGCAAGGGAAGCAGAACCTGTGTTTCAGGATCTCCCAAGCGGCAGTTGAATTCCAGAACCTTTGGTCCCTCGGAAGTTATCATCAACCCACAGTAGAGAAATCCCTTGTAAGGGCAGCCCTCATCCCGCAAGGCTTTCAGGGTGGGGCCGATGATTGTTTTCTCGATCTGAGCGCGGTAGGGTTCCGCTTCCGGCACTGGGCAATATGCCCCCATTCCGCCAGTGTTTGGCCCTTTGTCTCCATCCAGCAGTTGTTTATGGTCTTGCGCGAACAGGGTGGTCTTGAAGTTATTACCATCAGTTACTGCAAATAGCGAAACCTCCCAGCCCCAGATATATGCTTCCACCAGAATCCTGCCTTCAATTCCATCAATGGCTTGCAGGGCTTCATCTTTGGACTGTGCCACAAACACGCCTTTCCCCGCGGCCAGGCCGTCAGCCTTGATCACCAGAGGATAAACCTCTTGAGTTAAGATGTACTCACGCGCATCCGCGGAATCGTTGAAATATCTGCAGGATGCTGTTGGGATGTGGTGTTTGACCATGAGGTTCTTGGCGAAGATCTTGCTGCTTTCAATTCTGGAAGCGACCTGGTTGGGTCCCACGCAGGGAATACCAGCCTCGGTCAGAATATCAACCCAGCCCGAAGCCAGGGGTTGCTCTGGCCCGAAAAGCACAAATGCCGGTTGGTTTTCTTTACACCAACTGACAACCTCGCCGATTGAATGGAGGGGAGGGCAGGAAAATTCGCGCGCAATGCCTGCGTTGCCCGGAGCGACGAATATCTCGTGACTGTCTTTGGCCAAGGCTGCGGCCAGCGCGTGTTCACGGCCTCCGCTGCCGATGATCAGAACTTTCAAATCTTGGTTCCTTGCAAATGTTTGATCAGGTATAGCAGAGCGAATTCCGCTGCCTTGTGCCGGATGGATTCCCGGTCTCCGCTGAAGGTCTGGGTCAGGCTCCACACCCTGTTTAAAACTGAAAAACCAAAACAAACGGTCCCGACCGGTTTCTGCAGGTTGCCACCATCCGGACCAGCCACTCCGGTTATGGAAATCGCGATTGAGGATTCTGTCAAGTTTTTTATTCCCACAGCCATTTCCTGAGCGCAGTTTTCGCTCACCGCGCCATGTTCCGCAAGGGTTTCCGGCCTTACCCGCAACAGGCTTTGCTTGAGCTGGTTTGAGTAGCTGACCACGCCACCCAGAAACATTTCCGAAGCTCCGGGCGGGTCGGTCAGCATTTTTTGCAGCAAGCCTCCGGTGCAGGATTCCGCCACGGAAATGGTGAGTTTCAGCTTCCTCAGCAAATTGTGCAAAACACTTACTGGCGTGTCTTCGTTGCAGCCCCAAACCTGATCGCCAACCAATTTAAGGCAGTTATTCGCGCTTTCTGTCACTTTTTCTTGGTCTCTTCCGTAAAACCTCAGGTCCACCCTGCCCGTCTGGGGCAGCCAGGCCAGATTAATCTCCGGAAGTGGGGAAAAGCCTGCCAAGAGCTCTGCCAAGGCGGATTCGGAGATGCCGAAGGTATGCAGGGTTTCTTGGTGGATGGCTTCTCCGCTGCCGTATTTGGCCACCAAGAGCGGTTTGGCTTGGGTTGAAAAGACATGCCGCATTTCCAAAGGTACTCCAGCAAAGGCGAAAAAGCTCTTACCCCCCTGTTCATAGAACAGGCCTGGAGCCGTTCCGCGCAGGTTGGTGAGGGATTTGAATCCTTCCGGCACCAGGGCTTGATTGCGGTTTATCTCCGGTGTGGCCAGGTTTCTGGCTGAAAAGTTCTTTTGTATGTCGGCCCAGATCTCTGCGTCGAAGCGCATCTCCGCTCCAAAGAAGGAGGCGATTTCGCGTTTGGTGATGTCGTCGTCAGTTGGGCCCAAGCCACCGGTGGTGATCACCACGTCGCAACTTTCCCAAGCATGTTTTAGGGCTTGCCAGATGGCTTTGGCTTCATCTTTCACCGTGAGGGAAAACTCCACCGGCAGACCCAGCAGGGCAAGCTCCTTCGCAAGCCAGGCCAGATTTGTGTTGATGGTACTGCCCAGCAGGATTTCGTTTCCGATGGTGATGATGGCGCTTATGTGCATCTCAATAGGATTTGGCAAAGATCACCCGGCCCTGGGAGGGTTTGCCACAGCAAACGCAGGAGCCGGCTTCAGGCTTGATGCCAAAAGGAATGCAGCGGATCGTTACCTTCAGGTCTTCCTTTATCTTTTCCTCGCAAGCGCTGTTCCCGCACCATTGGGAAAGCGCGAAGCCGCCATGGATCTCAGGTTGGGCGCTGTTTTTGGGTGTAAAGTACGCGTAGAAAGCTTCCTTGCCGTCAATGTGCATGGTGTTTTCTTCGCGAAAGCGCAGGGCCCGGTCCAGAATGTTGCGCTGCATCGCGCCAAGCGTTTGCAGGCAGTGATCCACCACGTTTTCCACCGCCACGGACTGCTTTTCACGGGGTCCCTGGTCACGGCGGGCCACCATTACAGAGTTTGAGGCCACGTCTCGGGGGCCGATCTCGATCCGGAGCGGGATTCCCTTTTTGATCCAGTGCCAGTTTCGTTCGCTGGAAGTGAGGTCGCGGTCATCGAGTTCTGTGTAAACCCGCACTCCCTCAAAAGTGGTGTGTTTGAAAGCTTCGTCGATTTTGTTGGCCAGGGCCATAACGGCAGCGTGTTCCTCTTCATCGCGGTAAATGGGGATGATGGCTATATGAGAGGGCGCGATCTTGGGAGGCAGCACCAGGCCGTTGTCGTCGCTGTGAGCCATGATCAGGGCTCCGATCAAGCGGGTGGAGACACCCCAGGAGGTTGTCCAGGCGTGCTGGAATTCACCGTCCCGGTTCTGGAAGCGGATGTTCGAGGCCTGGGCGAAATTTTGCCCCAAAAAGTGTGAAGTGCCGGATTGCAGGGCTTTCCGGTCCTGCATCATAGCTTCGATGCAATATGTGTTCACGGCGCCGGGGAACTTCTCGCCCTCGGTTTTTTCGCCTTTGATCACGGGAATAGCCAGATAATCCTCTGCGAAGCGGGCATAAACATCCAGCATTTTAAGGGTCTCTTCCATCGCTTCAGCTTCGGATTCATGCACGGTGTGGCCTTCCTGCCAGAGGAATTCCGTGGTGCGCAGAAAGAGGCGGGTGCGCATTTCCCAACGCACGATGTTTGCCCACTGATTGATCAGCAGGGGCAGGTCGCGGTAGGAATTCACCCATTTGGCAAAGGAAGCGCCGATGATCGTTTCGCTGGTGGGGCGCACGATGTAGGGCTCAGTCAGCTCTCCGGCGGGCTTCAAACCGCCATGGCCGTCATCTTCCAAGCGGCTGTGGGTAACCACGGCGCACTCTTTGGCAAAGCCTTCCACGTGCTCGGCTTCCTTTTCAAAATAGCTTTTGGGGATGAAGATTGGAAAATAGGCATTGCGGTGTCCTGTTTCCCGAAACATCTCGTCCAGAAACCTCTGGATGTTTTCCCAGATCGCGTAGCCCCAGGGTTTGATCACCATGCAGCCGCGCACCTCGCTGTTTTCAGCCAGATCGGCTGCCCGGATCACCTGCTGATACCACTCCGCGTAGTTTTCAGCTCGCGTCGGCTCGATCGCCGTGCGTTCTTTCTTGCTCATCACGTTTTCCTTCAAGTTTGTTTGGAGCACCAATCTAAAAACTGCCCGATATTGTCAATAGCAAAACTGATCAGGCATTCCCCCATTTTCAGATCAGACCGATTCTCAATAGCCACGGTTCGGTCGGGTCGGATTAATATGGTGAACGCTATAGTGGACGGCCAGTTGCAGGCTAATCCTGATAACCCGGCAGAGCCTGTAGGAGACGAACTGGCGCAATTTTCCCCAGTTTTTGAAGCAGATGATCCTTGAAAAGCCTCCACAAGACCTTCAAATAATGCACTGAGTTGCAGTCGACATGATTCAGCGTATATCATGTAAGTTTTTCTAACTCGACAAGCCAATTTTAGCTTATGTATGATGTTTAAACTATGGTTAGTTGCGCAGGCAAGTTGTTAAGAATATATTGCACATACTTTTTGTTCATTTTTACCTGCAGCGGTCTTTTAGATGGTTTAAAAAAACTGAGAACGCATAGTATATAGTTTCAATCATTTTTCACATCAGTATGGAAGAATATTGTTTTAATTGTATATATGTTACTCCTTTTGGTGGCCTCTAATATCTGTGCTGACATCCCTCATTTCTCCAATTTTGGGGTTCAATATTGACTTCATGCGCTCAATAGTCCTGCAAATAGTTTTACTGGTGATAGTTGCTCCGGTAACAGTTTTCTGTGGTCTTCCTTTGGAAGCTGCGCAAAATTGATCCAACATCCCACTGTGTTTGATTTTGTTTACATAATGCCTTGTATCATCAGATGAAATAATCCAGACTTTGATAATTCCTGCTTTGTCATCTAATAACACTCCCAAGTTTGTATAGCCTTTATAGCCAATCAGGTTTACAAAATCACTAGTCACAACAAAGTATCTGTATGAACCTGAGTCTGTTTCATAAACAACGAACCTAAACGAATCAATGGAGGCAATTCCCACTGGAGTATCTTCAACATATCGTCCTGCTATCGAAAGTAGGCCATCTGCTTTGCGGGCCCCCGGTTTAGCAAGAAGGAATACACACAAGAGCCCGCACCAGAGGGCTGTTAAGGTAAGCCTCATTTTTGGAGAATCATCTTTTTGGTAACTACTCCTGCCTTGGCTTCAAGACGGCAAAAATAAACGCCGCTTGATAATGGGTTACCAACGCTGTCTTTTGCATTCCAAATATAATTGTGGTATCCTTTGGAAACACAGGTTACTTCGATGTCATATACTACCTGGCCTCGTATATTTAAAATGCACATCCGGACATCACTAACTTCAGGTATATACGCCGAGATAGTGGTTTCTGGATTAAAGGGATTGGGGTAATTTGTAAGAGACAATGACAATGGCGGGTCGCAGATGTCTTCATTATCGGTCTGTGTGTAATCAATTGTCAGTTTGGGGCGGTAAGAATCATTTGGGTGTTCTTTAGAGTAGAATTTGGAGAATTTTTGATTTTGATTTGCCACGATTACAAATCCGTGGTTCTCTATCTCACCGCTTGTCCATCGGTTGACTAAATCTGTTATATCAATCTCAAAATGAACAACTGCGTTCCCGCCCGTTCCCGTAAACACATAATTCATGTTTATATCCTGAAAATAAGCGATATGAACGGCAGGATTCCAGGTTTCTTCTGTCCAGTCTTCACTAATGGCATAGAATTTGGTTGCAGTCGTTCCACCTGAAGGACAGCTATAGAAACGTGTCAGGTGCAGGGTTGCAGAGTTTACGTCAACTGCCCGTAACTCATTCAGGTTAAAGCGCATCATAATCCGTTCAAAATGTCCGGTATTGGGAAAATTGGCAGTCCAGAGCTCGGTTATAACGGGCGTGATGCCTTCGTGGTTGGGATCGGAATACATGTCGTCGGAAGGATTGATGCTTATTGTCTTTGCAAATACAGCAACTACCGACATGAACAGTAAAAGCATAACCAGGTTTTTCTTCATTTTGTCCCCCTATATCGATATCTGGATTCTGACCAGTAATTGATCAGGATCTGCAAGGCTGCCAGGAGCTTTGTCTATCATTGACTTGTAAGCTATCCTGAGCATTGAACTTGGTAGAGTCTTGAAGTTGATGCCCAATTCAAGATACTGATAGACGGCATCATCGCCGATATCTCTATTCCAGTTTTCATAATATGCATATGGTTGGATGGCAGGCAAAGCCTTAATGTTGGTTCCAATTTCCCAACCGGCTTGAATATACCAGGCTTCCATTTTTTGCTCATCCCGCTCAAATCCTTTTCCTCTTTGATATTCAGAACTTATCCACAGTGAATGGGCCATATATTCCAATCCAGCCGCCCACCTGTATCCGTTCTTTGAATACTGATTGAATAATGAGTCATAATACTTTCTATTCACGTGGTCATAGACAGCAATGGCCGATAACCCGGGTACAGGGGTTTGGAAAACCACACCACAATTGTATTCATGCTCATTATCAAGAGTTGAGTTGCCACCATTAAGGGCGCTTATCTCCGTTTCAATGGCCATATTATGTGGCAGTTCATGATGAGAGCTGGCCACAACGCCAATCGGATGGCAGGAACCAAAAGATAATGAATAATGCGGCTTTTCCGATGCTAAAAGGCCATCGCATTCAATTCTGGAGGTGAAGCCTCTCAATACGTGTCCCTTTCGCAGGCCGAGTTTTATGTTGCGATGCAGCTTGTACATAATCTCTGCTTCAGGAATATCCACAGTTGCAGCGTTTCCGGAACAGGTGCACATTCCGATGGCGGTCGAATACTCGGCGCGGTCGGTCAACTCACCTTCAAAACATATTTCCGCCTTTCTTACCTGGAATCGGTTTGCGTTGTCATAGCTGCCGTCGTTTGCTGTGTCTCCCTGAAAGAATTTGGCGTCAAGCATGATTGAAATATGGGTTTGTGGAGGCTCTATCTGGGCAGATAATGCACACACAAACAAGGTAAAACAAATTGCAGTAATGAATTTCATGATAACCTCTTTTATCCTTATTAGCATTGTTATGACTATGTTTGAAAGTCAGTTACGGTTTATCTGCGTCTACACTGGCCTTTTTAGATTCCCCCGCCGCCGGGCACATGCTATATGAACCATGACAGGACGTCTGCCGCAAACCGCAACTACAAGCAGCAGAATGCTTTGTTGCTATTCTGTATCCTTTGTAAACCAGATAGATAATTGAGCATAGGACAATTATGAGAACTATTATCAGATCCATGTTAAAGCTCCTATAATCCGGCTAATCTGCCAAGTTGATACACTGCGACTGTTATGAAGTATGCCAGCAGCGTAAGGCCAATCAATTGAAACATCGCCCATTTCCAGGAGTTGGATTCTCTCTTTGTCACGGCGATGGTAGCCATACAGGGGGCGCTGATCAAAGAAAACAGCATTATACAAAAAGCAATCAAAGGATCATAGTTTTTTTTCAGTTTGCTTCTCAGGGATTCTGATTCCTCATCTGCATCGCCAACGGAATAAACTACGCCAAGCGTGGACACAAAGACTTCTTTTGCGGCAAAAGCTCCAATCAGGGATGTTCCTATCTGCCAATCAAAGCCCATGGGGGCGATGACGGGCTCGATGAATTTGCCCAATCTCCCCGCGGCGCTATACTCCACGCTTTCTTCGGCCTGGAGGTTATCCAGGGCTGATAACTGTATCGCTTGCAGTGAATCCGGCAGTTCGGACTGAACGATTGTTTCCCTTTTAGCATCGTATTCCTCTATTCTCTCCTTGGAGAGCGTGGGGAAGGTGGACAGAGCCCAAAGCAGGATGGATAACCCCAAGATCAGTGTACCGGCTTTTTGGAGGTAGAGTTTCCCCCTGTCCCACATGTGGATAAGAGTCCCTTTAAGGGAGGGAAAATGATAGGGGGGAAGCTCCATCATAAAGGGAACTGTTTCCCCTTTGAAGATGGTTACTCGCATAAGCTTTACCGAGATGATGGCCAAGAGGATTCCGATGATGTAGATCAACCACAGCATTGGGGCATGCCATTTGGAAGGAAAAAAAGCCGGTATGATAAGAGTGTAGATCGGAAGCCTGGCTCCACAGCTCATCAGGGGAACCACCAGCATCGTAACCAGCCTGTCTCTTCTGTTGTCCAGGGTTCTGGTTGCCATAATCGCGGGGACGGAACATCCAAATCCTATCAGCATCGGTATAAAGCTTTTGCCATGCAGCCCGATCTTGTTCATCAACCTGTCCATGATAAAGGCTGCTCTCGCCATGTAGCCACTATCTTCTAAGATAGAGATAGCCAAAAATAGGAGCAAAATATTCGGTAAAAATACTAACACTCCTCCCACTCCACCGATAATGCCATCAACGAGCAGTGATTTTAACAACGATTCGGACCCCTCGGGCCAAAAGCTTGCTATCAAATCTCCCAGCCACGCGAAGGCGCTTTCCATCCAACCCATCATAGGCTCCCCGACTGTAAAGGTAAGCTGAAATACCAAGTACATCATGATCAGAAAGATCGGGATGCCGGCATATTTGTTTAACACGATGGCGTCGATTTTGCTGCTAAGGGGCTTTTTAAAGGATAGCTTGGAGCTGACGCATTGCAAAAAGACGCCTTCAATATACTTGTATCTCTGTTCTGCCAACAGGGTTTCGATTTCCTTGTTATATTCTTTCTCCAGATCAGTTATCAGTTCCCTGGCGGTTTGCTTGATTTCTGCGTCGGCGATCTCTTGTTCGATGTCCGGATCACCTTCCAGGAGCTTGAGAGCCAGCCAACGCGAAGCACCCGAAGCATTCTCTTTGGAAAGCTTCTTTTCCAGAATATCCAGGGCCCGGTTTACGCTGTCCGAAAAGTGGGCTGTTTGGGAAATCCTTTGGGATGCTCCGAGGGCAACCTTCACGTTTTTTATCAGCTCATCAAAACCCTTGTTCTGATGTCCCACGGTCTCCACCACTAGAAGCCCCATGGTTTGCGACAACTTTTTGGTATCTATCTTCCAGCCTTTGGCAAGGGCGAGATCCTGCATATTCAGATTCAGCACAACCGGAATGCCAAACTCCATAAGCTGCAGGGTCAGATATAGATTGCGTTCCAGATTGGAGGAGTCCACCACGTTTACTATCAAGTCCGGGATCTCTTTCCACAGCATGTTGCGGGCCACCCGTTCTTCCTCGGAATAGGGAGTAAGGCTGTAGATACCAGGCAGGTCAACCAAGGTGAAATCCGTCTTCTTTATTACTCCCTTTTTTATTTCAACCGTTACCCCAGGGTAGTTGCCCACGTGTTGGCGGGTGCCGGTCAATCCATTAAAGACCGTCGTCTTCCCAGCGTTGGGGTTCCCTGCGAGAGCTATCATTTTCATTTCCTGTCTCCTGTATATTTGGAATTGCGATAAACTTAGTCTTGCCTAACATTGTTGGCAAAAAAATATCAGCTCACTCTGAAGCATTGGAGTAGCTCGGCACTGAGAGCCAGTCTGCTGCCTTTAAGCTCGATGATGTATGGGTTGTGGCCTGAAATGATCTCAAATTCCACTCCATTCACAAAACCCATCCCGTTCAGGTGTCTTACGATGCTATCGCTCGCTTCTATGGAAGCAAGCCGGAGTTTCTTTCCGTTCCGCAGGCAGTTCTTGCGCATCAATCCTCCAGCAGGATTCCCTCAATTTTGTCCAAATCCTCTTTGCGAAGGGAGAGGTTGTATCCCTTCACAATGATTTCCACGGGATCCCCGAGGGGTGCGACCCGCTCAACTTTCACGATGGAACCGATGGTGAGCCCCATTTCCTGAAACCTGCGTGCAGTGACCCCGGAGAGCTTGTTTGTCGTGATCTTTACCCTTGAGCCTGGCTTTACCTGGTTAAGGCGAACCGTAGATTCGTTCATTTCATCTCCTGATTTTAAGTTAGTCTCAAAGTTTTCAATGGTCTGCGTAATGCATTTGCGGCAATAGTCCGTCTGCGGTTTCTCGCCGCAATAATAATCAAAGCCCTTGATCCATGAATTACCCGCCCGCGGACAGCGCTCCACAAACTCTATGAACTTGGTAAATCTATCGATTATCTCCGTGGTGACGGCATGCTCCATCTGGCACGCGACGCTATCCGCTTCGGATTCATCTATGGAAAGCACCTTGATGAAGAAATCCTTTAGCACTTCATGCCTTCTAACAACATCCTGAGCCACCTCCATGCCCTTCCTGGTGAGGGTGATCTGATCATAAGGAGAGTAGTTTACGAGGTCTCGTTCTGCCAACTGCCTCAAAGCGCCGGTTACGGAAGAGGCCTTGACCTGCATTTTCTGGGCGATGTCTTTGGCTTTGGCAGCTTGCTCCACCACAACAATGTGATAGATCACTTCCAAATAGTCTTCCAGGCTTTTACTTAATACCATTTCAGACATCTTGTTACCTCGACTTTCGTATTTCTGGCGCAAAGTTAGGCACGCCTAAGATTCTGTCAATAGAAATATGCAGATAATGATATGGGTATGCATAATCGAGGGCTCAACTGTATAAAATCTAATTTGGGAAATTGGTCGATTGGGTATTTCGCATTGGCCTGTTATTCTTTGTTTTCCTTTTCCTTGTCAATACTATTTCTGTCTCATCCTGATGCATCCTTGGTTGTGTTAACACAGGGTCGTAGTTTCCTTAGCATTCCACAAAGAAGTGTCCCTTGGCCGTTAAGGCCCTTTCCTGTTTTCCAGCCGTGCCTCCCGCACAATGCCCGCATTTGATGCGGGAATTATGCGTGGGGCGTGAGAGAGGGATGGACTCGAGCGCTCAGGGTCTGACTGGCAGGACATTGCTGTGGATAAATCCTCCGGACTCGAAACAACATTATGCCCACTCGATTTGTCAGAGTGTCTTTGTTCTTTTACACTGGGGCGGATACAGCATTATTTGGGTTTGTAAAAAAAGACGGGATGATTGGATCATCCCGTCTTTAGAGGTATTTGATCTGTGTTTAATCCATAAAGGGGTAACGGTAGTCAGTGGCTGGAACGAAGTTTTCTTTGATCGACCTTGCCGAAATCCAGCGCTGCAGGTTCAATGCCGATCCTGCCTTGTCGTTGGTACCGGAAACCCTGCTTCCGCCAAAAGGCTGCTGACCGACCACAGCTCCTGTGGGCTTGTCATTTATATAGAAGTTGCCAGCGCTATGTCTCAGCTTTTCGGATGCGATGTTAATAGCGGTTCTGTCCTGTGCGAAAATGGAGCCGGTGAGGGCGTAGGGGGAAGTTGTATCGCAAAGCTCAAGGGTTTCAACAAAGTTCTTTTCCGGGTAGGCATGGACGGTTAGCACCGGGCCGAAAATCTCTTCCTGCATGGTGCAGAATCGAGGATTGGTGGCCTTGATGATGGTCGGCTCGATGAAATAGCCGCGGCTGTCATCACACTTGCCGCCCCAAACGATCTCTGCGTCTGATGAGTTACGGGCTTTGTCGATGTATCCTTTGATTTTATCAAAGCTGCTCTTATCGATCACGGCATTTACGAAATTCGAGAAGTCCTGAACTTCGCCCATCTTGACCGTGGCCAGCATGGAGCTCATTTCCTGGAACCATTGGTCATAGAGGCTGTCCGGAATGTAAAGCCTGGATGCGGCACTGCATTTCTGTCCCTGATATTCGAAGGCGCCGCGCAAGCATGCCACTGCCAGGGCTTTGACGTCTGCGGAAGCGTGCGCAACGATGAAGTCCTTGCCGCCCGTTTCACCAACGATTCTGGGATAGGATTTGTAGCGGCTGATGTTGTTAGCAGTGCGCAGCCAGATTTGGTTGAACACTTCTGTGCTTCCTGTGAAATGGACGCCGGCAAGATGGGGGGAATCGGTGATTATATTTCCAATAGCAGCTCCCGAAGCGGGGACGAAGTTGATAACACCCGCGGGCAAGCCTGCTTCCATCAATATCTTCATGACGAAATAGCCGCTATACACTGCGGTACTTGCCGGTTTCCACACAACGGTGTTTCCCATGAGGGCCGGGGCGGTGGGAAGATTGCCGGCAATGGCAGTAAAATTGAAAGGTGTGACGGCAAAGACAAAGCCTTCCAAAGCGCGGTATTCAGAGGTGTTCCATTCACCTTTGGGGGAAATGAGGGGTTGCTGTTCGTAAATCTGTTGGGCAAAATAGGGATTGAAACGCCAAAAGTCAGTCAGTTCGCAGGTTGAGTCAATTTCGGCTTGAAAGGCACTTTTGCTTTGCCCCATCATAGTGGCGGCATTCAACAAAGCACAGTATTTTGTGGACAGCAATTCGGCAGCCTTGAGGAAGATGGCCGCGCGATGGTAGAAAGACATTTGCTCCCAATCTTTTTTTGCCTTCATGGCCGCTTGAATGGCAAGATTAACTTCCGCTTCGCCGCATTTGTGGTATTTTGCGATGACATGCTGATGGTTATGAGGTTCGATGCAGTTGGCGGTGTTGCCGCTAAACACTTCTTTGCCGTCAATGATTGCTGGTATTTCCATAGTCTGGCGGTCGAGTTCATCCAATTTAGCCTTCAACAAGTCTCTTTCTTTGGTTCCGGGGGCATAGGTTTTCACGGGTTCGTTTTTGGGTGTGGGTACTTTGAAGAACATTTCTATCTCCTATGTTTTATTATTTCAGGATGTTAAAAGGAAACGCACTGCATCCTCCACAATTTACCGCGGGTTTGCTTGCATATTGCCTTTTCACACTGGAAGGCATGTCTGTTTCCGGATTTACCCTGAGGGCGAACAATCTTAAAAATGTTTAGATTCGGTCGCTTGATGATAATGCCAAACTCCAAATGACTAATCTTTTGTCAAGCACAATGTTCTCGGGCTTGACCGCGTGGCGGAAGTCGGGGGCCTGATGCTCAGGCTGAGCTTGGAACTGGATGGTTAAGCGGGCAGCAAAAAGAGAAGGCCCGATCCCCGAGGTGGAGCTCGGAAAGACCAGGCCGCATTTCTGGAGCTAAATGGGGGACTCGAACCCCCGACCTGCTGATTACGAATCAGCTGCTCTACCAACTGAGCTAATTTAGCTAATCTCTGATCAGCCGGAAGCCGCAAGGCTGGGCTGGAATCTCTACATAGGTGTTTTTGTGGGTGCGGGCATACTGTTTGTCCAGCTTGGAGGCGAAGCTGTTGCCCACGCGCAGGCTGATATAAGGCGTGGTGGTCATGGTGACCTTCACGGTGCTTTCCCTGCTGATGTTGCGGGGGTACCAGAAATCCGCGGCGTCCAGCCCGGTGGTGAGTTTGTTGAATTCATCCAGGCGGAAAGGCGGCACCTCAATATAGTACCAGATGCGGAAATGGGGAGTTTCGGGATATTTTTTCAGATTGTTCAGATGGATCCCGAAAAAGCGGGCGGGACTGTTCCAGACCAGTAATTCCGGCTGGGGAAGGTGAGGCTCAAAATGCTCCGGCTGGAGGTTGTTTGCCCAATAGTGGGCTTCAAAACTGCCTGAGACCGTGATTGCCTGTATCTGGGCATCCTTGTGCAGGAAAATTCCATAGTAATAGTCGGGATCGAGGCTGCTTTTGGGAAGCTCAAAATCAACCTGCATATACAGGCGCTGAAGTTCGGTGGAATAGAACATATCCAGCTCGTATTCGTCTGCTTCCAAGAGTTTAAATCTCAATGCGGCAGTGCTTTCCTGCGCCATAAGGCCAGCCGCGAGCAGGAATAGTAAGGCGAATATGAAATGTTTTCTGCGCATGATAAACTCCTTTTATACATAGTTTAGCTGTTTCAATCAGAAATACAAGCGGGATTTAGTCAAGCTATTTCTTGTCGTTCAATCCCCCTGACTGCCAAAAATTTTCCCTTGACGCGAAAGGCTCTCCCAAAAATCTGCCTTTACTGGAATATTAAGAATCAAAAGGAGTAAACTATGAAACGCAGAGTGATTATCATGGGAGCCGCGGGAAGGGATTTCCACAATTTCAACGTTTTTTTCCGCGACAACCAGGAATATGAGGTTGTGGCCTTTACCGCCACCCAGATCCCCGGGATCGACGACAAGAAGTATCCCGCTGAACTGGCTGGCAGCCTCTATCCCAATGGAATTGAAATTCACCCTGAAGCTGAACTGAAACAGCTTATCCTGGACCGCAAGGTCGACCTGGTGGTGTTTGCATATAGCGACCAGGCCCACGAGGAAGTGATGCACAAGGCCTCTTTGGTGAACGCAGTGGGAGCGGACTTCATGCTCATGGGCGCCAAATCGACAATGGTGAAGACCACAAAGCCCCTCATCACCGTTTGTGCCGTCCGCACCGGCTGTGGCAAATCCCAGACCACGCGCACGATCATCAAAGCCCTAAAAGCGAAAGGACGCAAAGTCGTTTCCATCCGCCACCCCATGCCCTACGGCGACCTCGTGAAGCAGAAAGTGCAGCGCTTTGCCGAGCTTAAGGACCTCGAGATCCACAATTGCACCATTGAAGAAATGGAAGAATACGAACCGCACATCATGATGAACAGCGTCATCTACGCCGGAGTGGACTATGAAGCGATCATCCGCGAAGCTGAAAAAGAGGCTGACGTGATCGTTTGGGACGGAGGCAACAATGACATCCCCTTCTACTGCTCTGACAAGCAGATGAATATCGTGGTTGTCGATCCTCACCGCCCTGGCGACGAGATCAACTACTACCCCGGCGAGACCAACATCCATCTGGCCGATGTCGTCGTGATCAACAAGATCGACAGCGCTGACCTCGACGACATCAACGAAGTGCGCGCCAACGTGCGTGAACTGAACCCAAAAGCCAAGATCGTTGACGGTGCTTCACCCCTCACGGTGGACAAACCCGAGATCATCACCGGCAAAAACGTGCTGGTTGTGGAAGACGGCCCCACCCTCACCCACGGAGAGATGGGCTACGGCGCCGGAGTCGTGGCGGCTGAAAAATACGGCTGTGCCGATCTTGTTGACCCCCGCGATTTCGCGGTTGGTGAGATCGCCGAGACCTTTGAAAAGTATCCCGGGATCGGCAGCCTGCTTCCCGCCATGGGCTACAGCGAACAGCAGATCAAAGACCTCGAAAAGACTATCAACGACACCGATTGCGAAGGAGTGGTGATCGCCACCCCGATCGATCTGCGTCGCCTGATCAAGATCAAGCATCCCGCCTGCCAGGTCAGCTACGACCTCCAGGAGATCGGGTCCCCCACCCTCGCTGAACTGCTGCAGGATTTCTAAAACCTGCCCCAGCCTACACCCGAGAGTAAGATTAATACAAATACACGGGGCGGACAGCCATTTCCGCCCCGGACTTTTTTAAGAGAGGAAAACATGACCAAGACAGCAGTTCTTGCCCTGGGCGGAAACGCCATCATCAAAGCCGGGGAGGAAGGCTCGATCAGCCAGCAGTTTGCCAACACCCGCGATTCGCTGGGCGGCATCGTGGAACTCATCCGCCAGGGCTATAAACTGGCCATCACCCACGGCAACGGACCCCAGGTGGGAAACCTGCTCCGCCAGCAGGAAGCGGGCGAAAAAGAGGGCATCGCGCCGCTGCCACTGGGCGTTCTAAACGCCGCCACAGAAGGCAGCATGGGCTACATGATCGAACAAAGCCTGCAAAACAAGCTGCACCTGAGCGGAATCGACAAAGACGTGATCACCATCATCTCGCAGGTGGTGGTGGACCGCGATGACCCCAGCATGCTCAATCCCACCAAATACGTGGGCAGCACCTACTATACAGCGCAGCAGGCCGAAGAACTGAAAAACACGCTCGGCTGGACCCTCAAGGAAGACGCCGGCAAGGGTTACCGCCGGGTGGTCCCTTCGCCGCTTCCACAAAGGATTGTTCCCGCCCACACTGTGAAAGAGCTTGTCCAGCGCGGCGAAATCGTGATCGCCGTTGGTGGAGGCGGAATCCCGGTCTATGTCCAGGACGACGGCACCTATGAAGGCGTGGACGCCGTGATCGACAAGGATTTCGCCAGCGCCCTCCTCGCCGTTAATATCGATGCCGACCTTTTCGTGATCCTCACCGGTGTGGACAAGGTGTCCGTCGATTACGGCAAACCCAGCCAGCGCGACCTGGACATGATGAGCATGGAGGAAGCCAGCCGCTATTATCAGGAAGGCCAGTTCCCCGCCGGCAGCATGGGTCCCAAGATCAAGGCTGCCATCGATTTCCTCGAGCGCGGGGGAAAGGAAGTGCTGATCACCTCCATCGACCGCATAGTGGATGCCTTCGCGGGGAAAACAGGCACCAGAATTGTGCGCTAATGTAGTCTCAGCATACGATATCAGCCCGGGACTTTTGGTTCCGGGCTTTTTTGTCTGCGTAAAAGGATATCGTTATCCACTATAACTGGAGGGCGGAAAAAAATGGCAGGAACTTCACTCCCGTCTCCGGGGCATCAGGCCCTTTGCCCCATCCCACTCGCCTCCTTTTCACCTCCCCTTGACTTCCCGTTTGACAGGCGGGAACTCAGCGGGAAGTGAATGGGAAGTGAATGGGATGTGAATGGGAAAGGGCAAAGGAGGAGTTAACCTCGCTCCAGAAGAGCGATTCAAGCTATGTCATCGTTACCAAGTTTAGGGTTTGGTTAGGTTCTGCAAAGCCTTCCGGGATCTTGGTCGACGGGGATGTCGACCTTCCGTGAGAGGGGGCGTCGCTGTAGCTATGTCTTATGTGGCTATCGCCAATGCTCATTCCTATCTTAACGCCAGCCTAAAACAAACCGGCTGCCATGGAGGCAGCCGGTGATATGTATTATTGTTCGTACTTGCTTAGATCATTCCGCATTCCGTAAGGATTTGGGTCATCGCCGCTTTGGCTTCGTCCACCATCATGTATGAAAGGGGGAAACCGAAGATATAGGTGTGGGTGTTTCCTGTAACGGTGCGCAGGGCGATGGGTTGGTTGTTGTATAGGTCATAATCAGCTTGGGAAGGCGGACTTACAGGGTAATTCGTGGGTTTGATGCCCATTCGGTAGATCGGTTCAGCGTTGGCACCCAAGGTGTGGAAATAGGTGATGGTTGACAAACCCTGCAGATTGTTTACCAAGGGATTGAAGCTGGCTTCATTGCCCGCGGCATACTGCAGGTTGATATCCTGGAAGGGTGAAACGCCGATCGCTTTCTGGAAGTAGGCGCGGTTCTGCAGAGCGTCGCTGAGGAACTTGGCTGGCGGATCGACCCACCGGACTCCCATATAATTCAGGAAGGTCCTCTGAGTTGCCAGCACGAAAGCTTGCAGGGTGGAGGCCAGTTTGGAAGTGGAGGAGAGGACAAAATTGCCTCCTGATCTCATATATAAGGCCAGTCCGTCATTTTCGTTCTTGAGGTTTCCTGATTCGCTGGGGTTGTCGGAGTGGTAGATCACCAGCTTGTATTGCTGCAAGTCCGAAGTTGCCAGATGGCGGAGGCGGTAGTCTCCATAGGTGTCGCCAGGAACGCCGACGCGAGTGCGGCGGATGAAGGTTTTGGTGCCTGTGTAAGAGGAGAGCATTTGCTCGTATTTAGGCTGGATCAGGTTGTCAGGGGAGGTGGCGTTGTTGTTAAGATCGTCGTCGATCACCAGCACGCCGCTACGGTTGGCGGCAGCGATGGGCTCGACAAGGGTGAAGGTGTAAGTGGCCGGTTCGGGGTCAACTTCTCCCTGCAAGTCAACGCAGCGTACCTCCAGGCTATGCTCGCCGTTGGAAAGAGAGGTGAGAACCAGAGATTGCCCCAGAGGTGAATAGAGAGGGATTCGCAGCCATTCCTTCCCATCGCTGTCGGTTACGCGGTCTTCCCAATAGGGGGGATAGTTGTAGGGTGCGCCATCGAGGCGGAGGTCGAAGTGGGTGATCTCGCTAAAGTAGTTTTTATCAGTATAACGGTCCAGAACGGTGTCCACTTTCTTGTCGTAAGGGCTTTCCTGTCCTATAGGTGGCCAGAGGATCGGTCCTGTGGTCTGCACGATTCCATATTCGCCTCTCCAGCCCCAGCGCAGCCAGACTTTGATATTGTTGCTATTGATGGCTGTCTTAACGTTGTTCATGTTAACGAAGAAGGGCGTTGCAAATCTCTGGCTACCGCCCACAATGGTGAAGGGCATGATTTCTGGGGTGGATTCGTCTAAGTAGTCGATAAAATGGTTGTCACCGAGGGCGTAGGTCCTCTGGGGATAGATCACAGTGCGGGGCCGGAAACCGGTTTTGACAGCGAAGGTGATCTTGGAGTTCAAGGTTTGGTTGGACATCACACCGGCGAGGTCATAGGCGCGGGCTTCGATCTTGGTGAGGGTCTTAATCACGTCATCCTCGACGTCGAAGCTGAGTGGGGGAGTAGTAAAGCGGGTGAGCAGATATCTGTCCATTTTGGTGTCGTTGGCCGAAGTTTTGGTATCGATCCATTCGGTCTGGGAGCCGTCAATCACCGTGCTGTCGGCGGGGTTGATCTTCATCATGCGGAATTCGAACTTAAATGGGATCTCATCGATGAAGGGGTCTTCGTCCTTCATGCTGAAGCCCAGCCGGATGCCGGAGCCGACCACGCCACCGTTGGGATTGCCCTTGGTGGTGGTGACGATGCAGGTGGGGCGGAGTGAGGTGGCGTTGAATTTACGCCAGGCAATGCTGCGTTTGGGATCCTGGGGATCAGGTGGGGTGTAGAGCGGGGTAATACCGCCTCGGTTGTCGATGGCGATCACTTCAAAAGTGCTTTCCATGGTAAGGGGATTGCCGTTGGCATCAGCCGCGGGGAAATTGATCACGGCATACTTTGCCGAGGTCCAGATGGTCTTACGGTCGTTGGGAGTCTCGTCCAGAGGGATGTTTTGATCGGCATTGGTCTTATAATGGAGCACCCAGCCGACGCCGAAGCGATCCACCACGTTCTGGGGGGTCACGTCGCCGGTCATGTCTATATAGTGGTTGCCCGGTGTAGCGATCGGGTTTCCATTCTGGTCTTTCACGCGATAGGCAAAGCCAGTGATGATGCCGTCACTATCGGTTGCGTTCCAGAAGATTTTCTGCTGGAATATAAATTCTGTTTCGGCATAGGGCGCAAGCAGGGCGCTGTCATCAAAACCTTCATAAGATGTGATGGCAATGGTAGGTTCCTCATTGGCAAATTTGTTCCCAAACTTGCCGCATCCGGTGAGCATCAGCATTGCCAAAGTCAATACAATTAAAAGGGTTAAGAGTCTTCTGCTCTTATTTGGCATCATTCCTCCCATATATGATCGGTGGATATTATCTTACTGCTAATCCTTAAAAATGAAGTCGAGAAAATCGTCAATCTTTTTATTTGTTCCCTTTGCCGCGAGAGCTGCTTTAAGCAGGTTCAGCCAAAGCAGGGAAGTGGTCACGGAGCCAATCCCCCCGGGTACGGGAGTGATGGCCAACGCCTTGTCAAAGCAGGCGTTATAATCAATGTCACCCACGAAGGAGCCTTTGCCGTCAGCGGAATTGTGGGCATTGATTCCCACATCGATAAGAACGGAATTATTTTTGATCATATTCGGTTTTACGAATTCTGCTTTGCCCAGGGCGGCGATGAGTATATCCGCGCTGCGGGTGAGTTCGCCAAGGTTTTCACTGCGGGAATGGCAGACTGTGACGCTGGCGTTGGCCCAGGATTTTTTCCAGAGCAGCATATTCGCCAAGGGCTTGCCTACCACAGCGCTGCGGCCGATGATCACGGTGTGTTTGCCAGGTACGGGTATCCCATAATAGCGGAGGGTACAAAGCACAGCCAGCGGAGTGCAGGGCGGCAGGGCATCCTGGTTGAGGACTATTCTGCCTTGGTTTACAGGGTTCAGGCAGTCGATATCTTTGTCAGGGGAGATGTTTTCACCAGCCAGGGCGTCATCCAGGTGATGGGGAAGGGGCTTTTGCAGCATGATGCCGTGGATGTCAGGATCATCGTTGGCACTGGCGATGAGCTCTTGCAGATAAGCCTGGCTGATGTCTTCAGGCAGGTTCATCAACCGCACATCGCAACCAAGCTTCGCTCCACTAGAGACTATATTTTGCACATAGTAGGCTGAAGCTGGGTCGCTGCCTGTCTGGATCAGCAGCATTTTGGGGCTGAGCCCGTGTTCCGCTATCAGTTCTTTGACCCGGGAGCGGATGAGCTTGGCGAGGGGTTTTCCCGATAGTATCTTTTCCATGTCATTCACCTTCAGAGGCAGTTAGTTTCACGTGGCGGCGCAACCTTTCTATTTTCCATGCTTTGCCTGTGGCTGGATTAAGCTCCAGATAGACTGCGTTCACCTGCAATCCGAGGTTTGAGGTCTCATAGCGTGAGGGCAGGCCATGGTGGAATTTATTCAATATTATATCTTTGCGAACGCCAATCACGCTGTCGTGGGGCCCGGTCATACCGGCGTCAGTTATATAAGCCGTGCCTTGGGGCAGGATTTCTTCGTCGGCCGTTTGGATGTGGGTGTGGGTGCCGATTAGAGCTGAGATGTGCCCATCTGCGAACCAGCCCAGGGCGCGTTTTTCAGCGGTGGATTCAGCGTGGAAATCCACCAGGACGCAGCGCCCCTCATGGCCGGGGTTGTCCTCAAACCAGCGTTCCAAAGCCGTAAAAGGCGAATCGCAGGGTGGCATGTAGATCTGGCCGCAGAGGGTGAGCACGGTTAGTTCCAGTTCGCCCTTGCGCAGGGTGCAGACAGTGTTTCCGGGCGCCGTGGTGGGAAAATTGAGAGGCTTAACTATGGAGGGGTTGTAGCCGATGAAATCCCAGGCTTCGCTGCGGTCCCAGAGGTGGTTCCCGCCGGTAACAATGTCCACTCCTGCTTGGAAGAGCGGTTTCACTGTTTTTTCGGTGAGGCCTCGCCCATCGGCAAGGTTTTCACCGTTGATGATGATGAAATCCGGTCCGAACTCGGCTTTTAGGCCAGGCAGCTGGTCATAGAGGATTTGGCGGCCAGGCTTGCCGAAAACGTCGCCGAAGAAGAGGAGTTTGATCATTTGGCCATGGCGATTTGGCGGGTTTCGCGGATCACCGTCACCTTGATCTGGCCGGGATATTGCACTTCCTTTTCGATCTGGGCGGCGATCTCGGATGCCAGCAGTGAAGTTTGTACATCCTCCACCATGCTGGGCTCTACGATGATTCGCAGTTCGCGTCCGGCTTGGATGGCGTAGGATTTGTTCACGCCCTGCACGGAGTTGGCGATCTCTTCCAGCTTGGCGAGGCGTTGCATGTAGGTTTCCAGCATTTCGCGGCGGGCGCCGGGACGGGCACCGGAGATGGCATCCGAAGCCTGCACCAGAGCGGCATAGACGGAGGTAGCTTCCACTTCTTCGTGGTGGGCTTCGATGGCGTTTACTATGATCTTGCTTTCACCGTTCTTGCGAGCCAGATTTGCACCGATGATGGCGTGAGTGCCGTCAAACTCTTGGTCCACGGCTTTACCGATGTCGTGCAGTAGTCCGGCGCGACGGGCAATCTCCTGGTCGAGGCCAAGTTCAGCGGCAAGGATACCGCAGATCCAGGCTGCTTCCAGCGAGTGCTTGAGCACGTTTTGTCCGTAGGAGGTGCGGTAGTGCAGACGGCCTAGCACCTTGATCAGGTTGCCGGAGATGTTGTGGATATTGGTTTCCAGCACAGCTTTTTCGCCCAGCTTAACCAGGTTCTGCTCCATCTCCTTTTCGGTTTTATTGATAATGTCCTCGATGCGGCCAGGATGGATACGGCCGTCGGAGATGAGTTTTTCCAAAGCCAGGCGGGCTATTTCGCGGCGCACGGGGTCAAAACAGGAAAGGACAACTGCTTCGGGAGTGTCATCGATGATCAGGTCTACCCCGGAGGCTTTTTCAAAGGTGCGGATGTTGCGTCCCTCCCGGCCGATGATGCGGCCTTTCATCTCGTCCGAGGGCAGCGATACCACCGATACGGTGGATTCCGAAACATGGTCCACGGCAAGGCGCTGGATGGCGGTGGAGAGGATCTCCGCGGCTTTTTTGGAAGTGTCCAGCTTGATCTGCTCGATGGTGAGTTTGGCATCATTGGCCGCCACTTGGCGGGCTTGGAGGAGCAGTTCCTCGCGCATCATGTTAAGCGCTTCCTCGCGGCTGAGCCCGGCGATCTCGGAGAGTTTGGTGCGCTGTTCGCCGATCAGGTTTTCGGCTTCCTTGTTTTTACGGCTGATATCTTCTTCCTTGTGTTTGAGGCGTTTTTCCTGCTCGACCATGTTGGCTTCTTTCTTATCCATGGATTCGAGGCGTTTATCCAGGCTGCTGAGGCGTTCGTTGAATTTCTTTTCCTGAAAGCGGAGTTCTTTTTGGCGTTCCTTGATCTCGTCTTCAAGCACTTTTTTCTGCTTGAACCACTCATCCTTTGCTTCCAGAATGACGGCTTTTTTGGTTGTTTCAATGTCGGTTTGGGCGGATTCCCTGATCTCCGCGGCGATTTCTTTGGCGCCGGAAACAAGGCGGAAAGCGCTGTTGCGTTTGATCAGGTAGATAACCAAGGCGATGAGGAAGCCCAACACCAATCCGATTGCTGCCATGATCCATTTATTTGGCATCATAATATCCTTTTTGATCTATTCAGGCGGGTTACTTAACCCGGCCGTTACAAAAAAGGCCCGCGTGAACCGTGTATGCTTGTCTGTTAAAAGCCAAGCATCAGGTGGGCGCCTACCTTGTGGGCTTTATGGATCCGGGACCAGCCGGCGTGCATGCCACCCATGGCTCGGCTCCCAGTTTTTTATCAGCTTTTGTGCAATCCATATCACGGGTTCCGCAGGCCAAGTCTTTAGATCTCCCCGACGATGTTGCCCACCATCTGGTTCAGGCGTTCAAGTTCCTTCTCCATTTCGGCGGACCGTTGTTTCAGGGAGCTAATCTCATTCTGTTTCTTCAAAAGAAGCAGAAGCAAAAGTTTCGTGAAGTCAAGATTTTCATACTGTTCGCGCAGTTGTTCCAATTCCGCGTCGACAGCGGCCGCCACGGCCTGTGTCTCTTTCAGGTTGTCCGAACGCAGGTGGAATTTGCGGCCATATATCTCAACTTCAACCGATTTCATCATTTCTTATTAGTTTCTTCCAGTTCTGGAAAGATGCTGTCGATCTGGCTGATGGCGTCGCTGGCGATGCTTTCGAATCCGGATACTGTATCTTGAAGTTCCTGGTATTTGGTTTGAAGCGACGCAAGCTGATTCTCCAGTTCCCTGATGCGTTCGCTTGAATCGCTGTTGCTGTTTCTGACGCTTTCGATCTGGGCCATCAGTTGTCTGTTTTCTTCCTTCAGAACCTCGTTTTGCCCGGCCAGTTTCTCTAGCTTTTTTTTGTCTTCGGTGTACTGATTGATCAGTTTTTGTATCTTATCTTGCAAGCTTGTTGCTTTATTTTCCATAGTGTTACCTCATGTTGATCTGCCAAGCGCGGGAGAGCATTTCCTGCACCGATGCAAGAAGTTGGTCCACGCGCTCATCTGTCAATGTTTTTTCGCTGTCCTGCATCACCAAGCGCAGAGACATGCTACGGAATCCCGGAGGAACCTGCTTTCCGAGGTATTGGTCGAAGATGCTCACTTCGCTGATCATATCTGGATTTACGGCTTTGATGGCGGATTCGATGGCAGCGTAGGACACTTCGGTTTTGATCAGGAATGAAAGGTCGCGGACCACAGCAGGATAGCGGGGTAATTCGCGGAACACATTTTTAATGTTTCTGGTGAGTTCGATCAGCAAGTCCACGTCGAGCTCGATCACCCAGATATCCTGTTTTAGCAGGGTGAGGTCTATCCCAAAGTTGTTGGCGATGCTGGTTTTCAGACGGCCGAACGAAGCCACCACCTGCCCCTCTGAAAGGTAGGCTAAAGAGTCCCCGGCAGCCAGCCAGGGACGGTCATTTTCCACCAGGTCTGTAGCCTTCACTCCTAGCAGGTTCAGTAGCCCCTCCACTAAGCCTTTCACCTGATAGAAACTCACAGCTTCGCTTTTGGCGCTCCAATGCTCGGGGTTCATGTTGCCGGTGAGTGTCGCGCCGAAGGACAGTTTTTCTTTGTAGGAATCGCCGTCCTTCAAGTAGATTTTGCCGAGTTCCATCAGCTTAAGGTAACGCTCGCCGTGGTTAAGGTTGTAGCGCAGGTTATCCAGCAGCTGGGGCAGCAGGGTTATCCGCATGGCGGATTGGTTGCTGCTTTGGGGGTTGATCACACGTATTAGTTTGGAGCTGACCTCTTCGGGGTCCATGGCCAGATCTGCCAGTTGGGCTGGATCACAGAAGCTGTAGTTCAGCGTTTCATGGAAGGAGGCGTCCACAAACCAGTCCTCAATCCCTCTGCGGATGCGGAAGGCGTGGCGGTCCATGATGCGGGGGACGTCCTTTTTGCGGGGGATGCGGTCGAAGCCAGCCAAGCGGGCCAGTTCTTCCAGCAGATCGGCTTCGCGGGTGAGGTCCACTCGGTGGGGTGGGATTTCGAACCAGAGGGCGTGGTCACAGTCGCTTTCAGAGAATTCGGTAACTCCCGCTTTCTCCTCCTCCAGATGGTGACAGAAGATCAGGCTGGGATCAGAGACCAGGCCTTCCCGCCAGATGCCGTACTGGTAGAATTTGCAGCCCAAGCCTTCCAGATAGCCAATGATGTCTTCGTTTGGCAGCTGATAGCCGATGATCTCGGTGAAGCGCCGGGGCCTAAGCGCCAGCCAGCGCGTGGGAAGAGGTTTTGGCCAGGCATCGTAAAGCGCGTTTTCAACCTTTCCGCCGGCGGTTTCCAAAAAGAGCTGCACCGCTCGGTCACTCACCGCGGAAGCGGCTTCGGGGCTTAACTGACGCTCGAAACGGTAGGAGGAATCGGTGGAGAGTTTGTGTTTGTAAGAACTGGCGCGAATGCTCGCAGCTTGAAAACAAGCGGCTTCCAGAACGATGGAGGTGGTGGAATCGCTGATTGCGGTCGCTTTGCCGCCCATCACTCCGGCGAGGGCGGATGTATCTTTGCAGTCGGCGATCACAAGGTCGTCGGGGTCTAAAACCAGGCTCTTGCCGTCCAGGGTGATGAATTCCTCGCCGGACCTCGCTTTGCGCACCACCACGGCGGGATGGTCATCGGATTCGTTCAGTGGCTGCAGCTTGTCATAGTCGAAAGCGTGCAGGGGATGTCCCTGCTCCAGCATCACAAAGTTGGTCACGTCAACAATGTTGTTGATGGGACGCAAACCGGATTTGACCAGTGCGGTTTTCAGCCACTGAGGAGAGTCCTTCACTGAAACACCGGAGAGCAATCTGGCCGTGTAGCGGGGGCATTTTTCCGGATCTTCCAGTATCAGTTTGAGCGCGGTTTTTTCGCTGACTTCACCAGCCACGTGCTCCACTTGCGGCAGCTTCAGGGGATTGCCCAAAGAGGCGGAAAGATCGCGCGCGATGCCTATGTATCCCAGCAGGTCTGGGCGGTTGGGCGTGATTTCCAGTTCCAGAATGGTGTCCGGCAGTTCGTAGATGTCGTTCACGGAAATCCCCACCGGTGTGGAGGGCTCCAGTTCAATGATCCCTGCGTGGTTGTCGGAGATGCCAAGTTCCTTTTCAGAGCAAAGCATCCCGTTGGACTCCACACCGCGGAGTTTTGCCTTTTTGATGGTAAGACCAGAGAGTTCGGTTCCCGGAAGGGCCAGCAGAGAGATCATTCCAGCTTTGCAATTGGGCGCTCCGCAAACCACCTGGGTAGGCTCCGTAGCTCCGTACTCCACGCTGCAAACCTGCAGATGGTCGGTTCCGGGGATGCGCTCGGCGCTCACCACTTTGGCGGTTACAACAGTTTCCGGCAAGGCGGGAAGAGATTTTACGGCTTCCACCTCAATTCCACTGAAGGTGAGGGTTTGAACCAGGCTGTCTGTGTCCCGGGGCAGGTCGATGTAGCGGCTGAGCCAGCGGCAGGAGATAATCACAATACCTCCCCGCTGAACTGGCGCAGCATGCGAACGTCGTTCTCAAAGAGGATGCGCATGTCCGGAATGTTGTAGGTAAGCATGGCAATGCGCTCCACTCCCACCCCAAGGGCGTAGCCGGAGTAAATCTCGGGATCGATGCCCACATATTTGAATACGGCGGGATCAACCATCCCGGCTCCGCCCAGTTCCAGCCAACCGGAGTTTTTGCACACACGGCAACCCTGGCCTCGACAGGCGACACAGCTAATGTCCATTTCCGCGCTTGGCTCCGTGAAGGGGAAAAAGTGTGGTCGGATGCGCGAACGGACGTCTTCTCCAAACATGATCCGGGCGAAGTTTTGCAGCGTGTCTTTCAAATCGGCCATCGAGATACCCTTATCCACCACCAGTGCTTCCACTTGGGAAAAAACGGGGGAATGGGATGGGTCCGGCTTGTCGTTGCGGTAGCATCTTCCGGGCGAGATGATATAGATGGGCGGCGGGTATTTTTCCATAGTGCGCACCTGCACAGTTGAAGTCTGGGTGCGCAACAGGAAGCCGTTGTCCAGGTAAAAGGTGTCTGCCAGGTTACGGGAAGGATGGTCAGGCGGGGTGTTCAGGGCGTCGAAGTTGTGCCATTCGTCATCGATATCCGGCCCTTCGGCGATCTCGAAACCCAGGCCGATGAAGACATCCTCGATCCTGCGGCGGACGATCGTTAGCGGATGCAGCGACCCACGCGGGCGGATGATGCCCGGCAGGCTCAGGTCCAGCGTCTTGGCGCTGTCCTGGGCTTCCTGGAGACGGTTTTTCAGCTCCTGTTCACGCGCAGCCAGCAGGTCTTCTATGCTGCCGCGGAGCTTGTTGATGCTCTGCCCGAAAGCCGGTTTCTCGGCGTCCGGAAGGTCTTTCAGCTTTCCGTAGAGGCTGTTCACTAAGCTTTTTTTGCCAAGATACCGGGCTTTGGCATTCAGGATGTCATTGGCGGTTTCGCAGGCGGCAATATCCGCTCTGGCCTGTTCCGCCACTTCCCTCAGTTGGTCTTGCAACTTGCTTCCTTCACTATTTTAGCTCCGGCTGCTCGGGCCGGAGGGGTGGTTCAGCCTTTGGCGATCTCGACCAGTTTGGCAAAGGCATCGCTGTCGTGCCAGGCCAAGTGGGCAAGGGATTTGCGGTTGATTTCGATATTGGCTTTATGCAGGCCGTTGATGAAGCGGCTGTAGCTCATGTCATTATTGCGGCAGGCAGCGTTGATGCGGGTGATCCAGAGGCTACGGAACTGGCGTTTTTTCTGCTTCCGGTGGGCAAAGGCGAAAGCCATGCCTCGTTCCACGGTTTGCCTGGCAACCCGGTAAGTTTTGCTGCGGCGGCCGAAATAGCCGCGCGCGGCCAGCATGTATTTTTTTCTTCTGCGGTGGGCGGATACATTGTTTGTTGATCTTGGCATTTTTCTCTCCCTTTAGTTTGCCAGCATGCGATGGATGCGCTTTTCATCGCATTTGCGAACAATGGCGCTGTCACGCAGATTGCGTTTCAGCTTGGGTGATTTTTTGGTTTTGATGTGAGCGCTTTTTGCGTGATGGCGCTTGATCTTGCCGGTTCCGGTAACCTTGAACCTCTTGGCTGCGGAACTGCTTGTCTTGATCTTTGGCATATTTATCTCCTTCACTATTAGAAAGTATGGTTAACCTCGCAACCCTTTACTCTGCTTATTTTACAGGGTTAGCCTCTGTTTCAGGCGCAGCGGCAGATTCCGCGGCGGCTTTTTCGAGGATGTGGTCGATGTCTTTTTTGGGGGTCATAATGATGAAAAGTAGATTGCGTTCAGCTACTGGTGGCGCGTCAACGTCGGCAATGTGGCCCAGATCGTTTTTCAGCCTTTCCAGAACGTCGTAGCCGAGCTCTTTATGAGCCATTTGCCGGCCTCGGAAGCGGACCGTGAACTTAACCTTGTTGCGCTGTTTCAGAAATCTGATCGCGTTGTTCTTCTTGAAATTATAGTCATGTTCTTCCGTGTTCGGACCGAACTTGATCTCCTTGATCTCGATCTCGTGCTGTCTCTTGCGGGCTTCCCTGGCTTTCTTTTCCTTTTCGAAATAGTATTTGCCGAAGTCAAGAATGCGGCAGACCGGGGGCTCGGTGTTGGGTGAGATTTCCACCAGGTCCAGATTCATGTCTTCTGCTTTGCGGATGGCGTCACGCGTGGGCATGATGCCTATTTGTTTACCGTCAGGGCCGATCACCCGCACCTTTGGAGCGCTGATCTGTTCGTTGATCCTTTCCTTCGGCACCACCTCCTTGGTACGTGCCTTTCCACGTTTGATCCGGATTATAAGAACCTCCTTCTTACCGGAAACGAAAAAGGCGGAAGAATCTTCCGCCTGCTTCATGGTAATCTGTTACCAGTATATCTTTTTATAATTCACGGCCTTACCTGCACGGAAGCATTAAGGCAGAAGCAAGCAGCTTCATTTGCGGACCACTTGATTTGCAGCCCATCTTTTTGTCAATCAGAACTTTGTTCTAGTATTCTCCTAAAGACCTATGTGCAATGCCAATTAGATCAGCATCTCCAGATGGATTCAGGGTAGATATCCACATTTTTCTACAACCCCCAACATTTCACAGAATCTGAACCAATTTTCTCTTTACTGGGTTTGGAGGAATCCTTCATCGTTGTTTTCCATAAACTGGCAGGCTATTCTGTCTTGGAGGTTTACCAATCATTTTAATACTATTTGATAAGCACCATTCTATGAGTTTGAGACCTGCCATTCATCTCGGCCCGCACAAAATAAACTCCAGAACTTACAGCGCCTCCCTTCTCGTCCAACCCATTCCAGTGGATGCTGTGGCAACCTTTTGTCATTATTCCGTCATGCAGAGTTATCACTTTCTGCCCTTTGATATTGTGCACAGACAGTTTCACGTTGCCAGGGGCAGCGGTGATAAAGCCGATTGTGGTTTCTGGATTGAAGGGATTGGGATAATTGCCAAGTGATGTTATCAATACGGATGGAGTGGCCGGATCCTCTATGCCTGAGTTTACAGAATGCATGGGAATCACCACCTGAACAATTTCGCCTTCGTTAACAACTATGGGTCTGTTGCGTTTGGCAAAACAATCAAACACATCCAAGTTCTGGTCGGAATGATTATGCTTTCTTTCAAATCGGATGGGTAAAGCCCAGAGACGGCTTGGAGTACAGCGAACGTAGTAAGTATTGACGACAGGATAATCTGCGGCAATGAACTAATAAGTGTGCTGGGCATATTATTCATTGCCGCCGTCGGTGTTCGTTCCTGGCTTTACGCTGGCGTGTAGCAGGAAAGAAGCGGTGCCGACAGGCCGTTAAGGCCCTTTCCCAGTTCCCGGACATGCCTCCCGCATAATGGCCGCATTTGATGCGGGTATATTACGGGAGGCGGGGGAGAGGCATGGACGCGAGCGCTCAGGGCCTGACTGGCAGGATATTGTGGTGGACTAACATTTAAGCTCTCCAGGTTGCTTTTTGGATGATTGAGGGCAGCTTCCCGGTTGAAAGAGAGTCTGACAGTAAACAGTGCCTTGGTTTATCCGCCTTAAATGAACTTGAACAAATTCTTTCCCTTGATTCCGTATTGATTTAAGGAAGGCTAAAGGGTTCTTAGGAAAAAATGGGGAGTATTGAAAGAAATGTAGTTGCTACTTTGCCAACATGTAGTCGATGATTTTCTTTCTTCTGGTGTCTCTAATACCTTGATGAGCTTTGATTTTTGCTTTTAGAGAGCTGTTTATTCCCTCAAGTGAATTTGTGGTGTTGGGGATCATACGATCTGGATACTTCTGGTAAGTGAACAGATAAGGAATATTTGAGCTTAGGCTACGAATTGCGCTTCTCAGTCGTTTATGCGTGTAGAACCACTTTCCGGTACTGGAGTAAGTCCTTTCCTTCAAAAACTGATCCCATCTCAATTGCCACAACTCAATAAGCATAGAGAACACCGCTTCACAGGTAGAGCTTAGAGTTTCAACGATCGCTTTCAATTCAACCCCGGCTGGAAGTATCGGATTATTGGTTAGGTATCTTGTGATGATCTGTTTCTGATGAAACTGACACATTTGTACAGGGATGCCAGGAAAAGAAGCGAACAAACCCTTTTTGCCATCGCATACTATACCCGTTACAGAGCAGCCCTTCGCGATGATTTGTTCTATATCATACTTGTATGTGTCTAGAGTTTCATACATTACATACAACCAAAAGAGATTGATCTTGCGGTTGGGATCCCGAAAGATACTTACTCCAAAGCCTTTTCTGAAATAGGTAGTATCCATCACCACCACTGCATTTGAAGGATAATCTATAACCGGTGTAACCTGGTAGCTATCCAAGTATTGTTCAATCACCGGATGACTAACGGAGTATCTTTCACAAAGCTCTTGAATGGTTTGTTTGTGGTCTATATAGTCCTTCCAGATCTTAGCGGCCCAGTAAGAAGTGAAGTCTCTGCGCTTGTTGTTGAACACGTGCTTGCAGTCAAGACACCGGTATCTTTGCATTCCTCTGAAAAGCCGTTTTTTTACTCGATTCGAGTGGCATTTGGGACAACGCTTTTTATACACTTTTATCCTCCAAAATAAAAGTTAGTATTTAACTATATGCCACTCTTACGAATAACCCCCTTTTTAGCAACTACATTTGTTTCAATACACCAAAAATGGTCAAAAATTTCTTGACTAATAACCCGGCCTGTACAATCTGGTTTCAGGATGCAAATCATGCAAGCAACAAGGTGTTTCAGATGATCCGAAACCTGCAACTGATCCAGCGCCACGCGCAATTGAAGGAACTGGGCAGCCAGTTGAAGCTGGCTCTGCTCAAAGAGCTTATCCACGCCCCCGCGACCTGCCAGCAACTGGCAAATCTTTTTGACCAAAGCAAACAGAAAATCCACTACAACCTCAACCAGATGCTCAAAGAGGGCCTGCTGCAAATAGTTGAGCTCCCTTCCGGCGGCGGCCGCGAGGTTTATTACCGGGCCACGGCCAGAACCTATGTGCTGGACCTTTCCATCGGCCTGGAAAACAACGGCAACGTTCTGAACAGCCGAGCCATCATCAACGGCATCATGGAGCGCGACCACCACATCGACCTGGCCGGGATAGCGGCCAAATTAATCGACCAGGCCTTCAAGCTAGTTCCCGGTGAGCGTTTGCTGATCGTGAGCGGCAAATTTAACTTCCCCCTGGTGGAAAAGCTGAAGCTGGAAGCCGGGCGGCGCGGGATTTTCTGCACCCTGATCTATCAGGATCTGGACGCGCTGAAAGCCAAATACGAGCAGTTTTCCCTGGCTGCTTTCAAGGCCGATTACGAAGACTTGAACCGGCATCTGAAGACAGCCGACGTGTATCTGAACCTCAATGGCGAAGCGCGTTTCCTGCAACTGAAAGACCCGAAAAAGCTGGCTCTGCGCAACCGCATGCTGGAGCGGTCCAAACAGATAATCCGCGAACGCGGTGTCCGCGTTGCCATGATGCCCGGCCTTTTGCAGGACACGCTTTCCGAGGGTGCAATCGAGAGCGAAGTGCAATTCTGGCGGGCTCTGGACATCGATTTTAAAAGGCAATGTTGCCAGACTCTGGCCAAGTGCCGCGAGCTGAGCGGAAAAGACACTGTGAGGCTGAGCGGCAGAAATAGCTCGCTGAGTTTTCGCATCGAGAAAATCGTGGCGGAATGCGGCTCCTTTGGCCAGAATGAATTCCAGTCGCCGGTAATAAACCTTCCCGGCGGCGAAATCCTGATGATTCCCAAAGCCGGCAGCATGAACGGAACTCTGGCCAGTGAAAGGATCCACGTTTTTGGCGAAGAGGTGCTGCGTCCCGTGCTGGAAATCGGCAACAACGAGATAGTCGGCTACCAGGCCCAGAAGGGAGCGGAACACCTGGCCCGGGCTTTGGAAAGCGGTGGCGCGGACGGATGCAAAGCCGCCCTGATCTGCCTCGGCACCAATGAAAACATCCATCTGGGCGACATCGACACGGCGCTCAAACATAAAAGCAGCGGCAACCTGAGCGTCTTTTGGGGCGACAACCGCTCCCTGGGGGGAGACGTTTCCGGCGCCTACGAATGGTTCATGCAAATCGAAGAACCGCTGCTAAGCTTCAATTAAAAACGAGGTCAACATGAAGAAACTATTATTGCTTGCGGCCCTGCTGACAGCGCTGCTCCCGGTTTTTGGACAATGGCATATCGACGAGGATTTTGAAGGGATCACCACCCTGCCCGATGGCTGGACCTTCCACGACGACGGAGACGGCATGACCTGGCGCAACATTTACAACGACTCCCATGCCCACAGCGGAACCCGGGTCGCTTTTTGCGACAACTATTTCCCCAACCAGAACTCCGACTGGCTGATCACACCGCAAATCACTGTGGCAGCGGGTGACAGCCTAGTCTTCTGGACCCGCAGCTGGATAAGTACCGAGCCCCTAAAGGTTTTCGTTTCCACCACCGGCACGGCGGTTGGCAATTTCAACACCCTGCTGGCGAATATTAGCGAAATCGGCACCAGCTATCAGGAGGTCCGACTCAGCCTGGCACCCTGGACAGGACAGGCAATCTATATCGGCTTCCTCTGGGAATGCGAAAACTACGGCATCCTGATTGACGACGTGCGCGCGGGACAACCCGTGACCATACAGCCGGAACTCGATTTGCCGGAAAGCATTACGTTCTATCAGGGAGAAAGCCTGACCATGGACTTCACGCCCTATATCACCACGACAGACCTGAACACGGCTTCGCTCACCTGCAGTGGAGCAGTGAACGTCTCGGTGAGCATTAACAGGCTTTCCGCTGAATTTAGCTGCGCGAACTGGAACGGCACCGAAAACATCACTTTCACCCTGCACGACGGGACTTCCGGGCTCGGCGACAGCGACATTCTGAGCGTAATTGTGCTGCCGCCGCTGAGTGTCGATCTGGCTGTGACCGAAGTCCACAGTCCGATGGAGTTTCAATTCCTGAACCTGCCCTTCACACCTAAGGTGACGGTTTCCAACGGTGGCATCAGCACTTTCAACGCAGAACTGGAGCTGCTCGCCACCGTGCGCGATTCAAACAGCGCCACGGTCTGGAGCGGCCAGGCTTTCCAAAACGTCAACCTGCCTCCTGACGCCAGCGCTGAGATCAGCTTCCCCCAGGCCTGCACCATCAACGCGGAGGGCGATTACAGCATCGCTTTAGAGATCACCAATGCCGACGGCAACCCTGGCAACAACACATTGGTTTTTGGCTTCACAGTGGTGGAGCGCGTCACACAGGGCGGGCCGGACGCCTTTGGCTACAGCTACATAGACAGCAACGCGCCCGGCGGTCCGGTTTACGACTGGCAGGACATCAGCGCCACCGGCACTTCCAGCATCATGTATCAGGTTCCCACTTTTGCCGGTGACGACAACTTCAGCGAACCCATCCCGCTTGGATTTTCCTTTCCCTTCTATGGTTACCAGTACTCGCAAGCCTATGTGGACATCAACGGCGAAATTCTGCTGGCTGACAATACCTGGTACAATCCCTATCCAAGCCAGGGCTGGGACAACGACGGCAACATATTCAACTATGTGTATCCCATTCCCGGATACGCCCAGATGCCTGGCCTGATCGCTGTTTATTGGGATGACCTCTTTGCCGAGGAGGGCGTTTCCGACATTTATTTCCAGACCTTCGGCAACGCTCCGGAACGTTATACCATTATCCAGTGGAACAACCTCAGATTCGATGTTGGAACAGGCGGCAGCCCCTGCCTCAAGTTTCAGGTGATCCTGCATGAAAACGGTGAGATCGTGATGCAGTATCACACCACCCAAACGGGCCAGACCCCTGGCAATGTGCCCCACGCCAACGGACTTAGCGCCACTGTGGCCATCCAGAACGCGAGTGCCGACATCGGCTTGGTCTATCTGCGCGAAATTGTTGAGAACAGCGCCTATATGGGTGTCGAACCAGCCGGTAATCTGCTGCACGACGGACTGGCGCTGCGCTTCTTCAACGCCGATGACACCCAGCCGCCGGTGATCAGCCATGACCAGCCGGGCAACACTTTCAACCAGTATCCGGAGCTCACAGCCAACGTGATAGATTTTTCCACCATCAGCGAATGCGTTTTGTGGTTCAATCACGGCGACGGTTGGCAAAGCCTGGATCCTGCATCTGTTCAGGGCGCCACCTATAGCTACTCTTTGCCGGAGATCCCTTTGGGCAGTGAACTGCGCTACTATTTCAGCGCCTGCGATGAGCTGAACAACGAAGCGACCCTGCCTGCCGGTGCACCTGGCGAATGCTTCAGTTTCAAAATCCTGCCCAGCTCTGGAGCCATAGTGCTGCTGGCGATCTCTGGAAACCAGGATTACCAGCGCAATGAAATGCCTTACTACACCGAGCAGTTCGACTCCCTCAACCTCTCTTATGACGTTTATGACTGGGAGGAATACCCCTCCTGGAGCATCCCAAACCAGTATCAGGCCGTGTTCGTCTATGCCGTAACCGGCAGCCAGGGTGGCCGTTCCGACAGCCTCAGCGTGGCGCTGATGAACTGGCTGGATGGAGGCACGATCGTTGCTCCGCGCAACGTTTTCATGGCCTCGGACGGCTGGGCTGCTTACACCCACCCCCATCCCAACGACAGTGTGATGCGCAAGCTTTTCAATGCCTATTTCCGTACATATTATGTCCCCGCTGGTCCGGGCGGAGGCACCAACGGCCTGGCCGGGCCGGATGTGTACAATTATGAGCACGGGACCATTCTGCGCCGGGTTGATTCTCCCATCTGCACACCCAACACCGAATACAACGTTTATGCCAACACTCCGGACTGCATCTTCTTTTATGATGAATGCCCGGATATCTATGCTGACCAGGTTCAGTATCCGGATGTCGGAGCGGTTGCTGCCTTCACCTTTGAGGATGGCCCTGTGAACGGCCATGCGTATCTGCAAAACGGAGTTTGCGCCACAGCTTTGGAACTGCCAATTTACCGCGCGTTCTACTTCAGTTTTGACTTTTCTCAACTCACCGACCCCACAGATCGGGCGGAATGGATGGCCGATATCGCGACTTGGTTCAATCTCGAACCTTCAGCCGCCGACGATCCCGCCGTTCCGGAATTGGATGCTGGGATCTCCACAATCTGGCCAAACCCTTTCCAAGCCAGCTGCAACATCAGTTTTAAGACTGCCGCCAAAGGCCATGCCAGGCTCGATATCTACAATCTGCGAGGCCAGAAAGTGCGCTGCCTCGCCGCCGGTGAATTTGCCAAAGGCAGCCATGACCTTGTCTGGAACGGCACCGACGACTTCGGAACTGCCGTGGCCAGCGGGATTTATTACCTCCGCCTGCAAGCAGGTGAATTGAGGCAAACCAGAAAGATAACCATCATCAGATAGGAGAAATCGCGCCGCCCCACGGGCAGGCGCGGCGAGCCTTCAACCTTAGTTACAACATCGCACACGAGGGAGCCTGAGCGCTCCCTCTTTTTTTATGGCTTGCTTTCAAACCGGGCTGGTAACGCCTTGAGGTGGCATACGTTAAGCGGTGGTTAGAATTGGCCGGGGATTCCGTGGTTAGATGAAGCGGTGCTGTCTGGCCGTTAAGGCCCTTTCCCGTGCCCCGAACCCGCCTCCCGCACAATGCCCGCATTTGATGCGAGTATTGTTCGAGGGGCGTGGGAGAGGAATGGAAGCGAGCGCTAAGGGTGTGGCTGGCAGGATATGGCAGTGGGCAGGCAGTTATGGCACTCTTTCAGATCAAGTGGTTGCGGGCGCCCAGCCAAAAAACAGCCTGGGGAGCTTTATCCACCAAGTTTGAAAAAGGTCAAAAATAGTCCTTGACATATTTACCCCCTTCAGATAAGATTGAAGAGATGGAAAATGATGAAAGAAAAATAGCCATCCTGAGAGGAGCCATGAAGTTCAGATTTGCCGCCCTGTACCTGCTGCTCTTCCTCTTGCCCACTTTGGCCCTTGCGGGCCAAGTGTGGCCGGAACCGCTGCCGGTGTATCAGGCCTCGCACAACGAGCTCAACAGCGTGGGCTGCCCCACCCCTGATGGCGGTTACGCCCTGATCTGGAAGGAAAACCAGGCCAATGGCTGGCAATGATAAGGTAACAAGGAAAAAGTAATGAAACACATAATGTTCACTGCTCTGCTGATCATTACTCTGTTGGCCACCATTCCCGCCAGCCTTGACGCGCAACAGGGTTGGGATCAGTCTCTGGAACTTGCCCGCTACGATAACATCAAATTTAGTGGGAGCAGTTCCAGTTACCAGATTCCTGGCGGAGGTTATTTCCTGTTCTGGCGGGAAACTGCCGGGGATATGTATCATACCCTCTATCAATGGTTTACTCCGGCTCATGAACCAGTTTGGAACCAACCGCTGATCTTGGGAGGCGATTACATCTCGATGGCCGCCACCAGCGACAGCTGTTTCATTATTGTGACTACCCTAACCCATAATGTTAAAGGAGCTTACGCTTTAAAGCTCGATTCCAGCGGCAACAGCCTCTGGGGAGGGAACTACACACGATTGTTCCATAGCTGGGACCCGAACGACCGCCTGGCCTGCGTCGCGAACGCGGCCGGTGGAATGTATTACTATCGTTTTGATCCCTTCCAACGGTCTAGCCTCGAGCTGAATCACCTGGATGCAGCGGGCAACCGCGCCTTGGTTTCGGACCTCTTTATCGTCACGAACTACCGCGACTACTATCACATAATACTGGGTTTGGCCAATGGTAACATGGTGCTGGCCTACCATGCTTCGGACCAAAGCTCCAAACTGGTTTGCTTCGATCCCGCGCTCTCGTCGCTGTGGCAGTTCAACTTCCCTTCCGAGACCGCCATCCAGGGCGCCCGGTTGGTTAGATTGCCGGATGATTCCTTTATAATGTACTACCGCAGCGGAGATGGTTTCTACGCTCTGCGATTCAGCCGGCAGGGGGAGCAGCTTTGGCCTCAGGAACTGGAGGTTGGCAATTGCGCCGGGGCCAGCATGGTCAGTTTCCAAGCGGTCTATTGGAAAAACGACACTATTCTGCTCTGTTACAATGAAGAGGAGACCATCCTTAGAGTTCGAAGCTTAGACAGCTTCGGCAACCTGGAACAGGTGAACACCTCTATAACCATAGACCAGAACCCATTCAACCAGCCTTATATCACGATATTCCTGCACAGAGGATTGTCCGACGAGGTTTATCTGCTGATCCATGCCAAGGGGCACAACACTTCAAAATACCAGATCTACTGCCAAGTGATGGCTGGCGCTGGCCTGACCTTCCCTGAGGAACAACTGATATTTGACTCCGTCACTCTCGAGAATGAAATGATGGGGCATCCAGCCGCGCTGGTAGCCACGGACGGAATATGCCTGTTTTACGGAACGCGTTCAACTGGATCCTCCGCGATCAGACGCGTCAGCATCTCCGCCTCTGGGGAAGTGGCCCAGAATTCTGTCACCGTAAGGGAAGGGACGGCCGCGGAAGTTGGTAATGCGCGGACCTGTCGGTTGGGGGACAACTTGCTCGTGGTCTGGTCTGTTTTCAGCGATATCTGGCCACTTGAAAATCATGGAGGCCATATTGAGTACCAGATTGTAAGCCCTCAAGGAGTAAAGCTATTGCCCGTTCAGGGCAGAATTCCCGCTTCGGGTGAAATGGAGTTGTTAACAAAGCTCGATGCTGTAAGTCTGGAGGACGGCACGGCCGCGATAGTTTGGGAACAGTCCGGTCCCTGGCAGTTGAGGATGCAGAAGCTGGATGTTTATGGTCAGCAACAATGGGCTGAAGGCGGGCTGAAGATCTTTCAGGTGAATGACACCAACAACTATCAATTGCAGTTGATAGCGGACGGCAATGCCGTGGTCGCGCTTATGGATATGAGTACCTCCAGTAGCGCCTGGCAATACCTTATAGGACAGCGCGTTGCCAATGGGGAACTCTGTTGGGATCCGAACGGCAAGCTGCTGCTGGACAGGAAGATGTTTCAGTCTGGGGGAGGGTTCCAGTTGCATCTGGCCATGCGGGACCTCATCATCTACGAGTTCACGAAAAATAATGGCCCCAGAAGTGTCATGTTGCTCAAATTCGATCAAAACGGAAATCCAGCACCTGGCTTTACAACATTGGGGAAACCCCTTTGTGAGTTTGGGCCTCCCTATGTAGATGTGGGCGTTAATAATGTCCTCAGCACGCTCTCAGGGTTCCTGGTAAACTACAGCTTGTTCCGTGGATACGAGAGTTACGACCTGTTCATCCAAATGTACGATACAATCGGTGTGCCGCAATGGCCGGGATACGGTTATCCATTTGACGACCTCGCCAATCTGGTTTCTTGTGACGACACAGGATTTTACGCGTATCTACCAGGTTTGAGATTTATCAAGTACGATTTCGAGGGTAATTTTGTGTGGCGGAAGGAAATCAGCCCGGATCCGGCTTACTCCCAATCCGGATATCCTGTCAGCGTGGCTCGCTCTGGCGCGTTGCATATTATCCTGTTCCTGCAATGCTACGGAGATCTCAGCTATTTCGGCTTCACCGCAGAAGGTGAGCCTTACTTCCCCAGCGATTATGTTATCGATTCGGAAGGATACACCTCCATCAACCAACTGGCTTTGATCAATTCTGAAGCCTATGTGCTGTGGGGAAGATCAGTCCTCAGCGACGTCAGCATCGGCTCTTCGCCAATGCTGTACTTAAAAAAAGTCCATGGCGCGCCCGGCGGCGGGGAACCTCCCGAGCCCGAACTTTTACTGCAGCGAAGAATTTATCCCAACCCCTTCTCCCACCAGGCATCCATCGAGCTTATCAGCAACACCCCGACCCTGCGCCAAATCAAGGTAACTATTTACAATATAAGAGGGCAGCTGGTATCCGAACTCATCAGAAAAGAGCTTTCCTTCGGCGCCAATGTGTTAGTTTGGGATGGCAAAGATTTCCAAGGACGCAACACCGCTCCCGGTATTTACTTTTTCGAGATCGATCTGGGCGAAGGCAAATCCCACATCCTGCGCGCTGTACGGATCAAGTAACACCGCTATGGAGTCAGGCTAGCGTTGTGAAAGATGTATATCGGAATTACTTTGGGACATCAGGAATATTGTGATATAGAAACCAGAAGACAATCGAGAGATTCATAACGCATCCCCTCCCTAAATTGAGATGGTGATGCTTAACAACGCCGTTCAGTAGTATTGTTCAGGCATTGGGGACTCTGAAATTGTTATGGGGCAAACCGTTAACAGGCTGATTTGCAATTCCACAATAGCGCTGTTTTCGGCAAGCGGTTTTGCATAATAACAATATGCAGGACTGTAAATTAAACACACATAATGTCCACTGTTTGTTTGACAAACAAGGACGGCTCCCATATTTGGAGATAGAAAACCTTTATATACCCTGATCTCCCTTGTTCTAATAATGCCAAGAGAGAAACCCGGCAGAATCGGTGATCAGTAATTCACCAATAATCCTATTTGCAGTTTTCAGTGATGACGTTCAAAACAGCTGTGACCTATTACGTACATCAATTTCCTTGACATTAAACTAACTCTATATTAGAGGATTTAATTGAATCTTAGTGATGATTCCATTATCTCAGCTATCTAAAGAAATAAGTGGAGGAACAAGAAGATGCCCATTCGCATGGCAGCAGCGACAATACCGGTCATCAAAGACCCGTCTCAAGCATCACGCACGTTAGAACGGCATATTGAAGCGGCGCGGAAAAGGAATTGCACCCTGATAATATTTCCGGAAGCGATCATCGGGGGTCTGGATATCAGCGGCGATTTTGCTTTGGACAAACACATGGCGATGGAATTGGACAGCCCCGTCATTGATGAAATCCGCGGGCTGGCGGCCAAGCACTCCACCGGCATTGGGTTTGGCTTCCTGGAGCTGCATGGAGAAGTTATCTACAATTCATATCTGCTCGTCAATGATAAGGGGGCAACAGAGCTTCATTACCGGCGCATATCGGACACCTGGCTTCCGTATGACATAGATTTATCCCATTACTCTTGCGGCGACGAGATCCCCGTGCTTGAAACCAGTTATGGCAGATTGGGTGTCATACTCTGCGGCGACCTGTTCGACGAAGGCATTGTCAAGAGACTGGGGGACGGGAAGCCAGAAGTGGCACTCCATCCCATGGCCAGGGCATTTCCCCTTTCCGACGACATCCAAAAGCAATGGGATGAAACAGAGTTCCCCTACTATCTGGCTGAATATGAAAAGCTGAATGCCAGCGTGCTGACCTGCAATATGGTAGAAACTGATACCGATGAAGATTACGTTTATTGCGGAGGCGCCTGGAACGTCAAAGGCAACAAGGTGTCCGCCAGCCTGCCCTTGCTGACTGAAGGCATACTGGTTGTGGATATTTGATAATAACTTCATAATACCAAAATTAAGGCTTGACTCCTGGAGCCGCGCGAGATATATTTTTTATCAAATACGTGGAGGAACGATGGAAATAATAGAACTTATCGCCATCCGCGCCAGCGTGCGCGACTTCCTGCCCGACCCCATCCCTGAAGAGATCCTCAAAGAGATTCTGGAAGCCGGGCGCCTCGCCCCATCCGCCCAAAACAGGCAGCCTTGGCGCTACCTCGTTTTCACCGACAATGCCCGCATCAAAAAGCTGGCCCTCAACTGCGGCCTGATCGGACTTTCCAACTTCTTTATCAGCAAAGCGCCCTGCCTGATAATCGCCTGCGCGGACAGCTCCCGCAATGTGCGCATCAACCATCAGGACTACTATCTCGTGGATACCGCCATCTCTTTCCAGCAGATGGTCCTCACCGCCTGGAGCCACGGAATCGGAAGCTGCTGGCTAGCCGCCTTCAGCGAAAAGAAACTCAAAAGCCACCTGCATATGCCCAAAAGCTGGCGTGTCGTGGCAATGGCGCCCTTCGGGTATCCCGCGGAGAAGAAATCCCTGTATTCCAAAGCTCTCAGTTCCTTTTCCGGCAGCAAGGACCGGCTTTCCCTCTGCGACATCGTAAGCATGAATCCCGGCAAGGAAAAATGAGCCCCGGTATTGATCCCCGCGGTTTAGACTGCGTCCGCTGTAAACCCTAACTGACAATTTCAAATTGCTATCACTCGGACAATTGATGCTATCACATTACTGGCAGGCAATATATGACATTCACACACTGTTTTGTTGGACTTGGACATTTGCAGTTTTGGTGATTGGATTTGAAGTTTTCAGTGAGGGTTTGCACTTCGTATTTATACTTTCAATAGCAACTCGGAAAGACTTGCAATAGTCCTTGACAGGAATTCAGTGCTTGAAACAAATGCGACTGATTCTCATTAAAGGAATATGCCATGGACAACCAAGTCACTGTTTTTAAGAAGTTTCTGTTCCGCAAAGGGCTGAAGCTCACAACTCCCCGTCGGGAGATACTGGACGCGGTATTCAGCCTGCACGAGCATTTTGATGCCCAGCAGTTGCACGCCATGCTGAAAGATCAGAAACGCCGGATTTCCCTGGCCACGGTTTACCGCACTCTGCCTCTGCTGGAGGAGGCAGGCCTTATCCAGCATTCCCTGCGTTCCTCTTCCCGTGACGTGTTTGAACGCATCTACGGCCACCCCCGCCATGTTCACTGGATTTGTTCCTGCTGCGGCTGGGTGCAGGAAACGCCGCTGGACGGCTTGAAAAGATCACTGCTGAAAGAAGCCTCCAGCCTGAAATTCCGTCTGGACGAAGTGAACATCCAAGTGAATGGCCTCTGTTGGAAATGCTGTGAGAATGAGAATCAATAAGCTATGAGTCAAGATAACCCCACCATCGCCCTTGCGGGAAACCCCAACGTGGGCAAAACCACTCTTTTCAATGCCCTCACCGGCTCGCACCAGACCGTTGGTAACTGGCCTGGCGTGACGGTTGAGCGCAAGGAAGGTTTTTTCATACATAATGGCCGGTGTTACGAGGTGATAGACCTACCCGGCATCTATTCACTGGCGGCTGGATCTCCGGATGAGCTGGTGGCCCGAAATTACCTGGTGCAAAAGAAACCGGACTTGGTGATCAACATTGTGGATGCCTCGAATCTGGAGCGCAACCTTTATCTCACGCTGCAGCTGATGGAACTGAAAGTGCCGTTGCTTATCGTGTTCTCAATGCTTGACATTGCGGAGCAGAACGGTGTGGAAATCGATTTTGACCACCTGAAAAGCCATCTGGACTGCCCCATCCAGCCACTGACTCTCTGTCGCCGCTTCGATCCCAGCCAGCTTTTTCAGGATATCGACGCCTGCCTGGCCAAAGCTCCAGTCCCAATTAGCCCTCGTTACGACGAGGTGGTGGAAAAGCACCTTCACAACCTCCACAACTTCCTGCTGCAGCAAAGGGATGACTCTGCCTGGCCGGAGGCCTGGAGAAAACTCCCTCTGGACTGGGTAGCCCTGAAGCTGTTGGAGCGCGATCCCTATTTCCACGCGGAATTGCCCCAAGCTTGGTTCGACCCGGTGGACCGCGAGATTCGAGGCTTGGAAAAACACCGCAACCAAGCTGCTGCCACGGCCTTGGCTGACGACCGCTATGGCTTTATCCGCGGTTTGGTGAAAGACGTGGTGCGCCACAAAACCAAGCCGGGCGCCACTTTTTCGGACAGACTCGACCGTGTGGCGCTGAGCAGTCTTTGGGGCCTGCCGGTCTTTTTCGCGGTGATGTATCTGGTTTTCCTGTTGGCCGTGCAGGCCAGCGAACCCTTGATCGGATGGATCGAAAACGGGCTAAACTGGCTTCTGGTGGATCAATGGGGCGCGCTACTGCGCAGCTGGAACATCCCCGGCTGGCTCAGCTACCTTCTTTCAAATGCCCTCGGAGGCGGGATCGCTACCATTGCCACGTTCATCCCACCTATTTTCTTCATCTTTTTGTGCTTGTCCCTGCTTGAAGACAGCGGCTACATGGCCCGCGCCGCTTTTATCGCTGATAGGTTTATGCGTCGGGTGGGGCTGCCCGGAAAGGCCTTCATCCCGCTTTTAGTCGGTTTTGGCTGCACAGTTCCGGCTATCATGGCCACCCGCACCCTGGAAAGCCGCCGGGACCGCGTTTTCGCCTCGCTGCTTACGCCTTTTATGAGTTGTGGCGCCAAGCTGCCGGTTTACACATATCTCGGTATGCTGTTCTTTCCCGGAAGGGCTGACCTGGCTGTTTTCGGACTCTACTTTTTCGGGGTGGTTATGGGCCTGCTGTTCGCGCTGGCGCTGAAAAAAACGCTGTTCAAGACCCAACCCGGCAACTTCGTGATGGAGCTGCCCCCTTACCATCTGCCTACTATAAACGCCATCGGAATGCACACCTGGCACCGCCTGAAGGATTTCATCCTGCGCGCCGGCAAGACCATCCTTCTGGTAACTGTGGCTGTGAATATACTGCAGGCGCTTACACTGCCAGTCAAAGGAGGCCAGGCCAGTGTTCTGGAACTGGCTGGCAAGTTGCTCACTCCACTGATGAAGCCGATGGGGATTGTCGCGGAAAACTGGCAGGCCACGGTTGCCCTGATTTCCGGGCTGTTCGCCAAGGAGGCGATTGTGGGAACTCTGCAGAGCCTTTATCCCGATCCGTCCGTCATTCCAAGCGCTTTTGGCGGGTCATCTTCCGGAATCGCCTTTCTGATTTTCGTGCTGCTCTATTCGCCCTGCGCCGCTTCCCTGGCGGCCCTAAACAAGGAACATGGCTGGCGCTGGAGCCTCTTCTCCTTTTTCTATCTAACCCTGCTGGCTTGGATCGTGGCTACCGTCGCTTACCAGATTCTGGCCTTTAACCGGCTGTCCTGGCTCTGGCTGGGGCTCTGCGCCTTGCTGGTTGTGGCCTTTGGAGCCAGCCTCAAACTCATTGGAAGAAAAAATGCTATCTAAACGTGACCGCGTGCGCCTTCGCCAGTTCGGCCGTAGATTCGGAAGCCGGCCAAAAACCTGCCACTGCCATAGTGGCGACTGCATCAGCCTGGCAGACCTTGAACCCGGCGTGGAGGCCCTGATAACATGCAACAACGACCTCAAAACCATTGAAAGGGGACTCTACCACGGTAAAAGGGTGATGGTCCAACGCAACGAGTCCGGAGAGCCCAACCTCGTGGTCGCTGTTGGCGACGCCCGCTATGTTTTGGACCGCCGGGTGGCCAGGATGATCAGGGTTAGAGTGGTCTGAGGCTTTTATCCACAAGTTTTTTTCACAGAGCTAAGCAGGGAAAAACAGAGGAAAAACGGAGGAATACCGTAAAAGGGCCTAAGCTTTCCTGGAGTCGAACGATGCGGGAACTTCGACCACAGCAGAACGACACTATCCAGCCTGCACTGGGATGACTACAGTCTTTCCCTCCCTGTCTGAACATAAGCCAATCGCATAATCCCCAATGCGTTACTCTTGAAATCCAGCTGGATGATTCTTCCTTTTCCCTATCTTTTTCGCCTCTCTCTCGCCTCCCGTTTAGTTCCCGTTTGAAAGGCGGGAACTCAGCGGGAAGTGAATGGGATGTGAAAGGGATGGGGCAAAGGTGGAAAAGGAGGAGCAGATCAGGCAAATGGGGGTTTGGGAATATTATTTAGCTCTCTTTCAAACCGAATTACCCGCTCGACCTGAAAGAGAGTCCAATATTATTGCCAGTTGCAAAGACACAACAAGACCTTAAGGCTCCCGGCGCTGGAGAATCAGCTAAAGCAGCATCCGCCATCAAATCTGTTGGATCAATAGATTGCCGTCACCCGGAAAAACTTCCTGTTACCCGTTGGAACATCGAAATATGTTTGGGATGCGCTCAGTTCAGCCAGCGCCTCCTCTCCAAAGGAATCCACATCATCAGCAGCAAAGACCCGGTAGCCTGTGACCCCGTCCAGAGATTCCCAACTCAGCCGAAAACCGTCTTCATGACGGCTGATGCTCACTTGCGGAGATGGATAAACGCCCACGGGACGGGGCCCCACAACATGGTCAAGAAAGACCAGGGGATTGCTTCCGCTTCCTGCATTATAAGCCTCAATGCCCAGATGATAGCTCTGCCCCGCCAGGGAACCCAGGTCCAACTCAAACCGTTGCCAGACATTGGCGGCGCTGATAGCGGGTAAAATAGCCACCTCGTTCCAGTTTGTGCCGTCAGATGAGCGTTTGACCCTAAAACCTGCGCTGCCCGGTGCAGCATTGCTCAAGGCCATGAACTCCAATGTTGATTCCGAAGTCAACTGCAGCTTGGGTGTGGCCAGCAGGTTCCCCGCCGCTCCGGCTCTAACCTGGGCACATTTAGTGCCGTGATAGGGATAGTATTGATCTGGTGGGAAATCCCACCTTCCCGGATTGAGCCATCCCAGGGGAAGCTCATTCTCAAAACTCTCACAAAGCTGGCCTAGCTCGGGAACACGGAAACTCCAAACAGGGGGAAGTGAAACAGTGCCATAAGCGTTGGAGGGAACTATCTGCCAGTAATAAGTTTCGCCCGCTTCTAGCTCCGGCTGATACCAGGGGTATGTCTGTCCGGAACTGATCAAGGGTGGCGGATCAACTGTGCCAAAATGTACTGAATAAGAGGTGGGGCAGCCGCCTCCGCTCTTCCAGATCAGCCGCGAACCTGAAAGAGCATAGCCTCCATCGCCGGGATAAACCGTCACTGCTGGTTCAGGGGACATGGGCGTTATCAGTTGCAGATTGGGGCGTCGGTGGTTTGCTTCCACACTTCCAGTGGGGAAAGCTCCGATTGCTCCATTGTAGGCCAGTTTCAACTCTGTGCCTGTAGATGTGAACCTGAATAAAGGTGCGGGAATAAGCCGGTTTCCTCCAAGGTTTTTCCAGAGGATCTCTATATTTTGGCTGCCATTCCACTGAAAAGGCTCAGTGAAGGCCAGCTGCTGCCAGTCTCCATTTTGGAAAGTGACCTCCCCGGCATAGACCAGGCTGAATCCGGTGCTGTCTGGTCCTACGTTGCTGGTATAGGCTGTTGAATTCGTGTGGCGGAGAAATATCCGTTGGTTGGTAAAACTGTAGTTGCTTAAGGGAGTGTGAAGCTGAAAACCGATCCCGGCGATTTGTGAAGCAGTTCCCAAACCGGCGGAATTGATCTCAGCAGCGGTGTAGATCATCCTACTCCAGCTATATTCGTTATTGCCATCGACTGGGGCTCTGTTGAGGCTTTCGGTCCCAGTTCCGATAGTGTAAACATCCGCCCAGATGCCCGTTATGGCCAAAGTCAACAAACACAATAAGCTCAAACGCTTCATCTTTTCAATCCTCTGGATCTTTTGTTTCATTTCTCACTTGGCATGCCTGTTCTCCCAACCCTCGCAAATAACCAGAATCATTATGTGGTAGATGGAGAAAATATGTTGTTCCCAATGTCGGTGTAAAAGCCAACTCTTCGTTTCTCCGATTATTTGAGAGCATCTGACATCCCTTGTTATTCACAATCTATGTTAGGCCAAGCGGCTAATTGCATTGTTTTCATTATGAGAATCAAGTCAAGTTCTTTTTGGCTTAAGCTCAATTATGGTGGGTAAAACCTAGTGTCATTGACACATCACAAGCTGTGTCGGGAGCACATCAATCCACTCTAATTGAACATGAGCCATATCCTTAATTATAACCCAGTCAATATCATGGGCAGAGATTGGCAGCAAATAATGATGATCGGGAAATGGAGCGGGCAACGGGACTCGGACCCGCGACCCACAGCTTGGGAAGCTGTTGCTCTACCAACTGAGCTATGCCCGCTCTCAGGGAACACAAATCAAAACAGGGGGGTGTTTGTCAATACAATTCTGCGGGGGATTTGGCGTTTTGCGTTTAGTGGCGTGGCAGGGTGAACAGCCCCGATATTCTGTCCACGAATTGACACAAATTAAAGAGGGTTCACGCAGATTACGCAGAAAATCGAGGAGTTACGTGGATGAAGAAGTGTCTCACGCAGATTTCACAGATTTCGCGGATGAATAATCCGTATGAAAATGCGAATGTCCAGACCTGCTGTAGTCGATGCTCGTTCCTCGCTCGACTCCAGCGGCATCATTCCCACTCGATGGTGGCCGGGGGTTTGGAGCTGATGTCATAAACCACGCGGTTGACGCCGCGGACTTCATTGATGATGCGGCTGGAGACGTGTTTCAGAAAGGCGGGGGGAAATTCGGTCCAGTCAGCGGTCATACCATCCACGGAATTGACGGCGCGGAGGGCGCAGACGTTTTCATAGGTGCGTTCGTCGCCCATCACACCAACGCTACGGATGGGTAGGAGCACGGCAAAGGCCTGCCAGGTGCAGTCATAGAGGTTCCAGGAGCGCAATTCGCTGATGAAGATCTCGTCGATGGCCTGGAGGCAGCTTACTCTGGCAGCGTCAACAGCTCCGATGATTCTCACAGCCAGGCCGGGACCGGGGAAAGGATGGCGGCTGATGAGGGTTTCCGGCAGACCGAGCTCCCTGCCCACGGCGCGAACCTCGTCTTTGAAAAGCTCGCGGAAAGGCTCAATCAGTTTGAGGCCCATCTTATCCGGCAATCCGCCGACGTTGTGATGGCTTTTGATGGTGGCGGAAGGCCCACGGAAGGAGACACTTTCGATCACATCAGGGTAGAGGGTGCCCTGGGCCAGGAAAGCCACACCGGGGTATTTGGCGGCTTCACGTTCGAAAACCTCGATAAAGGTGTGGCCAATGATCCGGCGCTTCTTTTCGGGATCCTCGATCCCGGCGAGGCGCGTCAGAAAGAGTTCAGAGGCGTCCACGCTTCTGATGTTGATGTCTGGAACGGCAGAAAAGGCCTCCTGCACGCGCCGGGCTTCCTGAAAGCGCATACAGCCGTTATCCACAAAAATGGGTATGAGGTGGTCTCCGATGGCACGGTGGATAAGCAAGGCGGCCACAGAGGAATCCACCCCGCCGGAAAGGCCGAGCACCACTTTCGCGTCGCCAACCGTGGCGCGGATTTTCTCCTGGCTGGAAGAGATAAAGTTCTCGGGCGTCCAATCCGGAACGCAGCCAGCGATCCTGAGTGCGAAATTGGCTAAAAGGGTTTTCCCCTGGGGCGTGTGGACCACCTCGGGATGAAACTGGAGCGCGTAAACAGGCCGGCTGAGATGGCCGATGGCGGCATAGGGCACGGCGGCGGTTGAGGCGAGGGCCTGAAAATTCTCCGGAAGCCGGGAAATAGAATCTCCGTGGCTCATCCAGACCTCGGCGCCGGCGGGAATCCCTTCCAACAGGGGATGGGGGAGGGAAGGTTTCAGCAGGGCGCGGCCGTATTCTCGGTTTGTGTGGCGCTCGATGGTGCCGCCAAAATGGTCAGCTATCAATTGCTGCCCGTAGCAGATGCCGAGTAGAGGCAGACCGAGCGACCAAATCATTTCAGAGGGTCGAGGAGAGTTAGGATCGAGCAAACTGAAAGGGCTGCCGGAAAGAATGATGGCCTTGGGGGCGAGTTCGCGAATCTTTTCCGGCGCTATATTATAGGGATGGATTTCGCAATAGACACTGAGGGAACGTAGGGCGCGGGCGATTAGCTGAGTGTACTGAGAACCGAAATCGAGGATGAGGATGGTGTCGTGGCGGCTCATCAGGGCCTCACGAAGGGATTGGACTTCTTTTCCAGGCCAATGGACGTCCTGGGCCCGTGACCGGGAAAGACCACCGTGTCGTCTGGCAGGGAGAAAAGCTTTTCGCGGATTGAGGTTATGAGCTGGGCGTGGTTTCCGCCGGGTAGATCGGTGCGGCCAATGCTTTGCTGGAAAAGAGTGTCGCCGCTGAGGAGGAATCTATTTGCCAAAAGGCAGATCCCGCCAAGAGTGTGGCCGGGAGTGTGAATCACCCGAATGCTGTGATCGCCCAGTTTCAGGATTTGGCCATCTTCAGCCAGGAGGTCTGGCGGGTCAAGGCGCAGGGGATTTCCCAGATATTCGCTGAAGTTGCGGCGGTTGTCAGTGAGCAGGGGGGCGTCGGCTGGATGGATGAGCACCGGGGCGCCGAGGGCCTCTTTGAACCAGGCGTTTCCGCCGATATGGTCGCCGTGGCCGTGGGTGTTCACCAAAAGGGTGACCTTGAGGCCCAGTTCCCTGATCCGTGCCAGCAGAGCTTCCGAAGGGGCGGCGGGGTCTATCAGCCAGGCCTCGCGGGAATCCTCGTCCCAGAGCAGCCAGGTGTTGGTGCCGAATTCTTCAAACAGGCAATGGTCTTCAATCTTGAGCATCACAAATCCTTGTCGAGAGAGATCAGAAGCGGCCTGAAGACAGATTCAGGACACTTTTCCACACAAATCTCACGCCAACGATTCCTGTCAACACCATATTTCACCCAGGCGGGAGAGGGAGCTTTTTTGCTGTAATAGAGCAGAATGGAGGCGGCCAGGGATATGAGGGCGGGGGAGGGTTCCGGATCGGTGAGCAGGCCCAGAGGTCCTTCCAGATCGCGCAGAAGGAACCAGAGCCCGGGATAATCCTCTGCTTCGAGGCTGGCGTTATCAGCCTGGTCACGTCCCACGATGAATTTGAGGCCTGGATTGAGGCGGAAGTGACGTCCCCAGCGGAGGAGGCGGATGTTGGCTTCGCTGTCCTGGCCGTGTTTTATGAGTTCGCGCAGGCGGAGGGAATAACTTCGGTCGGTGAGCAGGCAGCCGCCGCCGGGGCCGGGATAGGAGAGGCCGAGTTCCTTTGCCAAAGCGATCTGGCGGGAGCGTCCGCGTCCGCTGATATCGAGCAACTGGTCCTTATCCACCCAGCCTTCAGTGATGGGAAGGGTGTCCGGCAGCAATTTCTGGGATAGGGGACGGATAATCAGGGAAGCGTGGCCGCTGAGTTTGTTCACTGCCTGGAGGGCGTTTCGGCGCTGGGACATAGGCCTCTGGCCCAGCACTTCACCGGAGATGAGAAAATCCGCGCCAAAGCGGGGCAGCAGTTTCGCCGCCTCCGCGAACATCAGGCCGTGGCAGTCGATGCAGGGATTGTGGTTCTTGCCGAAGCCGTGGATGGGGTTCTCCAGCATCTTCAGATGGGAGGCGGAAATGTCGACAACGGTGATCTCCATGCCGTTGGCCCGCGCGCTTTCGATTGCCCTGTCTGCCGTGATGTAGGGTGCGGTGAAGCAGACGGGATGCACCTTGTGTCCCATTTTTTGCATCCAGGCAACGGCCAGGATGCTGTCCAGACCTCCGGAGAAGAGGGCGAGGGCAGATTTTTTGCTCATGGCATCCTTTTCCATCAAAAAGGGCCTGCCGTCAAAAGCAGGCCCATAGGACTATTTGACTCTAAAGCGAGATTATTTGTCCATGTCCGCCTGGATCTGGTCCATAAAGCGGAGAGGGTTGCGTTGGGTCTGGTGGGAGGTCTTGAGCTCGTACTGGCTCCAATAATAGTAGTTGTGGGAAATGCCGGTGATGAGGACCTTGTTCTTGTTCATCATCTCGTAACCGACGGCATTGATGCCGAAAGAGAACTCTTCGATGGGCTTGATCTTGCTCCAGTGGGTTTGATCCAGGGTGAAGGTCTTTTCCGTGCCGGGAATCTGGCGGATGACAGTCATTACCGTTTCCGCGCCGTAAGCGCCGGCTTCGATTATATGGAATTTGGGATCGGCTGAGATGGTCCAGGAGGGGGAGTAGTTCGTATCCTGGTGAAATTCAGGCCAGGTGGGAACATTCACCATTTGGGGCCAGGTATCCAGGGTGATGTTGCCGGTGTAGGTCTTGCCGCCGCTCACAATCTCGTAAGCCACTGGCTGGTCCATATTAAGAAGCTCGTAGTCACCACCGTAATAGATTTTGCCATGGGTGTAGGAAAGAACTGTATCGAAGACAATGTTTTTGTTTACTATCTTGAGGGTGGCGTTGGGATTCTCGCCCTTGGCTGACATCCAGATGTTAACGTTGGCACTGCCTTTGTCCATATCCACATAATTGATGTCGAACCAGACCGTGTGCTCATATTCCCAAACGCTGGCGGGGACGCCTATTTCTCCTAATTCCTCAAAATTGGGAACGGTCGGTTTGGAGCAGGACGATATCAGCAATGCCGACATGCCCAGAACCATTAGCAACAGCATGATTGAGAACTTTTTCATTTTCAAAACTCCTTTTACAAGGCCATTTTTGTACCACCTAAGGGTGCTTGCGACCTTTGTTAACACAAATTAACCGTATAGGGCCAAATTGTCAAGGTAAAAGTTGTAAAAGCCGAGGGTTAGGAATTATGGCAATTTAAACAGGCTCTCCTTCAAACCGGATTGGTATAGCCCCAAGGAAGCCTGGCGTACAGCGAACTCAATGAGCATGGACGACAGGAAAAACTACGGAAATGAACGGCTGGATGTATTTTGGGAATCGCTCATTGCTGGCGTCGATGCTTGTTCCTCGCTCGACGCCAGCTTGTGTCAGGAGAGCAGCGATGCCGACTGGCCGTTAAGGCCCTGCCCTGCGTTTCGGATATGCCTCCCGCATTATGCCCGCATTTGATGCGAGTATTTGACGGGAGGCGGGGGAGAGGGATTGAAACGGGCGCTAAGGGTGAAACAGACGGGATACTGAGGCGGGTAAGCAGTTATGGCTCTCTTTCTAATCAAGGGGGCTCGATTAACCGGATTACCCACTCGGTTTGAAATAGAGCCTTCGTTTTTTGTGAGCCATCCGAAGGGTTATCCGCCATAACAAATCTCCTTATGAAGCCGATCTGACCGAGTCATGGCCTAAGAAAATCAAGCTGATCCGTAAAAAGCGAAACATTTTCCTTGACAGATATCAAACACGACGATTTACTACCCTCAGGATTATTCAAGGAGAACCGCCATGCGTAAGATACTTTTTCTTTTCTCGGTTTTTTTCAGCATGTGCTTGGTTCTGTCGGCTTCAGCAAAATTGCATGAAGTGGGTGATCGACCTGCTTATGCCTCGGACCGCATTATAATCAAACTCACTTCGGAAGCAAAGGGCAGAGCGGACTTGCCTCAAGACCTCCAAACAGAAAAAACCACTTTTGGCATTGCCAGCCTGGATGAAAAAATGGCCCGCAACAGCGGCAGCAGACTTAAACGCGCCCACCGCCGGGTGAATGACATCGTCTGGGAACAAAACACAGGTTTCGACCGCTGGTTCATTATCATGCTGGACGGCAGCACGGATGTGCATACGGCTCTGTCTGACTTCCTCACCGACCCCGAGGTCGAGGACGCCGGTCTGGAATACTTTGCCTATACCCAGGCCGTGCCCAACGATTCCCTTTATACCACCAATTGGGGTCACAACAACACCGGCCAAGGCCCCGGGGGCGGCGGTAGCGGCTGGGATAGCGACGCGCAATTGGCCTGGGACCAAGCTCAGGGTTATGGCTCATCTTCAATAATAATTGCTATCATCGATACCGGTGTTGACACCGCTCACCCGGATCTGCGCTTGGTGACTGGCTACGATTACGGTGACAATGATCCCAATCCCATGGATGATTCTAGTAAGCCAGGGCATGGGACCGCCTGTGCGGGTGTAGCCGCAGCCAAAGCAAACAACGGAATAGGCGTCGCGGGCATCGCCGGCGGCTGTAGCGTAATGCCGCTGAAGGTAGCAAATTCCAATGGTGATTTGGGCTTCACTGCCATCACCAATGCCATCACCCATGCCGCTGATAACGGTGCGCGTGTCATCAGCTTGAGCTTGGGAGCGGAAGGTGGTACTGGAGAGGGCGATATCCCCTCAACAGATTATGCGTTGGAATATGCCTACTCCAAAGGTGTGGTGATTTTTGCCGCCACGGCCAACAGTAACGCCTCAGCGATTGCCTACCCCTCAAACCACAATAAAGTTATCAGTGTGGGTGCTTCAAGTCCCACGGGGCAGAGAAAGAGTCCAAGCTCTTCAGACGGAGAATACTGGTGGGGTTCAAACTATGGTATCGATATCCCGGATCATCAGGGATCAGTGGACATCATGGCTCCCACGATTCTGCCGACAACGGATATAACCGGTTCAGGTAACGGCTATGATATTAACAGCGATTACTATATGTGGTTCAACGGCACTTCCTGCGCCTGCCCCTATGCCGCTGGTGTGGCGGCTTTGATCCTATCTTTGAAACCCACCCTAACCCCGGCGCAAGTCTGGGATATCATGAAAAACTCCGCCACCGACATGACAATTGACGGTGGAGCAGGTTGGGACCGCTATACCGGATACGGAATGGTCAATGCTCACCGAGCGCTACTGCAGCCGGCTGCCATCACTTGGGCTCCCACCTCATTCAACCAGGAATTGACTCCGGATGCCACAGCTTCACAAAACCTGACCATCGGCAACACCGGTGAGATAGTGCTCAACTATACTCTTTCAAAACAGGTTGACTCAAATCCGGTTTTAACCGAGGATTTTGAAAATGGTGGTTCAATACCAACAGGTTGGACCCAGGAGTATGACTCATACAATCTGAACTGGGCTTTTACGTCCGGTGGTATTAATAACACAAATCCAGCCTCGGCCCATAGCGGAGACTATAATGCCAGGCTTTACTACAATAACAGCACAACACCCAGGACCACAAAACTTGTCACCCCCTCCATGGATTTATCAGCTCATGCCAATCCTGTGTTAAGTTTCTGGCACACCCAAGCGAGCTGGTATGGAGATCAGGATCAGTTAAAAGTATATTATAAAACTTCTTCAGGTGGACCCTGGACGCAAATCGCTCATTATACTGAAAGCATTACCAGTTGGACCCAAAGGACTATCAACCTGCCAAATCCCAGCGCAACATACTACGTCGCCTTTGAAGGCATCACAGATTACGGATACGGTGTCTGCATTGATGATGTTTCAATCGGCAGCAGCAGTTACACCCCTTCCTGGCTCACTCTTAATGGCGTCGACACGGTCAGCGGATCGGTTAACGGTGTGACTAAAGATACGGATGTGATAGCGGTCGGGTTCAATTCAACCGGGCTGGCCGCTGGAACTTACACTACGTCCCTGTCTCTCACCAGCAACAGTAGCAGCAATCCTTCCATATCCATACCTGTCACTTTGCAGGTAGAGGCACCCCTTCCTGTTCAGCTCTCCTCCTTCACCGCTGCCATCTCGGCGGAAAACTATGTGAATCTAACCTGGGTGACCCAGACGGAAACAGGCGTGCAGGGCTTTTACGTTCTGCGTGGAGGCAATGATGAACTGGCCGCCGCCACGACTGTAAGTGAACTTATCCAGGCCACCAACACTTCACAGCAGCAGACCTATTTCTTTTCCGACGACGAACTATGCGAGGATGGAACTTACTGGTACTGGCTGCAAAACTCCGATCTGGACGGAACAGTGGACTACCACGGCCCCATTTCAATTGCCTTCACGACCGTGGGTGGCGGGATTCCCTCCATTCCTTTGGTCACGGCGCTCAATCCGGCCTACCCCAACCCCTTCAACCCCAGCACCACGCTGTCATACAGCCTGGCTGAACCCTCGCAGGTGGAGATCGACATCTACAACCAGCGCGGCCAGATCGTGCGTTCTTATTCCAAGGAACACAATGCCCCCGGCCATTACAGCTTCAGCTTCGATGGCCGCGACCATAGCGGAGTGCCGCTTTCCAGCGGGGTTTATCTCTACCGCATGAGAGCAGGAACTTTCTCCCAATTCCGTAAAATGGTGCTGTGCAAATAGAGCAAGTATTCTCATAAAACACCCCTGAAGCCCGGGACCCATGTTCCGGGTTTTTATTTTTGGGATGTAAAGCCGGAGTCGAGTGTCGAGAGGATTGTCCCTTGACGGTTTTCCGCTCTACGGATAATCAATTTCAACCTTCCGTGTTATGAATGAGCAGCTACCGGTTTCTCAGCAGGGGCAGGAAATTCAGCTTGTATTCCCCGGCGAGTTTGTTTCCGCTGATATCCGCGGCGGTGACTGTAAGCACGTAGGAGCGGTAGTTTTGCAGGGGGCGTGTGGGTTTGAAGGTGTAGGTGTCTGTATTGGTGCCGCCAAGGGTAAAATCGATTTCCGCGTTGGATTCCGCGGCTTTCAGCGTGGCTTTCAGCGCCGAGGCGGGGATGGTTTCGGAAAAACGTATTACCAGCGTGGGCTCGAGGGTATTCACAGAAGTGCCGTTGCGGGGCGAGCTGGACAAAACTGTGGGCGCGGTGGTATCCACTATTTTGGAGGAGCGGAAATCAGCCCTGTCCACCGGAGTGACGTTGCCCCGGGCGTCACGAGCGCCGCGGACCTCCACACGGTATTCCTGGGCTTCCTGGACCTCGGTGAGCAAGGTGAGTTTGTCCCCGGCAAGGCTGGTGATCAGGATGGGAAGATCGCCACCGGTATCCAGATGCTGCAGTTTAACGGAGTCGTAGCCGGCCAGGGGTTCGGAGAAAAGTATTTCCACCTCGCGCTGATGCCTGGCCTGGGCAAGTTTCATCACAGGTCGGGTGCTGTCTGAATAAGCCAGAGCGATATCCAGGTTTTGGGAGTGCCGCAGGTTCACACTTGCGGAGAAAAAGGGCTCTCTATCCGGGTCATGGCGGTTGTTGCGGTCTTTGTCTATGTAAGCGCACAACAGATAGGACGCGGGATTGAGGGTTTCCAGGGAGTAGGAGGCGCCCCGCGAAACGGTGCTGATCACGTTCAGCGAATCGGCGGAAAGTAGCCTTAGCTGCACCGGCAGGGACGCGTCCTCTTCCTCTTCAAAACTGACTGTGCCGGAAAGCTGGAGTTGGTTGAGCCGCCCTCTGGCAAAAACGAGGGTCTGGTTTTCCGCCAGCGCGTTGCCGCGGATGTCTTTCAGCCTGGTGCTCACGGTCACATAGTAGTTAGTGTCCGGCAAAAGCCCTTCGTTGAAGCGGATGAGCAGGGTGCTTTTGTCCACGCTGATTTTCTTGTTCCTCACCGGGGGATAGATGTAAACCGCCTGGGTGACAGAGCTTTTGTCCAGGGGCTTGGAAAAGTTGATTTCGATCCTGCCGTTGGTGATCTGGCCAAACTGCGCGGGCAGGGAACTGAGGATGGCAGGACGGTCCAGGTCTTCGGGACCGCCGGTGGGGCTTTTTTTGCTGCCGCAGGAAGCCAGGGTCAGCAGCAGCGCCAGTAGCAGGGCGAGTTCAAAAACCTTTTTCATGGAGGCTCTCCAGGCTTAGTGAGCCGCTTTGATGCAGTGCGCGGACGTATTTGCCCAAGACGTCGTATTCAAGGTTGACGGCGGCTCCGGGCACCAGCTGGCTGAGGTTAGTATGCTTAAGGGTGTGGGAAATCAGGGCTACACAGAATGAGGAGGGGTCAAGTTCCGAAACGGTGAGGCTGACGCCATTGACGGCGATGGAGCCTTGCGGGACAAGCAGTTCGCGATCGCGGGAATCGAGAGAAAAACGCAGCCTGGTGGTGTCGGCTTTGGTGCTGGTTTCCAGAAGCTTGGTGACACGGTCGATATGGCCCTGAACCCAGTGCCCGTCCAGGTGTTCGCCGAGTTTTAGCGCAGGCTCCAGATTGAGCAGGGTGTTGGTGTTCCAAGCCCCGGCGGTGCTTTTGGCCAGGGTTTCTGCCATCACCTCCACTTCGAAGCTGGCTTGGTTGAAGCCAGTCACGGTGAGGCAGATGCCGTCGCAGGCGATGCTGGCTCCCTCCCGGAGTTCCGAAAACGCGGCGGGACGCTGGATGGAAACCTTCCTAACTCCGCCGGAGGGAACCACGCGGAGGATTTTGGCAGTGGCCTGGATGATGCCTGTGAACATGATCTCAGACAGGGTAGCGCCGCTTCCAGGCGTTGGCGAGGGTCAGCTGGCTGCTGTATTCCAGGTCGCCGCCAAATGGGATGCCGGTGGAAAGGCGCGTAACCTGAACGCCTTTGTCTTTCAGCAATTCGGAGAGGTAATGGATGGTGGCCTCGCCTTCCGGAGAGGGTTTGAGGGCCAAAACCAGTTCCTCAGGGCGCAAAGCCTTGATCCTGGCCAGCAGATGGCTGGAGCGAATCTGCTCGGGGCCGAATCCTTCGATGGGGGAGAGCAAATGCCCCAGCACAAAATAGCGGCCCGTGTAAAAGTTCATGTTTTCGATGATTTGGATGTCAGCCGTGCTTTCCACGACGCAGAGGAGGGCGTCGGAACGTTCAGTGGAAGAGCAGAAAGGGCAGGGATCGCTTTCGGAGAGCATATTGCAGAGGCCGCAACTGGTAAAGGTTTTCACCGTTTTGGTGATGGTTTCTGCCAGTTCCAGGGCGAAATCCTTGTTTTGGCTCACCAGAAACCAAGCCAGGCGCTGCGCCGTTTTGCGGCCTATGCCGGGAAAGCGGTTCAGGGCCTGGATCAGGCGTTCCAGAGCGGGGGAAACGAGCATCTACATCAGCCCGGGAATTCTCATTCCGCCGGTTACCTTGCCCATGATCTCTTCTGCGGCCGCGGACACCTGTCCGTGAGCTTCCTTAAGCGCTGCCAGGATGAGGTCCTGCAGCATTTCCACATCGTCCGGGCTTACCGCTTCGGGATCGATGGTGAGGGATTTAACCTCAAATTTGCCGGTCATTTCCAGCTTGACCACACCGCCGCCGCTGCTGACCTCGAAGACCCTCGATTCCAGTTCCTGCTGGGATTTCAGCATCTCCTGCTGCATCTTCTGGGCTTGTTTCATCAGTTGATTCATGTTTTGCATATCTGATCCTTTGTCATTAGTCATTTATTAAGGCCAAAAAGACCACGAAAATCACGATTCCCCGCGGGCTGAATTTAGTCAAGCGTTTAGTGGCTGATCCTGCCGAAGCTATCTCAGTTTGTGGTATAGAACCAGCCGGGGCCATCCACCAAAGCAACGGCGCAGTTTCCGATCATGATATACTCGCCGAGGCCATTTTCGCCAAAATTGTCCACCAGGCTGAATTCCGTCAAGGTTCCGTCCACGCTCCGGAAGAAGAGGCTGTGGCTTTGGCTGGGAACGTAATCCGGGATGGGAATGTAGATGTAGGGCAGGCTGGGGGCTCCAGGCAGGGAGTAAAAGCCTGGATCATACTGCGTTCCGGCAGCGGTGCGGAAATCCAGGAAATAGGCGCTGAGGTGGGGAACAGAATAATCCACCGCCTCGCGGAGAATGATCCGTGAATTAAGGGGAACAGCTGATCCAATCAGGCTTGCGGGCAGATTCAACTGAGCCTGGTAGAGGGAAACGATGTGGTCTGCCGCGCTGGAATTGACCTGCGTGGAAACGCTCAGATGTGGATTTACATCTATCATGGGAGCGTAAACCGCGTCGCTGGAAAGATAGAAGCCCACGTGGCCGTCGGCGAAGGTGAAGTGCCAGGGATCAGCGCTTGCTGATTGCGAATAGGGATAAATCCTGTAAAATTCGACTTCGTAGATGGAGAAAAGCAGGTTCTGCGCCCGGGAGTTTTGCCGGAAGCGGAGCCAGGGCAACTGCGTTGAATAAAAATCGCTGGAGCCGCTCACGGAAAGTGACCAGGCCGGTGTCAACGGGCTGAGGTCATATTGGCCAGCCAGCACGCCATGTGTGTCGGGAACACCGTTCAGACGGGAGATTCGTAGAACCGGAGTGCCGGAGGGAGTGCTGTTGGCGTCAGCGAAATATTCCCATTCGTAATTGTCGAAGGTCATGCGCGGATAGAGACGCAGGCTGCTGGCGGAGCCGGGATCAAGTGAACCGCCGTTGAAGAGGTAGCCAGACCAGGCTGGTGAAACGCGCAAAGCACCATCCTGATACATAAAGGTGTTGTGTGCAAACTCGGCCGCGGCCTTGTACCAGACGAAGCGTGGATGGTCGACGTCCGGGCTGAAATTGATCAGGTTTTCCAGCGGATTGGCATACTTGTAAACTAGGAAGGTGTTGGCGGGCAGGCTGGCTGAGCGTTTTTTGCCCCGGGTGTAAGCTGTGATCCGCAGCAGGGCGTTCTGTGCGGAAAAAACGTAGGGCTGTCCGCTCAGCCAGGGATGCGAAGGCATCGCCACACCGTATTCGAGGAGCAGCGAACCCCAAGCTGTGCCGGGATCGTTCCAGGAAACATAGCCACGGCTGGTTTGTATCGAGGTTTCCGGTTTGAGGAAGGGAAAGCTTTGCTGCTGGCTGGATTCACCCACCTGGCCCAACAAATAGGTGCCGGAGGAATTAACGCCGCTGTAAACGAAACCGCTGCTGAGGCTGTAGTGGTGAGCATCATAGGTATCACCGCGGGTTTTAAAGTCGATGTGGTCGCTGCCGGAAGAGCGGAAAACCCGGAAGAGTCTGGCGTTGGCGGTGTCTGCAAGTTGGTTGCGGAAGCCAAATTCTATCCAGTTGTCACCTGGCAGGGTTTCCACGATGTTGTTTCCGCTGCGGAAATCCAGTTGGAAAGCCTGGCGTTCGCTACCCAGCGTAAAGGGCGCGCCGCTGAAATAGGCAGAGACCACTGAAGCCTGATTGGGACGGGTATTCAGGCGCAGGGAATGATTTGGCAGGGCTGTGTCGCGCAGGTCCAGCCACAGGTCCTGCAGGTAAAGCTGGTCGAAACCGCCGTCCAGAGGGAGTTCAAGCACCTCCTGTTCACCCAGCGGCGAGAGCAGGAAATACTTGCCACTGCCCTTTAAAAAGCTGATCAGAACGTTGTTTCTCACTACCCAGGTTTCCGGACCTTGAGTCCAGCCGAACACTCGCCCGCCCTGGAGCCGAACCCATTCCTGCACGAATTTGCGAGCTGGAGGCTGCGTCCAATGCAGGATGGGGGGAGAGGAGGCATCAGGCGCAGATTTGGTCCTCACATCCAGTACTTTGGTGTTCAGCGCGAAACCGGGATAAACAGCCTGGACGGCGCTCAAATCAGCGTCACCAAGCTGGGGCAAGATCTCCAGCCGGGTCTGTCCAGCCGAAGCCAGGTAGGCTTGGGGAAACCAGATCTGCAGCTTCTCTGTATCGGAATAGTAAAGTGCTTCCATATCGGTGTTGGCGGCTGGAAAGTTGAACACGCCAGCGTTTCCGGGATTCTGCACCTCCATGTCGCCGTTGCCGTCGATTTCGAAGAAAACGCGGTTTTTGCCATAAGTCTCAAGTGGGAATTTATCCGCGTAGAGCATGTACTGGCTGCGCACCACCCAGGCATCCGAAGTGTTTTTTGAGCCTTTGAGGTTAGTGTAGAGGGTAGCGAAGGCGGGGATGGAATCCAGAATGATCTCGGTGCCGTTGCGCTCGATGCTAATCCTGTAGCAGTTGGTGATGGCTTCCACACCTTCCGCGAAAGCCAGGCTGTCCCGTTCCAGAAGGCTGTCCACCCGGCGCAGGCGGACCACGTCATTGTACCAGAGTTTATAATCGTGGATGCTTTCCTTGGGGATGTAGAGATAGGACTTGTCGTTCTCGGAGCCGATCAGATGGTCCTTGTAAACCTTAATCGTGTTTGAGGTTACGTACTGGAGAGGGTCCAGATGTTCTGGCAGGAGGGTGTTTTCGCGCAGGTTGCAAGAGGCAGCGAACAGCGCAAAAAGCAGGAGCAGGGCTACCCAGAGCTTACGGCGCATAGCTGAGGACGCCTTGGAGGAGATGGTTGCTGGTGTCATCGATCAGTCCTAACTGGCTGAAAAGTGAGAGGCCAAACCCTTTGCCCAGGGGAATGCTGAGGCCCAGGCCAAGATTGGTGGTATTGGGATACATGGTGTCGAGGGTTACCCCGTAAGGATTGGTCCACCAGGCCATGTCCCCATGGCTGGCGCTGAAACTCAGGCGTAGGAAGCGGTAGAGGCGCAAGTCCGCGATTCCGCTGAAAACCCGGGCGGTTTGGTCTGTGCCCACGGAAAGATAGTCCCGATAGAGCCCCGAATACATGAGCAGAAGGTTGAGCCGGTCAGTCGAGATTTTGAAGCCAAGATCGGCTTGGGCGGCCGAAAAGACCGGAGCATAGGTGTAATGAAACAACAGGAGCGGACTGAGGCGAAGGTTGGAAATGTAGGCTTTGCCAGCGATGGAGGCGCTTCCCTGCCAGGCTGGGTAGCTGCCGGCATCGGCTCCGCTGAATGCTTTGGCTCCAAGTTTGAGGTCCAGGGGGGTAAATTGTTTGCCCAGATCGAGAGAATAGGCGGTTCGGAAGTGCTGTCTGGCGAGCCGGTATTCCTCGAAACCCAGAGCCGCGGAGTAAGTTCTCAGGCGCAGGGAAGCTCCGACTAGCCAGTAAGTGTCACCATTTTGTTTGTAACCGAATCCGGCTGAAACAGCGGGGCGGGGTTTTTCCAGCCAGGGTGCCGCGCTTAAAGGCATTGTGCTGTTTTTAATGATGCTTTGCGCGTTGGCTAAGTCGCCAGAATTGAGATAACTCCAGGCCAGGCCGTCAGCAGCAATGGTGTGGCTTTCGCTGTTTGGCGCGGTCAACTTTTGCGCGGTAAGGTAGCTGGCTCTGGCTTGCAGCGGCTCGTAGGTTTGCAGCAAGGCCAGGCCCCGGTGATTGAAGATATCCGGATTTTCCGGGAAAGCGTGGATCAGGGTTTTTGACCTGCTTACCGATTTAGAATAGCGGTTAAGCGAATTCAGCGCCCAAAGGCTTCCGGAAGCCGCGTCAGCGCTGGCTGGGTCGAATAGGAATGCTTCCTGATAACGGGCCAGGGCGCTGTCTGGCTGTGCGTTTTGCATGAAGTACCAAGCCAAGGCCAGCCGCTTGGAATTGTTTTCGGGAAACACGCTCAGATACTGCCGCGTCTTGCGGATTAGGTCTGGATAGTCCTGGGCTTGCGCGACGGCGGCAACCACCGCCAGAAGCAGCAGCAAGAGCGCTTTCTTCATCGGCTCAGGGCTTGAAAATCCTCTCGTAGTTTGGCAGAAGCGACGCCTGAGGATAATACTTCTTCAGGAAGAGATAATGCTCGCGGGCAGCGTCTTCTTGTTCGCTGAGGTAGAGGTTGTTCATCAAGTATTCCCTGTTTTCCATATCCCAAGGATAGAGCACAGCGATGCGGCCGAAGAATTCAGCCGCGGTGCGGTAATCCTTTAGCATGTAAGCCGCGTAAGCACCTTTTCCCAGCAGAACGGTGTTTTCCGGATGCAGAACGATTTGAGCGCGGCTGTGTTGAAGGGCTTCGGTGTAGCGGCCCAGGGCCAGCAGGGAATTCAGCCGGCCTAGTTGGGCGTCTAGGCTGTCCTGCAGGCGGATGGATGCTTCATAAGCGCTGGCGGCATCGCCGTAGTTTCCCTGCAGATATAGCAGCCAGGCAACGCGCACCTGATAGAAAGCGTCGTTTGGAGCCGTAGCCAGCAGTTCGCGCGCGATGGCCAGGGCACCGTTATAATCGCCGCGCGCCTCGGCCCGGTAAGAATCCGTGATGCTCCGCAAGGCTGTAAGTGGCAAGGCCGCAACCAGCAGGGCAAGGATGATGAGGATGGTTTTAGACAAGGTCGTTTTCCTCCTGGGTTTTGATTTTGGTGGCGGTCAACAGGGTTTTGCCGTTATGCGCCAGTTCGATTGATTTGAGGCCGTCCCGGCAGGAGAGGATGATCTGCGATTGGTGGCTTCGGACCGTGATTCCCAGTACTTTCAGGGTGGTTTCGCTGGTCTGGACAAGGTCTTTGTCCGCTGGTGCCAGTTTGGAAACCGTTCGCGCGCGGATCGGTTGGAAAAAGGGTATCAGAAAGAGAGTGAGGTTTTTCCAGAAGGAATTCATCACCACGGAGAGGCTGGGTTCGTCCTCCCAGGCCAGTTCTGCGTTTTCCGCCCAGGGGATGCGTGAAGCCCCAAGGGCAAAGGCGCTCAGCGCGCAGAGGCGGCGGCTGGAAAGGTTGAGGGAATTGTAGATGCCATTGTAGATGGAAAACTCCAGACTGCAGCCGCTGTCGGAATTAAGATGGTGGATGCCCAGCAGGTCGAGCTCAACCTCCCAGTTTTCGGTGTGTTCCGTTCCGCCGTTTTGCACCAGGAAGCTCTGTTTTTGATGGTATCCAAGCTGGAGAAGGTTCGCCAGTTCCTTTTCCGGGATCAGGGGGGAAATCCTCTCCCTTTCTTTGGGGATGCCGCTGCCTATGAATCTTTGGGCACCGTCCGCTCCGTGGACCTTGTAGTTCAGAAGATGGCAGTAAATGCTTTTGGTGCCGGCTTCAGCGCCGGATTGGGCCTGAAAATGCAGATGGGGCACAGGTGAGCGGCCGGAATTTCCCACCTGGCCAATCTTTTCGCTCTGCTTCACGTAGTCGCCTTCGCTGAACTTGATCGAGCCTTCTTTCAGATGGGCGTAAAGCGTATAGTAACCAGCCATGTGGTAGATGCTTACGTAGTTTCCCCAGTTGTCCTGGGTGTTGGTGATGCCGATGGGGTTGTCCGCGATGCCGTTCACAACCTTGGCCACATAGCCAGCCGCGGCAGCATGGACAGGTTTTCCGAAGGCGTAATGGTCTTTGAGGCTGGTGGGATCTTCTGAATATATTTTTCCGTTCACATCCTCGATCTCAAAGTCCCAGGCGTTAGCCCATTCCTTTTGGTGGGTGTGAGCGCCGTTGTGGCCCTGGGTTATTGTCCATTCACCTGTCACAGGCAGGAGAAGCTGCGGGATGCCGGTGCTGGAAAAGCGCTTGTAGCGGCTCATATAGGCGTCCAGTGCCTTTTCCGGATGCAGGATACCCACCTCGTTGAGCACGGGGGAACGGTGTGCCAACCTCTGCCGCAGAGCGAAGATGGTGGTGAGCACCACGAGGTTGAAGGGAAAGGCGAACATCGGCACCATCAGATAGGCTCCGCGCCCGGGCATATAGTCGGCGTAGAAATACTTCCCGGACAGCGCGAAGGCGATTCCGAACCCAAAGACGGTGGCCAGCGCCGCCATCAGATAGGAGGATTTTCCCGGGATAAGATAGACAGAGCCCACGCTGATGCTGATCAGGATGAGGTTGAAGCCGGGAAAGAACATCCCGTAAGTGGTGCCGATAGTGGTGAAACCCAGCAACCACCAGCAGATAGCCCAGCCCAGAAGCGAAAGCAGAAAGCCGATCCTGGTGATCATCAGCAGGATCAGCGCAACGCCGATCCCCACGGCGATATCCGGCACGAACATGATGCTGCCCATCGAGAGGAAGTAATTCTTCCAAAACCACGGCAGATCAAGCTTCAGGTTGAAGAGCAACGGCTTTAGGAAGCCTTCGCCGTTGAAATTGCCGCTGCGCACCAGATAGTACCAGATCAGGGTGCCCATGATGGAAAAAGCAAGGCTCATTGAGGGCAGCTTAAACGCGTTCATGGTTGCGTAATTAAGCACCACATAGAGCAGTAGTGTGGCCAGCGAAGCGATCACGATCAGGCAGACGAAGGGCAGAGGCTGCTCCCGAACCCCGCTCAACGGATAATAGTAGCCGATGGTTAGTGAGATCAGCAGGCTGTTGAAGGCCAGAACCCCACTGCCGCTGTGCCAGTCCTCAAAACCCGTCAGCCGCGTTGCCGCCAGCGCCACCAGTAGCCCCAGCAAACCGGCCATACCCACGATCGGTGACGCCAGGGTAAGGGCCAGCAACGCCAGCCCCAGCCACAGATTGTCCGAAAACATGACTGTGGCATAGCTGTGTGGTATCGCTTTCAGAAAGGGCAGGGCAGCCGCGGCGATCTTGCTCATATCTGTTTCAGGTGTTCGGGGATATATTCACGCTCGATGATGTCGCTTAGTTCCTCTTTGTCGCGGATTAGCTCCGGTTTGCCCGTTTCGCTGATCAGCACAATTTTGGGCCGGTATTCGATGAACTGCATCCACTGGGTGTTGTTGTAGGCGCCAATGGGATGCACCAGCACCTGTTCTCCGGTATAGAGGTCAGGGAAAGGTACGGCCTGGCGGATCATGTCTATGTTCATGCATAGCGGGCCGTAGAAAATGGTGTTCTGATACGCTCCTGGGAAGGGACGGGTGGGCAGAACCTTCAGTTTATACCACCAGGCGGTGATCACGGTGTTTACGCCAGCGTCTAGGATGATGGCGCGTTCTCCTGTGGGCAGGTTCTTTTTGCCGATCACGGAGCTGATCAGATAGCCCGCTTCGTCGATTAGGGCGCGTCCGGTCTCCAGAACCAGGGTGGGCAGGTTTTCGCTCACAAAGCGCGATTCGTTGAAGGCGGCGCCGATAGCGGAAGCGTAATGGTCGAAAGTGGGGGAGGAAAGCTCTCCCGGTGTGTACTGCTCGTGAAGGGTGTTTTGCGAGGCAAAGCCGCCGCCGAGGTCGATGTATTTCACCACCACACCCAGTTCGTCCTGCACCTTCTGTGCCAGGTTCAGCAATGCTTTGGCCGCCAGGTAATAGGCGTTCGCGTCCAGCATGAAGGTGCCGATGTGAGTGTGCAGGCCCACGATGTTCATCATCTTGCCGCTCAGCAGGCGCTGGATAGCCCGGAAGGCTTCTCCGTTTTCGTAGTTGAAACCAAAACGCGTCCAGAGCGGGTAAACGCCCGTGTCCATATTCACCCTGATGGCCACGTCAGGAATGGTATCCAGTTCCGTGGCGGTCTTTTCGATCAGGTAGAGTTCGTCCAAATGGTCGATCTGGATGCGCGCGCCTTCACGGATGGCAAGCTCCAGATCTTCTTTCCTCTTGCCGGGGCCGTTAAAAATGATATCCTTGCCAGGCACGCCCAAACGCCTTGCCATCTTGTATTCCATGCCGGAAACAACCTCGGCTTTGGCACCTTCCTGGTGGTAGATGCTGCAAACCGCGCCCAGGTAGTTGGTTTTATAGGACCACGCCATCTCCAGCCTGGGATAGTGCATCTTCATCACTTCGGTGAGGTGTTGATAGCGGCGGCGAATCTGGCTTTCGGAGAGAACCAGCAGCGGCGAGCCGTAACTCTCCACCAGTTTCTTCACCGGTATGCCGTCGATGCTGTCCTGATGCCGCACCACGCTCTTGGTGCCGTATTTGTTCATGGTCCCGGAATAGTTGCGCTCGATGTGGGGAGCAGTGTATGTTTTTTTCATTGTTCTTTACCTCGGATTAGTTCGCTTTGGGCGGAAATCTGGCCCATCACCCCGATCTCGGAGATGATGTCTTCCGCGTGACGGATGAAAAGGGTTCCCGGCCGGTAGGGAGGAAGCGGCTCACAGTCTTGCCCCAGGGCCTTCATAACGGTCACCGCGGGCAGGTTTTGTCCGGCTCCTTCAGCCAGGCGCACCCAGGCTGGAAAGCGCGGATTTATCTCGATCAGATAGTATGTGTTGTCGTTTCCCTTGATAACTTCCAGTTCGCAAGGGCCCCGCCAGTTCAGCAGGGAGATCACTTTCTCCGTGAAGGCGTCCAGGCCGGGGTTTTGGATCACCACGCCGCCGAAGCCTTTGCCTTTGTCCGTGATCACCAGCTTTTTCTGAGGAACCATTCCCAGCATGCCGCCTTCGCCGTCACCAACGATCACTACGTTGAACTCGTCACCCGGAACCACTTTCTGCAGCAGTAGCGGCAGTCCCCAGCTTTCGGCGATTTCGTGGAAGCGCTGCAGCGCCTCGTCAAGGTCCCAGACCTTGTATGCTTCGTAATACTTGCCCTTAACCATCAGCGGATAGCCCAGTTTTTCGCAGTGTTTGGCAATTTGGCCAGGGTCGCTCACCATCACGGTTTCAGGCACTTCGATGCCCCGGGGCGGGAAGAAGTTGGCCAGGGAAGTCTTGTCTCGAAGTAAAAAGCAGCGTTCGTCGGGCAGAAAAGTGTGGATGCCGCGTTTGGCAAGCTCTTTTTCCAGCCGGATGTAGAGGATCATTTCCGCGTCCAGGGTAGGTATGATCACGTCGATTCGGGTTCGGGACAGGATTTGGTCGATGCGGCCCAGAAAGGCGTCAGCGCCGGATGAGGGATAGGGCATCTGATAGATCTCGTCCGCTAGCTCCGGCAGATAAATACCGGATTCCAGAGCATCATAAACCAGGCCGATCATCTTTCCCCGGAAACCGGCGTTTTTGATGCTGCGGATCACCGGTACCCCCGGCTGGGGATTGTCGCCGGTTTTCAGGCCGCTCACTGCGATGCTGAGGTCCAGGGCGCTCAAATCTGGATTGCGCGCCATCAGAGCTCCACCAGGTTGAAGGCTTCCAGCATCAGGGTGTAGTGGTCGAAATCGCTGTCGAAATTGTCAGCGCTCACCTCGTAATCCTGCAGGATGGCGGTTCTGATCTCGTCTTTGGTTTGGCCGGCGGCCAGCATTTTCAGGATGGCCAGGCCGGTTTCGTTGGCTGTATAGCTATAGCCGCTGCTGGGATCGAAAACGAAGCCGTTATCGTTCATCGCCAGCTGTTTGAGGTTTTCCACGTTCATAATGAACTCCTCTGTTCAGATTTTTGAATATTTTTCGACCGGGAATAAGGTTGATACCTGGCAATGGTATTACTGCAAAGCTAGCTTTTGCAATCAAGAATCGTTCCAATTCCTGGACTTAAAATGTCGCGAATCGCCCCATTCTGCATAGCCGATGCTTTCGCCGATGGAGAGGATGCTCTTTTCCAGCGCGCTGCGCGAACTCTGGGCATTTTCATCCAAACCGGGTTTTCCCTCATAGAGTTGATAACCATTCCGGAAACTTGTGTCCGTGATATTGGGCATGATGATGTTCGCGCCGGCCAGCAGGCCAAGTTCCCTGCCGCTGGACATCAGGGCCTGCAGCGCTGTTGTGGAGGCGATGTTGACGTCCCTAAGGGCAATTCTGGTGGCAGCGATCATCTTCAAGCCCGCCTCCAGCGCTTTTTCGGGGTCGTAAGAAGGGATCAGATGCGCCAAAGGCGTCTCGTGATGCGGGATGAAGGGTCCCATGCCGATCATGTCGATATCCTCATCATAAAAGAAAAGGATGTCATCAGCCAGGTGTTCCGCCGTCTGGCCCGGCAGCCCGATCATCACTCCCGTGCCGGTTTGGTAACCCACTTTCCTCAGGCTCCGCAGGCATTCCAGGCGTTTTTTAAAGGAATGTCCGGCAGGATGCAGTGCCTTGTATAATTCGGGGTTGGATTCCTCAATCCTCAAAAGGTATCTATGGGCACCCGCCTCAAACCACTGGCGGTAAACTTCCTCCGTTTGCTCACCTAGGGAAAGTGTGATACCCAGTTCGCCCCGGCTGAGTTTTTTGATGTCTATCACCAGATCGGTGATAAAGTCCGTCCAGGCCTTGTCTTCGCGCTCACCGGCCTGTATCACCAGCGAGCCGTAGCGCTGTTCCCAGCACCAGCGTGCCTCGGCAAGGACTTCCTCCCGGCTGATCTGGTAGCGCTTCACGTTGGGGTTGCCGCTGCGGATGCCACAGTAAATGCAGTTTTTAGTGCAGATGTTGCTTAATTCAATCAGTCCCCGGAAATAGACTTTGGTGCCCACATATTCTCTTTTCACCTCGTAGGCGCGTTTATACAGCGCTTCCAGCTCCGCCGGATCGGACAGAGTGAGCATATTTATCAGTTCATCGCGATTGGGTCGCATAGGGTAAATCCTTTTCCATTCAATCGGGGCAGCCATCCGGGGCTTGGATTGGTTTTTGCCGCCAAATATAACAATATAAGCGATAAGAGTGGGAAAACCAATCCGGCTCCATTACATCAGGCTCATATTCAGTAGATTGATGCGATGCTGTCTGGCCGTTAAGGCCCTTTCCTGTTTCCCGTAAACGCCTCCCGCATAATGCCCGAATTCGGTGCGAGTATAGTACGGGAGGCGTGGGAGGGCGATGGACTCGACCGCTCAGGGCGTGGCAGACAGGGCATAGGCCAGGAGCGGGAAGGCAATTCTGCTGGGACGAAAAAAGGCGGAAATTGATTTCCGCCTTTTTTAGGATGTCAATTCTGGTTTATTTCTTTTTCCCACCCTTGACAGCTTCTTTGAGCCTCTTGCCTGCTTTAAAGACAGGAACTTTACGGGCTGGGATCTTGAGGGGTTTCTTGGTCTTGGGGTTGACGCCATTGCGGGCTTTGCGATGGGCAACACTGAAGGAACCAAAGCCTACAAGGGAGACTTTCTCCTCTTTCTTGAGAGCTTGAGTAACACCCTCTAACATTGCGTTGAGTGCGATGCCGGCTGTTTTCTGCGAAATTCCGGCGGTCCCTGCGATCTTTTTGATTAAATCATCTCTGCTCATGTTACCTCCTTGGGTTTGTATTTAAAGAGTAAGAGATAATACAAAGCGATTAAAAACTGGGTCTGGAAAATCTGTCAACAAAAAAATGCTGTTTTTTCAGCACTTTAAGGGATTGGGGTAACGCAAATACGTTATCGCGATTTACCAACTTATTGTCATTCAACGAGAAGCGTTTTTTCCACAAGGGATAAAAAATTCTGAAAATAATGCCCTACTTCCTGCCTATTAGCTTTTTACATTGACAAAAAACGCCACTCCTCTCACTGTCGTTTAAACAGTAATTCACTGGAGGAATAATGAAAAGGTATTCATACCTGCTTGCGATTCTGCTAACAGCTCTTCTGGTGCTGTCAGCTTGCAGCGGAAACAAAAAGATCCAAGAACCGGTGGAGCCGCCGCCCACACCGCTGGAACTGGCCAAAGCCGCGGCGGATACTGCCGCCATCTGTTTGGAAGAGGAGAATTTCGCCCTGGCGCTGGATTATTTCAACCAGTCCAAGGAATTTTACCTGCTTGCCCAGCCAGAAGCCACGCCTGTGGATTCGGTGGACGTGAACATTGAACGGATCCAGTCCAATATCGCCTTCACCTATCAGAATCTGGCCCATGAAAGCGACCAGCTCCACCAATATGATGACGCCATCATGGAGTTTGAAAGCGCTGCCAATATCTACAAAAGCCTGGTTCCGCTAACCATGACCGCCGCCGAGCGTGACGTCATGGTGGCAGGCCTCTACCGCAACATGGCCGTCACCGCCCAGAAAGCCGGGCAATACGAACGCGCCCTGGGTTATTATGACAACGTGCTCCAAATCGAGCCCGGCAACGAAGACGTGCTGATGTCCAAGTACAGCATCCTTAAAAACGACATTGGCGACCCGGTTCGCGCCTATCAGGTTCTGAAAGATTACGCCGAGGCCTCCAATGACGTGAACGCCTATCTGGTGCTGGCCTCCGCCTACCGCGACGAGGGTGACAACAACACCGCGGCCATCTATTACGACAAGGCGATGGAAATCGGCCAAAACACGATGGTGTATTCCACCGTGGCAGATTTCTACCGCGGGATCAAGAACTACAAGAAATCCAACGAGGTGCTGCTCAAGCTGATCGAAGCCACCACAGACAACGCTTCCAACGCCCTTGCCTACCGCATCATGGCTGACAACTATGACAAGCTGAACAATACCGCCAAGAAGATCGAATACTATGACAAATCCCTGAACCTGGAACCCAACGCCGATGTGGCTCTGGCCCTCGCCAATCACTGGAACAAGCAGAAGAACTGGGCGAAGGTGATAACCTATGCCACCAAAGTGATAAACATCGATTCTTCCAGGGCCGCGGCCTATCTCCTGCGCGGCAACGCCTACTTCATGCAAAAGAAAAACGACGCCGCCAAAGCTGACCTGCAAAGGATCCAAAACGATCCGAACTATGGCTCCAGCGCGTCCGCCATTCTCAAGAAGATCAAATAAGCAATCCATATTCGGCAGTCAACCGTGCGCGATCACGGTTGACTGTTGTTTTCTGAGGTCTCCGCGATGCCTAAAAAGATCAAGTCAGACGGATCGGTGAAAGTGCTCTACGGGGTCAGCACCGAAACCAAGATCAAAAGGCCGTTGATCGGCAACAAGTTCCCGGCCGGATTTCCTTCTCCCGCTGCCGATTACCTTGAAGGCTTGCTAGACCTCAACGAATACCTGATCAAGAACAAAGCCGCCACCTTTTTCGCCCGGGTGGAAGGCGATTCGATGATCGGCTGCGGCATCTTTCCCGGCGATATCGTGATCGTGGACAGGTCTTTGGAAGCCGGCAACAACTCGGTGGTGCTGGCCCGCTATGACGGGGAATTCACGATCAAGAAGCTGCGCATCGAAAAGGGCGAGCTTTCTCTGGTTTCAGAAAACGAGTCCTATCCGCCCATCAAAATCAACGAGGAACTTGAGTTCGTGATCTGGGGCGTTGTTACAACCGTCATTCACAAAGTGTAGCGCGTGCGACCCTTTATCCTGGCCGCGGTTCTGATCCTGAGCTCGTTTGCGCCGCTGGCTGCGCAGGGCTTGGTGCTGGATATCAGCTTGCCCCTGTTGCCCGACCAGCTTTCCTACCAACTTGCTCAGGGGCCTATCGTTTCTGGGTCAGAATCCGTTTCCGCGGATACCCTGCTCTTGGTTCCGGGCCTCGATTACCTGCTCGACCACCGCGCCGGAGCCATTGTCCTGCTGCGCTTTCCCGAAGCTGAATACCTGCGCGTTAGTTGTCTGCTGGTGCCTCCCGACCTGGCCAGCCCGCGCCAGCTTTACCACGAACTGGACCCATCCGACAGCCTGTTCCAGAGCGTTGCGCCCCGTCCCCGAAGCTGGCTTCCGGACGACGGCAAACTGCTCATCTCCGGCGCCAAGACCTTTGCCATCACCTTTTCGGACGAGGAAGCCTTTGACCTGAAGCAATCGCTGTTCGTGAACCTGAACGGCGAGCTTTCCCGCAATGTGAATATCGCCGCCCAGCTTTCCGACAGCCAGTCCAAACTCACTCCGGAAGGTGATTCCAAGGAACTCAGCAGCCTGGACAAGGTCTTCATCCGGGTGTTCGGCAAACAGTATGAAATTGCTATGGGCGACCTGGACTGGGAATTCACCGATACCCGCTACATCAACTACCGCACCAGCATTGAAGGCCTGAATGCCTGGTACCGGGACCGCCATTTCGCCCAGGCCGGCTTCACCGCCGCCGCGGGGAAACCAGCCAGTCAGGCTATCACTATAATCGATGGCAAACAGGGGCCCTATTACCTCAATCCCACCGGCTGGCAGAGCTCGTATCTGATTACCGCTGGCAGCGAGCAGATTTACCGCAACGGAATTCTGCTGGAACGCGGAACGGACTATTATATCGACTATTCCGAAGGCTCGGTGATGTTTCGCAACCTGGTGGTCTCCAGTGACCAGATAAATGCCTGGTTCCAATACGCGGACGAGCATTACAAACAATCCACTCTCTTCAATTCCTCCAAAATCCAGGTTCTGCCGGGCCTCACCATTTCGCATCATTTCATCCGCCAGGCCGATGCCAAAGATTCCCCTCTGCTCTATCAGTTCAGCCCGGCTGACCTCGATTCCCTGAGTGCCGCAGGCGACCGCGTGGCTTGGGGAAACGGCATCACGCTTGTGGAGCCCGGCTTGGGAAGCTACATTCTGCGTTTCACGGAGGAGGGAATTCCCTACTATGAATACTCCGCGGGCGATACCACCGCCGTTTACAACCTCACTTTTAGCTTCGTGGGCCTGGGCAACGGCGATTACGAGGAATATTCCAGCGGAAAATACCGCTACGTGGGTCCCGGAATGGGCTCCTGGCTGCCTCAGAAACGTTTGGTTCCCGCTGTGCTGCGCAACAACGCGGACCTGGCATTGAAATATGGCTACAAGGGCCTCGAGCTTGGAGTGGAAGGCATCTACACCACTAATGACAAAAACACCTTTTCCGCCTTGGATGATGAGGACAACCGCAGCGGCTTGTTGACCGCCTGGGGGAGGCTCAGAAGCGGGGAAGATGCCCGCTCAAGCTGGATAGGTCTTGATTTTGAGCGGCGCTGGGAGAAGAGCTTTCTCTTCAGCCAGCAATCCGGTTATGCTGAGGAATATGACCTCTCGCTGCTGGCACCGGCCGATTCGCTGGCTCAGTGGCGGCTTGACCTCACTTTGGGTTCGGGCGCCTGGGAGGCCTGGAAGCCACAACTGACCTTGCGTTACCGGGATATTCCGGGCCTTTACAGCCAGAAAGCGTTGCGCCTGCTCTCCAAAAGCACCGGCAAAGGCGTGTTTCCCGCGCTGGACCTTCGTTCCACCCTTTCCTGGCAAGATCTTGTATCGGACGGGGGTTCCAGCCTTATGCAGTATCACGATTTAGCCGGAAGCTGGGATTTCAACTGGTTCAAAGCCAAACTGCTGGCCAACTACAACAGCCTTGAGCACTCCCAAATCACAGCTTCCAAAGCGGACAGCCGCTACTACCGTGTGAACCCCCAAATCACCCTTGGCGTCGCCAAAACCAGTCTTTCACAGCTTAGTTTTACCCAGGACAACAACTTCCGCAAAGACACAGATTGGGTCAGCTCCGCCAGCTCGCAGACTTACGCCCTCAAACACAGCACTACTACCCTCAACCACAATCTAAACCTGGAATTCACCCATCGCCAGATCCAAAAGGAAGGTCCCAAAACCAGCTACAACCTCGTTTCCTTTCGCAATTCCCACTATTTCCTGCAACAGGCTGTGATGCTGCTGGGCAATTACCAACTCAACCAAACCGAGTTCTTCCCCCGCATCCGCGAATTGGAATACATCGGCTCCGGACTCGGCCTCTATGACAGCACTGGAGTTTACACCCCGGATGGCGATTGGGACTACGTTTACATCACCAGTGGACGCGGGACGCTGAGTTCGGAGGTGAACGGTCAGGTAAGCCTTTACCTCAAGCCCGGCAATCAGTTCCCGAAATGGAACTGGCTGCGTGGCGACCTCATCCTCCAGGGCACCCTGCAGGATTCGCTGATGGCGGATTGGCGTAGCTACCTCATATTCCCGGAAACCGCGTTGAGCGGGCCTTCCACCATTTTCAGCAATCAGCGCCTCTCCCAAACCCTCTGGCTGGACCTGGTTCCCAACCGCGTGATCGGCAGCCTTGGCGCCCAGTTCAATCGCAGCCTCGACAACCGCTACCAGAGCCAGTCCCGAGCTTCCGAAGCACTCTACTCAGCGGAGTTTGACCTGAAAAACTTAGCCGGCAACAACTATAACATCCGCTATCACCATAGCAACGAAACCGACTCCCGCTATCTATCCGACATTACCCAGAACGAGCTCAGAATGCTCGTGCAACGCAACTTTACTTCAAACAACATTGGCACCCTGAACCTCAGCGGCAGGCTGGAAGACGGAATACATCAGCAAAGCGGGGAGGGCTACCGCCTGCGCGGGCTGGGCCTGGAACCCGGCTACCGCGGTGTGTGGGGCAAAAAAGCCCGCGTGAACGGCTCTTTCGGGCTCCGCTACAATTTCCGCGAGGGCAGCGAGTTTCTAGCTTTCCTGCCCGAGAAGCGGGGTGGATTGCTGCTCAACTGGTCTGTCTCCGCGGTTTACCGCCTCAACAGCTTCAGCTCCGCGACCCTGGAATACAGCGGCACAGCCTATCCGGAGCAGGACGTGAAGCATTCTCTCAAACTGGAATTCAAGGCAGAACTCTGAGCCGGGAACCTGTTTGTGACTGAAATAATCGCTCTCACCCCAGTTGACTACATACTCGTATTGCCTTTCATCTTTCTGGCTGGGCTCATCGATTCCATCGCCGGCGGAGGAGGCCTGATCTCGCTTCCGGCCTACGTCGCGGCCGGTTTGCCGATGCACACGGCCTTAGCCACGAACAAGTTTTCCTCCGCCTGCGGCACCATATTCAGCACAGCGCGCTACCTCCAAGCCAAGATGATCGACCTCCCTGTGGCTCTGGTTAGCGCGGTTCTGGCGCTGTTTGGCTCCTATCTGGGCACCCGTGCGGTGCTTCTGCTTTCCGGCGATTTCCTGCGCTGGCTATTGCTGGTGGTGATTCCCATAATCGCAGTGTTCACCCTCATCCGCAAGAACTTCGGCCACCAGGACAATTCCAGCCAGTTCAAACTCGGCCTTCGGCTGTTTCTGGGCGGACTGGCCGGCCTCCTGATAGGCTTCTGGGACGGTTTTTTTGGACCGGGGACCGGTACCTTCCTTATTCTGGTGTACGCGCTGCTGCTGCGTTACGATTTCGTGGTGGCCAATGGCAATACCAAAGTTGTAAATCTAGCCTCGAACCTTGCAGCGCTTACCACCTTTCTGATTGCCGGGAAGGTGTATTTCTCCATCGCTGTTCCCGCCGCGGTTTTTGGCATTGCCGGAAACATGATTGGCTCCAAACTGGTGGTCCGTAACGGCAACCGCCTTATCAAACCGATTTTCATCCTTGCTTTGGCTCTGTTGCTGGGCCGCATCGTCTGGGACCTTTTCAGCCGCTGATATCCGGCTTTTAGGCTTCCCGCCAAATAAAACCTTGACAGCAAGCCCCCTTTCCGGGAAATGGCTCCCACAAGCAAGTGCTGAAGTGGTGAAATTGGTATACACGCTAGTTTCAGGGACTAGTGAGCGGTGAGCTCATGGGGGTTCGAGTCCCCCCTTCAGCACCATTTTTTTGCCCTCGTTTTTCTTTCTCCCTTTCTTCGTTCATGTATTCGGATTTCATAAGGATTCACGGTTCGAACTGATTGTCTTTCTGTAGAGTTAGCGACTCTTTCTGTGCTTTTCTCTGCTGGATCGATACCTAACACTGATTTTTTCTGAGAGGGAATCCCGTTCTGTCGGGTAATAATTATGTGGACATCCTGGGCAGGGTTTGATAAATTGCGAACAAGATAGCGAAAAAAGGAAAACGACGATGAAAACAAAGCTGATCTTAGCGGTACTGCTGGCGCTGCTCCTGGCTGGATGCGCCACCCAGAGCGTGAACATGGCCATCATGCGTCCGGCTGAGGTGAACCTTTATGACTACAATACCATCGCCGTGGGCGACATCTGGGGCCCGCCCCATCAGTGGTTCCGCGCCCAGGACATCCGCGACGCCTTCACCGCCCGACTCCTGGAAAGCGAGTATTTCGAAACCGTGCTCGACCGCCAGTACCTTCAGTCCATACTTCAGGAACACTATCTCTCCTGGAGCGGCTTCGTGAACGAGGAATCCGCTCCTCAATTGGGTAAATTCATCGGCGCCGCCGCGTTGGTGGTGGGCCGGGTCACCCGCGACGAGTACAAAGAGGACATGAACACGGAAACAATTACCAAAAAGGACAAGAATGATGTGGAATACGAGGTGCTGAAACACACCCGCACCGGCACTCACTATCTGAGTGTGAACATCCAGATCCTGGACGTGCAGACCTCCGCTGTGCTCGCCAACAAACGCTTCGATACCAGCTTCTCGGATTCCAAGTCCGCCGAAGACCGCAAACCGCCAAGAATCGACCAAAGCCACCTCTATGGTGTTTGCGTGGATGACCTTTCCCACCAGTTCGTCCGCACCGTCGCGCCCTATTACGTGAACATTTCCGTTACTTACGAGCTTGACAAGAAATACCTGCCTGAGCTGCAAACCGCCCATCAGATGGTGGTTGTGGGCGAAACCGGGCGAGCCCTCGAGATTCTCCGGGCCGCTGCCCTCAAGCCTGATATCCCGGCCAAATCACGTGCCAAAGCCTATTATAACCTCGGCCTCATTCAGACCTACTCCGGAGATTATGAAAACGCCCTCACCAACCTCATCAGGGCGCTGGAACTCGTGCCAGGAAACAGCCGCTACAGCCGAGCCATCAGAATTTGCCGGGATGAACGCTACCAGGCAGAACAGGTGCGCCAGCAGATGGAGGGGAACTGATCAGCTTGAGCGCCGGTGTTTGTTTCCCTCAGGAATCAGTGTCCGAATTTCACTCCCATACTTACACTGGGCCAAAACAAGCATCTAGTATCGCCTAAAAACAATTCCGAGTGTACCCCAAAACCGATGCCGAAGCCCGGAACCAGCTTTGCCTTTCCTGTGGGGATTTCGCTGTTTGCGGTGAATCCGAGGTGGAAGAAATCGCCTTGAAGTAAGGAATACTTTGCGACAGAATTTAAGAATCTGAAGGATGGGTTTTCCTCGGAATCCTAAAATCTTAATGAAAACGATTTAGTGTAAGAAGAGCCGCTATATCGAGGTCTATAACGACATAAACGGCGATCTGGTCAACTTCTAGAAGTACATCAAGAACCATCCTGTTGCCTTCGTTACCGAGCTTAACAACTACCTGATCTCCAGGGAGATCTTCGATAACTTCATGAAGCATGAGCCCCGAACCGAGCTGGAGGGGGCGATCAAGTTCTACTACAACCTTGCCTGCAGCTATGGTTCACGCTCCAAGAACTTCTGCGTCAATCAAGGCTAAAAGTATATGCCCCTGAGGAAGCTGGAGAAGGTGAAATCCGCTTCAGACCGGCGATCATCGAGAATCAACCTTGGGAGAAGATCGTAGCCCGCTTCAACCAGCCGCATACATTCTTCTATTTGAACCCACCCTATTTTACAAAGGAGCACATCTACGAGCGGGAGGACGCAGATGCCTTCAATCAGCATGAGGAGCTGGCGGAAGCCTTGAACCAGGTCAAGGGAAAGTTCCTGCTATCCTATAACAACGATCCTTGCATCAAGCAGCTATACCAGGGCTTCACCATTGACGAAGTCGAGATGCAATACTCTGTGTCTCGTGAGTTCCAGACTGAGACGGAGTTATTGATTAGGAACTATCACCTATTCTGATTCAATAATTAATTTCTAATCGTTCGCACAGCTCAAAAAGAGTTTTCCAATATTCATTCTCGTTAGGATTATTTATCTTCTCATTTATCTGAGGATGCCCAATAGCATTGGATAATTGAACACGATATTCTATTTTAAAGAAATCCTCATCTATGATATTCCTCTTTAGAAGCATCTCACAATATTCGAACATACCGAGGTATTCATCAACCCTCGACCATGATTCAGCATCCGGCGGTATCTTATACTGCCATTTACCACCTGGTCTCAACGATGTTGTAACATCTTCGAAACGATAGAAATGTGTTTTTATCTTCAACCAGAATTGAGCTCTCGAGTCATTTCTTGAACTTCTTAACTGCAATATAGTGAGAAAAAAGCCAATAAACATAATTATTGCTTGTGCCCCAGTGAATATGGCAGTCCAATCGTCGACGCTTAGCATGATAATCTCCTTAAATGCGTTTTAGTACAGATATGAAAACAAGGATAAATTGTCAATAGTTATTATGCCCCTCACTCACATCTCCCCGTTTTTTTTAAACAAGGCAGGATCAGTTGTTGCTTTTCCAGCCAGACTCCGTTGAACGGATTGATTTTGTATCGGGTTACAGTACTAAAGCAGACTTCAACCAGTAGGGTCAGCCGATAATAGACGAAGTCATGGATCTTTCTCCACGTTTTGTTGGTATAGGACATGATGCTGGGAAATGCCTGCAGATAGTGATAGGCATACCTTTTCAGGGAGTATAGGAAACACATTATCAGCAACAGGATCTGGTTCATGCTTTGCAGTCGCGTGTAGGAGGTCAATTGGATCTTTTTCCAGCCATAGGCTTGTTTGAAATGGCGGTGCACTTCTTCTATCTTCCAGCGTAACCGGTATGTCCTCAAGGCTGTTAGGGCTATTTGTTCAAGAGTCAGGCCAGGCTCATCCGGAAAATCGCAAAAGAAGTAAATATAGCAGAAGGTCTGTTTCAAGTTAGGCTCTCAATCAAACCGGGTAGATAACTCGTTGGTTTCCAGTCCGGAAGACGACATAGAAGCATTATAGGAATGTGAATTGGCCAGGGACCTGCGAAAGAGTGAAGTGATGCCCTCAGGCCGTTAAGGCCCTTTCTCAATTCCAGAGCCCGCCTCCCGCATGATGTCCGCATTTGACGCGGGGATTTGGCGGGAGACGTAGGAGAGGGATGATCGCGAGCGCTCAGGGCGTGGCTGACAGGACCTGGCGGTGGGAAATGACTTATGGCTCTCTTTTACATCAAGTGGCTGCAGGCGCTCAACCACAAAACAGCTCGATTTGAAATGGAACGAATTCATAGTTGCAGCAGTCAATGCTTGTTCCTCCATTTTCCTTTTGTGCCGGCGCTTAAGGCGGTCGCGGTAATGCTTCTTTACTTGCTCGATACCAGCCTGGGATTGGGTGATCATACATGACAAAGATCTGCAACATCCACGGACAGGTGGTGAAACGCTTCCGCTATATGCTGTTGCAGTCGGGAGAGCATTCCCTCTATTGGGATGGGAATGACGAGCAAGGCTGCCAGGTGAGTTCCGGAGTATATCTGCTGCGCCTCAGGAGCGGCAATGAAAGCCGCACTGTCAAGATCCTACGCTGGTAGCCACTTCGAAAGGACATTATTACAAGAGGGAAGCGTCTGCTTTCCTCTTTTTCATCTTGCTGTTTTTCGGCTCTCCATCAAGCTAAACGGGTTTATCATCGGTTGCGTATATGTGCTTTATGCAATTTTTCAACCCCGGGCTTGCGTCGAATGAGAAAAGGGGCGGCACAGCGACCGTCTGTCAGATGCTAGCACTCGCCTGAAGCGCCACCAAAAGGAAAAAGGAGGAAGGAGTTTAGTCGGCAGCAAACCCATCTGTAGCCCGTGCTCGCCAGACTCCAGGATCAATACGCGAAAACAACCCCGCTTTGGGGAAAGACCCATTCTTCGGCTTTGGTAGAGACGGTGATGGTGGTTTTGCCTGTGGAAACCCGCGGATACTTGTTCTGGCCAGCGAATATGGGCACGCACTCTATCGGTTCCAGTTCTGCAGGGTGGGAAAAGCTGATCTTCACACCGTGGGTGAGTTCAGTAATGAAAACGCTGAGTTGATGCGAGTTGCGGGGATAGAGAGTGAGGGTGTCGATCTCGAACAGGACCTCGTGGCCAACCAGGTCCCGCAGACGGGGATGGGAGCAGCGAATCTCCATGCAGGCGTTTCTGAAGTGGAGTTTGGTCTCCAGTTCGATTCCGTCGATTCTCACTGAGGAGAGGGAAAAAACCTCGGGGCTGAGCTCGAAATTGCTGTCCATCAACCAGCGGTATTCCACATCACGACGCTTGAAATAAGCTTTCAGGGCTGCCACGGAATTGGCGCAGGCCACGGTGAAGTAGTCATTTTGAAGCGTTTTGCTGAAGCTGAGGGTGGTGGCAGCGCGCCAGAAGTGGAGGTCGCCGGAATCCGAGAAGCTGATGTGGTGGCGGAAGTCGCGCCGGTAAAGGATTTCGCGGTCTTTATTGAAGAAAAACACCCTCAGGATATCCCTTGAGATCAGATCGCCCATTTCCTCGCTGTTCACGCGCTGGCTGATGGCGGCCTTTATGATTTGGTTGAGCTTTGAATCCGGATAGTCCGAAGAGACGAATTCCCGCCGCGAGAGGGGGGAGGAGGTCACCAGCCGCTGGCCGTCATAATAATAGCGCTTCGCGCGGCGCCCCACCTGACAGAGCAGCTCATAAGCCGATCCGGAATATGCAGCGGCGAGGTTTTCCGCCCTCATTTCCTCAGCGGAATTCCCCAGCAGTACCACCTCGTCGCCTATTTCCACCTTGCTGGCGTCGGTGACATCCACGCAGATCATGTCCATGGAAACCCGCCCAATAACAGGACAGAGCGTGCCTTTGAGGGCCACTGTCCCGCGGTTCGAGAGCAGAAAGTCATAGCCGTCAGCGTAGCCCACCGGAATTACGGCGTAGCGTGTAAGCCGGGTGGCTTTCCAGGAGCGGTTGTAGCCAACTGTCGCGCCGGCGGGTATCTCCTTAAGCTGCGCCACCGTCGATTTGAAAGTCATCACGGGTTTAAGGTCTATCTTTTCCTTCTGGGAGGGGTGAGTGTAAATTCCAAAGCTGAGGATGCCCAGACGGCAAAGGGGAAGCGATTTCCCGAAGCCGTTCACTACTGCCGCGCTGTTAGCCAGATGGATCCAGGGTACTTTCACTTTGTGCTTTTTGATGATGGCCAGAAATTCTTTTTCCTGAGCTTGGCTAAAACCCGGGTCGCTCTCGCTGGCAGCAAAGTGGGAAAACACGCTCTGCAACTCGAGATTGGGCAACTTGTCAAGCGTTGCCAGCAGCTCTGTGAAACCATCTGCCAAAACCCCGCTGCGGTGCATCCCGCTGTCCATTTTGAGGCTCACCTTCGCCCTGATGTCGCGTTCAGCGCAGGCATGGTCAAGCTCGCGGGCAAAGTCAGTATCGCTCAGGGTGGGCCAGAGTTCATGGTCCAGTATCCCCGGAATCTCGCAGGGAAGCGAGGGTGAGAGGATCAGGATGGGTTCCTTGAAGCCCTGCACCCGCAACAGTTTTCCCTCTTCTGGATTGGCCACGCCCAGCGCCACAGCCCCCTCGGAGAGGGAGATCCGGGCGATTTCTGGCGCGCCGTGCCCGTAGGCGTCAGCCTTCACGATTTGGATGAAGCCCTGTTCCGCGCCCATTTTGGCTTTCAGGGCTCTCAGGTTGGCGCGGAAAGCCGCCAGATCGACTTCCACCCAACTGCGTTCGATAAATGCCTCTTTTGCCATTTCGCGCGCTCCTAAAAGAACTTGGCAGCAAGGTCCGCCAGTTGCGAACGCTCGCCTTTTTCCAGGGTGATATGGCCCACGATATCCTCGTTCTTCAGTTTCTCCACAGCTACGGAAAGCCCGTTGGAAGAGGAATCCAGGTAGGGGATGTCGATCTGGTAGGGGTCGCCTGTGAGCACCACTTTGGTATTTTCCCCGGCGCGGGTGATGATGGTTTTCATCTCGTGCGGGGTTAGGTTTTGGGCCTCGTCGATGATGATGAACTGGTCTGGCAGGCTGCGTCCGCGGATGTAGGTGAGCGGTTCCAGCTCCAGAAATCCGTAATCCAGGAAATCTTCCAGGCTGGGCTTGCGTTTGCCTTTCATGCTGTCGCTTTTGAAGTCCTCGTGCAGCGCCAGCAGGATGTCCATGTTGTCATAGATGGGCTGCATCCAGGGGTTGAATTTGTCGCTTTTGGTGCCGGGAAGGTAGCCGAGGTCCAGTCCCAGCGGGAAAATCGGCCGCGAAATCACCAGCCGGGTGTATTTTTGCTCTTCCACAACCTTTTGCAGGCCCGCCGCCATCGCCAAAAGGGTCTTGCCCGTGCCAGCTATTCCCGATAGGCTCACCAAGCGAATGGTGTCATCCAAAAGCAGGTCCAGCGCCATTTCCTGCTCGAAATTGCGCGCTTTGATCCCATACACCAGTTCCCCCTGATAGCTCTGGAGGGTGTAGAGGGCGTTCGCGCTTTTGTGGTAGCGCATGGTGCGAACGGTTTCCGGAGACGATTTGCGGAAGAAGCGGATATATTGGTTCGGACAAAGGTCCTTAAAGGGATTGGCGATGTAGCTTTTGCCGTTGATGGCGTCAAATTCTTCGTCCTCCAGTTCTTTGGTTTCCCAGCCGGTGTAAAGCTCTTCGAACTTTATGGTGTCGGTCTCGAAGTTTTCGGCGTTGATGCCCACGCTGTCTGCTTTGATGCGCACATTGGCATCCATGGAGACCAGCGTGACCTGAGATTTGGGGTTTTTTTGCTGGAAATAGAGCGCGGTGCCGATTATCAGGTTGTCGATGCGGTCCAGGAATAAGAGCTGGGAAGCTGTATCGGTTACGTCTTTATTCACCGAGACCTGCAGGGTTCCGCCATTGTCCATTTTCACGCCTTCCTGCAGGCTGCCCCGGGTTCTCAGGGCATCCAGGTAGCGCCCGATCTGGCGCGCGTTGCGGCTCTTTTCGTCCATGCCTTTTTTGAACTGGTCGATTTCCTCGATCACCACGATTGGAATCACCACGCGGTTTTCCTTAAAAGAGAAGAGGGACTGTGGATTGTGGATGAGGACGTTGGTGTCCAGAACGTATATTTTCTTAGCCAAGAATATTTGCTCCTTACTGGTGGTGTTTCTGGACGCGCTCGATCAGTTCGTGCCGGGCGGTGGAGTCCCCCAAACCGCCTCTGGTCCGCGATTGCCGGTCTCGCTGGTAAGAACCTACCTCAGGATGGGACATCAGGTTCAGCTTGTCCAGAATATCTTGGTGTTTTTGCATGTTACACTCAATTTTATAGACTGCGGGCAAGGATTTATCCTGCGCCTAATGGCGTCAATCTTTTTTATTGTTTCGGAAGAGTAAAAGGTGCTCCCTGAAGGGAGAACCGGAGCCTGATGATTCTATTCCACAAGGGGTTGACGGTCTATCCCTGCCAAGGATTTCCTGAACATTAGCAGCTTTGCCGCTGGGTGCCATTTCTTGGCCCTTTGCCCCAGCCCATTTGCCTCTTTTACGCCTCCCGTTTAGTTCCCGTTTGACAGGCGGGAACTCAGCGGGAAGTGAATGGGATGTGAAAGGGATGGGGCAAAGGAGGAATCAAAGGCGAAAAGTTTGTCATTTTGGGTCGGATAATCCATTAAAGCCTTACATACAGAAAATCCATCCTGGCTTCAGCTTTTCATCCACCATAGGAGGAAGCCTTTGGTTCTCGCTATTTTTCATTGACATTTTTTGGGGCTCACAAAAAGTGAAACCAAAGTCAATAATCCATTGGAGAAATGATGAGCGACCAGCTGCAAGACCTTTTACAGCGCGTGTATGACGAGGGCGTTAACAAAGCGAAAGCCGAAGCCGAGGCGATTCTGGAGAAAGCCAAAGCCGAGGCGGAAAACATCCTGACCAACGCCAAAACGGAGGCGGACAAGACCATCGCCGAAGCCCAAAAAGAAGCTGTGGACATCGCCAAAAACACCGATTCCGACCTCAAAATGGCCGCGCAAAACACCCTCAGCGCGGTAAAGCAAAAGCTCACGGAAGTCCTGCTGAGCGAGGCTTTTGACCCCAAACTGAAGGAAGCCGCATCGGACGCGGATTTCGTGAAGAAACTGATCCTGGAAATGGTGTCCGTCTGGAAAGAATCCGGCGGGACCGTGACCATCAGCAAGAGCCTGGAAGGTAAGCTGGACCAGCATTTCGCGCAAAGCCTGAGCAGCAGCGCGGGTAAGGGGCTGAAGGTGGAGTTTTCACCTCAGATGAAGAACGGCTTCGCCATCTCACCAGCGGACGGGACCTATAAGCTCAGCTTCACCGATGAGGATTTTTCGAACCTCTTCAAATCCTACCTGAGACCCCGCAGCAACAAGATCCTCTTCAAACAATAGGACCCATGCGCACACAGTATTATTACTTCGTGACGGGTCTGCCGGCACTGTCCATAGACGACAGCAAGTGTCAGATGAGCACGGAGCAGTTCCTCGCCGAGGCCAAAAACCACCTCACCGCGGGCGATTTCAGGCTGCTTCTGTTGCTCCGCCTGCCGGAGGACGCCGACGACCTGTCCCGGCTCATGTATGGCAAGGAAGACGAAGGCCGCCCGGTTGAGGAATGCTCGCGGATTTTCTGGAAGGGCTACCTGAAACTGATGAAGGCCCGCGCGGCCGGTTCCAGCGAGCCCCTCACAAAGGACTACAAAGCATATCCCGATTTCTGGCACGAAACCATTCTGGCTGCCTATTCCGCCGAGGAAATGCCTTCCCTGCTGGATACCCGGCATCGGCTTCTGGCCGGTTCCTACGAATATTGCGCCAAACTGGGCAACAAATTCCTCAGCCAGTGGTTTGAATTCAACCGCGACCTGCAAAACATCCTCACCGCCATCAACGGCCGCCAGCACGAGGTGGATTACGCTCGCTGGCTGGTGGGGGAGGGCGAACTGGTGGAAAAGCTGGCCCGGAGCAACGCGGCGGATTTCGGCCTCGGCAAAGGCCACGAACTTTTTGAAAGCGTCTCCAGAATCTGGGAGCAAAACAACATCCTCCACCGCGAACGAGGCTACGACATCCTGCGCTGGAAATGGATCGATAACCATAATTTCTTCAACTATTTCAACATCGACCGCCTGCTGGGATATTATGCCCAACTGCGCATTGTGGAACGTTGGCTGAACCTCGATCCCGGCTACGGCAGGGAAATGTTTCAGAATACGATGGACGCGCTGGCCGGCAGCTTCGTCTTTCCGGATATCTTCAAAGTAAAATCGATAAAATCATAGAAGGTTAAAACGTTATGACCAAAGGCACCGTTAAAGGAATAATCAGCAACCTGGTCCACGTCGAGGTGGACGGCCCGGTCTTCCAGAACGAGATTTGCTACATCGATCTTGGCGGCACGAAGCTGATGGCCGAAGTGATCAAGGTGAGCGGTAACACAGCCTACACGCAGGTGTTTGAAAGCACCCGCGGGATGAAGCCCGGCGATGCAGTGGAGTTTTCCGACCGCATGCTGGAAGTGAAGCTGGGGCCGGGAATGCTCTCCAAAAACTATGACGGCCTCCAGGATGACCTGAACAAGATGGAAGGCTTGTACCTCACTCGCGGCGAATATACCGATCCGCTGGACGAAGAAAGCAGTTGGGATTTCGAACCCATCGTCAAAGCGGGCGATGAAGTGATACCCGGTGACTGGCTGGGCTCAGTTCAGGAAAACTGGATCAACCACAAGATCATGGTCCCTTTCAAGCTGGAAGGCAAGTTCCGGGTGAAAAGCATCGCAGGCACGGGCAAGTACAAACTCACCGACACCATCGCAACGATAACCGACGCCGACGGCCAGGATACTGACCTGAACATGATCCAGTACTGGCCGGTGAAACTGCCTATCCGCGCCTATCAGTCCAAGCCGCGACCCTTCAAGATGATGGAAACCGGCGTGCGCACCATCGACACGCTCAACCCCATCGCCGAGGGCGGAACAGGCTTCACCCCGGGTCCCTTCGGAACAGGCAAGACAGTGCTCCAGCACAGCATTTCCCAAAACGCCGAGGCCGACCTCATCATTGTGGCAGCCTGCGGCGAACGCGCCAACGAAGTGGTGGAGCTCTTCACAGAATTCCCCGAACTGGACGACCCCCGCACCGGCCGCAAGCTGATGGAACGCACCATCATCATCTGTAACACCTCTAACATGCCGGTGGCAGCGCGCGAAGCTTCTGTTTACACCGCCATGTCCATCGCCGAATATTACCGCAGCATGGGGCTGAAAGTGTTGCTGCTCGCGGACTCCACCTCACGCTGGGCCCAGGCTCTGCGCGAGATGAGCAACCGCATGGAAGAGCTTCCCGGGCCGGATGCCTACCCGATGGACCTTCCTGCCATCATCTCAAACTTCTATTCCCGCGCCGGTTACGTTTACCTCAATAACGGCCAGCCCGGTTCAATAACCTTTATCGGGGCAGTTTCGCCCGCCGGTGGAAACCTCAAGGAACCCGTCACGGAATCCACCAAAAAGGCTGCCCGCTGCTTCTACTCCCTCTCCCAGGACCGCGCCGACAGCAAACGCTATCCGGCTGTCGATCCCATCGATTCCTACTCCAAATACCTCGAATACGATGAGGTTATCGAATATCTGAACGCCAATATCTCCCCCGGCTGGGTGGATAGCGTCATCAAGGCCAAGGACATCCTCCTGCGCGGAAAAGAGGCCAAAGACCAAATCAGCATCCTGGGCGACGACGGCGTGCCGCTGGACTATCACGCCCGCTTCTGGAAAAGCGAACTGGTGGACCGCATCATCCTGGTGCAGGACGGCTTTGACCCTGTGGACAAATCCACCCCCATGAAGCGCCAGGCCTATATGCTGAACCTCGTGCTGAAGGTCTGTGACACTCCTCTGGCCTTCGACAGCTTTGAGGAACTCCAGCCCTATTACACCAGGCTGATCAACGCCCTGCGGCAGATGAACTATCAGCCCTTTGAAAGCGCTGATTTCAAGAAATACGAATCCGATCTTGAGAGCATACTTGAGGAAAGGAGGGATAACTAATGGCCAGCAAAGCATTTCAAAAGATATATACCAAGCTCACCCAGATCACCAAAGCTACCTGTGCGGTGACCGCAACCGGCGTTGGCTATGAAGAACTGGCCACGGTCGGCGGCCGTCTGGCCCAGGTTGTGAAGATCATGGGGGACACCGTTACGCTGCAGATCTTTTCCGGCACGGAGGGGATCGGCACTGACGCAGAAGTGGTTTTCTTCGGGCGCCCGCCCATGCTGAAAGTGAGCGAGCAATTGGCTGGAAGGTTTTTCAACGCCTACGGCGAGCCCATAGATGGCGGCCCTGAAATCGAGGGTGAGGAAGTCGAGATCGGCGGCCCGTCGGTGAACCCTGTGCGCAGAAAGGACCCTTCGGAATTAATCGCCACCGGCATTGCCGGAATCGACCTCAACAACACTCTGGTCACCGGCCAGAAGATTCCCTTCTTTGCCGATCCGGACCAGCCCTACAACCAGGTGATGGCCACAGTTGCCCTGCGCACCAAAGCCGACAAGATCATCCTGGGCGGCATGGGCCTCTCAAATGACGACTACCTCTATTACAAGAACACCTTTGAAAACGCTGGTGTGATCGACAAGATCATCTCCTTTGTGAACACCAACGACGATCCGCCCGTGGAACGCCTCCTGGTGCCGGACATGGCCCTGACAGCGGCGGAATACTTCGCCATCCAGAAAAACGAATCCGTGCTGGTATTGCTCACCGACCTGACCCTATATTGCGACGCCCTCTCCATTGTTAGCAACCGCATGGATCAGATTCCCTCCAAGGATTCCATGCCGGGTTCGCTCTATTCGGACCTCGCCAAGATCTATGAAAAGGCCGTGCAGTTCCCCGAAGGCGGCTCCATCACCATCATCGCCGTGACCACCATTTCCGGCGGAGACATCACCCACGCCATTCCTGATAACACAGGCTACATCACAGAAGGACAGCTCTACCTGCGCAGAGATACCGACATTGGCAAGGTGATCATCGACCCCGCCAGAAGCCTTTCCCGCCTCAAAACCAAGGTGATGGGCAAACGCACCCGTGCCGACCATCCCCAAGTTATGAATGCCTCCGTGCGCCTCAACGCAGACGCCACCAACGCCAGAACCAAGATGGAAAACGGCTTTGACCTCTCCGACTACGACCAGCGGGCAATGGATTTCGCCCGTGACTACGCCAGCCAGATTCTGGCCATCGACGTCAACATCGACACCGACGAGATGCTTGACACGACCTGGGCCCTCTTCCGCAAGTATTTTACCCGTGAAGAGGTCGCGATTAGAGACGAATTCATGCAACTTTATTGGGACAAGGGATGAAATTCCAGTACAACAAGATTTCCCAGCTGCAGCTGGAAAAGCAGCTCAAGGTGAGGGAGAAAGCCCTGCCCACGCTGAAAAACAAGGAATCCGCCCTGCGCATGGAGGTGAAACGCGCCCGCGACAAAGCCTACGAACTGGATGCCCGGATCAAGCAGGAAACCGCCGAACTGGATCAGTTCATGAAGCTCTGGGCGGAATTTGACCCCTCCCTGGTGACGGTGAAGAAGGTGGAAATCCTCACCCGCAACATCGCCGGAACTCAGGTCCCCGTGCTGGGCGAAATCGATTTCGAGCTGAGGGATTACGACCTCTTCAGCGCACCTTCCTGGTTCCTGGACGGTATCGTCATGGTGAAGGGACTGGCCACGCTGCAGGTCGAGCGGGACGTCTTCTGGCGCAAAATGCAGATCCTGGAGCATGTGCGCAAGAAGACCACCCAAAAGGTTAATCTCTACGAAAAGGTGCAAATACCCGCGTTCGAGGACGCTATACTGAAGATAAAGCGCTTCCTGGAGGACGAGGAAAACCTCTCCAAGGCCGCGCAGAAAATCCTCAAGGGCCGCACCGCGGAGGAGGAAGTGGCATGATCGAAAAGATGCGCAAATACAGCTTTGTCCTCTATCACCGCGATTATGAGGCCTTTCTGACCGAGCTCCAGAAACTGGGTGTGCTCCATCTGATCCGCAACACAGACGCCAAAACCGAGTCGTTGGTGCAAAACCTTGAGCTGATCGGGGAATACGCAGAAGCCAGCACCTTCCTGAAGAAATTGGCTTCCGAAGCGGAAAAAGGTGCCACCACTCTCACCCCCAAAATGCTGCTCAACAAGATCACGGAAGCCCGCGAGGAAAAGGAACGCCTGACCCGCCAGGCCGAAACCCTGCGCAAGCAAATCCGCGAACTGGAGCCCTGGGGCCGCTTCGACTACGAGCTGAAAAAAAAGCTGGAAGCCAATGGCATTAAGGTTGATTTTCATACTTGCCTCAAGAATCACTTTAAGCCGCAGTGGGAAGAAGACTACGCCATCAGTAAGATAAGCGAGGTCAACGGCATCCTCTACTTCGTGGTTTTCCACACCGGGGAGAAACCGGTTCTGGACGCCGACACCTTCAGTTTCCACAAACACACCATCAAGGAGCTGGAGGACCAGCTTAAGGGCATGGAAGGCCGGATAGCCGACATCGATGAGTTTTTGCAAAACACAGCTCCTACTGCGATTGAGAGCTTCGCGGAAGAAATCGGCCGGCTCAGCCAGGCCTGTGAATATGAGGATGCCACCCTGCAGGGAACCAGCGAAGCCGATGACCACATCCGCGTGGTGGGAGGTTTCATCCCCACCCGGCTGGAGCCTGAACTGAAGGACTTTCTGGAGCGGAATGGCGTCATCCACTTTGCCACCGACGCCACGGTCGAGGACAACCCCCCCGTGAGCTTGCGCAACGGCTGGTTTGCCCGCCAGTTCGAGCCCATCAGCAAGATGTACATGCTTCCGTTCTATGACGAGTTTGACCTCACACCCTTCTTCGCGCCCTTCTTTATGCTCTTTTTCGGCTTTTGCAATGCTGACATTGCCTATGGCGTGATCTTCATCCTCCTCGCCCTCGTCCTCCGCGCCAAGGCCAAAAACCCCGCCATGAAGAGCATTATGATGCTGGTGGTCCTCTTCGGGATTTCCTCCATCATCATGGGTTGGGTGATGGGCTCAGCTTTGGGTTACGACCTCAAAAAAACCGCTCTGGACAAATACATCATAATCCGGAACAATGACCAGATCTTCAATTTCGCTCTGCTCCTGGGTGCCATCCAGATTCTCTTCGGAACCATCATCAATGGCTTCAAACAGGCTCGCCAAAGCGGTTTCATGTATTTCCTGGCCCCCTTCGGCACCTTCCTTTTCCTGTTGGGACTCTCGGTTCTAGGAGCCGGATTACTGGGCGCGGATATCTCCTCGACGCAGCCCTACGTAAATTATGTTATTTTGGCCGGCCTCGCGCTTTTGATGCTCTTCAATACTCCCGGAAAGAATCCTCTGAAGAACATCCTGAGCGGGTTCTGGGCTCTCTACGGCGTTATCACGGGCTTTTTTGGCGACATCCTTTCCTACATCCGTCTCTTCGCCCTCGGCGTTTCCAGCGCCATCCTCGGTTTCGTGATGAACTCCATCGGCCAGCAGTTCCTCAGCATCAAGATAATCGGCCCGGTGATCTTCTTCATCTTCATGGTGGTGGGCCACAGCCTAAACATCGCCCTCAGCGCCCTTAGCGGCTTTGTGCACCCCCTCCGCCTTACCTTTGTGGAATTTTTCAAAAACGCCGGCTTCAACGGGCCTGGCTTGGAATACAAACCCTTTGGCAAAACAAAAAAGATAAACGTATAACCTGGAGGTTACATGCCTTACATTCTCTTACAACCTGTCACTGAAGCCGTCGCCGCCATCGGCGGGGGCAGCCCGGCCTACATTCTGGCCTGGATCGGGATTTTCCTGATGGTCGCCCTCTCCGGGGTGGGAAGCGCCTGGGGAACGGTGATCGGCGGCAGTGCCACCGTCGCCGCGATGAAAAAACGCGACGATATTTTCGCCAACTGCATGATCCTTTCCGCCATGCCCGGAACCCAGGGTCTCTACGGCTTTGGCGCTTTCTTCATCCTCAAAGACCACATCAACCCTGAGATTTCCATGATCACCGCCGCCGCCATCTTTGGAGCCGGGCTCATCTCAGGCGTCGTGAACCTGATCTCCGCTTACTGGCAGGCCCGCATCGTAGCCAACGGCATCGAGAGCATCGGCAATGGCAACAACGTGTTCACCAACACCCTCATCCTGGGCGTGTATCCCGAGCTTTATGCCATCATCGCCTTTGCCGCCTGCTTCCTCATCAGCGGCATGCTGCCGATGTGATTTGAACCCCAAAACCTATTCCGGACAGGGAGCGCTGTGCTCCCTGTCCCGTTTTGTTTGAATCGGGAGATTAAATGGACATCTACACCAATGACCAAATCCACACCCCACCGCCGCTAGAGCAGCCTGAACCCCACCGCGGAATGCTGGTGCTCATCTTTGGGATAATCGGGCTTTTCACCTGCGCGATTTTCTCTATCCTGGCCTGGGTTTTCGGCAATGAAGACCTCAAAAAGATGGAATCCGGCCGCATGGACCCCGCTGGGCGCGACACCACCAACGCCGGACGCATTCTGGGCATCATCGGTGTGGCGATGAACTTCATCGGCCTCCTTGCCGGGCTTGTGGCCGCCGTCTTCATGTTTGGCCTCACCATGGCTGATATAAACAGCCTGTTCTGAACTGACTTTTAGTAGCAGCGTCCGCTGCAGGCTTGATGCGCCTCCTTCTGGAAAGGACCTCCACCCGTTTCCCCGGAGGAAAAGGTCCTGTCCTCGTCCTGTCTTTCTCGCTGGTCGGCTATGTGGGCCTGCATCTGCTGTATGAATCCGGTCTGAAGCTATGCTGGTTCCGCTCCCTGACAGGCATCAACTGCCCAGCCTGCGGTCTTTCCCGAGCTTTCCTGTCTCTCTTCCAAGGCCGCTTTGTCCAGGCCTTTTTTTACAATCCCTTCATGCTCCTCTTCAGCCTCGGAGTGTTCCTGCAACTGTTCTCCACCACTGTGTTCAAGCGCCGTATCGCCCTTGAGGCCAGCGCTCGCGAACGCAACTTACTCTTGGTCGCCTTCCTCGTCCTCTTTTTGCTCAACTGGCTTTACCTGATCCTGTTTTTGCCCTGACCCGTCCTTTGCCCCTTCCCGTCCGCCTCCTTTTCGCCTCCCGCTGAATTCCCGCCTTTCAAACGGGAAGTCCGCGGGAAGTTAATGGGAAGTGAAAGGGATAGGGCAAAGGGCCTGTAGTCATTCAGAGCAGGAATGATGGTGGGAATCGCTGAATATGATGCCTATAAAGGAGTTAACCGGTCTGGATGCCGCGGGGAGGATTTAGCTTGACAGCACCGGGGTAGGCCGGAAACTGGTGGTAAACTGTAACCACGAGGATGAGAATGAAAACAAATATTTCCCAGTTCAAGATTCGGCTCGTTTCACGCTGGAGCCTGGTTTTGCTGCTACTTATTTGGGTTGGCGCCGGTTTTGCCCGGGCGGGGTTGAGTTCTGGAGAAATAAACGTTTCTGGCTCCGATCATGCGCTGCAAACCACTTTCGACACCCAATCGGCGAAAACCGCGCCTGATTATCCGGATTCAGATTCCGAAACAAGCGGAACGCGGACTCCTGCCTGGTTGCAGATCATTCTCACAGTGGGCATCGCGCTATTGATTTACTATGTTATCCTGGCGATAGTTAAGAGCAGAGAGAAATCCAGAGAGGAGGTCATTCACGTAAAAACCAGGGAAAGTGATACTGGCTACACGATGGAGCGACCTGGCAGCCAGGTTTCTGTGCCAGGAAGGCAGCCGGTTGAATACCGCGTTCCGTCTCAAAAGCCGTCCGAAAGCGCGAGAAAGCCGAGAACGGCAAAAAGGGACTCCTCCTGGCCTTTTATTATCGCCATCATTGTGCTGGTCAACATCATCCGCCAGTGCGTGCAAAACTTCGATTGAGCGTGTCGGACACCTAATCCGGTTCAGTTCAGCCTCCAGCCGTCAGCCGCGCCTCTGCTGATTCCGACCGCGAAGGCTGCGCAAGGTAAAAGTCTGGCTCTAGTTCAGTTATGGTGGATAAACTAGATTTCCGCCCTACATTCCGGGCTTGACCCGGAATCCAGAAAACCCCGCCACCTCATCCCCTGGCGTCCAGCGAACGCAGCGAGCATGGACGGCAGGAAATGTTGCTGTCGTCGATGCTGGTGTAGCCTGGAGTCCAGCGAACCCGTGAGCTTGGACTACAGGAGTTGCTGATGTCGCCTCTGCGAGGCTCCGTTGGAGTTTCTGTCCCCCATCAGGCTCAGAAACTACCTAGGTTACCTCCCATTTTGACAAAGGGCAAAAACAGACCTTGACAAGAATAACGCAAGCATAAAAATATGCATGTAGGCCTTGGAATGAATCAAGGATACCATTGAGCCGGGATTGCTTCCTACCAAAGAACGCAGAAGAAGATAAATGTCGTATGCTGAAAAACACATTCATTAGGGGAAAAGATGATAGAGACAGATTTTTTCTGCTCATTTGTAGTTCATGAACCACAAGAAGGATGCGTTTTCTTAGCCTGTCCCTGTCTGGCAAGATGGCGCGCAATTCTGTCATGTTTATTTACCCATAACTTGCTGGAGGAAAGATGGGAAAGTTACGATTTGCGATTCTCCTGATTCTGCCGTTCATGCCTCTGAGCCTCATTTATGCAGTCAACGATATGCCCGTCATCGCTGCTTTTCATGGAGAGCATCATGGTTCTTTCTACGGCTACTCGATGGTTTCCTTGGATTTTAATCATGATGGATACGATGATCTAGCAATATGTTCTCCAGCATACGGCTATGTTTATCCGGGTACTGTCAATCCATCAAGAGGTAAGATCTATGTCTATTATGGCGGTGTTGGTTTCAATTCCGCCACAACGGCCAGTGTTACGATGGAAGGGACTTATGCCAATAACGTGGGCAGAATAATTTGGAGGATTTTCAAAGTTGGTGATATCAGTGGAGATGGCTTTGATGATCTCTGTATGTACGTAGAAGACCACATATCTTGGAACGAGAGTTATAAAAAACTGCTCTTTTTCTATGGCGGAAACACCAATCTGGATAATCCTGATTATGTGATAGATCTATTTGGTAGCGTCTATCAGTTTGGTAGGGTGTATCGGTTAGGGGATTTTAACGGTGATGGTTACGAAGACATAGGATTCTATTATAGGCATTTCCCTACATATCAGAATAGACAATCAATTATATATGGAGGGTCATTCGTTGAACAAGTGGTTTCTACAGGTGAATTGAGCAGCTCTTATGCTTCATCAATAAATGGCATCGGTGACATCAACAACGATGGCTACGCTGATTTTACCACAGCATTTGCCACTCCGGCCACAAATCCAACCCACAACCTGATCCGTCTTTACTATGGCAATGCTGCTGGGAATACTGATAATCCGATAACGCTTATATATTGCCAGTATGGCGTCTCCAGGGGCAGCAAACCCCTGGGAGACATGAATGGCGACGGTTATGACGACTTCATGGGATACATTACTGATGAGGGGATGCATGCCTGGCTGGGTGAAACGAGTATCAACTACGCTGTGCCAGATTTTGATATGTCCCCGCCATGGTATGGCGGGGAGTTTCAACGCTCCCTGGAACATGGCGATTTCAATAACGATGGCTATGAAGACGCTGTTGGAGCAAATTTCGGTTACCGCGGCTTTGCAGTATGGCTCGGTAAGCAGTATGTGAATGGAACTTCCGACCTTATCATATATAATGGAGCTTACGAGAACTTTGGTTACAGCCTGGTAACCGGAGATTTCAATGCCGATGGTTATGACGACATCGCCATTGCTGCTTCCCATGAGTACGCTCCACAACCCTCAGGCAACTTCAATGGCTATGTATGGGTATATGGAGGCAATGCCGAGCTTGAGGACACAACCGTCGGGGTTGAAGACTATCTCACGCCTGCAGTCGGGGCTCAGGAACGGCTCAGGGTTTTCCCCAATCCTGCCAGGACAGGGGATGTAGTCACACTCAGCTATGAAGGCGCGCCGCCGCTGAAAAGCGAACATTGTGAGGTCAGGCTGTTCAACATCAAGGGACAGGAGCTGTATTCCGGCAGGGCCAGCAGGCATCACAAAGGGCTAAGCTTTGAGCTTCCCAAAGAGGCTCTTGACCCTTTGCCCGCCGGGATTTACCTCATCAGCCTGAATCCGGGGAACGGCAAAACCGACACTGCCAGGCTGGTGGTGGCTGAATAAAGCTTCCTACCAAATCGGGGGCCTGGCGTCCAGCGAGCCCGCGAGCTTGGACTACAGGAGTTGCTGCTGTCGTCGATGCTCGTTCCTCGCTCGACGCCAGCCAGGTAGCTCTGAAGATCAGGACTGTCCGTCATTCCAGCGCTTCCACCTACTCCAATTGAAATTGAGCCCCAAAGTTTTCGTCAAGTCCCCAAACAAAAAAAGCGCTTTCATCAAGCGCCTGAAAGTTACTGGTGGCGAGACCCAGAATTGAACTGGGGACACAAGGCTTTTCAGGCCTCTGCTCTACCGGCTGAGCTATCTCGCCACAAGTGAAAGCATCAACTTTTGGAGCCGGGATTTTGTCAAGACAATTATCCCTTGTGACGGCTCCGCCGCTGTTTGGAAAAAGGGTTTGAGGGCTGTTGGGCTGAAACGGTTCAGATTTGGCCGGGCGTGGGTTCCAGCAGCAGCCCATCCTCCCATAACTTGCTGGGGATGCCCTTCAACAGGGAGCCAGGAGTATAATCGCCGGCAGCGTAGGCGCGGATGAAATGGTCGGAAAGACAGGTGGCAAGGCCATTGGCAACCTTTTCGCAGACGCCGCGGAGAGGAGTTTTGCTTTCCAGCAGCATCTGGGTGTAAGCTCGCTTTTTTGCATCGCTCAAAGCGGTAAGCTGCTTCACCCGGCGGTTTTTGACCAGATTCGGGATCTGGCCCGGCAGGGTGTCCGCGGGGGTGCCCCAACGACGGGAAAACGTAAAGGCGTGCAGATAGGCGATGTCGAGCTCAGAGAGGAGATCCAGGGTGCTTTGGAACTCTGCTTCCGTTTCGGAAGGGAAACCCGCGATCACGTCGAGCCCAATTGCCACGTCCGGCCAGGTTTGCAGAATGCTGGCGATTAGTTCCTTGAATTCAGAGGTTTGATAATGTCTGCCCATGCGCTCCAGCACGCTGTCGCAACCGCTTTGAAGAGGGATGTGGAAGTGGGGGCAGAGTTTGTCGCAACGGCTGATTCTCTTTATCAACTCAGGGGTAAAGAGCATTGGCTCGAGCGAACTGAGGCGGATGAGATCAAGTCCATCGAGCTCCTGTAGGGCTTCTACAACCTCAGCCAGGCCTTTAGCTCCGTCTCTGTAAAGGCCCAAATTGACCCCACCGAGCACGATCTCGCGGTATCCGTTGGCCACGAACAGCCGGGCTTGGCCAAGCACATCGGCAAAGCTGGCGGAACGGCTGTTTCCGCGTCCGTAAGGCACCGCGCAGTAGGCGCAGCGGAAATCGCAACCATCCTGTATCTTCTGGAAGGCGCGGCTGTGCTCGACCATCCGGGTCACGGAACGGTAAGCGAAATCCCGACAGAGCATTATGTCCTGAAAGCAGTTGTCTGTCGCATTGAGAAAATGGGCGATATCGGGCTTGTTCTGGTTGTCCACGATTAGGTCTATTGGTCCCAGGTCCCTAATCTCATCAGGGTTGCGCTGGGCAAAGCAGCCGGTCACCACGATCTTTATGGCGTGGTTTTGGGCTTTGCGGGCCAGAGCCTTACGGATGAGGTTGCGGCTCTTGAAATCTGTCCTTCCTGTTACCGTGCAGGTGTTGATGATATAAACGTCGGCTTCGTCTGAGAAGGGAACGGCGCTGTATTCGCCAGGCGGGAACTGGGCCGCGATGACAGCGGATTCATAGGCGTTGGTTTTACAGCCCAGCGTGGCGATGGCGACGCGGATCACGTGGTCTTCCGGCTTAGGAAGTCATAAATCGCCCGGGCGTAGATGCCGTGCTCGATTTCCAGCACTTTAGCGGCGATAGCTTCCGGCGAATGGCAGTCCGAGATGTCAACCTGCTCCTGGGCAATGATTTCGCCGTGGTCATAGATAGGGTCAACCAGATGCACGGTAGCGCCGGAAAAGCGCTCTCCGGCGGCGAAAACAGCCTCGTGTACCCTGATGCCGTACATCCCCTGTCCTCCATATTTGGGCAGCAAAGCGGGATGGATGTTCAGCACCGGGATTCCGGCCTGGTCAAGAAAAGCGGGAGAGAGCAGTCTCATGAAACCGGCCAGAGCGACCAGGTCGATCTGTTCCTGTTGACAAAGCTCCAGCAATCGGTTTTCAAAAGACTCCTGATAGCGCGGATTGAGTATATGGCAGGGCAATCCCAGATCAGAGCAGAGCTGCACGACCGGAGCTTTGCCGCTCGAAGCAGTGGCAAAGGCTATCTTCAGCGGCAAGCTGTTATTGGTAAAAGCCTTGTACAGCGCCCGCAGATTGGAGCCACGGCCGTGTCCGCTGGTAAGGACCGCTATTCTCCAGGCTTCAGATGCAGCTCTTTCCATTGGATTTCGGGCACCTCAGAAGGCGCGCCGCTCATGAGGTCCGCCGCCTTCAGGGTTTTGGGAAAGGCGATCACGTCGCGCATGGATTCAGCTCCGGTCATGATCATCACCAAACGGTCTATCCCTGGCGCGATGCCGCCATGAGGCGGGGTCCCGTATTTGAGGGCTTCCAGGAAGAAGCCGAAGCGTTCCTTAAGTTCCTCTTCGCTGAAGCCCAGGATGTCGAAAATCTTTTTCTGCAGGTCGTAGCGGTGGCAGCGGATGCTGCCGGAGGAAAGCTCCATGCCGTTGCAGACCAGATCGTAGAGTTGGCCGATGATTTGGCCGTATTTGTCCGGTTGGTCCAGCCAGGGAATGTGTTCCTCACGGGGCAGGGAGAACATATGGTGGGCCGGCTCCCAGCGCTGCTCTTCATCATTGTAGGCGAAAAGCGGGAAATCGGTGATCCAGGCGAAAGAAAACAGGTTTTCCGGAATCAGCTTTTGCCTTATAGCCACTTCGTTTCTAAGGGCGGCCAAGACCTTGGCCGTCATATCGTAAGAATCTGCCACGATGGCGATAAGGTCGCCGGATTCAGCTTCCGTGATTCGGATGATTTCCTCCGTCTCAGCCGGGGCGAGAAACTTGCTGATGCCGGCTTCCAGAACACCATCCGCCACTTTGGCAAAGGCGACGCCCTTGCCGCCGTTATGGCGGGCCAGTTCCACCAGTTCGTCCTGCTGTTTGCGGCTGTAATTCGCCCCTCCGGGGATGGTCAGGGCCTTGATCACGCCGCCTGCTTCCAGGGCGCTTTTGAAAACCTGGAACTCCGATCCCCGCAGGCTTTCACTTAGATCCTTCAATTCCAGGCCGAAGCGCAGGTCGGGCTTGTCGCAGCCGAAGCGTTCCATTGCTTCCTGATAGCCCAGACGCGGGAAGGGGAGTTGGATTTCGATATCCAGGACCTCTTTGAACAAGCGAGCCAACATGCGTTCCAGAAGGTCGAAAATCTCTTCCTGGGTAACGAAACTAAGTTCTATGTCCAGTTGGGTGAATTCAGGCTGGCGGTCAGCCCGGAGGTCCTCATCGCGGAAGCAACGTGCGATTTGGAAATAGCGGTCGAAACCTCCTATCATCAGGAGTTGTTTAAACATCTGGGGTGATTGCGGCAAAGCGTAAAATTTGCCCGGCTGGACCCGGCTGGGAACCAGATAGTCGCGCGCGCCTTCAGGTGTGCTCTTCATCAGGATGGGGGTTTCGATCTCGTAAAAACCTTCGTCGCAGAGGAAGTCGCGGATGCTTTTCACGATCCGGTGGCGGGTTAGGATCACCTTTTGCAACATGGGACGGCGCAGGTCCAGATAACGGTAGCTGAGTCGCAAATCCTCTTCGGCCATAGCCACTTCCGTAAGCTGGATGGGCAGAGGCTGACAGTCGTTGAGGATAAAAATGCCGGTGGCGATTATCTCAATCGCACCGGTTGGCAGATTGGGATTGATGTTCTGGGGATCGCGGGCGGAGACGGTGCCGATGACAGCCACCACATATTCGTTGCGGAGTTTCTCAGCCTTGCGGAAAATCTCCTTCGCTTCAGGCCGGATCACAACCTGCAGCAGGCCTTTCAGGTCGCGCAGATCGATGAAGATGAGGCCGCCCAAATCGCGGCGTTTGTTCACCCAGCCCATCACGGTGACCGTTTCACCCACGTTTTGGATAGTGAGTTCACCGCAATAATGTGTTCTCCTGAGATTAGTTAAGTTATCCAACATAATGTGTCACTTTATTCCAGTTAATTGAATTCGTATGTTTTGCTTAGAGATTTGCCCCGTTCCAGATTCACTTTCTGCAGGATAAACCAGCCCAGGATAAAGAAAGCACCCAGTGAAACTATCGCATAGCGCTGGTTTCCAGTCACGCGGGTTAGGTTGCCGTAAACGAATGGTCCAACGATCGCGGAGATTCTGCCCACGAGGGTGTAAAAGCCGAAAAACTCAGCCTGCCGGTCCAGCGGGGTAAGAATCGACAGCATGGTGCGGCTGTTGGCCTGGCTACTGCCGATGGCGAGCCCGGCCACTAGTCCCAAGGCGTAATATTCCATTGCTGAGGTGCAGAAAAAAGCCCAGGCCACCACCCCGATCCAGACAAGGATGGAGACGCTGAGGGAGAGGCGGACATTGTATTTATCGGAAAGCCAGCCAAAAGCCACAGCGCCGATCACCGAGGTTACCTGCGCTATGATGAAGAAGATGATCAGGCTTTGCTGGCTCATCTTGAACTGGTTGCCGCCGTAAATGGCAGCGAAGGCTATAACCGTGTAAATACCTACGTTATAGAGGAAATAGCTGAACAGGTAGCTCAGCAGGTCCGGCATTTTGCGGATATGCTTCAGGGAGAATACGATGCGGTTAACCGCTACTTTCAGGTAATTGGTTTTTGGGGTGGCCACTTTCTTTTCCTTGAGCAGGATGAAAGTTAGCAGTGAAAAGAGGAAAATATGCGCAGCGTTCATCGGCCAGATCCAGCGGTAAGCTCCTTTATTCACCAAAAGAAGCGCTACCAGCAGGGAAACCAAACCACCCAGATAACCCAGGCCCCAGCCTAAACCGGAGATTTTACCAATAGTCTCAGGAGTACTCACTTCCGGCAAAAAGGCGTCGTAAAAGACCAGAGCGCTGTTGAAAGAGAAATTGGCGATGATAAAGAGAATCATGCCCAAGATGTAATCGCCTTTTCCGGCGAAGAAGAGCAGAGAGGTTGAGGCGATGGTGAGGTAGGTGAAGACGAAGAGGAATTTCTTTTTGGAATGGGAATAATCTGCCATCGCGCCTAGGATGGGAGCTGCGATCGCGGCCAGTGTCATGGAGATCGACACGGCCAAAGACCAGTACCATTCCCCACCTTCGGGACGTCCGGCGGCGATGCTGTTCACAAAAAACACGCTGAAAACCACCGTCACCATCACCGTGGTGAAAGCGGAATTCGCGAAGTCATAGAACATCCAGCCAACGGAGCTTTTACTCAGTTTCAAGCGGTAACCTCCATAAGGTCCAATCTTTGCAAGCTAGGCCATTCCAGGCAGAGTTCCTCCCTGGGGCTGGCGATGAATATCTGGTAGCGGTAATCCACAAATTCCACTATGCGATGGGCATGGTCCTTGTCCAGCTCGGCGAAAACATCGTCGAAGAGCAGGATGGGCCTGATGCCTGTGAGTTCCTGGATCAGGGCGGCCTGGATAAGTTTGAGGATGATCACAGTGATCCGTTTCTGGCCTTGGGAGCCGTAAGTTTTCAAGTTGTGTCCGTTCAGGCGGAATTCGTAATCGTCGATGTGGGCCCCGGCCAGGCTTCGCTGGTAGCGTTTTTCCCGGGATTCCAGGGCTGCCAGGGTCTCGAGCATTTGCCCGGCTGTGGCAGGATAATCTTCATTATGATGGGGCAGATAAAGCACGCGGATGTCTTTCACCTGCTCAGAAACCTCTGGATAACGCTGCGCGAAAGCCCCGTTCACGAGTTCAAGGTAGCGCTTGCGGTAATCAAGCACCTCCAGCAGCAGGGAGCAAAACCTCGTGTCCCAGGCCAGCTTTTCCTCGCGGGTATAGGGACGTTTGAAGAGGCTGTTGCGCTGCTCCACCACGTGCAGGTATTCGCGCAAAGTGGTGATGTAGGGCGGATAGATCTGGGATATGGCCAGATCGAAGTACTGGCGCCGAAAGCGGGGATAACCGCCCACCAGGTTCATGTCTTCCGGAGCGGCGTAGATCACCTTTACGTTTTCGAAGATCCGGCTTAGCTGCTTTACAGGAATGTCATTGATTTTCAGCAGCTTTCTGCCCTGCTGCCAACTTATCTGCACCTTCAGGTCGAGGCCTGAGTCATCCTCGAATTCGCCCCGAACGCTGAAGAAATCTGTGTTTTCCCGCTTCAGTTCGTGATCCCGGTGAAAGCGCACGGATTTGCCCAAACCGCAATAGGCAATGGATTCAAGCAGATTGGTTTTGCCCCAACCGTTGGGTGCGATCACCAGATTCCCTTCCGGCCGGAGGCTGAAACTGGCTTGTTCGTAATTGCGGAAATTGGCCAGGCTAAGTTGTTTCAGGATCAATCGCTACGACCGCAGCGGCATCAAGAGGAAAGTGATCTTCTGGTTTTCGTGCAGCGGTTCGTTGTAAACCATCATCGGTTCTCTAGAGCCGCCCAGCTTGATGCAGACCGTGTCCGTGTCGATGGCATCCAGAATCGACAGCATATAGCGGAAATTGAAGGAGATGGAGGTCTCGGAGCCGGAGAATTTGAAGTCTTCCACAAATTCCTTGGCGTCGCCGGTATCGCGGTCGCTGGTGTTGATTTCGAAGCGTTCGGAATCGATCTCAAAGCGAATGCGGTTGTTGTCTTCCGGCGCCACCAGAGCCACGCGGCGGATGGATTCCTGCAGTTTCTTCTTTTCCACCACAATCTGGTTTGGCAAATCGGCCATGAAGGCTTTCTGATACTCGGGGTATTTATGCTCCAGGATATTGGAAACGATGGTGAAAGCGCCATAGGAGAAGATTATTTTGTTGCGTTCCATCAGCACCTTCATTTCCTTGATGGAAGAGTCGAAAACCTTTTGCAGGAAGTTCAGGGTTTTCACCGGAATCACCTTCTCCAGCAGCTGCTCAGAAGGCGCGTATTGGAAGACGGATTCTTCGCCCTCGGCTTTTTCCTGCTTCTCCGGGGCAGTGTTCGGGACAATGATCTCCGCGACTTTGCGTCCGTCCGTGGCGGCCATCAGGTTCGTCTTTTCCATAATCTTCCAGCAAACACCTGTGAGCACCGCGCGGTTCACATCGGTGGAAACGGCGAAGGAGGTTTTGCTGATCATGCGATTGAAGGTCTCGGCATTCACGATGGTGGCGTTTTCAAGCTTGGGTTCCGGCAGGATCGGAAACAGAGTGTGGTCGGCACAGAGGATGTTGAAATCGATCTTGGCGCACTGGATCATCAGCAGGTCTTCGGTTTTCCAGAGGTCGATAACCGCAGGTGGCATCTGCTGGATGATTTCGTTGAAGTGCTTGGCAGAAACGGCGATGGTGCCGCCTTCGCTAACAGCCGCGTTAAAACGCACGTCCACGGTTAGTTCCAGATCGGAGGCAGTGATTTTCACCTCGCCTTTGTCGGCATTGGCTTCGATCAGGTAGTTGGTCAAAATGGGAGAGGTGGTCTTGGCGGAAATGATTCCCACCAAATGTTGGATGTGGTGGACAAGTTCTTTCTGCTCTATCGCTAATCTCATGTCTTCCCCTTGTTTACAGTAATTCTATTTAAAAACCACCAAATTTGGCAATTGGCTGTTTGTCAACTGATTTGTGGACTTGGCATTTTTTCCAGTATCGGAGAAATGGCTCCCGCGGTCCTTATTCTGTGAAGGCTTGCACCTTGTAGAATTTGTGGCGCTCCGTGCCCGGAGGAATGCTGTACTGGGGCTCATAGACAGTTGCAGAAGGTGTGTCCGGCCAGTTGGTGGGATCATCGCTGGCAAAGACATGATAGCCGGCATATCCCGGAAGCGCTGACCAGACAAGGTTCAGGCCTCCTGAACCTTCGGAGATCGCCACCTGCGGCGGAGCGGCGCTCAGGGTCCCGAAACTCCAGATGGAGCAGTCCAAGGCTTCACCGCCGGCGTTGTAAGGAACAACTTTCCAGTAATATGTGGTTTCCGGCGCGAGCAGGGAGCTATATTCGTAACTGGTGGCAACACCCAGGTCCTGACCATTCAGCATATTCGTGGGAGGGTTGTCGGTTCCCAGATAGAGCTTATATCCTGTGGGAGAGCCCGAAGCGGGCTGCCAGCTGAACTGGCAGTCGGTGGCAACGTGGTTGGCCTGGTCTGCTGGGCTCAGGCAGTTAGTTGGGAAAGGTACCTGCGCCACTTTGATATTGTCCAGAAACATATTGTAGCCCGCAGCGCTTACAGCCCGGAAGATAACGTAGTAACTGCCCGCAGTATTTATAGGCAGGGGGTAATTATAATTTTTCCATCCGGGTGTGGCTTCGGTTGGAGCTTGCTGCCTGGCACGATGAATTGTTCCCAGCAGGCTGGGCGCACCGTTCATGTTCGCTGAAGTATTCAGATATATTTCGATCTTATCCAGCGCCGTGCTTTGGTTCCCGTCCCGGTACATCCAGAAACTCACCGCGTGGGCATGGTTGACGGCGTCGCCGACCACGATTCTGGGCGTGATGAGCAGGGCGGAGTAACCAACCGGGGCTATATCGCTGTTGTAGCGCAGCATACCGGCTCCGGATTGGGGGCTGCAGGATGGATTTGTTCCAGAGGTCACGCGTTCAAACTGATAGTTTCCCGCCTCGGCGGATTTGGCCCATCCCAGAGGGGGAAAGTCGGTGGCGTCAAAACCCTGCAGATGAGGGTTCACGCTGAAATCGAACACTGGCGGGCCCAAGCGGAAACTTATGGTATTACCAGCGCTGGAGCCAATTTCGCAGATGTAGAGGTTCCCGGCTGAACCATCTTGCAAAAAGGGAGTCGGATTGGTTGTTGAGTTGATCGCCGTGCGCCCGGTTTCATAGCTGAAGTTTGCAGTGTTAACGTTTCCATTTACAGTGGTCGTCCCGCCCGGCCGGTAGATGTAGAGTTCGTCAGGAGGCCCGTCCGCGTTACCGTATTCTACTGAGTTGTCGATCCTGTAAACGATCAGTCCCGAACCCGGGAGGGAGCTTTCAAAGGTTCCAGTCTTCTTGCGGAACTCCACCACATAGTACTGGCTGGGGTTATTGGAGTTGATCCGGAAACACTGTCCGGTGGCCGAGGTCAGCGGATTTAGAGTGTAAACCCCATCCTCGCTGATGGTGGGAATGCTATCTATCCAATCGCCGTATTTGTATTTCATAAAAGCGGTCATGTGCTGAGGAGGATTAAAGTTCGTATCCATCAGGTCCCAATTCCCGGCGGGGTTGATGCCGTTGCTTACGTAATGATACAGGTCGGGCGCGCCCAGGGTGTGGAAAAACTCGTGGCAGATAACCCCTACGCTGCGGTTGGCCAGAAAATCCTGGAGCTGGAAGTTGAAGTCATAGACCCGCTTGCCGTTGATGTACACATAGCGGTCATAGAGGGACCAGCGATGCGGCCAGAGCAGACTGGACCATTCTCCCGCGGCGCCTTTCACGATATAGACCACGTTGTCAACCCGGCCATCACCGTCGGAATCGATGTTCAGGCTGCTTGGTATCTGGGAGCGCACGCCGTTCGTAGCGTTTTGGAGCAGTGTGAATTCTCTGCTCCTGCGCTGATAATCTCCGCTATAGCCTGTGGGATTGGTGGCGGCGTTGTAGGGCTGGTAATAAGCCCGGGGATGGCTGTCCTGCCAGGAGACCACATATCCTCCGGAGGGGGTGGGATAAAAGTGTGTGTTCACAGTCAGTTGGTTGTAGCTGGCTTCCAGGAAGTAGTTTTTCTGGGAGTTGGTGGAAGAGTTGAACCAACCGTCATAAACGCTGTTTTGCTGGCCGAATTCCGTCTCATCGGAGAAGCGGATGTAGATCACCAGGTTGTTGATGGTTCCGGTGGTGGGCGCGTCCCGCTCTGCTGGCATGGGGAAACGCTCTTTGCGCCTCTGTTTGTAAAGCTCTTCGCTGATGTTGATGCCAGGCTCAAGTCCGTATGCGCGGGGGTCGCCGTTACCCACTATTAGGGGCCCGGCAGCCACGTCGTCCCCGTCCTTCACAGCGTAGCAGAGCCAGCCGGTCTGGGGATGGCGGATGATGGTGAAGCCTTCGGCATCGTGAAGCCAGTTGTGGAATTCGTCACCGCTGGCAAAGAGTTCCAGCGTCGTTCCGTCGGGTTGGGTAGCCTTAATTTCCATCTTGTCGATGTAGGCCCCCTGCAATCCGCAGGTCAGGGCCAGAAACGCCAGAATGGCGGCTGTGGCGGCGAGTCGGGTAAGTCTGTTCACTTCTCATTCTCCCACTTGATTCATTTTTCTCAGTTTATCCGGCTGGCGATATCCGTCAATGTTTTTCCCGCTATCCCAATTATTCTCTGCAAAATGATACCATCATGTTCCGTCCTTAGCCCCTTCCAGTTCGCCTCTTTTTCGCCTCCCGCACAGTTCCCGTCCAGCAGGCGGGAACTCAGCGGGTAGTGAATGGGATGTGAATGGGAAGGGGCAAAGGACGAGTCAGCCAGCGAGGCAAGGGATTGTCCGGAAACGGGTTATGGCGTGCCTTTGGCGTTAAAAACAGATTGATAAAGCTCACCAATCCGGGCGGTAACAGCTTTATGGCCAAAGTTTTGGACACAATGTTCCCGGATGGCTTGAGGAGAATAGCTCGAAAAGTTGGCTCCCATTTTCAGCAGAGCTTCCGCGAGGGCGGCAGGATTCTGTTTGGGGACCAGAATGCCGCAGAGGTCGTTCACGAGGTCCCTGGGTCCTCCGCAGTTGGTTGCCACCACCGGTTTTCCACAAGCCAGCGCTTCAGCTATCACCAGGCTGAAGCTTTCGAAACGGCTTGGCATCACATAGAAGTCGCAAAGTTGATACTGCTCCAGGGATTGAGTTGGGCTAAGCCTTCCCAGCCAGATGATGTGGTCACGCAATCCCTCATCCTCGGCTTTTTGCCTTGCCCAGTTCAGCAGAGGGCCTGCCCCGCCCCAGAACAGGTGCCAGTCTTTCGTTTTCAAACTTAAAAGCTTCAGCGCCTGAAGCAGGTCGGCGGATCCTTTGCTCGTGCTGATAGTGGACAGGGTGAACAGCCGCAGAGGGCCTTCCGGACGAGGATTTGCCGATGGAATGAAAAAATCCGTGTTAACCGGATTGGGGATCACCAGAGCTTCCAACCCCGTTTTGGTTCTGATTTCCTGTTTTAGATGGCTACTGACGGCCACAATTCTTTCAGCCGCTTTCAGCGGTTCAGTGATAAGGGGCGAAATGGCGCCGCGTTTAAGGAATTCGGGAAAGGGAAAGGGCCCGCTGTGCTCTGTTATAATGTAGGGAAGACCGTGCTTTTCCGCCAGCCGCATAGCCACATATCCCGCGGGGAAAGTGACTTGGGCGTGGATGAGGTCCGGTTTTTCCGGCAGCTTGATCTTGGGAATCAGCGAATCGATGTTGCCTTTTACCACAAAACTGGTCCAGCTTAGATGGGGAACGCGGATTTCCGTGAGTCGGGGCGCTATCTGGCTCAGTCCGCGGCGCTTAGGGATTAGCCTCGCCAGTTTTTTCAGGCTGGAGAGGGGACGCCTGACAGCCAGTTGAAACTCGTTTTGGCCCCAGTTCAAAAGAAAAATCTCGGCCACCTCAGCGTCCGCGATGGCTAAAGCCTGATCCAGAAAGAACTTGCCGGCCAGGGGGTCATCCCGGTAAGGCAGCCAGGAGGGTATAAAAAGGACTTTCACTGTTCTGCACCTGTGTGGACTGGCAAACCGGCAGGTTGCCCTGTTGCCACTGCGTCGATGAGTTTAGCCAGCTTGCGGGCAAGGTTTGGACGGGAAAACTGTGTTATGTAATCATGGTTCACTTTAAGTTCTCCAAGGGCGCGGTTTTCCCAGAGCCGATAGAGTTCCATCAGCCTTTCCGCGATGCCGGGAAGGTCCTGATGGTCGGCAATGTAGCCAATTCCGGCTTTGGTGAGCAGTTCCGCTGCCAAACCCGCCGGCGGAACGATGGCAAGCACCGGTTTGCCCGTCCTGAGATAATCGAAGATTTTTCCCGTTAGCACAGATTCTGTGTTCTTTCCCGATGGGATGTAGAGAAGGAGGGCCGTGGCGCGCAACAGTTCCTGCAGGCTGTCCCGGTAACCGAGGAAGGGATGAAGGTTCACGATCCTCTCCAGAACAGGATTTGAGGCGAACCTATCCAGCACGAAGGAGCGGGTGTTTCTACCATAGATATCCACCCGGAACTTGTTTGGGTCCAGCTTTTTGGCTTCGACCAGGCTCAAAATTGCCTGCCAGAGGGGGCTTGGCTGGCGGCGGTCGTAAAAACTGCCGCAATAGACAAGGCGAAAGACATTGGCATCGGTTGAAGCAGTGAGCCCCTCGAAATCGCTGTCGTCAAAACCGTTGGGGATGATGGCCGAGGGTTTGTTTTCCAGAAAGGGGTAGCTGCGGCAGAAGTTGTCCCGCATCAACTGGCTCAGGTAGGAGATTCCGCCGGCGGCTGATAGAACGCGCGATTCCATCACCAGTTCACGGCTTTGGGTGGTGGCTGGGAAATCAATGTTGATGCGTTCCGGATTGTTGGTCCATTCGTCGCGGAAATCGCAGATGAAAGGTATGCGGTGGCGGCATTTCAGCAGCAGCCCCAAAGACAGGGAGGAAGGCGGTCCGGAGGAGATCACAGCTACGCTGATCTGAGGATTGTGGCGGACGATTCGGTGTAAAATCCTTTTCGCAAAAGGCAGCCACAAAACCTCGTGATCGGGGATGAGAACCTTATGCTGGATGAAGCGGACCAGGGAGTTGAGTTTCAGCCCCCACAGCAGCTTGAAAAGCCAGGTGGCGTCTGGGCAAAAAGCTCTCCAGACCTTCACACCAGCAGGTATCTCTTTCAGCAGGGATGGGTCTTTGGGAAAGCGGATGAGGGCTGGCCGCACTGTTAGCACCTGCACCTGATAACCAAGCTGGGCCAGGTATTTGACGTTTTTAAGGCTGCGCATTGCAGCCGGGCCGCCCAGGGGTGGGAAATAATAGGCGATGTAAAGAATGTGCCGGGAAGCTGTTGTCATGGCGTTCAAACTCCCTCGGAGCCTTTATTCAGGCTGGATGGGGCCGCATACATGTCCATCAGCGTGCCTTCACAAAACGGGATTTGAACTGGGCCCAGAGTTTTTGCGCATATTCAATGTCATAGGGCAAGATGGCGTTGCTGAGTTTTCCCAAAACAACAAACGTGACCAGATACACAAATAGCGCGACAAACTGAAAAGCCCAACCCCTGCCAAAGATCCAGAACACAGCGTAGGCCGGCAGGGCTGAAATGCCTGCCACCAGCAAGGTTTTCAGCAGGGCTTTGAGCGGGAAAAGCTCTGTCAGGTCAAGCCCCAGCTTGTGCCGCATCCAATACAGATAGAGGGCCACGGAAAGCCAGGTGACTATCACGGTGGCGATTACGGCTCCCATCATCCCAATCAGCCGCACCAAAACAAGGTTCAGCACCAGGTTCAGTCCTAGTGTGACAAGTGAATTAATCATTATATAGCGGGTTTTGCGCAGGGCCATGAAGATGATGCCGTAAGTGGCCACGCGTAGCGGCAAATTCAGCAGGTAAACCCTGAAAAAAGGCACCGAGCCAAGGTAGGTTTCCGTATAGAGAAAGGTGATGAGCGGTGTGGCGAAAATCAGTCCCAACACGGCAAAGGGGAAGATGACAAGGGCGTTTTTGCGCACCGCGGCGCGATAGACCTCGGTCATTTTGGCTGGCTCAGAACTGATGTGCGGCAGCAGGATGGCGTTCACGGAGTTGTTCAGGATAGAGATGAAGGGCAGTTCCATCGCGCCGATCGAGAACACGGCATATTGGGCTGGCGTGAAGAATCCTGAGACCACCAGCTTATCAAGCTGGATCGAAAGCATGCCGATGATGGAGGACAGGCCCAGGGGCAGCGAATACCGGAAAACCTCCTGGTAAAAGCCGGGATCGAAGCTGACCTTTGTAAGCCAGTGCCGCAGCTGGAACTGCGCGAAGCCCCATTGCAGCAAAGCGGAGACCATCAGGGCCAGAACAATGTAATAGAGGTTTTTGGTGATCAAAGCCGTCCCCAGGATCAGCACAAAATCGGTCGCCACGCTGAAGAGGGTGAAAACCGCTGTCTTTCTCGGCTGCTTGAGGCCCAGCATGATCTGGCTGTAGATCTGGGTGATGAACATGAACAGCGGATAGACGGCGTAAAGGATGAGCAGCAGTTCCAACTGGGGATTGTTGAAGAGGCGGGCGATGAAACCCCGCAGCAGAAAGATGCCCAGGCCAAAAACGAAGGCCAGTGCGCTCACTAGATTAACCGTGCGGCTTATGAATTCGCGCTTGGAATCGATGTGCCGCAGTTTGGGCAGAAAATAGAGCACACTCTGGGGAATTCCCAGCAGCAGGAGAGTGGAAAAAGTGCTGTAGATAAGGAAAAGCTGGCGATAGGAACCCAACTCGGCCGGCACCAAAATCCGGGCAAGTAAGATGCCCACTAGCGATTTGAGCCCAAAGCGGATGAACTCCACTGTAGTGAGCATTCCGGCCTGTTTGCTGCGGTCTGTGTTCATCTCGTCAACCCCGGAAAGGTAACCGGAATCACATATTCAAAGAGGTCCATATCCCGGAAGAGGCTGACCAGATAGGTGCCGGGAACGATTCGCTCGCCATTGGCCAGCACTCCGTTCCAGTGGTCCCGATTCAGCCCTTTCAGATAATAACGCACGCGGCGGTAATGCATCCGGTTGAAGGGATCCCTAAGTTCCAGCGTCCATCTGCCTTCTAGCGGCACCAGCAGCTCCAGCGAGTAGAGTCTGCCTTCGGTGCTGACCTTCACGTCTGCTGCAAACCTTGTTCTGGCGGTGCTTTCACCCAGAGGGTCCAGCGCCGAGAGATTAGCGATAATTTCATCGGAATAGGCCAACCGGGAAAGATGCTGGAGGGCGCTGTCCTTCAGCAATCCGTCATAACTGAAGAGGGCGATACCGGCAAAATCGCGTTTGCGTATCTCGCCAATCCTTTCCGCCACGTCCATGATGTTGTAATTACGGGCCAGGACATTCGGAACGAGCGAATCTCCGTTGTTGTTCCAGGCGCGGATGCCCATCACGATCTTTTCGCTGAAGCCTGTCCTATCGGCTGCGTCGAGGCTTTCGCGGAATTTGGCAATGTCTGTCGAGTAATTCATTGGGCAGACGTAATCCACCAAACCCCGCTCCAGCCAGTCTTTCCAGTCCTGGGCGTAATAGCGGGCGGCGCTGTCTGGATCCGGCATCACGGCGGCACTTAAGATGAGGCCGGGAGATATCTTATCCACGAGCTGGCGGATGGTTTCCACCAGGGAGGTCACCTGCAGGATGCGCCACTCGTTCCAGTCCAGGTTTTGCTGGGCTTTAACATCGTTGTAGCGGCTCATGGAAATGGGGTGGTAGCCCAGGCTGGAATTGGGATAGCGGATGTAATCAAGATGCAGGCCGTCGAGCTCGGGATAGCCGCTGAGCAGGTCTCCGACAACGTTGAATATGTGTTCCCGCGCCTCCGGTATGCCCGGATCGATGTAATGGCCGGCATTTTCTGCCGCTGAAGGCCGCAACAGGTTGCGGTCGAAGGTGATCCAGTCGCGGTGGTTGCGGTAAATGTAGTTGCGCTGTATCAGTTCCGGATCGGATGGAGTGGCATTGAGCACAACTATCCAGGCATGTACGCGCAAATTACGTTTGTGGGCTTCCCGCAGGATCAGTTCCAAGGGGTCAAAATCCACTCCGTCCAGCACATGGCTGCGGTATTCGGGATTGGGATAATCGTCCGGGCGTCGGTTGGTTTGATAAAGTGCGTCGGAGCGATAGCGGACCTCGACATAGATGTCCGTCTGCTGAGAAGCGGCGGCACTGCTAACAAAGGCCTCCACCTTTTCAGGGGTGTTCATGCTCCAGGGTAAAACCCAAATGGCCCGTATTTCTTGCGTTCTGGCGCTCAGGCAGAGAGCCAGTCCCGTCAGGATCAGCATCAGGGCTGCCTTACGCACGGGGTTCCTCATCTGGCTTCACTTTTTGTACTCCCACGTCTGCCGCTCCATCCTTCAGCCTCAAGCTAAGTTCGTCGCCCGGGCTGAGTTCCAGCACGGAACTCACGATCCGGTTGCCGCGCATGACCAGGCTGTAGCCGCGTTCCAATACGCTCAAAGGAGAGAGGTTGCGCAAGTTCAGTTTGGCCTTTTCTAAACGGTTCCTGATCTCTTTTTGTCTGGCCTGGCCCAGGGTGCCTAGGGTGAGGCGCAGTTCGCCCAAGCGTTGGTATAGGATTTGGAAATTCAACCTCAGCTGCCCCTGAATCTCATGCAGGGCCAGATTTTGGCGCAACCTGGCCTGCTGAATGGAAGCCTGGATGCGGGAAGCTCCCCGGATCAGGTCCATGGCCGCGGTGTCTACCCTGATTTGCATGCTCTGCCACAGCTTTTCGGGGTGGTAGCGTTCCAGGCTGATCTGCAGTTCGCCCAAACGGCGTATGCTGCTTTCGGTGGCTCGAGACATGAGCAATCCCAGCCTGCTGGCTAAAGCTGCCAGATGGCCTTGCATATCTTTTTTATCAGGCACGGCTAGTTCTGCTGCAGCAGAAGGAGTTGGAGCCCTGAGGTCAGCCACGAAATCCGCTATGGTGAAATCGATTTCGTGCCCCACAGCGGAGATAACTGGTAGGCGCGAAGCGAAGATGGCGCGGGCTAGGGCTTCGTCATTGAAACAGAACAGGTCTTCCTGCGAGCCGCCGCCACGGGTGAGGATTATCAGATCGGCCTCATCGCTGGCGTTGAAATGCTGGAGCCCAGCGATCAGGCTTGCGGGCGCTTCGGGACCCTGCACTAGAGCGGGATAGACTATCACCTCAGCAGGCCAGCGGCGTTTAAGGATGTTCAGAATGTCCTGCAAAGCCGCCCCGGTGGGGGAGGTGACGATCCCGATGCGCTGCGGGAAAGGGGGCAGGGGCTGTTTGTGTTCCGCCTCGAAGAGCCCTTCCTCCTGCAGCTTGGCTTTCAAAAGCTCGAACTGCCTGGCGAGGTCGCCTTTTCCGGAAAGCTCCATGCTCTGGACGTTTAGATTGTAATAGCCGCCTTTTTCGAACACTGTCAGCCTGCCATAGCAAACCACTTCCATCCCTTCTTCCGGAGCGAAACTCAGGTTGAAGTTGGCGTTGCGGAAAAAGGTGCAGCGTAGCGTCGCGTTGGGGTCTTTGAGATTGAAATAGATGTGCCCGGAGCTGTGTCGGGTGAAATTGCTGATCTCGCCGCGCACGTAGAGCGGTTCGATCTGGGTTTCCACCACCTGCTTCAGATGCCGGGTTATCTCAAAAACGCTGAATACAATCAAATCATCCATGATAAGCCATCAAATCCGGGCATGGATATTTGTCAATGACCGGCTGCTCCTAACGCAGAAGCACCGCCTTTCGGACAACCGATCTTCCCTCCTGCTCCAAACGAATGAAAAACAGCCCAGAAGCAGCCTGGCGACCTTGCCGGTCTTTTCCGTTCCAGGCCAGCCGGTGCTTGCCGGCGGGAAGTTCGCCTTCCGCCAGGGTGGCCACTTTCTGGCCGCGTATGTTATACACTGACAAAGAGACAGGGCCTTTTCCGCTAAGCTCGAAGTCTAGTTTGGCGCTTTCCCGGAAGGGATTGGGATGGACGGAAAGCTGCATTTGCACGGGAGGAACAGCTTTGGACCTATCCGGAAGCGGGTTGTAGCGTTGTTCGGTTAGATGAACGTTCACGGATTTGGGGTTTTCGGGGGTCCGAATTTGCAACCAGTAATAGTCATTGGGGTTGATAACGCTGTTGTTGGCTTCCCAAGCGGTCCAAGGCGTCCATTCGATCAAACCGACGTTATCAAAAAGCGCCTGTGTCTGGCCGGAAGAAGCTCCTGTGCAGGTGAGGCGGATATCGAAATACCAAGCGTTGGGAGGGAGGGTGAGTTCCTTGTAATACCAGGTCCAGTCAGTGTTTCCGGGAATGTCGGCGGTGATGTATTCGCTACCGATTTGATAACCCTGGCGGCTGTTGTAATAACGCACCTGAATGTTGGCATTGCCTGCGTTGACCGTCTTGATCCAGCCGTGGAGGATGAACTTTTTACTGTTGTCGTACCACTTGCAGAGTTTTTTATGCCGGCCATTCTGGTCTGACCAGGTGAAGCCGAGATAAGGGCGCTGCGCTCTCCGTCGAAAACATCGTTGTAGGAAAAGCTTTGCAGGTCCCAGAGAGTGGAGCCCTCATCCTCGAAATTGCCATACCAGATGGTTTCCCTGCCCAGCCTGTAATCCGCGCTACTGACAGGTTCGATGGCGTTCACGGAGCTGATGCTGCCGTAGCGGGGAAGTTTCAGCGGTTTTGAAACGTTGCCCTGGCCTGTGACCGGCTCCAGCAGCAGGTTGTAGGTATAGGGATGGCTGCTCGAAAGGGCTTGGCTGCTGTCTAACAACACGCTGGCTGACATGCGGTTGTTGTCCACCACCAGGATTGTGTTAAGCTCGCGGCTGCGCATGGCCAGATAGTCCAGAATGTAAATCCCTAATTGGCCTGTTGCGGGTTTGGGGATGTATCCGTCGATGAAAACGGGCTGGATCAGAAAGTTGCTGAAGCCGCTGCGATCGGCATCGGCAGAGAAAATCAGCGAAGGCATAGTCTCCGGATAATCCAGGTCGAAAGCGAAGTTGCCCAGCGAATGCGCGATCACCTTGCCCTGGTAAACCTCAAAACCCTGGATGATATGGGGATGGTGCACGATAACCAGGTCCGCGCCGGAATCCACTGCCCAGTGCCGGATGGCGATATCCCAAAGGTGCGGGACATCCGTTCGGGGCGAGTAATCTTCATCCTGGTCATCACCGAGGAAGGGATTGTCGCTCTTGTCGTAACCGGAGCCGGGGGTCAGCGAATACTCGCTTCCACCGTGCATTTCCACTATTCTCAGGTCAGCCACTTCCGCCACTGCGTTCAGTTGCTGCGTAATGTAATACGGCGTCATGTAGGCGAAGCCCGGTTTGTTGTTGCCTGCCTGCAGAAAGGGCTGGGCGTTGTTGTATTGACCGGTGCGGTCGCTGCTGGCCAGGAAGGCGAGGTTGAGCCCGTTGCGGTTGATGAAGGCGGGGGTGTATGCCTGGTAGGAATCGATTCCCGCGCCACTGTACACAATGCCGTTCTGCTCCAGCAATCCGAGCATCTGGTTGAGGCCAGCCCAGCCGTAGTCGAAAACGTGGTTGTTGGCCAGGCTCACCTTGTCGATGCCGGCGTAAACCAGGCCGCTCACATTGTCAGGATTGCCCCGGTAAACCACACTTTTGGTGGGATGCGGGGTTCCCTGATTGGTGAGCACCACCTCCAGATTGGCCACTGTGAGGTCAGCTGCGTTGCCGAGCATATCGATGGTCGGGGCGAAAATCGCGTTCACGCCCAAAGTGGGGATTATCCCGTTGGAGAGTTCATAGCGCCGGGCTAGCATGATATCGCCCACAAAGTTTATTCTCAGGGGCAAGGAGTCATCGCCGGGATCAACATTCACCAGAGTTGAGCCAAAGCCCCATCTGCCTGTGGAATCTGTCACGCGAAGCGTCGCCCGGTAGGGATGGCCGTCCTGAACTGTGTAAATATGGTAGGGATTGGCTTCAGTGCTGCTGAGGCTGTCGCCAAAATCCCAGTGGTAGAGGAAGGTCTGGCTGTCAGGATCGCTCACTTGGGAAAAGAACTGCACTCCCACATCCCTGGCTCCGGCAGCGCTATCCCTCTGCCAGGTAACCTGATGCGAAACTGTCACCGAGGGCGGCGCCCCCACATCGTCTGATATGTCCAGGATGGAATCGATCCACAGGCTGCGGTTGGCCACGCCGTCCAGATCGTTCACATAGACCAGGGAAGTGATCAAGGGCAGGGTGTCGAAAAAAGCGTACCAGTCATCGGCTATGGGTATATGGTAAATGTTCCAGACCCCATTGGAGAAAGCGCCCTGATAGACTGGCACCCAGGTTTCGATATCAAGAATACGGGTCCCGGAGAAAGAGTAGAACAATGTGTTGGTGCCGTTGGAAAAGCCGATGCCCTGGATTTTCGCGCCGGAGGAGGTTTTCGCGGCCACCTGCCAGACCGCGCCGGAATCCACCACCACAGGAGAGATAAGCTGTTGTTTCCAGGTGTTGCCGGTCAACCGGAGGGACCAGGCGCTGCCCTGATGGGTGCCGCTGCTGGTCAGTTGCCAGGCGCTGGGGTTGATGTCCTCATCCTGCCAGGAAAGCAGGTCCACGCTTCCGCTTTCGAAATCCTCGATCACGGTGAAGCGCTGCCCAGCCCAAACGGAGACCGGCATCCAGGCCAGAATGGCCAGCAATGCCAAAAAGCCTGTTCCGATCCCGGTTCTCATACCACACCTCCCTTTCAAATAAAGGGGGCGCCATTTTTCGGCGCCCCTGTCAATAGCTTATTTGGCAGCCATACCCGCGGCCAGAGCCCGCAGATTCGCTTCCACGATCTGGTCGCCCTTGCGGCTGAAGTTGTCCGTGATGGCTTTGCTCAGTTCCTCCGCGCTGAAACCCAGATGAGTGGCAGCGGCGCCGAGCATCACTATATTCATGGACCGGGGTGCCTTGATTTCCTTGGCGATGCTGTCCGCGTCAATCAGAACGTGGTTCTTCAGCTTGCGGATTTCGTTGTAAACGGATTCGGCGTCCGGGTAGTTGGGGATGTTTTTGAAGGGGGTCATGTTGGCGATCAGCCAACCGTCGGCAGCCAGGTAAGGCAGGTAGCGCAGGGCTTCCATCGGCTCCACGGATAGGATCATGTCCGCCTTGCCCAGGGGGATGAGGTCGCTCCAGATGGGCGCGTCAGAGAGGCGGAGGTGGGATTGGACGTCGCCTCCGCGCTGGCTCATGCCATGCACTTCGGCCTGTTTGAGGTTCCAGCCGCGGTTCAGGGCGGCTGCCCCCAGGATTGTGGCGATGGTCAGGATTCCCTGTCCGCCCACTCCGGCGAGGATTATGTCCTTTTTCATTGCGGCTTCTCCATCTTGTTTTTTTTCATCAGGGTCTGAATGCACTCGCGGCGCGGAATCACCACGCTCACGCCCTTGTAGGCCAGTTCTTCCTTATATATGGCAACCATCTCGTCCCAGTTCTTTTTCAGGGGCGTGAACACGCGGATGTGCTCTTTGGGCACGCCCAGGCCCTGGCAGATCTGTTCCAGCTTGCCAAAGCCCGTATAGTCCTGTCCTCCGGTCATGCCGGTGGTGGAGTTGTCCAGGATCACGATCATCACGTTGGAATTCTCGTAAATGCAGTCCAACAGACCGGTCATGCCGGAGTGGGAGAAAGTGGAATCGCCGATAACTGCCACAGCGGGGTAGAGCCCGGCATCTGAAGCGCCTTTGGCCATGGTGATGCTAGCGCCCATGTCCACACAGGAGTTGATGGCGTTGTAGGGAGGCATGAAGCCCAGGGTGTAGCAGCCGATATCTGAAAACACATGTCCTCGGCCAAACTCTTTCAGGGCTTCGTTCAGGGCTTGGAAACTGTCCGAGTGGGGACAGCCAACGCAGAGCGCGGGCGGCCTGGGGCTCACCACTTCCGGAACGGCGGATCCGATTGTATCAGGCAGGTTCAGGGCCTGGGCCACTTTGTTGGGATTCAGTTCGCCGTCGCGGGGAATGGTGCCGTCCAGGCGGCCGTGGATGGGCTTCGTGCCGCTCCAGGCCATGCCTTTTATCGTTTCTTCCACCAGCGGCATGCCCTCTTCCAGAACCACCAGCTTGTCGCAGATATCATAAAGGCCGCGCAAGGCTTCCGTGGGCAGCGGATATTGGCATATTTTCAGCACGGGATGGGGGATGGGCTGGCCGCCGTAAACCTCGCGGAGATAGTTGTAGGCAAGGCCGGTGGCCACTATCCCGAGGGAATTGTCCTCCGCCTTGAGGTTGAGGGAGTTGAAGGGCGAGATGACCGCTTCATTCTCCAGGTCGGGCTGAAGCCCGATCAGATGTTTGTATTTCCTGCGCGCTATGGCAGGCAGCAGCATGAACTGGAAAAGGTCATCCGGTTTCTTCATCGGGTTCTGGGGCAGTGGCTTGCGTGTTTGCACCCCGCTGCGGGAATGCGAAAGCCGGGTGGTGAGGCGAAGCAGCACTGGCAGGCGGTACTTTTCGGAAATCTCGAAAGCGTGGAAGGCCATGTCATAGCATTCCTGCTGGTTCGAGGGCTCGAAAACCGGGATCATGGCGAACTTGCCATAGTAGCGGGAATCCTGCTCATTCTGCGAGGAATGCATGCTGGGATCGTCCGCTGAAACCACCACCAAACCACCATTAGCGCCGGTGAAGGCTGAATTCATGAAGGGATCAGCCGACACGTTCAAGCCCACGTGCTTCATGGTAACCATGGCGCGTTTGCCGGCATAACTCATCCCGATCGCCGCTTCCATGGCCGTTTTCTCGTTTGATGACCAGGTCCGGTGGATTTTTCCGGCCTCGGCCTGTTTGCTGCGCTGCACGTATTCCATGATTTCCGTGCTGGGCGTGCCCGGATAGCCGTAAAAACCGCTTATCCCGGCATCCAACGCGCCCTGCGCCAGGGCTTCATCGCCCAATAGCATCAGTTTTTCCATACTTGGAACTCCTTTTATCTTGTTTATGATTTTAAAATGTTGCTGGCAACGCGCTTGAAACTATAGGCAACTCCCTGTGCGTGTATATCTTATCATAAGTTTCATTATGTTGGGATGCGCCAAAACAGTCAAGCATTTATTCGCTTTTGGCCCGTCAGGGCATCCCCGCGACAGGCTCCGGCGCGGGAAAATAGCATCCGCTCCTTTTCCGGGGAAAAGGGCCGTGTTTGCCTTCAGGAACTATTCCGCGAGGGCATTCTGAAGAGTGGGACAGGGCAAATTGAGCCTCCATATTGCAGGTAACAAATGGGGCATTCGTCACCGAAAAACGCGGAAAACGAGAATGGATCAGAGATGGACTGGATTCCGGGTCAAGCCCGGAATGACGTGGGTTGGGGGCTGTGCGGTGGTTGTTTCTGGATTCCATGTCAAGCCCGTAGGGCGACATAACGATAGCGAGGGTGCGTAACCTCATTGTACAAGGGCAACAACAAGGTGGAAAGCCCCTTGCGGGCGACAGAAATCAAACTCCGGGGTTCTGTCGCCTCTGCGAGGCTTTGATAGGTTTGGGAAATCGCTGTCGAGGGGTTCCGTTCGCTTTGCTCACTTCACACCCTCGCTATCGTTCTGCCGCCCTTCGGGCTACTCACCAGCTTTGAAAGAGGGCCTAAAGTCCTCCTGTCTGCTATCCGATCGCTGCGTTTTCTTCACACCCGCGCTATCTTTCTTCCGCCCCGCGGGCCATACCACCATCGTATCCTGCCAGCCACGTCCTTAGCGCCCGAGTCCATCCCCCTCGCACGCCACGCGCACAATTCCCGCATCAAATGCGGGCATCATGCGGGAGGCGATTCAGGAACACGGGACAGGGCCTTAACGGCCAGTAGGCATCGCTTTGCTTGTTCGCAAAGTGGGATGGCGTGTTACAGACAGGATTGCGTGTCTGAAAACGCGGTCAAATCTGGGAAAGGGGCGCGAAAGTCCTGCGGTGGATGGGGCAGGGTCCGTGGTCTGAAATGGCCTGAAGGTGCTTTGCCGTTCCGTAACCCTTGTGTTGGGCGAAGCCGTAGAGCGGATATTGGGGTTCGTAGCCGGCCATGAGGCGGTCCCGGTGGACCTTGGCGAGGATGGAGGCGGCTGCGACGCAGGCGGAGAGCGAATCTCCGTGGATCAGGCTGTTTGCCGGGCAGATAAGCCCTGGCGGAAGCTGGTTTCCATCGATAAGGCAGAGGTCGTTTTCCGCGGCGATGGCGGTCACGGCTTCCCGCATCCCTTTCAGCGTGGCCTGCAGGATGTCGTGGCTGTCTATCCAGGCGGCGTCCACCTCAACGATGAACCAGGCCGATGCGGAGGAGGTGATTTCGGCGAAAAGCTGTTCCCGGCGGCGGGGGGAGAGTTTTTTGCTGTCGTTGATATCCGGGATGGGATGGCTGTAATCCAGCGCCACGGCTGCCACCACCACGGGCCCGGCCAGCGCGCCGCGTCCGGCTTCGTCCACCCCGATCAGGCGGCCTTGGAGGTTGGCAATGCCCAGGTCGTGGGCGTAGAGGGCGTTCACAGCGGTTTTTGGAGCAGAAAGAAGAGGCGGAAATAGCGGTTGTCGAGGTCGTTGCCGTCGCGGGAAATCAGATTGGGCCTGGTATCCGGAGAGAAGATGGCCTTGAGACGCAGTTTGGAAGCGGCGCAGAGCTCAACCAGTTCCGGGGTCCGGTACACCCTCTGCACATGGCGTTCCTCAAAACGCTCATAAGCGTTGAGGTTCTTGCGGAAGAGGAGCAAATGCGTTATTTGGCGGTAGGTTAATGGTTCATAAGTGGAAATCTGGACAAGGTAGCCGTCACGGACGCGGTTGAAGGAGGTGGTGTCGCAGAAATTCTCCAAGCTGTTTTTGAGGGTGGAGATGTCGAAAACGAAGGTGCCGCCGGGTTTGAGGGCCTTATGCGCGTGGTTGAGCAGTTGGATGGCATCGGCTTTTTTCACCAGATAGTTGAAGCTGTCGAAGAGGCAGAAGATGAGGTTGTAGCCGCCACCGGGGATGGGATCGGTGAGCGAATTGAGAAAGAGGGAGGGTTTGAAGGGTTTGGCATCTGCCACGTGAAGCATGTAGGGCGAAATGTCGCAGGCATCCACTTCCATGCCCCGGAAAACCAGGATCTCGGAGGCGTTGGCGGTTCCGCAGGCAAGTTCCAGAACGCGTTTGGGGGTTTCTTGCGCCACGCGCTTGTGCCAGGACAGGATCAGGTCCACCCACTGTTCGTAGTTCACGTGCGACATGTAGGAATCGTAATATTGCGCGAAAAGCGAATAGGAGGTCTGATACGCGGAGGGGCTTCCTGATTTGCATCCGGGAGTGTTTTCAACCGCATCGGCCGAGGCATGGCGCAGGCGGTTCAGGGCGGTCAGGAAATCTACCTTTTCCTCATCCAATGCGAGGTTCAGCGCCTGCCAGCCTTCACCGATATGGCGCACTGTGAAAGAAGGCAGGCTTGAATGGCAGACGGCGGAGACCAGATCGCGGTTTCCGGTGCAGAGCAGTTCGCCGTAGCGGGCGCGGCGGAAGGCTTCAAAATCCGCATAGACGCTGCCGTCTTTGGGCTGACCCAGGGTTTCCGCTTCGGCGAGCAAGATGGCCGGATGGCGGGCTAGGGCCTGGCAGAGTTCATCTATCCGCGCCGTGAAACCCTCTTCCAGCGCGCTCAGATCGGCCAAAGAGAGCCTGGCACCTTCGTAAAGCGTGATGGGGGATGATCCTGTGGAAAGGGCCCAGCGCCTCAGTGTGCCCAGGCTGGCAAAGTAAAGCCGCGTAATTCCCTCTTTCTCAATGTGATCGCGCATCGCGGACACCGGATCGGCCGCGGAAAAAGCTTGGGAGCGGAAGCCTGGATGGGCGGGCAATTCTTCCGGGTCCTCCGGTCCCGTGTAAAGGTAATGCCAGCTAATATCAGCGGCGAAAGGAAAGAATTTCCAGATCGCGGCCAGTTGCTGGCGCTCCCAGCGGCTGAGAGCGATGACGACGATGTCGTTCAAAGCTTCAGAGCAGCTTGTCGCTGGCGCTGGGACGGGTGAGCGGGACCTGGGACGCGCAAAGCGGGCAGGATTCAGCGTTCCAGGCGGGGATGTCCATTTTCAGCAGGGACAGGAAGGGACAGCCAAAATCAGCCTCGCCGCCGGAGCGGTCCACGATTCCGGCTACGGCCTGGACTTCGATTCCGCGCTCGCTGAGGCAAGCGATAACCTCGCGTACGGAGCCTCCGGAGGTGATTATATCCTCGACCACCACGGCCTTTTTCACCCCGGAGAGGTCAAAGCCGCTGCGGATCGTCATCCGCTCGTCCTTGCGCTGGCTGAAAACGAAGTTCCTGCCCAACAGCCGAGCCACTTCAAAGGCCAGTACGATCCCGCCGTAAGCGGGGCCCACGACGGTGTCGAAATCAAATGGTTCCAAAAGTTCGGCTAGCAGTCTGCAGACCTTGGCGGCGGCAGCGGGATCCTGCAGCAGCCTGATCTTTTCCACGTAGGTGCCGCTGTGCTTGCCGGAGGTGAGCAAAAAATGTCCTTCGAGGATGGCGCCGTTGGCGATGAGGATATTCCTTATCTCAGGCGTGTTCTGCTGTTGGGCCAGAAGTTCCCTGGCGCGGGCCTCATCGCTTGAGGCGACCTGCAATTCGATGTCGAATTTGCCCGGCAGGATGCCTGGAAGCATGGAGTAAACCAGTTCATTTTGCAAAAAAGCCTGAATGCCGTTGTCCGCGAGGAACTCCCTGGCGAGGTCGGCTTCAAAGTTGTCTCTGAACTTGGCGATGGTTACAAGCACGGGATCCATTTCCGCTCCTTACATTGAGGTGGTTGAGGCCAGATAGACCAGCACCATGATGGTCTCGAAAACTATCTCATAGTCGTCAGCCGTGAATTCGAGGGTGCGTCCGTCAAGGCGTTTGGTGTAGGGCATCAGGGCGGCCTGGTCGGCCATTGAGCTGTGGTTGAACTCGATTTTGAGGGTGATGGGGGCTTCAAACCTATACAGCGGCAGACTGTCCGGGCTTTTGGACAGGGCATTCAAAACGGCTGCGCGGGTTCTTTCTTCCACGGCCAGCCGGGAGTAGTTTTTGGCTGAAAACTTGGCCACGGCTTGCTTGGTGGCCACATATTCCAGCCAGGGCATGGGAGCCGAGAGTTCGGTTTTCAGGGTTTCGTCGCCGGTGACAAGGGTGACGGGGATTTGTTTATAACCCGCGAAGGCGGAATTGATGAGGGCTTCGTTCATTCTCTGGCCGTTGATCCAGATATTGTGGATGCGGCTGTTTGAATAGGTGTGGTCCATGTTTCCGCGCAAGGCGCCGGTGCCGCTGTGGTAGCCGAGCAGCCAGACCTGGCTGTAATCCTTGCTGAGTTCCGGCATCATGTAGCGGGGCCGGGGACAGCCTGAGATTAGGTTGATCCTGGCATCAAGCTCTGTGATGCTGTAATCGAGGTTATCGCCCCCGCTGTGGGAGTCGGCGATGGTTATCTCTTCGATCATGGCGGCCTGGGGACTGCCAAGAGCGGCTGATAGAGCCGTGGTCACATGCTGGGTGATGCATTTCAGCACGGCCGGACGGTCCGTCTTTTCATGTTCCCAATTGAAAGTTCCGGGCATGCCTTCCATGTCGATCGAGATGTAAATTCTCATGGCTTGTTCCTCTTAAACGATTGCCTTGGCCAGTTCAGACGCCACTTTCGCATTGTTGCGCAGCAGCGCCAGATTGGCAGTTACGGAGCCACCTTTCGTGGCCTGCGCCAGATAGTCAAGCAGAAAAGGCGTGAGCGCTTTTCCGGTGATTCCGTGCAGTCGGGCGGCGATCAAAGCCTGATTTATAAAAGCTTCCATTTGCGGGGCCGGAATGCTGTCCGCGGCAGGGATGGGATTGGCGATCAGCAGGCCTTTCCCGCCCAGTTCCAGATGGTTTTTCCACAGCAGGGAGAAATTCTCCACGCTGTCAATCCGGTCGATGCGGAGCTCGCTTTCTGCGGTGTAGAAGAGGGGAAAGCTGTCAGTTTGCCAGCCCAGAACAGGCACGGCCAGGGTTTCCAGATACTCCAGGGTTGCGGGAACGTCCAAAATGGCCTTGCAGCCGGAGGAAACCACCATCACAGGAATAGACGCGAGGGCGGTCAGGTCACTGGAAACGTCCGGGGCCTTTTCCCAACCGCGGTGAACTCCGCCGATCCCGCCGGTGGCGAAAACCTTGATCCCAGCCAGAGATGCCAGCTTCATGGTGGCGGAAACCGTGGTCCCGCCGCTGTGGCCGAGGCTGAGGGCCAGAGGCAGGTCCCGCGAGCCCAGTTTTAGGAATGTTCCCGGCTTTTTCAGCGACGGGGTGATATCCTCAATGAGGCTCTCAGTCACTCCAATATGCGCTGTTCCGTCCAAAACGATTATCGTGGCTGGGGTCACATCCTCGTTAACGATGATTTCTTCCAATTTCCGGAACACAGCCAGGTTTTGCGGCCAGGGCAGGCCGTGCGTGAGAACCGTGGATTCCAGTGCCACCACCGGCCGGTGTTTGGCAAGCGCTGAACTTACCTCGGGAGACAGGGCCAGCTTTTTTATCAATTCAGTCATAGATTCTTCCACAAACAAAAATGGAATCAATCGTTACTCTGGGATAAGGGCAAGGATTGATTCCGTGTTTTGTTTCAGGATGGGTTGAGCTAAAGCTCGGTGTATTCTTTCCTGTCCTGAAGTTGCACTACTTCCACCTTCATCACGCCAGCCGCGAGCATACCGATTTCCTTTGCCGCGCCGTAGGAGAGGTCTATATCCCGTCCGTGTTTGAAAGGGCCACGGTCGGTAACACGAACTATGACGTTCTTGCCGTTTTTGGGATTGGTAATTTTAAGGAGGGTTTGGAAGGGGAGGGTTTTGTGTGCGCAGGTCATAGCGTTTTGATTGTAAACTTCACCGCTGGCTGTGCGTCGACCGTGGAAGCGTTTACCGTAGTAGGAAGCTACCCAGGTCTCGCCCGGTGGAGCTTCCTCCACGCTTGGAGGTTCTTGGTTCTGCAGGGAATCGATCACCGCCACCTGTTCATAAGGGATTGTGAGCTCTTCCGTGCTCGGTTGTCCCACCACTGTTTGCGCTAAAATCGGAGCGATGAACATCACCCAGATAGCGAAAACAGTGGAGAGAGTTTTCTTAGATTGATTTCTCATATTGGTTTTCCATGTTTTGCTTAAGTCTCGCCGCTGAACTTTTTGAGCCGCCAATTTTTGTCAAGTTTATTTTTCGTTTTTCCTGCTTAACTGCTTGTGCCGCAATATGTTGTCCTTGGCGGTCAATCGGGCTTCCGCGACCTTGAAAACTTCGGGATGGGATCCCTTTTAGCTGGATTATCGAATTTGGCCTCATAAACCCCTGCCGGGAGGGCGACGGAAGAAATAGTTTGACAGAAATCCCCTGTTGCCTGCTATATCACAGAAACGAATTATTACAATAGAAAAGGAGTACGACCATGCCCAAAATGACGGTTGACCCGTTTTACTGCAAAGGTTGTGGACTCTGTATCGCTGCCTGTCCCAAGAAGATCATCCGGTTTTCAGAGGACATTAACGCGAAAGGATACCACTACGCAGAGTGTTTCAAGCAGGATGAATGCATAGCCTGCAAAATGTGTTATATGACCTGCCCCGATGTGGCAATCACGGTCGAGAAGTGAGGTTGAGATGTCGAAAATATTGATGAAAGGAAACGAAGCCGTGGCCGAAGCCGCGATCAGATCCGGCTGCCGCCTCTATTTCGCCTACCCAATCACGCCTCAGAGCGAGCTTATCGAATACATGGCCAAGATGATGCCCAAGGTGGGGGGAACCTTCCTCCAGGCTGAAAGCGAAGTCTCGGCCATCAATATGGTTTACGGCGCCGCAGGAGCCGGAAAACGCGTGATGACCTCTTCCTCTTCGCCGGGGATTTCCCTTAAAATGGAAGGGCTTTCCTATATTGCCGGCGCGCAGTTGCCAGCGGTGATCATAAACGTTCAGCGCGGCGGACCTGGCCTGGGCGACATCCAGCCTGCCCAGGGCGACTATTTTCAAGCCACCAAGGGCGGCGGACATGGTGATTACCGCCTCATCGTGCTCGCCCCTAGTTCCGTGCAGGAATTCGCTGACATGGCATCCGAGGCCTTCGATCTGGCAGACAAATACCGCAATCCTGTGATGATCCTGGCCGACGGTATGCTGGGCCAGATGATGGAGCCGGTGGAATTCAAGGAAGCGAAGACCCAGGAAGAGATCGAAGCCCTTGGCAACCAACACCTTTCCTGGTGCATCTGTCCCAACGAAGACGGCGACAAGAAACACCACCACGAGATAAACTCCCTGGAGATCGATCCTGCCGTGCTGGAAAAACATGTGGAAAAACTCTATGAAAAGTACGCTGAGATCGAGAAAAACGAAATCAAGTATGATACCTACAACCTCTCCGACGACAACGAGGTGCTCTGCGTGGCTTGGGGAACCGCTTCCCGCATTGTGAAATCCGCCATCAACGAACTCACAGCCGCCGGCAAGAGCGTTGGCCTCATCCGTCCCATCACCTGCTGGCCTTATCCTTACGAGGCTGTGGCCGCCGCCATCGGCCCCAAGGTGAAGGAAGTTTATGTGTTTGAACTCAACACCGGCCAAATGCTGGACGATGTAAAGATCGCCGTGGCCGGCAAGGTCCCGGTTAAATTCTGGGGAAAGGTTGGCGGGATTGTGTTCACCCCGGCGGAGATCCAGGCCAAACTGGAAGCCTGTTTCTAAGAAGGAGGAAAGAAATGCAAGTAATCGCCAAAAGACCTGAAACTCTCACCAAAACACCCTTCACCTATTGCCCCGGCTGCCTCCACGGAGTGGCCCACCGCCTCATCGCTGAAGCGATCGAAGAGCAGGGGCTGATCAATTTAATGACCGGGGTGGCCCCTGTTGGCTGCTCTGTTTTCGCCTATAAATTCTTTAATTTCGACATGGCTGAAGCCGCCCACGGACGCGCCCCGGCTGTCGCCACCGGTGTGAAACGTGCCCGGCCGGACATGCATGTCTTTACCTATCAGGGCGATGGCGACCTTGCCGCCATCGGCACCGCCGAGATAGTTCACGCCGCGAATCGTGGCGAGCACATCAGCGTTTTCTTTGTGAACAACGCAATCTACGGCATGACGGGAGGCCAGATGGCCCCCACCACCCTGCCCGAGATGAAGACAACCACCAGCCCCTACGGCCGCAAAGTGGACGATATCGGCTATCCCATCCGCGTTTGCGAACTTCTGGCCACCCTGGTGGCGCCCTATTATATTGAAAGGGTGTCGCTGCTCAGCCCGGCCGAGATCATCAAAGCCAAAAAGGCCGTGGACAAAGCAATCCGCTATAACAAAGAAGGTCGTGGCTTTACCTTTATCGAATTCATAAGCACTTGCCCCACCAACTGGGGTATGGACCCTGTCAAATCGCGCGATTGGGCGCGGGAAAACATGCTGCCCTTCTTCAAGCCCGGCTTGTTCCGGGACAAGGGCGAGGGGGTGGAATGATGACTACTGAAATGATTTGCGCGGGATTCGGCGGACAAGGCGTTCTCACCATTGGCAGATTCATCGCCCAGGCGGGCATGAAAGAAGGAAAGAACGTCTCCTGGCTGCCTTCCTACGGCCCCGAAATGCGCGGCGGAACCGCCAACGTCTCCACCGTTGTTTCCGACGGCCCCATCGCTTCTCCCATCGTGAGCTACCCCGATGTGTTGGTGGCCCTGAACCAGCCTTCCCTGGATAAATTCGGCCCCAGCGTCCGCTCCGGCGGGGTGGTGATCATCAACACCAACTCCTGCCCCCACGGCTGCAAACGGGACGACGTTCAGATCGTGGCCGCCCCCATGACTGACATCTCTCTGGAAATCGGCTCCATGCGGGTTATGAACATGCTGGCCATCGGCATTGTGATCGGCAAAACAGGGCTCATCAAATACGAAACCATGGAGGAAGACCTCACTTCCTTCCTGAAAGCCAAAGACCCAGATATGCTGGAAAAGAACCTCGCCGCCATAAAACGCGGAATGGAGATAGGCAAACAGCAATAGCATCCGTCCGGCTTATACTCCCTGTGTAAGGAGTGAAGCAGGCAAATGATATCAGAAGACGCGGAATCCATCCGCGTCTTTTTTTGGCACACGTTCAATTAGAATGGGGTGGAGGCGCTGGAATGATGGACAGCCCTGATCTTCAGAGCTACCCGGCTGGCGTCGAGCGAGGAACGAGCATCGACGACAGCAGCATTTCCTGCCGTCCATGCTCATAGTGTTCGCTGGATGCCGGGCCCTCTGATTTTATAGGAAGTTTTATTCAACCACCACCAGCCTGGCAGTGGCGGTTTTGCCGTTACCAGGATTCAGGCTGATGAGGTAAATCCCGGCGGGCAAAGGGTCAAGAGCCTCTTTGGGAAGATCAAAGCTTAGCCCTTTGTGATGCCTGCTGGCTCTGCCGGAATACAGCTCCTGTCCCTTGATGTTGAACAGCCTGACCTCACAATGTTCGCTTTTCAGCGGAGGCGCGCCTTCATAGCTGAGTGTGACTACATCCCCTGTCCTGGCAGGATTGGGGAAAACCCTGAGCCGTTCCGGAGCCCCGACTGCAGGCGTGAGATAGTCTTCAACCCCGACGGTTGTATCCTCAAGCTCGGCATTGCCTCCATAAACCCAAACATAACCATTGAAATTGCCGTTTGGCCAGGGATCGTATTCATGTGATGCGGCTATGGCTATGTCGTCATAACCATCGGCATTGAAATCTCCAGTTACCAGGCTATAGCCGTAGTTCTCATACCCCGGGTTGTATTGTATATAATCAGC
>Ga0208460_10000015_pt1 | contig 129033 bp, 133 predicted proteins | sample AD_STIC10_MetaG_FD_184436 | JGI IMG/M metagenome (GOLD analysis project Ga0208460, IMG submission 184436) | Active sludge microbial communities of municipal wastewater-treating anaerobic digesters from USA - AD_STIC10_MetaG (SPAdes) (version 2) | ecosystem: Engineered > Bioreactor > Anaerobic... | reverse complement strand
GCAACACCGGCTACGGCGCTAAGGGCGATGTCGACTATGTACGCTGTGTCCGATGAATTCCCTCCCCCCACCATGTTTCATGGTGGGGGGATTGGATATTTGGTTATTTGATTATCTATCCAGTCCCGCATAGCGGGACTGGATAAAATTATATAAATGGCTTATTATTCACATTTACATATTTATAACACTGCATTTGAATTATTGCATGAATTATATCTCCGTATTCCTAAATTTAGTAAACAATATAAATATCTTTTGGGTTCTGAAATAATAAAATCTAATCTTTCCGTGATAAAATTAATTATAGAAATTAATAATGAAAAAGACTTAGAAAAAAGACAAGGTTTATTTAAAGAATTAATTTGGTCAATTGAATCCATAATAATTTTAATTAGAATTGCTAATGAATTAAAACAATTTGGTGCTGAAAAAGGTTATTTATATATTATGGAAAGAGCAGTTAATTTATCTAAACAAGCTGAGGGCTGGAAAAAGATATAAAATATATTCCCCAGAATTTTTTATCTGTTAGGTAAAAAAGCGAGGGAAGGGAATTCAGTTCCTACTCTTTGTTAAAATATTTTAACAGAGGATAATGATTATTTATTATATTGTAAGTTAGGAACTTTTACAGTGAGCGACAACTATTGGTCATCTACAACATACTTTGACAATCCCAATAATTCTTGGAACGTCAATTTCAACGATGGCAACACCAACAACGACGATAAGGACAATGAAAACTATGTACGCTGTGTCCTAGCATTCCCATTTTTTCAGCCCCAGTCTTTTTTATTATGTCTACAATATTTACTCTTGAAAAACTATATTTAGCATACAAAGAATGTAAAAAAGGAAAAAAGAACACAATAAATGCATTAAATTTTGAACTAAATAGAGAAAAAAATCTTTTAAACTTATTATATGATTTACAGTCACGTCGTTATGAAATTTCTAGGCATATTTATTTTATCATTAAAAGTCCAACAGTAAGAGAAATATTTGCAGCAGATTTTAGAGATAGAATAGTTCATCATTTGCTATATAATGAACTTTATGATGTTTTTGATAAATCATTTATTTTTTCTTCATTTGCTAATAGGCAAGGAAAAGGCACTCATGAGGCAGTCAACTATCTTAGGAAAAATATTCTAGAAATAAATTATTTTAGTAACAATAGTTTTTATTTAAAGCTTGATATTTCGAGTTTTTTTCGTTCTATAAATAAACAAATTTTGTATGATTTGATTGAAGAAAGAATTAAGAAATATTTTTCTTTTTGTGATGACAAGGACTGGTTTGAAGACATTTTGTGGCTTACTAAAAAAATTATTTTTCACAACCCATGCGAAAATTTTATTTATAGAGGAAATTTAAATTTAAAAAAATTAATTCCAAAAAGTAAATCACTTTTTTATTCATATGGCGCTGGCTTACCAATAGGAAATTTAACAAGTCAGTTTTTTGCAAATATTTATTTAAATGAATTAGACCATTTTATAAAAGATGAGCTTTGTTGTAATAGCTATTTACGTTATGTAGATGATTTTATAATCATTGATAAAAGTAAAAATAATTTAAAATTACTTGTTCCTGCAATAGATAATTTTTTAAATACGCGACTAAATTTAGAAATTAATTATAAAAAAATTTATTTACAGGACACAAGAAAAGGAATTAGCTTTTTGGGATATTTTATAAAACCAACATATACACTAGTAAAACAGAAAGTCGTTAAAAGATTTAAGAACAAAATATATTCAATAAATAAAAAAAATAAGTTTTCTATTAAAATAATGAAGAAAATGATTCCAATGATAAACTCTTATTATGGACATTTTATTCATGCCAATAGTTTTAATTTAAGAAAACATATTTTTGAAAATAAGTTAAATAAGTATTTTATACATTTATTTTCTAAGAAAGATTATAAATCTGTATTTACTAAAAAAAATTGTAGATTTTTTTATAAAATTATTGTTTTTATAATACAGTATTTATATATTGTCAACTTTTAATTATCTAAAAAATTGAGTATAATAATATTAATAAATAAGCTTAAATTAGCTATTTTTACTATTTAAATTTAATCAACCTGCGAGGTTGGCAACCTGCGAGGTCCAAATAAAATTTTATGACAGAAAAACAAGTTTTAAATCCATCTGATGAATATGAAATTAGAATTAAAAGATTAGAAAGAATCAGAGAACTAGGAATTGACCCATATCCAGCAAAAGCTCAGCGTGATTATTATATAAAAAATGTTATTGATAAATTTGATGATTTGGAGAAAAAACATCCCCGATTTTTTATTGTTGGACGTCTTAGAAGTAATAGGTCTCATGGAAATTTAACATTTGCTCAAATTCAAGATGATAGCGGAATAATACAAATTGCTTTATCAAAAAAAGAAATTGGAGATGAAAAATATAAACAATTTGTAAATTTAGTTGATGTTGGAGATTTTTTAGAAATTAATGGTAATTGTTTTACAACTCATAAGGGTGAAAAAAGTATAATGGTAAATGATTGGAAATTTCTTTCAAAATCTTTGCGACCACTTCCTGAAAAATGGCATGGATTTAAAGATGAAGAGGAAAGACTCAGAAAAAGATATTTAGATATTTTGTGTAATCCGGAAATAAAAGACATGTTTGTAAAAAGATCAAAATTTTGGAATTCAATGAGGAAATTTTTATTGGATCGCGGATTTCTAGAGGTTGAAACACCGGTACTTGAGGTAACAACTGGTGGTGCTGATGCAAGACCATTTGTAACTCATCACAATGCACTTGATATTGATGTATTCCTTCGAATTTCTACCGGAGAATTGTGGCAGAAACAATTAATGGTTGCTGGATATGATAAAACTTTTGAAATAGGAAGACAGTTTAGAAATGAAGGAATGGACGCGGAACATTTACAGGATTATACACAAATGGAATTTTATTGGGCTTATGCTGACTATGAAATGGGAATGGAACTCGTTGAAGAAATGTATAAATATGTCGCACAAGAAACTTTTGGAACTTTAAAATTCAAGATTAAAAATTTTGATATTGATTTAGGGAAAAAATGGGAAAGATATGATTACAGAGAAATAATTATGAAGTATACTGGGGTTGATATATTAAAAACTGATGAAAAACAAATTAAAGCAAAGTTACAAGAACTAAAAATTGAATATGATACAAAAGGATTTAATATCACAAGAGCAATTGATAATTTATTAAAGTATTGTAGAAGACAAATTGCTGGTCCAGGATTTTTGATAAATGTTCCTGAAATTGTATCCCCACTTGCAAAAAAATTAAATACAAATCCTGAATTAACTCAAAGATTTCAACCAATTATTGCTGGGTCAGAGCTTGGAAATGGTTATAGTGAGTTAAATGATCCAATTGATCAAGCTCAAAGATTTCAAAGACAAGAAAAGCTTCGAAACGAAGGAGATGATGAGGCACAAATGTATGATCATGATTTCGTAGAAGCACTCGAGCATGGAATGCCACCAACTTGTGGATTTGGATTAAGTGAAAGAGTGTTTGCATTTTTAATGAATAAATCAGCAAGAGAATGTCAGATATTTCCACTTATGAAACCAAGGGATTAATTTTGAATTATGAATTTTTAATTTTGAATAAATTTTTAATTATTTAATTTTAAATTAAATATTATGTTAAGTCTAAAATTATTGTTTAAACCTCGCGAGTTTCTAAAAATTATTCCAGAAAATAAAGTTTCAGGTAAATTAATTTTATTCTTTTTTTGTTTAGCAATCTTTTCTTTAATTTTGGGTTTATTTTTAGCAGGTTTTTCTCAAACAATAAAAGAATATAGTGAAGCATCGCTAGGTTTATCACCAATAGAGCAAATAATAATATTTATTATTGCTACCTTGACGGCTACATTTCTTTTATTTTTATGGTGTTTAATTATTCTTTTTTTAACTAAATTATTTTTAAAATTAAAAGGAATTAGTATTAATTGGAAAAAGATAATTAATATATTTTTTTATTCAAATATTTTACACTATGTTCTATTAATTATTTTTGTAGTTTTATTTAGTATTGTAACATCATTAATAAAATTTACAGGTGAGAAAATAGATGAAAATTTTGCTAATAATCTAGTATATTTTTTAGAAAATTACGGAAGATTATTTATACTATTATTCTTTATTATTATTTATGTATATCTAATGGGTTTAGAAATTAAAAATAAGAAAATTAATAATATATTATGAAAAAAATAATTGTTCTATCTTTGTTTTTGATGATAATTTTAACAGGATGTCAAAATTCTAGTAATTTAAACACCGAAGCAAATAATCAAACAAATGAAACAAAAAGTATTGAAACTAATAATTTACAAAAAGAAAATATGAAAGTTGTAATGCAAACTAATAAAGGAAATATTGAATTAGAATTGTACAAAGACAAAGCACCTGTCACGGTAGATAATTTTTTGAAACTTATAAATGATGGATTTTATAAAAATATTAAATTTCATAGAGTTATAGAAAATTTTATGATTCAAACAGGAGATCCAAACACTCGTGGAGTCGAAGGAAAAGATTTTGTTTATGATCCATATAATAATCCAAATAATTTACCAATTGCAGGAACTGGTGGACCAGGATATTCTTTTAAAGATGAATTTGATTCAAATTTAAAATTTGATAAACCAGGAGTTCTTGCCATGGCAAACTCAGGACCAAATACAAATGGTTCTCAAATTTTTATAACACATTTAGAAACCCCATGGCTTAATGGTAAACATACAATATTTGGTCAGGTTATATCAGGTCAAAATGTTGTAAATTCTATTGAGCAGGGTGATGAAATAAAAGATATTATAATTGAAAATTAAATATATGCTCGATATAAATAAAATAAGAGAACAAAAAGAAGAGGTGAAAAAAGCGCTTCTTAAAAGAATGAAGAATGTTGATTTAGATACAGTTTTAGATTTAGATGATAAAAGAAAAAAAATAATTCAGGAGGTTGATGAATTAAAATCAGAAAGAAATAAATATTCAAAAACAAAGCCATCAGAAGAAATCATTAAGAAAATGAGAGAGTTGGGTGAGAAAATTAAAAAATTAGATGAAGCATTAGAAAAAACCGAAAAAGAATTTAACGATAAATTATCAGAGCTTCCAAATATTCCAGCCGATGATGTAATGCCAGGCGGAAAAGAAAATAATAAAGTAATAAGCACATATAAAGAAAAACCAAAATTTGATTTTGCAATAAAAGATCATGTTGAGATTGCAAAATCATGTGGACTTATTGATTATGAGCGAGCCGTAAAAATGTCAGGATCTGGTTTTTGGGCTTACACCGGAGATGGGGCACTACTCGAGTGGGCACTTTTAAATTATTTTATTGATTTTCATAGGGAAAATAAATATACATTTATAATTCCACCATTTATGCTAAATGAAGCATCTGCTTATGCTTCAGGACATTTACCAAAATTTAGAGAAGATTTATTTTGGGTAGAGGACGGGCTGTGTCTAAATGCAACAAGTGAAATGATGATCGATAATTATCACAGAGATGAAATATTAGAAGAAAAAAAATTACCAATAAAGTATTTCGCATACTCAGCATGTTTTAGACGAGAAGCTGGAGCATATAGAACAGAGGAGAGAGGAATGATAAGAGGACATCAATTTAATAAAATAGAAATGTTTCAGTTTACTAGTCCAGAAAAATCATGGGAAGCTTTTGAGGAATTAAAAGACAATGCAGAAAAATTAATGGAAGGATTAGATTTACATTTTAGAACAGTTCAGCTTGCAGCAAGTGATGCAAGCGCCTCTATGAGTAAAACCGTAGATATAGAAGTTTGGATTCCAAGTATGAACAATTACAAAGAAGTAAGTAGCGTTTCAAATGCACTTGATTATCAAGCAAGAAGAGGAAATATAAGATTTAAAAATAATAAAACCGGGAAGAATGAATTTGTCCACACACTAAATGCATCAGGACTCGCAACAAGTAGATTATTTCCAGCAATAATAGAACAATTTCAGCAAAAAGATGGTTCAATAAAAATTCCAAAAGTATTACAACAGTATTTGCCATTTAAAAAAATTAGTTTAATAAAGTAATTAATTTTATATTTTAATTTATTTTTTTAAATATATTTTTTGATATGTATAATTATGCACTAAGACCAAGAAGACCCAATAGCTTCAACAACAAAAGAGGTTTTTTTAGAAAACAAAAAAGACAATGCGTAAAACATCTAGTTAACGAATATTTTAGTTCTAATGTTTCTTGGCAAAAAAGAGTGCTCCAATTATTTTTATTATTTGTATGTATTTATGCTGTTTATTTTTTTATTTTTTCATCATATTTTAAAATTAGTAATGTAAAAGCAGAGGGAAATGAAGAAATACCACAAGATGAAATAATAAATTTAGCAAATAACTATTTGAATAAAAATAGTTTTTTAATTTTTAGTAATAATAATTATTTTTTATTTAATTCTTCAAAACTTGAAAGCCTTATTTCAGAAAAATATTTTCTTGATTATCTAAAAATAAAAAGACAAGGAATCCACGGTATTTTAATTATTTTAAAAGAAAAACCAGGGATAATGTTATATAAACAAAAAGATAATGAGTTTTTAATTGATAGAGATGGAATTGTCTTATCGGATGCAAAGGGAAAATTAATAAATTCTGACATTATAAAATTAAATGAAATTCCAGAAAAAATTATAATAAACCAAAATGAAATTGATGAGCAAAATAAATTAATAGTAAATGATTCAGAGTACAAACAAACATCTTCATCTGTCTATATATTACAAGAAGAAAATGGAGAAAAAACAGTAAAACAAGTCCCCAAAGTTCAAGAAGTTTATGAGGATAAATTTGAAAAAATTCCTGAAATAGGAAAGGAATTTTTTAATAAAGATACAATTGGAAAATTAATTTATTTAAATGAAAGTTATAATAAGAAATTTTCCCAATTAAAAATTATTGACTATGAATATGATAATTCTAAATCAAATTTTTTGACACTTATAACTCAGAATAATTTCAAAATATTTTTTGATCTTAATTCTGATATAGATACTCAGCTCAATAATTTATATAAGTATGTTGTTGAAGAAAAAAATTATGATGTAAAAAATATTCAATACATTGATTTGCGATATGAAAATCAAATAATTATAAAATAATATATTAAAACATTTTTATATAATTTTGTCAAATTGAAAGGGTGGAGCAGAGAATAGGAGGGTTTTTAAACAGAGTATTTACATAAATATAATAAAAGTGAATTTTATAGAATTTTAAATAAACAATTAAAAAAAATTAAAAATAGGGCATAGAGTAGATTGAAAAAATTATATATATTTTATAAATTTTAAAAATTTGTAATATAGATATTAGCTCAAATTAAAATTTTACGATGGATAAAGCTTAAAAGTAGTGTTTCATAAGTAAAAATAATTAATTTATGAGTATTTAATAGATAACTTAACGGTAATAGCCAATTTAGCAGAAGAAACGCACATTAAATGATTTGATAATTATAATGCGTGTGCTATAATAAAACTGAGTGTAAGGGATATTATACTCAGTTAAATCTATGCCAATAAATAAGCCACAATCACAGAAATTAAAGAAAAAGAGACCCGCTCTTCCCTTGTTTGATGACTTCCTGCTTTCTTTACAGGTAAATAACTATTCCCCCGAAACAATTTATAATTATGAACGAGATATAAATTGTTTTATAAATTTTTTAGAATCAGAAGATTTAGAATTTAATAAATTAAATAAATTACACATTGATAGATATAAGGCATACCTCTACTCCATTGATAGATCAACAAGCAATGATCACGAATCACAAATTAAATTATCATCATATTCTGTTAATAGAATGTTATCAGCACTCAGATCTTATTTAAAATATTTAATAGAACATGATATAAAAACTCCAATTTTACCAGAACATATTAGGTTGGTAAAAAATATAAAAAAACACCCGAAGATTCCGGAATTTGAAGCACTTGTAAAATTAATCGAATCACCCTCTAAAATAGAAACAAATAAAATTGTGGCATCTCGTAATCGTGCAATGCTTGAGGTTTTATTTTCAACTGGAATGAGAATTTCAGAACTCGTTTCTTTAAATAAAGATAGTATTGATAAACAAGGAAGAGTTTTTGTTTTAGGAAAAGGAAAAAAAGAAAGATTTGTTTATATGACAGAACGTGCAAAAAAATATTTAAATGAATATTTGATACTTAGAAAAGATAATCAAAAAAGATTATTTGCGCCACTTCGTGGTAGAAATTCTTCAAATAAGGATGTCAGAGTTTCAACAAATTATTTGCAATCAAAAATCAAACAATACAGAGAAATTTTAAATATAAATGTTCCCATATCAGCACATTCTCTTCGTCATGGATTTGCAACTTATTTAGCTGAAAATGGTGCAAGTCCAGCCGCAATTCAAATACTTTTAGGTCATGAATCACTGGACACAACAACAAGATATGTTCATGCGTCTGATAAATTTGCAGAAAGTGTTCATCATAAATTTCACCCACTAAAATAATCCCTCACTATAGAAAATATTTTTATAATAAAAAAATGATTTATATGATAATCATTTTTTTTTATTCTTTAATTGTGGTTGTGTACTATAAAATTTTCTTATGGTGGGGTTATTTTAAATAATTCAATGGATTTACAGCAACACCATTAACTCTTACTTCAAAATGTAAATGTGGTGCTGTTGTAAGTCTTCCTGCGCCAGGAGTTCCTGGCATACCACCAGATAATCCTATTGTGTCGCCTTGAATTACAAAGTCACCAGTTTTTACATATATTTTTGATATATGACCATAAACCGTAGAAACTCCATTATTATGAACCAATAATATATAGTTATAGCCCATTCCATTATCTTTTGCTATTGCAACATAACCAGAAGCAGATGCTTTTACTGGGGTTCCCTGTGAAGCTCTTATGTCAACAGCTGGATGTTCAAAAATTGCTCTAAACGGATAGTCTGGATCGTGAAAATAAGCAGTTACGTATTTTGAGGGTACTGGCCATATAAAATCACCACTGTCCTGGATTTGTCCTTGTTTTTGTGATAGTAATTTTCTTGCTTTTGCTTCATATTGAGAAATCATTGAATTTGCTTGTTGTTGTTCCTTTTTCAATTCAGTAAGTAATTTTTGAAATTTCTTCTCATCATTTTGTGCACGAGACAAATACATAAATTTTACATCTTGATCTTCTTTAAGTCCCAGTTGCTCTCCCTCTAATTGTTCTTGTAATTTTACAAGTTCTGATTTTGAATTTTCAAGACTTTTATTTTTATCCTCTAGCCATGTTTTTAAACTTTGAAGTTCATCAACTTTTTTTTGTAATCCAGATTCTAATGATTTGAGCTGGGTTAACTCATCAAAGAAATCACCCACGCTATCATTTAAAAGTAAAATTTTTAAAATACTATTTGATTGTTCTTTTTTGTTTAATTCCCGTAGTGAATTTTTTAAATTTTCTTTATTCAGGTTAATTTCTTTTTCTTTTTTTTCTATTTCCATTTGTATGGCTTTTATTTCCATATCCATATTATCTATTTGGAGTTTTGTTGTTTGGACACCCAGAGTTTTTGATGCAATTTGATTATCAAGTATAGAAATTTGATTATTTAAACTTTTTGCTTCTTGTTGTTTTTGTTTTATTGTTGATTGATATTTTTGTTGCTGAGCACTTAATTCTTCTATGACTCTTTTCTGGTCACTAATTTTTTGATTTAGCTCATCAACTGTTTCTGATTTTATTTTTACAATAGGAAAAAAAATAAAAGCAATGAATAAAATTGCTAATAGTTTTTTATTCTGTTGTATTTTTATATTCATAATATAATTATAGTATTTTTATGATTTATAGTCGAGAAAGTTATTTTAGTTTTTCTATTGCTATGTTTATTCTATTTAAACTCTCTGTTTTTCCAAGTAAGTAAAGTATTTCAGTTGGTGATGGACTTTTTTCAAGTCCTGATAATGCAACTCTAATTGGCCAGAAAACGTCCCCAGGAGCCAAATTTTCCTCTTTTAAAGCATTATTTAAAGTGTTATTGAGGTTTTCCTGATTCCAATTTGTATCCTCTATTCGGCTTAAAATTTTAATTGCGACATTTAATCCATTTTTTGTCAAGTCAATATTACTTTTCTTAAAAATCAATAAATTTTTATTATAATCTGAGAGTTCAAAAATAAATCTAGATAATTCTTTCAATTCTTGTATATTATTTAATCTAGGAGAAAATATTTGCAATATGTCTTCCGCTCTATTTGTATTTGGTAAAATATTTTTTATGAAATTTAAAATATATTTATAATCTTTTTTATTTTTATCTTTATTTTCAACAATATTTCTTATGTAATTTGCATTTATCCAATTTAACTTATTTATATCAAAAACAGCACCAGCTTTATTTATTTTTGGAATTTCAAAATCATTTATTAATTCATTCATTGAGTAAATTTCTTTTTCTGTTTTTGGATTCCAGCCCAAGAAAGCTACGTAGTTTATAAGTGCTTGTGGTAGGTATCCTTTTTTTATAAAATCTTCTGCGGCAACATCACCCTGTCTTTTTGAAAGCTTGCTTCTATCGGGATTTAATAGTAGTGGTAAATGTGCAAAATTTGGAATTGGCCAATTAAACATTTTATAAAGTAAAATATGTTTTGGTGTTGATGGGAGCCATTCTTCACCACGAATAACATGGGTTATGCCCATATCATGATCATCAATTACTACAGCTAGATGATATGTTGGAAATCCATCTGATTTTATTAAAACTTGATCATCTAAGTCATTTGTGTTTATTTTTACTTCACCATAAACTAAATCATTAAAAGTTATAATTTCATTATCTGGCAATTTCATTCTTATTACGTATGGCTCTTTGTTCTTTAATTTCTCTTGTATTTCTTCACTACTCAAATTTAAACAATGTCTGTCATATTTTGGAACTTGTTTATTTTTTTCTTGATTTTCTCTTAAGTCATCTAATCTTTCTTTTGTGCAAAAACAATAATATGCTTTTTTTTCTTTAACTAATAAATCAGCATATTTTTTATATATTTTTAATCTTCTTGATTGGTAAATTGGACCCTTGTTAAATTTTAAATTAAAAGATTTTATGATATTAACTAATTGTTTATCAGCGTCTTTTACATAACGAGTTCTGTCGGTATCCTCTATTCTTAAAATAAATTTACCTTTATTTTTTTTGGCAAATAAATAATTATAAAGTGCTGTTCTCAGACCCCCAATATGTAAATATCCAGTTGGTGATGGAGCGAAGCGAGTTTTAATAGTCATAAAGTTATAAAATTAAGAGTTATAAATTTTATTTTCCCGACTTTCTTCGATTACAATCCCTACATAACATTTGGCAATTTTCTGAAATTGTTTTTCCACCTTCGTGCCAAGGTTTTATGTGGTCAGCTTCCATTTCTTCAATTTCAAAATGTTTTTTACATTTTTTACATATACCTTTTTGTCTTTCATATGCCTCTCTTTTTTGTTTATCTGTAAATGCACGAATATTTAAATATTTTTCGTTTCTAGTTAAAACATATGGATAAATTCCAGATTTTTTTGTAACATCTTCATCTTGCATTAACTTTTTAATTTCATCTTCTAATTTTTTTGTATTGAATTTATCATTTTTGAATTTATTGTATAATTCACCCCAACAAACACTGCTCATTTCTCTACGATAATTTATAAAAATATTTCGTACCCACTCAATTACATCTTGAAAATATTGCCATAATTTTTCAGCGTCTTTGTCGTGTTGATGTTTGGCCATATAATTTTCTATTTTTCCATCATTAATCCACGAAAGAGCTGTTTCTAAATATTCTTGACGAATAGGTGAACCGCTAACTAATTGTCCCCCATCATTTGCTAATAAATATGCTGCGCAATTTGATTTACTAAATTTTAGTTTTGCGTCACTTAACCATGGCCCAGTGTAAACTGCATTACGAATTTCTTGATCAGTTAATTTCTCACCAGCAATATTTATAATTCTAAACCAATCTAGTCTTTCTTTATCTGTTCCCTCGCAAAAATAGATCATTAATTCGTAATTCAAAATTTGTTCTTGTTCCTCTTTATGTAAATTATGAAAATATCTTTCGTTTAATGAAAAATCTCCATTTACATATTGACCAATACTAATAGTACGTTGTTGACCATCTAATACTTCATAACCGCCATCTTCTCTAATCATCCAATACATTACATTTAATGGAAAATTGCTTTTTATAGTTTCTATTACAGCATCGCGTTGTTTTTCTTTATAAACAAATTCGCGCTGATATTTTGGTCTAATATCAAGCTTACCATTATATGCTACGACACCTTCTTCTGCACTATCTTTATATCCAGCAATTATTTTTTTTACGGGAATTTTATGTAGTTCAATTTTCATATTATTTTTTTAATTTTTTATTTTTAATAATGATTCTTGCATATATACTTGAATATAAATCATTAGTTTCAGTATCTCTAAATGCTGGAAAATTATCCTTTTGGGGGTTGTATTTTCTGTATAAGGTACCTTTTGCATTTATAGTAAATTTTCCAGTCGGTTGACCCTCCTTTAAAATTTCCATTTTTCTATTTTTTGTAAAATTGATACTGCCAACGATTCCCAATGCCACTATTTTAAACTGATCTGAATTGTATTTATCAACAAATGTGATTGGAACACCAATTTCTTTTTTATAATCCATTGGTATTTCTTGAACTTTTGAAACATCTATTGCTTCATAATTTTCATAATTAGGATAATCAATTTCGTTATATTTTTTATAAAGAACAATATCTTGTTTATGTTTTTCTACCTCAAGATTTGTGAACCAGCACGAAGTAGAAACTCTAGCAATTTTTTTTCCATTATTATCTATGTGATGATATTGATCCCAAGTTTTTGGAACTTCAAAAAACATTCCTACATTAAAGTTTGTATAACCAGTAACCAGTTTATTATCTTTAATTAATTTAAAAATTTCTTTATAAGTTATGGCATTTGTATTTCCTATAATTAAAAACTTTTTATCATACTCAACTAACTGTGCGACATACTCTCTAAAAAGAGAAAAAGGCGGATTAGTTACTACAATATCTGATTGTTTTAAAAGTTCAATACTTTCTTCACTTCTAAAATCGCCATCACCTTGAAGTGGTGACCATTCGTTATTTTTATTCGATTTAAGTTGCTGCGCAATATCTCTCAAGTCAAAGGCGCCATTACCATCAAAATCTTTAACTTCGTTAATAATAAATTTATTAGCTGTTGTTTTTGGGCGACCTTTTGATATAGAGAGTGTTTTGTCGTCACCAAATAATCCTAGCTGAGTATTAGCAATTGGTGATGGTTTATAACTCGTAGTTATGAGTTTTTTCAAGCCTAAAGAATTAAAATTAGTAGCAAAATATTTGAAAAAATTACTTTCAAATGGATCGTCACAATTACAATAAATTACCTTACCGTGAAATTGATCTTTATAGTGTTTTAATTCTTTTTCAATATCAATAAGCTGAGTATAAAACTCATCTTTTTTGGCTTGATGCGCCTTATGTAAATTTTTATTTAAAGATTTTGTCGCCATAATTTGATTTTAACCTCAAAAGTTGTTTTATTTTAAATATTTATCAATTTCTTTTAAAACAATGTCTAATATATTTTTTTTAATAGGAACTATGTATTTTGCTAACTCATCTTTTTTTACCCATTTGTGATCTATAACTTCATCTTTTTCTTGAGAGTTAAATTCTTCATTTTCAGTGGTTCTTAGAAAATATATTGTTTGTTTTTGACCACAAAATTTTTCATTATACTTTTTTCTTTCTTCTGTTATTTTGGAATGACTCCAATCCATTGGCCAGTAATATGAACTTAGATGACTTGATAATCCAATAATTTTTAATTTTGTAAGTCCGGTTTCTTCATAAATTTCTCTCAATAGAGAATCTTTTTCATCTTCATTTTTTTCTACTCCACCCTGGGGAAATTTGTAATAAGATTTATCATATATATTTTTTATTATTAGAATTTCATTTTTGTCATTTATAATTATAGCAACTACATTTTTTCTAAAAGGTTTTAATAAATGTATTTTCCATTTTAAAACATTCCAGGAAAATATTACTACAGCATTGAAAATTCTATCAATTCTACGTGGTTCTGTTATTAATCTCCAAAACCATTCCATGCCAATTTTTCTAATTAATTTTGGCGCTCTTACAGCGTATCCAGAGACAAAATCTATTACTCCACCAATTCCAAGTGCTACTTTAACTCGAGGCATTTTTGATAAGTTATCAAATATCCATTTTTCTTGAAATGGTGCACCATATCCCACGAAAAGTATTTGGGCGCCACTATTATTTATAATGTTTATAATATTTTCATTTTCCTGGGCACTTATATCTTTGATATTTTCAAATCCACTGGTGGCGCCCACAATTTCTATGTTTTTATATTTTAATTCTAATTTAGTTTTTGCAATTTCTGCACTATCTCCCATTCCACCGAGTAAAAATATTTTATATTGTTTTTTATCTGCTAATTCAAACAATTTATTGCTTAAGTCTGATCCCGTAACTCTTTTATAAATAGGATTTCCTAAAAATATTGAAGCAAGTATTACACCAAATCCGTCTGGAAGTGATAAGTCAGCATTATTTAAAATTGCTCTAAACTCAGAATCACATGATGCTTTTAGAATTATTTCGGGATTTGGAGTTACAATATAGTGTTGTTTATCATCAGTAATAAACTTCTCTATTTGTGAAATAGTTTTTTCGTAATCAATATTATCGATATTTACTGTTAATATATTTGTTTTCATTTTAATTTAAATTCTTTTATTGTTTTATAAATCGGTCTAGGTGTCGTTAGTTCACTTTTTATTAAATCAAGTGATTTTATCTCAAATTCTATATCAGGTCTAATATTATATTTATCTTTGTCAATTATTCCACCCACTCTAAAAATTGTTATATGAGGAATAAATCCTCTATCACTTTTTGAAAACCTATGTTGAACAAATAATTTGTTCAATTTTATGATATTTTGAAATTCTCTATCTGGAATAAAACATTTTATTCCTATGACTTTTGCGTCACCAAAAAGCGGAAAAAATATAACATCTCCTGTTTTTACATTAAAGCTCGAAATATCTAAATTATCATTTATAAGGCTTGTTAACTCATCAGTTCTACTATCCCCTACTTCTCCAAAAAATTGTAATGTTATGTGCAGATCTTCTAATTTCACAGGCTTTAAATTTGAATTATATGGGAGATTTTTTATTTGTTTATACAATTTTTCTTGTATATTTAATTCTGGTTTTATTGCTAAAAATAATCTCATTATTTGGATTTTATGAAATTATAAGCTGAATTTGCTGATATCGCCCCTTGAGAGCAGGCTGTTATAATTTGTTTGAAATTGCCAGTTGCGTTTGTAATATCCCCAGCTGCAAAAACACCTTCAATATTTGTTTTTTGATCTTTTTCTACATTTATAAATCCCAATTCATCTGTTTTTAAATTTAATTTTTCTATAAGTCCATATTCTGGCTCTGATCCGATTTCTATAAATAATCCACTAGTTTCTAATTCTTTGTTTCCATTATATTCTTTGTCTAATATTATTTTTTCTAATTTTTTTTCTCCTCGTAGTTCTATAATATTTGTTTCATAAATTACATCAATTTTTTTGTTTTCAAGAATGCGTTCAATTTGTTTTTTATCTCCGCGGAGCTCTTTTCCTCTATAAATTTGATAAACATGATTGGCGATATCTGCTAAATATAGAGATGCTTTGTTTGCACTATCAGATCCTCCCAAAACTACAACTGTTTTATTTTTGAAAAACATTGCATCGCAGGTTGCACAATATGAGACCCCCTTTCCAATAAAATCATTTTCATTTTTTAATCCCAATTTTCTGTGTTTTGTGCCAATTGCTATTATCACGGATTTTGCAGTAAAAGTTTTGTTATTGTCAGTTGTGATTTCAAAGTCATTGTCATTTTTTTGAATGTCAATTACTTTTCCTTGGATAACTTCTGCCCCCAAGCTTTCTGCATGTTTGTGCATTTTTTGAGCTAGTTTTGATCCTTCAATGCCCTCTTCACTGGGAAAATTAGCTACAATATGAGCTTGTGTTGCGTATCCACCAAAAATTTCACCAATTATAATGTTTTTTAGCTTGTATCTTGATGCATAAATTGAGGCCGTGTATCCTGCTGGTCCAGCGCCAATTATTATAATGTCATAAATATTTCCCATAATAAAAAATTACTGATTAATATCAGTATTTTAGCATAAATAAGCCTAAAATTAAAGTTTTATGATTTTGTAGCTAATTGTCCACAGGCAGCATTAATTTCTTCTCCAAATCTATATCTTTCTGTAACATTTATATGATTTTTCATCAAAATATCTTTGAATTTTTTTATTGTCTCTCTTTCTGGTGATTTATAAATCCCAGTATTATTATATTTTATTAAATTTATCATGTATAATTTTTTATTCATGATTTTTGATAATTCTTGAGCGTTTTTTTCGCTATCATTTATTCCTTTTATTAGCGCATACTCAAACATGACTTTTCTGTTTGTTTTTTTTATATAATTATCAACAGCTTCTAAAATACTTTTTATATTGTCTTTTTTGTTTATTGGCATGATTTTTGTTCTTATTTCATCATTGGGTGCGTGAAGTGAAATTGCTAAATTTGATTGAATATTTTCATCTGCTAATTTATTTATCCCACTAACTATTCCACAAGTTGAAATAGATATTTTTCTTGCCCCAATGTTAAAAGCATTTTTATCATTTAGTATTTTTATAGCACTAATTACATTATCATAATTTAACATTGGTTCACCCATCCCCATAAATACTATATTTTTTACGCTTTGATTTTCTTTTTTGAGTAGTCTCTGGAAAAATAAAACCTGTTCTATTATTTCAAATGTGTTCAAATTTCTTTTAAATCCCATTTGTCCAGTTAGACAAAATGAGCAATTCATAGGACATCCGACTTGACACGAAACACAAACTGTATTTCTATCATTTTCATATCTCATTAAAACTGATTCAATTTGTGCTCCGTCAGATAGATTTATTAAAGCTTTTTGAGTATCTGTTTTTTCTGATTTTGATATATATCCTTTTATTTTTAAGTCTAATTCATTATTTAATTTTTCGCGAAGTTCTTTTGGTAAAGATGAAATCAAAGAAAAATCATCTATTAGATCAATAAATATAGCTTTTTTAATTTGAGAAAGACGATAACTTTTTTCGCCCTTTAATATTTTTTCCAGCTTATCTAGGTTCATATTTAAAAATTAAAAATACTTTGTTGTAGTAGAGATTTTTTTTCTTGTTTGGTTTCCGGAGATTTTATTACACCAAGTTTTTGAAGCTCAAAAAAACATCTTGCACAGGCTCTTACATCAACTAGTGCATTGTGAGCATTGGAGAAATGAGCATTAAATAATTTGAAATATAATTCATCAAGTTTTGGAAATTTATATTTATCTTTTCCCGGAATTTTACAAAAATCAACCGAAGATTCCATTGTGCAGATTTTTTTTATAAATTGTATATTATTTTTCATATTTTTTCTTAAAAATTCTGCACCTACTACTTTTTCATCAAAACTAATATTGTGAGCTATTAAATATTGAGAGTCTTTTAGTGCTCTTGTAAATTCATTTAAAGCTGCTTTTAATTCAATTCCAGATTCATTGGCCATTTCAGTGGTAATTCCATGAACACGAGCAGACTCTATTGGAATAAAAAAATTTTCTGGTTTTATTATGTATGTTTTTGATTTAACTTCTTTGCCTTTTTCATTGTAATGGGCCCATGCAATTTGCACTACCCTTGGCCAATTAGAAAAATCTGAAATTGGCGCATTCCAGTTTATTGGTAATCCCGTTGTTTCTGTGTCGAAGAAAAGGTACATTAGTTTATTTAGTATTTAGTATGTATATTTTACCACAATGTGTAGTATTTCAGAAATTTAAAAACATTCGTCTAGAACGAATGTTTTTATTTTGTCAACTTTTAAGATAATTTAGAATTATTTATTATTAATGTAAATTTGTATCCTAAAAATTCAGCAGCTGTTTTACAAAAAGTCATGCGTTCTATAAATATTTCAAAATAATCCATTGGACTTGTAATTTTTGTATCAATTTGGATTTTTAATTTAATTTCTTTTTTTAATTTATTTACAGAAAAATCATTTTTCATTGCAGCGTAATTCACTCTGTCATGAATATCACTTGTTATGTCAATTATTTTTTTGGTTTTTACTCTTGTGCGATGTACATCTGATTTATCTGCCAATATTAAAACAGCAGCAACGGCATTTACAATTTTTAATTCATCTTTATCATGAGATGTAATTGCTTGCATTATTGTTGCAAGTTCTTCGGGATTATCAATTTCTTTTAAAAATGTTTGCATAAATAACATGGCACCCCAGTAGTGATGATCTGTCCTTCCCAAGAAATTTCCCATGTCATGACAATAACCAACAATTGCACACATTTCTTGATCTTTTTCTGATAGTCCAATTGCTTTTGCAAGCGATCTGGCACGATCTGATACAATACTAAGGTGTCTTCTGCCATGATCGGTAAATCCAATTGCGTCTAAATATTTTTCTGACTGATTTATAAATTCCTGAACGAATTTGTTTTCTTTGACTTGTTGTAAAGTAATCATAAAATTAGTTTATTTAATGTATTTTTTATTTTTTAATTTTTCTGGGAGGTAAGTCTGCTCTTCTTGATAATTATAGTCTGGACTATATTTATAATTTTTTCCATATCCTAAATTTTTCATTAATTTAGTTGGGGCATTTCTGATATGAAGCGGAACCGGCAAGTTTCCAAATTTAATTATATCATCTTTTGCTTTATTGTAACCAACATATAATTCATTAGATTTTTTGCACTTTGCCATATAAACCACTGCTTGAGCTAAAATTACATTACATTCTGGATATCCGATAAAATGACACGCTTGATAACATGAAACAGCTTGTTCAAGCGCACGAGAGTTTGCAAGTCCTATATCTTCTGATGCAAATCTTACAATTCTTCTTGCAATATAAAGCGGATCTTCTCCGGCCTCAATCATTCTCGCAAGCCAATACAAAGATGCATTTGCGTCTCCTCCGCGCATTGATTTATGAAGGGCAGAGATAATGTTATAATGTTCTTCCCCATTTTTATCATACATTAAATATGATTTTTGAAATGCTTCTTTTAATTCTTCTTTTGTAATTTTATTATCTTTTGATAATGTTGAGGAATATTCAATTACATTTAGTGCTGTTCGTGCATCACCATTTGACATTTGAGCTAGTAATTTTATTGTAGATTTATCAATTTTTAAATTCAAATTACCTAATCCTCTTCCCTTGTCTTTTAGAGATGTTTTTATAATTTTTTCCAAATGCTCTATTTGTAATTGTTTTAAAACAAAAACACGACAGCGTGAAAGTAATGCGCTTATTACCTCAAAACTTGGGTTTTCAGTTGTTGCTCCAATTAAAACTATATTTCCTTTTTCTACATGTGGTAGTAGTGCATCTTGTTGTTTTTTGTTCCATCTGTGAATTTCATCTATAAATAAAATTGTTTTTATCCCCAATCTTTTTCCTTCAATTGCTTTATCAATTATAACTTTTAATTCTTTTACGCCAGATTGAGTTGCGCTTAATTCCCTGAATTCTGATTTTGTTATTTTTGCAATAATTGATGCAAGTGTTGTTTTTCCGCTTCCTGGGGGTCCCCAAAAAATCATCGATGGAATAATATCTTGTTCAATTGCTCGTCTCAGTAATTTGCCTTCTCCTAATATTTCTTCTTGACCCAAAAAATCCTCAAATTTTTGAGGTCTCATGCGATCTGCAAGTGGCGTTATAAGGTTTTCCATGTAGGAATTATAGCAAAATATAGAAACTTATAAAGTTCTAGATTTCATAATTAACTCCCTCTTGGGCTATTGTAATATTAGTAGAAATTTGATCTTCTAGTGAATTTTTTAATTCAATGCATTTTTCTTCTTCCCCGTGGTTTATGAATATATTTTTTGGTTTTGGGTTTTGTAATTTTAGAGTCCAGTTTATCAATTTTTTATTATCAGCGTGAGATGAAAAACATCCAAAACTCGAAATTTTTGCATTTACTTCAATTGGCAGATCTTCTATGATTACTTCTTTTTCTCCATCAAAAAGTTTTCTTCCAAGAGTTCCTTTTGCTTGATAAGACAATAACATTACTTTTGTTTTTTTATTTGATAAATTGAATTTAAGATGATATATTACTCTTCCCCCATTACACATTCCGCTACCAGCGAGAATTATTTTTGGAGCACGTGTAAAATTAATTTTTTTAGAAGATTCTTTGTCTAGTGTATATTCCATATTTTTGAATAGGAAAATATCGTCTCCACCTAAAATTAATTTTTTTGCTTTTTTATCATATAGATTTGTATATTTTTTATAAATATCTATTGCTCTTATTCCCATTGGGGAATCAAAAAACATATTAACGCGAGGTATTAAATTATTCTCAACCATTTCATTTAAAATATATAAAATTTCCTGAGATCTCTCTACTGCAAAAACAGGAATAATTAACACGCCTTTTGTTTTTACTGTTTCAATAATTGTATCTTTTATTGCCTGAATACCAGATTCTTTTTTTTCATGAATTAATCCACCATAAGTTGATTCAATTACTACTACATCAGCTCCATCAATAAATTCAGTGTCTCTTATAATTGGCGTTGGTGGGTTTCCTAAATCCCCAGAAAAAACTAATGTTTTCATGACTCCATTATCATTAATTTTTACTATTATTGATGCTGAGCCTAGTATGTGACCTGCGTCTTTAAATATTATTTTTATATCTTCATTTATAATAAACTCATTATTATATTCATAACATTCAAATTGTTGCATCAAAATATCTAATTCTTCTTCCGTTAGAATTAAATCTTTATAAATACCAATATTTTCACTCATTATTCTCGACGCATCTTCAAGTATTAATCTTGTTATATCTTTTGTTGCTTTTGTGCAATATATTTTTCCTCTAAACCCAGCCTTAAAAAGTTTTGGTATTCTTCCACAATGATCTAGATGTGAGTGAGTTAAAATTACAAAACTAATTTCTTTTGCATTAAAATTAAATTTCTCAATATTTTTATTTGAAGAAAATTCTTCTCCTTGAAAAGATCCACAATCTACAAGAAATTTGTTATTGTCTGTTTCAACTAATGTGCAGGAACCAGTTACTTCTTTCGATGCTCCATGAAATGATATTTTCATATTGTTATTTCATTGATTTTTTATTTTTTTTCAATAATTATAGTGCATTTTGTAACAAGCGCTGTTATTGTTCCAACTGCAGCTAAAATAGGAGCAATAATAATACCAATCGCTCCGAAAGTAAGCGGAATATCTAATAAAATATCTTCTTTTTGATTTTTTATTATAATTTTTCTTGCATTACCATTTTTTATAATTTCTTTGATTTTTTCTAAAATTTTTTCTCCACTAACAGTAAATTTTTCGTAGTTTTTTTTAGATGTCATTTTTTTAATTTAAAATATAAATTGCAAAATTCAATACCATTGCAAATGATACCCACAATAAATATGGAATAAATAAGTAACCAGCAATTTTTTTGATTTTATAAAAATATAACATATTATAAGCTATTAAAATCCACAATGCTATTATAAGAATAAAAGCACCGAGTGGATTTCTTGCACCAAAAAATATTATAGACCACATTGTATTTAATATAAGTTGTGATGTATATATTTTTAATGCCTCAATTCTGAGTTTATTTTTTTCTTTGTAAATTATATAAGATGCTACCCCCATTAATATGAAAAGAATTGTCCAAACTGGTCCGAATATCCAATTAGGTGGATTAAACGATGGTTTGTTTACAAAAGCATACCACGTTTTTATGTTTGGTGTTGTATAAAGTGATCCCAAAAATCCAGCCATTTGAGGTATTATTATTGCTATTATAAACACCAATAAATCAGAAATTTTTCTTTTTTTATGAAACAAAGACATATTTTTATTTTAATATTTATGATCTTATTATAACAAATTTTAGTTGTTTGTTATATAGTAAAAACAAAAAAAGCTATTTATTGTAGCGTTTTTTGTTTTGATTTAAATGTGAAATAATACTAATTATGCTAATAGTTGTTTAATAAATTCATCACTAAATTTCATAAAAATACTTTGTTCTGTTAAACCATCGTATGATCTTCTTGAATCGTATTTGATGTCTAATGAAATACCATCAATATTGGTTGGTAATTGAGCTTCATAATTTAATGGGTTAATCCTGGATTTAGATAAATTTTCGTAAATAGTTGGAATATCTACAAATTCTTCATTGTCTTTTAATATACCCATGTATTTACAAAATTCTGTTGCACCTTTTTTCGAAAAACTAAAATTAATAATTTCATTACCATTTTTTTCATACAAATCTTTGTTTTCTTCGGAGATCGTATCAATACTTGAAAACCAAGTATTTTTTCTTCCAGATGATAGATACATCCAACCACCACTATTACCAATTTTGTGTGTGACTGGTATACCTCTTGCAATTTGGATAAAATTTCTTAAAAGTGGATCATTTTTTAAAAGATCATCTACTGTAATTCTTCTATTAAGTTTATTTTCAGCTTCTTCTTGGGATTTTTTAAGAGTCTCAATATAGGGATTTATTCTATTTTGTATTTTTGCAACTATCTCAGAATCTTCTTCTAATCCCATTTCTTTCATTTTTTTAACAATTTCATTTAAACGATTGATTAATTTTTCAACAGGATTTTTTTCTTTTTCAGCGTCATATTCTTGCATGGCTTTTTCTGCTTGTTTTTCGGCAATTTTTATTAAAGATTCTTTTTCTGTGTCAGTAATATCTATACCATTAGATAAATTTCTTATATCATTTTCTTTATTAGCTCCAACTCTAGCTTTTTCTTCTGAATCAATGTAGGAGTCCGGTTGAAATGATTGATTTTCCATATATTTTTATTATTAATTAAGTTATTGATTGTAATTTTATGATATCATTTTTGAATTTTTTATTCAATAAATACAAAAAACATTGATTTTATCAATACTTTTTTCGTGGCAGAGCATCGTGAAGGATGTTAGAACCATAATACAGAATTATGATGGATATATTCATATTCCTGATTTAAAATAAATGGAATAATTCATATTAATTTTTCCTATTGACAAATAATAATCATTACTATATAGTAATAGATATGAATAATCACAACAGAAAAACAGAAATAATAACGCAGAAATTAAAAAAAGCTGGATTGAAAATAACTCCCCAAAGAATTACTATTTTGGATACTATAAAAGATAGCCAAAATCATCCTACTGCGGATTTGATTTATAAAAAAATTAAGCTGAAGCTACCTAATATTTCTTTTGATACGGTTAATCGAACATTAATTGCTTTTGCTAAGAGTGGGGTTATTAAAATCGCTGAAGGACGCGGTGGAGCAAAGAGATATGACCCAATAATAGAACCACATCATCATTTTCATTGTATAAAATGCAACAGAATTATTGATTTTGTAAATAAAAAATACGACAGAATTAAATTACCAGAAAATATTACAAAAAAACACAAAGTACTGGGACAGAAAATAGTTTTGGATGGCATTTGTCAAAATTGTAAAAATAAAAAAAATAATAAAGATCGCAATAATAATTAATTAATTGAAAGGAATTTATTATGTCAAACAACAAATACAGGTCAATTGTGAAACTTGATTTTCAGTACGCACATAGATTCATGAATTGGCCCAGAGAAGCAAAACATCTTCATGGTCATTCGGGTCTTTTAGAAATTGAACTTGAGGATGTGGTAGATCCAGTAACTGGATTTGCGCATGCTTGTAAAGATGGGTTTAAAAAGGCGTGGGAGGTTTGTGATCATTTTCACCACGCATCTCTGTTTCAAGAGGGTGATCCTCTTCTTGATGCAGTCATTGATGTATATAAAAAGGCTGGTGTCAATAACGATCCAGAACATTGCGTCCCTCTAAAAAAGATAGATCATCCCCTTGCTTGGTCATACCCTGAATACAGAATAGTGGTGACCAAAAAGGTTTCTACCTGTGAGAATCTTTGTGAACTTTTTTATGAACTTCTTAAAGACAAAATGCCGATTAAAAAAATTACTTTTCGTTCATCTTCTATTAACGCGGCTTCAAAAGAATTTGATTAAGAAGATCAGCCATATTAAACCGTTTTTTTGCTCCATTTTCCTAGTGGTGCAGACAAAACGGTTTTTTATTATTGATATATGTGAATATAATTAAATAAAGAATATGATATAAAACATTTTGGTTCTAACCCCCTTCCCCCTAAACAAAAAAAGCCCATAAATATTGGCTTTGATTGTTGGCAGAGTACCTCAGTTGCTACACTATCTATAAGCAACTTCCAAAGGTCTTTATGGGAATAAATAAAATTATCAAATTAGGCACCTCGGTAGAGAGTAAAAACGAACAATATTGAAAAGATATTTATATGTTAATTTTTAAAAGAATCAATTTTTGATTTGACGTTTTTAAAATCATCAAAAATTTCTCCTCTTGATATTGTCCTGACAGAATCAATGGTTGTACCAGTTAATGCATCAATAAAATTATAATATTCATAAACTGGCTTCCAGTATTCAATATGTCCCCCCAATTCTGAATCACCACTAGTTTTTAACGATGTTCGCATTATTTCTACGTACACGCATGTATTAAGTTTGGAGCTATAAAAAAAGTCGTATAGTTCTTTAGCGTTTATATATAATCCAAATGTTTGTTGTGGATCATCAACAGCTAATTCGTTATTTTGACTTTCTTGTTTTGGTTTTTGTTGAGAATTGTAATCTTTAATTGAACTTTCGATTGACGCCCTTAATTCATTGCATTTTAATTTTTGTTCAAATATAGTGCTCTTATTTATCTCTTCATTTTTATGAAAACTTGGCAAAAAATATAAAAAATAAAGACTTATTATCAAAACAATTAATAGAATAAAAATTATGCATATTTTAATTAAGTTTTTTCTAATAAATATTGTCATATTGTTTTTTTAATTATTTAAATAAAACTTATTACTTATAAAGCATGTATAATTTTTTCACATTCTTGTTCATCAATAATACGATAAGAAAATGAAAATTCGATTCCATCTTTTTTTATATTTGATTTATTAATAATAATACACTTTTTTAGATCTTTTATTATTAGTGGAGTCTTAGAATAGACATCAATTAATAAATTTAAAAATAAAATATAGTTTTTTTGAAAAAAAATATCTGAGTTTATATTAAAAAAATCAAAAAAATCTTTTAAATCCTTATAAAAAGTATTAAATTTATAAAATTTCTTACCCGTACCATTTATAAATTCTTTTAATATATCATCGACACGCCATAAGCTTTCTAAATAAGGATGAAATGCCCAATTACAATAAAAATTGAGATATTTATATTTTTCTTTTTTTTGTTCCAATTCTATCAATTTTCTAACTTTTGATAAGATAAAAACAACTTGTTTTTCTTCTTTGATTTCCTCATTTAACGCTTTTTGTAGTTTTTCTATAATTTCATTTTTCATGTAATTATATTAACACTTTTTTAAACAAAAAAACACCATTTCACAGGTATTTTCTTGGCATACTGAGACGAGCCCTCTTGGTCTCTTTGAACTCTCAGCTGATGGCAGGGGCGGTAAGAATCGAACTCACGTCCTCGGTTTTGGAGACCGATGTCCTACCACTGAACGACGCCCCCATAAAAATAAATTCTTTGAACGAAAATAGTTCAAAGAATTTTTTTATGTAAAAATTAAAGAACTATTTTGTTTCTTTGTGCAGAGTGTGTTTTTTGCACCATTTACAGTGTTTTTTTGCTTCAATTTTATTTTTTAAAACTTTCTTATTTTTGTATGTATGATAGTTTATTCTGTGACAAACAGTACACTCCATTTTTATCAAATTATCTTGAGACATGATGTTAATTATTTAATTATGAATTTTTTATTTCGAATAAATATTGAATTATTTTATTTTTGAATTAAATTCATCATTAATTATCCAAAATTTTTAGTGGAGCCATCTGTCGGACTCGAACCGACGACCTACGGTTTACAAAACCGTTGCTCTACCAACTGAGCTAAGATGGCATATATAAATATTAAAATACAATGAAAATATTGTATATGAAAATAACTTTTAAATCAAGATTAATGGTGGGTAGAGTAGGATTCGAACCTACGAAGACATATGTCAACAGATTTACAGTCTGTCGCGTTTGACCACTTCGCTATCTACCCATATTAATTTATTTTTTTAAAATATTTATGTTCCTCGATAAGCTTCGGAACATTCGCCCCGCTCTATATTATTTTGTGGCTTGCCATGAGCGAGCATAGCGAGTCGAATGGAGCCGTTGCGCGGGATCGAACCGCGGACTTACTCCTTACCATGGAGTTACTCTACCAACTGAGTTACAACGGCTTATAACTCCAGGTTAAATTTTATTTATCCTGTCCCTGTACTCAGGAATACTATTGTTCTCGGGATTAACCTCTATTAGTTTGGTTATGGTTTTTTCTGCTAAATTTTTATCTTTCATAATTATACTTAAATCTAGTAAGAAGTCAAGGAATTTAGGGTTTTCTGGCTCTAAATTAAGAGATCTATTGATATTGTGTAGAGAATCTTCGTATTGCTCTAATTTAAGGTTAATTTTGGCTAAATTTAGATAATAAATTGGGTTGTTTGCTGTCATAGATATTGATTTTGAATAATTTATAGCAGCTGTATTTAAATCCCCCATTTCCGATGAAATTTCTCCTAATTTATTATATATATAATCATTTTCTTGTAATTTTATTGCATACTCATATGTTTGTTTTGCTTTTTCATAATCCCTTTTTGTAAAATATAAATCAGCTAATTTTATGTAAGTATTTGCGTTATGAATATCAATTTTTAATGCTTCTATGTATTCATTTTCTGCATTAACCCAGTCTTTTTCTTTGATAAAATTTTCAGCATTTTCAATGTGTTCATTTATTTTTACTTCTTTTGAAATTTTGTCATCAAAATGAACTCTCGCTAGCTTTTCTCTATATTTTTTTTCAATTCTTAAAATTTTCGTCTTTAATTTTTTACTCGAGTCTTTTAATTTTTCAACAAAAGGTTTTAATTTTGAACTGAAATTATTTTTTAATAGATTTACATCTCGTCTAAATTTTTTTTCTAAAATTTGATTCTTTATCCTATTTTCTTTTTTGGAGTCAATTTTATCAACATCAAGCCTTTTTAATTGTGGCAGTTTTTTTATAATTATAGATCCTACAACTCCTATACTTATTATAAAAATAATTATCAGAATTATATTTACTATCATAAATTTATTATTTTACTTTATTGATTTTATTAAACTATTTAAAGTTTCAAATTTTATCCCAGCTCCTCCAACAAGTACTCCGTCTATATTTGGCTCTTTTAAAAAATCTGAAATATTACCCGAGTCAACGCTTCCACCGTATAAAATTTGTATTTTATTTTTAAATTCTTCTTCGTTGAACTCTATTCCATTGTCATATAATATATCATACATTGTTTGTTTTATTATCGTATTTGTTTCTTGCGCTTCATTTGATTCTATTGCTTGACCAGATCCTATTACCCAAATTGGTTCATATGCAATTATTAATCTTTTCATATTTTTTAAATCAATATCTTTTAGAGCACTCCTTACTTGATTTATTATTACAAGATCTTTTTTGTTATCTTGTCTTTCTTCAAAATTTTCACCCACACAAAGAATTGGAGTTAGATTATTTTCTAAAACAGTTTTCATCTTTTTATTAATAATTTCGTCTGTTTCCTTTAGATTAGTTCTTCTTTCGCTGTGGCCTAGTATTATAAATTCAACACCCAATTCTTTTAAAAAAGTCGGAGAGACTTCTCCAGTATATGCACCTTTTGTTGACCAGAAAGTATTTTGTGAACCAAGTTTTGCATGACTGTTTTTTATAATCTCAGAAATTTTATAAATTGATAAAAAATCAGGACAAATTCCCAGTTCTACTTTTTCTAAATTTATATCATTTATTATTTTTTTAGCTAAATCAAAAGAGTCATTAACAGATAATTGCATCTTCCAGTTTAACATCACAATTTTTTTCATAATTTTATTTAATTATTTATTATCTTATCTCCAATTGTAATTTTTAAAAACCCAATTTGATACATCTTTTAAGTCAGAAAATCTTTCAAAGTGAGAATTGCTTCCTAAAACAACAACTAAAATTGGTCCTTTATTATCATACTCCACTTCTGAAACTAAACAATACCCAGCCTCTTCCGTATATCCAGTTTTTCCAGCTTTTATATTTAAATAACTACCTATTAATTCATTTGTATTTGAAACTTCAATTACTTTTCCAGAATCTAGTTGGAATGAATATTTTTTTTGGGATGTTTCTAATTTTATATCTTCATAAGAAAAAGCTAATTTTGTTATTTTTAATATTTCCTCAGCTGTTGATATGTTTTTATTGCTTAATCCAGTTGCATCTTCAAATGAGGTATTTTTTAGACCCATTTCTTTTGCTTTTTGATTCATCTTTTTGACAAATTCTTCTTCTGAGATATTCGCATTTTTAATTGCGCATAATACGCCTGAATTTGATGATACTATTAAAGAGTTTGATAATAAATCTTTGAATTTTAATTTGTCACCGGGCAGTAATTTAGTTTTCGAAAAGTCCCCCACACTATCCTCTTTTGTTATTTCAATAATTTTTTCATAATCAACATTTAAATCTTTAATCACAATAGCTGACATTAGTTTTGTTATGCTTGCTATCTGTCTTACTTCGTCTTTATTTTTTGAAAATAATATTTTATCCGTGTTTAAGTCGCGTACTAAAATTGATTTTGCGCTTACATTTACACCAAGAGAATCATTTATTATTTTTTTTGGAAATTCATTTTTGTCTGATGAATTATCCATAAATTTAATAAATGTTTTATTATTTATATTATTTATTTCCGGATATGTAAAATTATTACTAGTATTTGTAATATTTAAAAATGATAATATTATTGGGATTATAATTAAAAATTGCATTTATTTACTAAATATGTTTAATAATTTATCTTTTAATTCAGAGTTTTCCATTATATCAATATATCCTTGTTCTATATTTTTTTCTAGCTTATCTTTTGAATTTTCAAATTTGGATACATGATATTTTGTTGGAGATATTGTTATGATTTTATTATTTTTGTCATTAGATATATTTAAATTTTCTTTTATGTTTTCAATCAATATTTTTTTAAACATTTTTCTTATATTTGGATTTGATATTAAAAAAAGTTTTTCTATTAAGACCTCTTTCCAGTTTTTTATATCATGAAGTCCAGAGTGATTTATAAGCACGAGTATTTTTGAATATCCGTCTTCTAATAATTTTTTAATTACCAAATTTTCTGCTATTCCAGCGTCTACGAATTTTGCGTTTTCTATTTCATAAGTTTTTCTTGATATCCACGGTATACACATGGCTGCTTTTAGTATTTCTTTAAAATTTTCATGATCAGATTTAAAATATTCAATATTTCCCTTATTATAATTAATAAGGGGTACTAAAAAATTCTTATTTTTTAATTTTTCAGTATTTAGGGGTTTTTTTTGCCAAAAAACATCATCAATTAAATAATCAAGATCTACAATTGGTCTTCTTTTGAATATATTTTTGGGATTATATACTAATTTTGTTGGTACAAATTCCTTCCAAATAAAAGGCATTTCATCTAATTGTTCGGCTAAAAAATATGACATAACCGGGGCTCCTGCAGATAAACCCACGTAAAGATCAAATTGATTTCCTATTCCCAATTCATTTAATGCCCTTAAACTACCAGAATAATATGTGGATCTAAATGCTCCACCAACAATTACAATAGCAGATTTTTCATTATTGTTCTCCATCTATATTTTGATTTAATATGTTATTTATTGTCTCATTTGAGTTTAATTTTTCATAATTTGGAAGCTCATTTACATGATTTATTCCCAGATATTTTAGAAAATCAACTGTGATTCTGTAATCTTCTACCATTTTTTCTTTATTAAATTCAGACTCAACTAATCCTCTTATTAATAAATTTTTTAAAATAACGCTACAGTTTACTCCTCTGATTTGTTCAATTTCTGATTTTGTAATTGGTCCTCTATATGCAATTATGGTAAGCGTCTCAAGCGACGCATCTGACAAATTACTGTTTATTTCTTCTTTTACAAATTCTTTTACTATATTTTCGCATTTTGGATTTGTTGTGAATTGAATTTTTCCCCATGATTCTAAAATATGAATTCCACTTTCTTCATTATTAAATTTATTTTTTAATTCTTCTATTAGGATGTTTGTTTCTTTTTTACTTAAATCAATTTTTTTAGAAATTGTTTCAATGGGTAGTGGTCTATCTGAAAGCAGAAGTAAACTTTCTATTATTGTTTTTTTGTCCATTTTTTTAACAAATTGTTTAGTTAATTTTATTAATAGTTATCTCGTCGAATAAATTATTCTGATCAACTATTATTGTTCTTTGTTTTATAAGTTCTAGCATCGCAAGAAAAGAAACTATAATTTCTATCTTATTTTGTTTGTCCATAAGACATTCTGAAAATTTCATAAAACTTAATTTATTAATTTTTTCATATATGCTGTCAATTTTTTCTTTTATATTTATTGTTCTATTGATTGTCTTTGAGGGGATTTTAATAATTGGTTTTATAAAAGAAATTAATTTCTCAAATCTTTTTTCCAATTCTTCAATCTCTAATTTTTCCGGCGGAATAAATTCCTTTTTTATTTTTAATAATTTTGTGGCCCTAGAATATGAAAAATTTTTTCTACCTATTATTTTAGCAATTAATTTTCTTGCTTCATAGTATTCTTTATAAATTTTAAGTTGTCTTTCTAATTCTTTTGTATCTTCCTCGTCTTCTTTATTTATAAGATCAGGGAGTAATAATTTTGATTTTATATAAATTAGTTTTGAGGCAATAAGTAAAAAATCAGCAATTTCCCCAATTCCAAGAGATTCATTGTTTTTTATGTAATCCAAATATTGATCTGTAATTTTTGCAAGAGAAATTTCACTTATATTTAATTTACTGTCATCAATTAAAGAAAGCAACAAATCAAGTGGCCCTTCAAAATTTTCAAGTTTTATATTGTAATTTTTCATTGTTTTGCTATTTTTAACACCCAGAGAAATTATTTTTTGACTTTTGTTTTGCTTGTGCTTGTTTTTTTAGTTTTCTTTGGTTTTTGGCTTGTTTTAGCCATTTTTTTGATATTTTTTAGATTCAATTTTTTTCCTTTTATTTTTTTGATATCCTTAACTCCTTTTTTAATAACGTTTTTTACTCTCTTTCCAGTTTTTACAGCTTTTTTAAATTTCTTTGTAATTCCAAATTGTGCAATTTCAGCACTTTGATGTTTTATAAAATCATTTACTTTTAATTTTAAACTTTTAGTTAAGTCACCTGAGGAAAAAATAGCTTCTTTTAATTTAGATAAGTCTCGCTCTACAATAACTGGAATTTTATAAATATCACCAAAAACATGAGCTGTGCCCGGTTTGATTTTTAATTTTTCCATTAAAATTTTTTCATTTGGAATTTTAATATCAATTTCTTTTGCTCCAAATTGTTTTGCCAGTTTTTTGAAATCAATGTTTTTATCAGCTGACAATAGAATCAAAGCAAAATTATTTTTTACTTTTACAATTAGTGATTTTACAATTTGTTTTGGGTGTACTTTTAAAGTTTGAGAAGCGTCATAAGCAGTGTAAACTTTTTTGTGAGGAATTACCTCGTGTTTTAGGTTGTTTTGTTGTAAATAATTTTGAATTTTTTTATCCATTGTTTTAGCTATTAGCCCTCAGTTATTAGCTGTTAGCCAATATTATTATTTTTTTAATTTTTTATATTTAAATGGTAGGTGTTCTTGAATGCCAAGTAGTTGCTTTGCTAATTTTTTTCCGCTACTTGTTAAATTAATACACTCAATAAATAATTTTTCTTTTGTTTTTTTACAATGTGCAATTACTAGATCTCTTTTTATTAATTTATTTATACTAGATGAAATAATTTTTTCTGTGTCCCGAGGTTTTACTTTTTTATCTTTATAAAAATCAGCAAAAACAGATTTATTTGTAATGTCATTTGAAAGAGATTTTGTTAGAATAAAAGTTTGTAATCTAGATAATTTTTGCATAAATTATTTTTTCTTCTTTGTCTTTATCTCTAATCCCAATTCTTCTAATTGTTCTTTTGTAATCTTAGCAGGACTCTCCATCATTGGATCACGGCCATCTGAAGTAAGTGGAAATGCAGTTACTTCTCTTAGATTTTTTTCGTTTAGTAAAACCATAAGCAATCTATCAATTCCAGGAGCTATTCCACCGTGAGGTGGTACACCATATTTAAATGCTTCAAAATAGTGTTTAAACTGTTCTTTTTGTTCATTTGTAAAACCAATTAAATCCCAAATTTTTTCTTGTAGTTTTACATCGTGAATTCTTACTGCTCCACCACCAACTTCATAACCATTTAAAACCATATCGTGTTGATATGATTTTACCTTCCCAGGATCTTTATCTAATAATTCAATGTCAGATTCTTGAGGAGCTGTAAACATATTGTGTGATGGTGCCCATTTTCCCTTTCCTGATCCATGAAAAAATTCTTCCTCGCTTTGCTCTGTAAATAAAGGAAAATTTATTACCCAAGCAAGAGCTAATTCATTTTTATCATTTTTATCTTTGCGCAAATCTGGTTTATCGGTTTTGTATTTTTCCATTACGTCTTTGTAGTTTAATCTTGGCCATGGAGAAAATGTGAAATGTTTTTCAGGAAATAATTCTTTGACCATTTTTGTCATCATATTTTCAACCAAATCCAAGATTTCGGATTGATTCATAAATGACATTTCCATATCAAGCTGATAAAATTCTCCTGGTGATCTGTCTGCTCTAGCATCTTCATCACGAAAACATGGAGCTACTTGAAAATAACGTTCTAGTCCTGCAACCATAAGTAATTGTTTGTATTGTTGTGGTGCTTGTGGGAGTGCAAAAAATTTTCCTTTGTGAAGTCTAGAAGGTACAACATAATCTCTTGCTCCTTCCGGAGTTGATTTTGTAAGAATTGGAGTTTGAATTTCTGTAAAACCATTATCAGTTAAAAAATTTCTAAAAAAATGAATTACTTTGTGTCTATATTTTAAATTTTTTGTCATTCTTTCGTGGCGAATGTCTAAATAACGATATTTTAATCTTAACTCTTCTCCAGCTTGTCTCTCTTCATTATCAATTTCAAATGGCGGAACCTCGGACGTTGAAATTATCTTTACATCTTTTGCAAGAAGTTCAATTTTTCCTGTTAAAATCTCATTATTTATCTGTTTTTCTCCTCTTTCTTGAATAATTCCTGTAATTTCTACAACATATTCATGTCCTAAATCCTTTAAAATTTCTCCATTTGTCATCTCACTTGGAACGCAAATTATCTGCAATAATCCAGTTGAGTCCCGAAGATCAAAGAAAACAAGTTTTCCCATTTTTCTAAGTTTGTTAATCCAACCAGCAACTACAATTTCTTCACCAATTGGTTTTTTTATCGTTTCGTTAATGTAGGTTTTCATGTTATTTAGTTATAAAGTTAAAAGTTAAAAGCTTTAAAGTTATCCAATTAAATTATTTTATTTTTGATTAATTCCCCAATAATGACTGAAGTAAAAACGAATAGAAAAATAAACAATAAAATTAAAAAATCTACTATGTATAAACCGAATATAGCTAATGGTTTTTTGAAATTATTTTTTGATATATAATCATTTTTTATATACTCATCAATTATTCTTTTTATTTTATTTGTAGATAATAAAAGTATGTCCTCTGTTTTATTATAAATTATTTTTTCATTAACTTTTATAACAGTTTTTTTAGCTTTTTGAAAAGATAATTGAAATGCTGGTCCACTCGAAGTTAAAAAATAGTGATATTTTTTTTCTTTTTCATTAATTTTTTTTAAAACGTCATTTAATAAAAAACATTTTTCTTCTTCAATTAATATATTTTTTCCTAAATATTGTCCTTCGATTTTATAGTGTATGCTATTTTCTTTTTCTTCTGTAAAATTTAAATGCATTTTATCAGCTAATTTATGCATTTTTATTATTCTTATATTCCATGAAAAAATAATTTTAGCAATTAACCAAGTAATTAATATAGTGATAATAATATAAGTTATTTCCATATTTTTAATTTAAAATAAATGTTAAAAAAAGAATTGTAAAAATAATACAAAATCCAAAAAGTACTATTACTGCTAATATTGGAGATGTTTCGTTTTTTGTAATTTTTCCTTCTTTTATATATTTATCTAATATCTTTTTAATTTTATTCGGAAAAGGTAAAAGTCTGTCTCCATTTTTTTCATAAATTATTTTATCATCAACGGTAACAATTAATTTTTTTGTTGGTTGAAATCCAAAAGTATTGTAAGTTTCTATTTTTTTTATAGATGTATCCGTATAGAAGGGATTCATTTGAGTATTAAATTCTTCTATATTTATATTTTGTCCCAAATATTGCCCGCTCAGAGCATAATTCTTGTTTGAATTAATTAAGGCGCGCATCAATGGAGCTAGTGCCGTGGGATATGTCGTTAGTTTATCTGTATCTTTTTTTTGAAATTCAATATTAAGCTGTTTTGATAATTGTTCAAGTACTTTTCCTCTATTTAGAATTTGATAAATTGTTATTATAAAAACAAATACAAGCCAAAATATTAATATAGTAGGTATTATAACAATAGTTGCTATTATTATCGCTTCCAACATATTTTTATAGTTTCGTTAATGTAGGTTTTCATATATGTTAATTATAAAGTTAAATGTTTTAAAGTTATAAAGAATTAATTTAAAATAAAATTTATGAATATGTATATAAGCGGAATTAGGGATGTACATATTAATATTATTAAACCAATTTTATTTAGAGTGTCTGTTTTTGATATTTTTCCACTCTCAATATATTTATCAATTATTTTTTGAATTTTATTAGTTCTGGGGAGCAAATAATCTTTATCTTTGTTGTATATTATTTTGTTATCAACCGTAATAATAACTCTTTTATAGGTTACGCCCATGGTCCGATATACTGGAAAACAAAGTATTTCAGCGTGCTCTGATTTATAGTTTACAGAAGTTAATGAGGGTTCTTTTGGATAAAGGTACAATAATTCTTCTATTGAAATATTTTTATTCTTATATAATCCTCCTATTTTGAAACATTTTTTAGTTTTATATTTATAATTTTCATCAAAATTTAGGTTCATTTTTTGCGCAAATTTTTTCATCAAATTTTTTCTAATTTTCCATGCACCAAAATTATATCCTATAAATAGAGTAAGCCATAAAATAATAATTATTGTGATTATGTATATTAACATTTATTTTTTGTTATTTTTATATTCATGAATTATTAAAAGCTAATGGTTGATTGCTAAAAGCTATTTAAGGTTTAAATCTATTTAATGTTCTTGGAAATGGAATTGTCTCTCTGATATGATGAACTCCTGTTAACCATCTTACGGTTCGCTCTAATCCAACTCCAAAACCAGAATGTGGAACAGAACCATATTTTCTAATATTTAAATACCACTCGTAGTCACTTACTTTGTAGTTTCTCTTTTTCAATTCCTCTAATAATTTTTCGTAATCTTCTTCTCTTTGACTTCCTCCAATTATCTCCCGCGCTTCTTCAGGCGCTATTAAATCAGCATTTACTGCACGTTCCATTCCACGTTCATCTGTATATTTTTTCATATAAAATGCTTTTACTTTGAATGGATAATCTTCTACAAAAACAGGAACTTTGTAAATATTTCCAATTTCAGTTTCTTCTTCTGTTGTTAGGTCATCCTCAAAATCAACTTTCATTCCCTTCTCTTCTAATAATTTTTTTACATCATAATGTTTCATTCTCAAAAATGGTTTATCAATAATATCTTTCATTATAGTTGTATCGCGCTCTAAGATTTCAAGCTCTAATTTACAGTTATTTAAACAATCTTTTAAAATTCTTTTTATAAGTGCTTCTTGTATGTCCTCACTTGCTTGTGAGTCACAAAATGCCATTTCAGCATCCATCATCCAGAATTCAGACAAATGATTTCTGGTTTTACTTTTCTCTGCGCGAAAGACAGGACCAAAGTCATAAGCGCGGCCGAAACTCATAATTCCAGCTTCAAGATATAATTGTCCTGACTGAGTTAAATACATCATTGTATCTTCATAGTATTTGAGACCAAAAAGCTCTGTTGTGTCTTCGCAACTTGTTGGTTGAAGTATTGGAGTATCAAATCTTATAAAATTATTTTCTGCAAAATAATTTGTAATTGATCTAAAAACCTGGTCTCTTATTCTAAGCACTGCCCATGGAGTTTTGCTTCTTAAATATAAATCACGATTATCAAAAAGAAAATCAGGTCCGTGTTCTTTTTTGGCAATTGGATATTCTGGTGAGATTTGTAAAATTTTTAAATCTTTTACCTGGATTTCGTATTCTTCCTTTTTTGGATGTTTTGTAACGATTCCAGATAGTTCAATTGAGGATTCAAGAGTTAAATTATTGCAATTATTCCACGTCTCTTCATTTGTATCGTTTTTTGAAACAATGCATTGGATAAATCCACTTCCATCTCTAAGTTGTATGAAGTAAATTTGTCCAGATGATCTAAAATTAGAAACCCATCCATTTAAAATCACTTCTTTTTCTAAGAAATCTTTGATTTTTGAGACGAGAATTTTTTGCATAAATTTTAATTGTTAGTTGATAAACATAAACCATCCACATGAATATTTTCTGTGGATTTTTGTAAAATTTTTATTAATTTTTCATAAATTAATTATAACATTTATAGGTCTTTTTTCAATTGTTGACAATATAAAATATATATGATAAAAGATATTTAGATATTTAAAAAAGGAATAGTATTTGGTTTGTTGCTTTATATTCCAAAATAAATTTAGATAAAAATGAAAATATAAAATCATAGGCGTTATTTGATAACGCCTTTTTTTATTCTAGGGTTTATAAATATTCTGCTTTATGAATTACAATGCTTTCTAAAATTCCCACAGCAATAAGAGACATAAGAAGCGAGCTCCCACCATAACTTACAAAAGGAAGTGGAACTCCAATGACGGGAGCTAGACCTATGTTCATCATTATATTCATAATTGATTGCACAAAAAACATTACCATAAATCCAAGAGCCATATATATTGCCAAATTATCAGAAGTGTTTTTTATAATTTTTATAATGCGTGACAAAAATAAAATTATCAGAAGTATCGTAATAGAAGAACCTAAAAATCCAAATTCTTCAGAAATTACTGCAAAAATAAAATCAGTTCTTTGTTCTGGTAAGAAATTTAATTGACTTTGACTTCCTAATCCAAATCCTCTTCCCAAAAATTTTCCAGAGCCAATAGCTGTCATTGATTGGGTTACATTATAACCATAACCAAGAGGATCACTTGCTGGATTTAGAAATGTCATTATTCTTTTTTTCTGGTAATCTTTAAAAAATCCAAACCAAGCCCCTCCGAGTAATATTAATATAATAAAAGCCATTATAATTATCTTTTTTTTATCAATATTTGTAAATAAAATCATGATAAGCCAAATTGCAAAAAGAATTAATGCTGAGCCCATATCAGGTTGAGCTAAAACTAAAGTTATTAAAATAAATGCTACGATTCCAGATGTTAAAATAGGTTTCCATGAGAAATAAAACTCTTTAGCGTTTTTTGATAAATATGTCGCTAAAAAAATAATAAGACATATTTTTGCAAGTTCTACTGGCTGAAATTGTAAACCAAAAAATTCTAGCCAGGCGTTTGTTCCTCTTATAACTCTTCCCATTATAAGAACAACTATCAAAAGAAGAGCTGACATTATTATAAAAATTTTATAATAAGTTTTTAGAAATCTGTATTCTAGTGATGTAAAAATAAACATTAATATAATCCCAACTATTGCATATAACAATTGTTTGTTAAAAAAAATCATTCTTGTTTCGGGATTACTTAGACCTATACTATATATGTTTATAAGACCTATTAGTATTAATAAAAAAACTGAAACAATAATCAGCACATCTATTCTCCAGAAATTTTTTATTGAAAAACGCATTAATTTTCTAAAAAGTAATTATCTTTATCTAATAAATTAACTTCTGATTGTATTTCTGCGGTTGCATAAGATGGTAATAGATAATACCAGCTTGTTTGAAGTTTTCTGATTTCTTCTGATTTAAAATAATTTTGATCTATTTCATTTATTGCAACAATTTGTGATCCCACATATAAAAATACAATGAATTTTGTATTTTTAAAATTAAAAGGAGAGGTGTTTCTAGCTTTAAACTCAACCCAATTTCTTATGGATCTATCTTCGGGATTAATGTTTAAATTTACGTCCTTTATCTCAAATATTTGTTTTGTAAAATTTTGAATCTCGTTTTGTTTTATTTTGCTCCATGAAATATCTTTAAATACAATGTCAATATTTTGTATTCTTGTTTCTGCTTTTATTCCAATTTTTACTATTTTTTTCTTCTCCTGGGGCATTATAAATGTTTTTTCTTCTGATTGTTCTTTACCATCTATAATTAATGAATATATTAAATTTTTAGCACCAAAAAGCTCATTTGGATTATAAATTGTTATAGCGATATCATATTGTCCATTTTCTTTGTCGACGATTTGCTTATCTTCCAATATAAGATTTAATGGTGTTTTTTTATTCTGTGAAAAATTTACAGTAGAAAAACCATCTAAACTTACATCTTTTGTTGTAAAAAATTTTATAAATCCAAATGTCGAAATAGTATAAAGTACAATACAAACGAAAATAAGAATTAGAATTATAATTTTTATTATTTTCTTTTTATTATTTATAAGCCACAAATTTCTTTCTATGTCTTTATCTGATATTTGATCTTTTAAAATCATAATGTTAAGTAAATAAATATTAAGTTCGAAGTATAGGGGGGTTATAAATTAATTGGGTTTTAAGTTTTATCTGAGTTTAGAAATTTTGCTATTTGTTTCATGTTTTTTAATTTTAAACCATATACTTCATATATATTTTACACTTTTTTGTAAATAATGAAAATGTGCTATAATAAATTTACTAAAAAATAAAAATTAAAAAACAAAAATATGATAAATTCATCTCTCGATATTCTTTATTTAACTTTAACAATTTGTGTTATTTGTTTTACGGTATTTCTCTGTTGGTTTTTATTTTATTTGATAGTTACGCTTAAAAAAATGCATGATGTTGTGAATTTTTTCTCAAAGATTTTAACATCTGTAAATGAATTTGTTAGTGATGTAAAACAAAAAGCAAAAGGTTCAATGGCATATTTCAAGTTATTTGGAGTGTTAACAGAAAAATTAGTCAATTATGTTGAAAAGAAGGCATTTAAAGATATAGACTCAAAGCAAACAAAAACAAAAACTAAAAAAACCCGCTAAAAGGGATAAAACAAAAATATTTTTTCTTTTTTAAATTTTTAATTTAAAATATTTTTATTATATTTTTTGTTTTTTATTATTATAAAATTTCATGAAATTTGTTCATATACATAATCACACACACTATAGTCTACTTGATGGTCTTCCAAAGATTAAAGAATTTGTCGCACAGGCGAAACAATATGAAATGCCCGCGCTTGCTATTACTGATCACGGGGTAATGTATGGAGTTATTGAATTTTATCAAGAATGTTTAAAACAAAAAATAAAACCAATAATAGGATGTGAATTTTATTTAGCTAGAAGAGGTATGCGTGATAAAAATTCAAATATGGATGCAAAACCATATCATCTTATTCTTCTCGCAAAAAATAATATTGGATATAAAAATTTACTTAAATTAACATCATTTGCTCATCTAGAAGGTTTTTATTATAAGCCTAGAATAGATTTTGAAATACTTCAAAAATATCATGAAGGATTAATATGCTCCACCGCATGTTTAAATGGACAAATTCCAAAAACAATTTTATCCGGAGATATCAAGGGAGCAGAAGAATTAATTGAAAAATATAATTCGCTTTTCGGCGAGGGTAATTTTTATTTGGAAATGCAATATCATCCAAACGAAAAAGAACAAACAAAGGTTAATGAAGTTTTAGCAATGTTTTCTAAAAAACTAAATGTTCCTCTACTTGCAACAAATGATATTCATTATTTGCGTCCTGAAGATAAAGAAGCTCAGGATATTTTAATGTGTTTACACAGTAAGAAAAAAATTGATGATAAGGATAGAATGAATATGACTGATTTTGATTTATCTTTCAGGTCCCCAGAACAGATGGTAGAGGGATTTAGAGACTATCCGGATGCAATTTCAAATACAGTAAAAATTGCAGAAATGTGCGATGTATCAATAGAGCTCAATAAAATTTTACTCCCACATTTTGAATTACCAGAAGGTAAAACAGACAATTCTTATTTAAGAGAATTATGTGAAGAGGGTTTAGAACAAAGATATGATGGTGGCATAACAGAGGAAATTAAAAAACAATTAGATTATGAATTTAATATTATAGAAAAAACAGGATTTGCTTCTTATTTTTTAATTGTAGCTGATTTTGTAAATTGGGCTAAGAAAAATGGAATAGTTGTTGGTCCTGGTCGTGGAAGTGCCGCAGGAAGCATAGTTTCTTACTTGTTAAATATTACAGATATTGATCCCTTAAAATATGGATTAATTTTTGAGAGATTTCTAAATCCAGATAGAATTTCAATGCCAGATATTGATATGGATTTTGCTGATATTAGGCGAGGTGAAATTATTAGATATGTCGAAAATAAATATGGTAAAGATCACGTTTCTCAAATTATTACATTTGGAACAATGGCTGCACGTGCTGCAGTAAGAGACGTGGGACGAGTTTTGGGCTACAGTTATTCTTATTGTGATAAAATTGCAAAAATGATTCCACAGATGTCTAATTTTCAAGAAGCTTTAGTCGCTTCTCCTGAGCTTAGGGATGCATACAACACAGATCCGCAGGCAAAAACTTTAATTGATTATGCAAAAAAATTAGAAGGTGTGGCTAGACATCATTCTATGCACGCATGTGGTGTCATTATCAGTAAAGATCCACTCACAGATACTGTTCCGATTCAATATGCTTCTTCATCTGATCAAACAATTATTTCACAATACTCACTTCATCCAATAGAAGATTTGGGACTTCTAAAAATGGATTTTTTGGGATTATCTAACCTAACTATTATAGAAAATGTTATAGAAATTATAGAAAAAATTCATGGTATAAAATTTGATTTAAAAAGTATTGATTTAATGGATAAAAAAACTTTTGAATTGTTGCAAAAGGGGCATACGACCGGTGTATTTCAACTTGAATCTTCGGGTATGAAGAGATATTTGAAACAATTAAAACCAACTGAATTTGAAGATATTATTGCAATGGTTTCACTTTATCGTCCAGGTCCTATGCAATTTATTCCCGATTTTATAAACGGAAAACATGGAAAAAGAAAAATCATCTATGACGATCCTAGGCTTGAGCCTGTTTTAAAAAATACTTATGGAATTGCAGTTTATCAGGAGCAAGTCATGGAAATCGCAAAACAACTAGCTGGATTTACCTATGCCGAAGCAGATGTTTTAAGAAAAGCCGTTGGTAAAAAAATTAAAGAGCTTCTTGATGAACAAAAAGAAAAACTTATCAATGGAATGATAAAAAATGGTACTAAAAAATCTGTAGCTGAAAGAATTTGGAAAACAATAGAGCCATTTGCGAGTTATGGGTTTAACAAATCACATGCAACTTGTTATGCGATGATTGCTTTTCAGACAGCATATTTTAAGGCAAATTATCCTACTGAATTTATGGCCGCTCTTTTAACAGCAGATCAAAATGATATAGAAAAAATTGCATTTAAAATAAAAGAGTGTGAGGACATGGGTATAGAAGTTTTAGCACCAGATATTAATAAAAGTTTTTCTACTTTTACGGTTTTGGGAGATGAACTCAAACAGGGACATAAAAAAATAAGATTTGGTTTAAATGCAATTAAAAACGTAGGTTCAAATATTGTAAAAGCCATTATAAGAGAAAGAAGACAAAATGGAGAGTTTTTAAATATTGAAGATTTTTTGATGAGAATTCAAGATAAAGATTTAAATAAAAAATCATTAGAAAGTTTAATTAAATCAGGCGCTATGAATGACCTGGGAGAACAAAATTTATTATTAAAAAATTTGGATAAATTATTGGAGTTCAATAGAAATCAAAAAAAAGAATCAGAAAACGGTCAATTTAATATATTTGCAGGAATGACTAATTATGAAAAACCAAAAATAAGATTTGAAAATTATCCTCCAGTTGATACAAGAGAAAAATTATTGTGGGAAAAACAAATGTTGGGATTATATATTACTGGTCACCCTTTTAAAGCATTTGAAAGTGCTTTAGCTAAAAATATAAAACCAATAAGCGAAATAAAAGAATTAAAAAAAGAGCAGATTGTTGAAATAGGTGGAATAATAAATTCAATTCAAAAAGTTTATACAAAAAATAATGATAGAATGTTATTTTTAATGATTGAAGATTCTTCTTCTCAAATAGAAGTTATTGTTTTTCCAAAATTATGCGAAGAATATTCAGACATTTTAGTAGAAGATAATATTGTTTTAGTGAAGGGAAAATTGAATTTTAAAGATGACCAGCCAAAAATTTTAGCAGAAAGTTTTTCAAGCCTTGATATTGAAAATAATTCAATTGAAGAAGTAAATCCTATTGAAATTGATATAAATATTAAATTAAGTAAGGGGCAGGTTGATAATTTTAAAAAATTATTTTCAAAGTATCCAGGTAAATCCCCAGTTTATTTTAATATTAAAAAGGGCAATGAAATTAATAAAGTGAGAGTAAATGGTTTAGTTCATGATTCATATGATTTGCGTGAGTCAATTGATAAGATTTTAAATCAGTGATTTTTTTTGTTTTTTGATATATAATTAATAATATAAAAATTAAAACAAAAATATGGTAATAAATACAAATTTTGAAGATAATATTCAAAGAACAAAAGCTAATTCAATAAGCTCAACGTATAAAAAAATTGCTGGAATATTTATTTTTTCAACAATATTTTTAGTTGCCATAATCCTCTATTTTTCTTTATCAAAAGCAGAAATAATTTTAAAAGTAAAAAGTCAAACAGCAAAAATTAGTGCTTCAACCCAAGTAAAGGAAGGAACTACTAATAATAATTACCTAGAGACGAGTGTTTTAAATGGAAGAATGATAGAGTTAGTATTAGAGAAAACTAAACAATTTGATGTGCAAGAGAAAAAAACTTCAGCTGATAAATATGGTGGAATGATGAAAATTGTAAATAATCGCGCTACCCCCCAAACTCTTGTTGCAAAAACCAGATTTCAGTCGCAGAATGGAAAAATTTTTAGAATTCAGGAAAAAATTGTAGTCCCGGGAAATTCTTCTATAAATGCCTATGTAATTGCAGAAGAGATTGGTGATGATTACGCCGAGACCCAAGGAAAGTTTATAATTCCAGGACTTAATACTGATTCACAAAAATATATTTATGGAGAGTTAGATACTGCCATGACAAAAGAAAGCATCACAATAAATCAGATAACCCAAGAGGATTTTGATAAAGCACAACAAATACTAACAGATGAATTAAAACTAGAAGCAATTTCAAAAATGAAAGATGTTTTAAATCAAGGAGAAGAAATTAATGAAAATGATATATATACTGAAATTATTACAAAGTCATCAAACAAACAAATAGATGAAAAAGTTCCAAATTTTGAATACACACTAAAATTAAAAATAGTTGGAGTTGTTTTTAATAAAGAAGAATTATTAAAATTGGCTCAATCTTTATTAGATAGACAATTATCTCAAGGACAAAAACTTTTGAATTATGATGAAAATTCATTTAGATATAATGTTGGCAGTTATGTTGCAGATGAAAAAAGCGCAACAATAGAATCAGAATTATCTGCAAATATTGTTTCTGATTCAAATTCGGAAGCATTTAATACAGAAAAATTTAAGGGCTTAACACAAGAAGAAATAATTGATTATTTTAGAGTGATTCCAGGAGTTGAAAATGTGAAAGTAAAATTTACTCCATTTTGGGTTAAAAAAGCACCAAAAATGGCGGACCATATTAAAGTTATAATAGAATAAAATTTAGAGTTTGGAAATTTTAAAGCTGAGACAATGTCTCAGTTTTTTTGTTGACAGGAATTTTTTATTAAGATAGTATATTTTAATATGGCGGGTGCTTTGGGTTAATACTCGAAGAATGAGCAATCGCTCGTTTGAAGTAAAATCTTCACATTCGCCTCTAATTTTAAGAGGATAGATTAGCTCTAATAATGAGCTAGATTATATCAGACACTGCTTGTCAGAGGAATATGTCTGTGTAATTGTAGGTGAAACTCCTTCATTTATCTTAGAGGGTCATGGAAATATACTCCACGACCCTTTTCATTTAATTAATAAGGGTGTTTTTTAGTAAAATACTTGACTTTTTTATTAAAATATACTATTATTGCATAATAATATTTAATATTCGCCTTTGGCGATTTTCATTTTTATGGACATTAGAAACGTTGCCATTATAGCTCATGTTGATCATGGTAAAACCGCTTTAACTGATGCACTTATGCAACAAACAGGAATGAGTGGAAAAGATGTTAGTATGGACAATAATGCACTTGAACAAGAAAGAGGCATTACAATTTATTCAAAAAATACTTCTATTTACTATAAGGATACAAAAATTAATATAGTGGACACTCCAGGTCATGCTGATTTTGGTTCTGAAGTTGAGAGGGTTTTGCGATCAATCGATAGTGTTATTTTAGTTGTTGATGCACAAGAAGGACCAATGCCACAAACAAAATTTGTTTTAAAAAAATCTCTTGAATTAGGACTTAAACCAATTGTTGTGTTAAATAAAATTGATAAGAGTGCTGCAAGACCAAACGAGGTTCAGGAAATGGTTTATGAATTATTTTTAGATTTGGGGGCAGATGACGAACAATTAGATTTTACAACAATTTATTCTATTGCAAGAGAGGGAATTGCAAAATCACAATTACATCACGAATCAGATAATCTCATTCCTCTACTTGATATGATTTTAGAAAAAGTTCCTATTGCATCGGGAGATGAAAAAAATAAAAAACCACTATTAGTTCAACCCTTTAATTTAGCCTATGATAATTTTTTAGGAAGATTAGCCATTGGAAGAATTTATGATGGAGAGATAAGTTGTACACAAGAAGTTGTTATAAAAAATAGTAAAAACGAAATAAGAAAAGGAAAAATTACGAAATTATTTACATTTGAAGGATTGAACAGAAAAGAAGTTGATAAAGCCTGTGCTGGAGATATTGTGATGATTGCGGGACTTCCCGATATTTATATTGGAGAGACAATTTGTGAAAATGAAAATCAGGAAAAACTCCCCGATATTAGTATTGATGAACCGACAATAGTTTTAAATTTTTTAGTAAATAATTCTCCGTTTGCAGGTAGAGATGGAAAATTTGTAACAAGTAGACAAATAAAAGAAAGATTACACAAAGAATTAGAAGTAAATGTTGGATTAAAAATTGATTTTTCATCATCTGATCATTCAAAAGTTTATGGAAGAGGCGAAATGCACATTGCAATTTTATTAGAAAATATGAGAAGAGAAGGATATGAGCTTCAGATTTCTCAACCACATGTAATTATAAAAGAAGTTGATGGTGTAAAGATGGAGCCATTTGAGGAGGTTACAATAAATGTACCAAATGATATGACGGGAGTCGTAATAGAGAAACTTTCAAAACGTTTTGGAAATATGATTACAATGTGTCCAGAACATGGAGGCACAAAAATAATTTTTGAAATTCCTACTCGTGGATTACTCGGTTATAAAAATGAGTTTGTAACAGATACTCATGGTGAGGGAATAATTTATTCTAGAATTATTGGTTTTAGACCACACGTTGGAAAAATGAGAAAAAAAGAATTGGGTTCAATGATTTCAATGGCAACTGGAAAAGCGCTTGGTTTTTCACTGTTTAATTTACAAAACAGAGGTGAATTATATATTGGTGCTAATACAGATGTTTATGAAGGAATGGTTGTTGGAAATTCTTCAAAAGGAGAAGACATGGTAGTAAATCCAATAAAAGGTAAAAATTTAACAAACATGAGATCCTCAAATGCTGATGAGGCTATAAGATTAGTTCAGCCCAAAGAAATAACCCTTGAATCAGGTATGAGTATAATGGGTCACGATGAGTATTTGGAAATTACTCCAAAAAATATTCGTCTTAGAAAAAAACATCTTACTGAAAATGAAAGATTAAGAGTGCATAGGGCTAGTAATAAATAAAATTATTTGACTATTCTATAATATTTTGATATACTTTCATTCAGAAGTGATTGATTGGTTTACCAAGCCAGTACTCGCAAGAGTGACGAAAGTCCTAAACTTTAAGACAATCTACAAAGTGCTTTATTAAGTTTCATGAACTTAGTAGAGAATTTGGGTGGAACCACCCCAGCTCCTTGGAAGAGCAAATAGGGTCCCAAACTGGTAAGTTTTTTGGGATTTTTTTATTGATAAATAATTTATAAATATATGAAAAAAGACATTGAATTATTAAGACATTCACTTGCTCATGTTATGGCAAGTGCGGTTTTAAATCTTTATCCAAAAGCAAAATTTGGAGTAGGTCCAAGTATTGAAAATGGATTCTATTATGATTTTGAATTAAACTCCTCTATCTCAGAAGAAGTTTTAGGAAAAATTGAAAGTGAAATGAAAAAAATTATTTCATCAGATTTGAAATTTGAGCGAGAAGAAATGAAATTAAAAGAAGCAGTGAAGTTATTTACAAAATTAAAACAAGATTATAAAGTTGAACTTTTAAAAGATTTAGATAAACATGGGACAACCGCAGTTACTGAAGAAAACTTCGGAACTGTTGATAAAGTTTCAATTTATAAAAGTGGAGAATTTGTTGATTTGTGTCGTGGTCCACATGTTGAAAAAACTTCTGAATTAAAAGATTGTGCATTTAAATTAACAAAACTTGCTGGTGCTTATTGGCGTGGAAGCGAAAAAAATAAAATGTTAACAAGAATTTATGCAGTTGCATTTAGTTGTCAAAAGGAATTAGATGAGTATTTAAAATTATTAGAAGAAGCTGAGAAACGTGATCATAGAAAAATTGGAAAAGAATTAGATTTATTTAGTTTTCATGAGGAAGCACCTGGAATGCCATTTTTCCACTCAAAAGGATCAATTATTTGGAATAAGTTGGTTGAATTTTTGACAGAAAAAATGTATGAGAGAAATTATGAAATAAATAAAACTCCAATAATTTTGAATAAATCCTTGTGGCTTCAATCAGGACACTGGGATCATTACAAAGATAATATGTATTTTACAAAAATTGATGAAGCTGATTATGCGGTTAAACCAATGAATTGTCCTGGAAATATGCTTATATATAAAGCACATCAATATTCTTATAGGGATTTACCACTTCGTGCAGGAGAATTTGGAATTTGTCACAGACATGAATTATCAGGAGTTTTATCAGGATTGTTTAGAGTAAGATTTTTTACCCAAGATGATGCTCACGTATTCTGCACAAAAGAACAAATGAAAGATGAAATTAAAGACTTAATAAATTTAGCCGATGAAGTGTACTCTACTTTTGGATTTTCATATCATATGGAATTATCCACTAAACCAGAAAAAGCAATGGGAGATCCAGAACTTTGGAAATTAGCTGAGGATACTTTAAAAGAAGTTCTTGACTCAATGAATAAAGAATATAAATTAAATGAAGGTGATGGTGCTTTTTATGGTCCTAAAATTGATTTTCATTTAAAAGACGCAATTGGGAGAAGTTGGCAGTGTGGAACAATTCAGCTTGATTTCCAAATGCCAGAGAAATTTGATTTAACTTATGAAGCACCAAATAATCAGAAAATGAGACCAGTTATGATTCATCGTGCAATTTTAGGAAGCGTTGAAAGATTTTTAGGAGTTTTGGTTGAACATTTTGCTGGTGCTTTTCCTCTATGGCTCTGTCCTGTTCAGGTAAAGATAATTTCTGTTGGTGAATCACATATTAAACATTGCAAAGAATTGGCAAACGAATTTAAAAAGTTCGGAATAAGAGTTGAAATTGATGATACAAGTGAAACAGTTGGGAACAAAATTAGAAAGTCATCACATGAAAAAGTTCCTTATGTATTAGTCATTGGTGATAAAGAAATTTCCTCTCCAAAATTATCAGTCAGATTTCGTGGTGAAAAAGATTTAGTAGAAATTGATAAAGAGAAATTTGTGAAAGATATGTTAGAGAAAATACAGAATAGAGATTTGAATTTGTAATTTTAGATAAAAGAAAAAGCACGGTTTGAGGACTGTGCTTTTTTAATTGTAAAATTTTGATTATTCGGATTCGTCTATGTGATATTTTTCCATTAATGCAAAGGCGTTCTCCCGAAACTCATCACTTAAACGACTAATATTTTTCAAAATTTTTTCTCCATCGATAATAATTTTTCTTGCATCCTTTCTGATAATTTTAATGTCGTTATATTTTTCAAACATTTTGTGAGTTAATTCATTTCTATTTTTGTTATATTTATCAAGTTTTTTTATGATATTTGAATCAGAATTAATGAACTGTTTTAATAATTGAATAATTTTGCCTAGAGTATAATTATTAAATAATATTTTTTCACCCGGTAGTTTAATAAGTGCATAACCGACACTATTTAGTTTTTTATTATTATCAAATTCATTTTTAATAGAATAATTAATTGTAAGCTTAATATTGTGCAAAAGATTTATTATATTAAAGAAAATATAATTTTCTTGTAATAATAATTTTCCCAATGGAGATCTTTCATTTTTAATGATGTTGGAAAAATTATTTATAAATTCAGCTTTTTTTACTAGTTTATTGTATATAATTTGGTCGTTCTTTTTATTATTTTTCATTTTTTTGTTTTTTTTAGAGAAATGCAACACAAAGCGCTATTATTATAAATAAAAATAAAACTAACAAAAAATTTTTAACAGATCCGTCATCTTTTCCAGATGCTATTGTAAAAAGACACACTACAACAAGAAGAATTAAAGGTATACCAATAACAAATTCTAACATATGTTTTTATTAATTACTTTCCCAACACAATGGTTCAGATACTTTACCATCAGCACAAGATATATTTATACAAAATGATTTTGTCCCAGCGAGTCTAGAATTGATTTCTTTTGATACTTTATGCCAAGTATCACAACCATTTTGAGTTGGCATTTGACTTGAAAAAAGTATTTCTCCATGTCCACTATCGTTATCAGTAAAAAGCATCTCACATCCTCTATAACAATCCCAGGCGTTTTTATATCTACCATTTTCAAATGCCCAATTTATAGTCCAATCTCCGTCATATTTTGTACCACCCCATGCTTTATTATATTCCATCCACGTTATTTTTGGATAATTATAAAGATTGGTTTTAGAATCTTTCCTAAGATTCAAAAAATTCGGTCCAATAGCACTAAAAACCATAAAAAAATTAATGCAATAAAGAACAGCAAATATAAAACCAATTATAGTAAAAATTTTACTACTCTTTTTCATTTGTTTCATTTTGATCAATGCAAAAATACTAACTATTAATGCTATTAATGGAATTATACCTATTGATGCTAAGAGCATTGATAATATTCCTAAAATAAAAGAAGTAATTGCTAAATCACCCCATTGAGTTTTATTTATATTGCCGTCTTTTTTTATGAGATCTTTTTCTTTCTCAATTGGAATATTTTTTAAATTATCCTCTTTTTCTTTTATTTTTGTGCCACAGTTATCACAAAATTTTGCATTTTCTAATAATTCTTTTCCACATTTATGACAAAACATATATTTTTATAATTAATTATAACTATTTCCATTTTACCATTACGAAAATAAAAGGTAAAATGGTCGACCTCGCAGGTGCTCAACCTCGCAGGTCGGCAACCTCGCAGGTTGATAATAAATTGACTTTTCTCAATATAATGTTAATATTCTATATTACCAAAAAATATGAATTGGGAGGATAAAATGAAAATAATCACTGAAACATCAGAGTTTGATATTAGATCATCTAATGGAGAGGATTCACTTTATTTAAATGATGCTCTGGTGGACCAAGGACAAATACTTTTCTTTGATGAACTTGTAGAAAATATTAATTTTATGAGTTTGGGTTCTCGGACCCCTAGGATTAATAAGTATTTGGTACTAATGTCCGTAGATCGTGGAATCATTTTTCAGTCATCAAAAATAATCAAAATTAATTATTGATTATTTTTGTTCTAATTTGTCTGACCCTAAAAAAGTCAGACTTTTTATATTTGAAAGTATTTTGTTAATGTTTTATCTATTTTAAGTGCAATGCAGGAATTTTCTATTTCTTCGTTTATTATTTTTTTGATAACATCTAATTGCCCCCCACCTCTTTTTAAGATTGTTTCTACGCTAAATGTTCCATTTTCAGAAAACATATCTTGTATTTTTTCAAAAACTCCTCTAGATTTAAAATCTTCAAAAATCATATATAATTTATTAGCAGTATTTTCTGCAATTTTTTTACCCTCATTTGAGGTTATTACATTTACAACATCTCCAACTCCATTTTTGTCATATAAAACATTTCTAAAGCTTTGTTCTAGTGTTGTTATATTTTTTTCTGTGGCATCTTTTTCATCTCTTGCCAGAAAGTCGCTAGTTGCTAATCTAAATCCAACATTTTTAAAACTTATGTTGGCTAACATATCTGCATCAAAAACTATTTTATCAATTATATTTTCTGGTTCAGGATATTTCTCTCCCCCATTTATTATGTTGACCATAAATGGATGATTCATGTGTCTTTCTATGGCATTTAATATTGTTTGTATTGATTCCTCATTAATTTCTAAATTATTTATTTTTCTTCCTCTCATTGGTTCCAGTATTTCTTTGGCTCTTTGCACGCTACCTAAATGATGATCCTTTAGAGTTGAATTTAATTTTCCGCTATCATGTAAAATAGTTGCTATAATTGCACATGCGGTTTCTTCTTCTGATAAATTTGGCATTGTTTCAATAATTGTATTTGCGTAATCTAATACGGTTTGATTGTGATTTTTTAAAACAGATAAGTTCATTTCTTTCATATTTCTTAATTTATCATCAGTTTCGCCCTCTATATCTTTGCGATAAAAATCTTCTCTTGTATCTATTATTTCAAAATATTCATGGTTTTTTTCCTTTTCTTTTTTATGAGAAATGTCTTCATTGGTAAAATTTTCTTCTTGTTGATAAATAGGATAATTTAAATCATTTTCTGCGTTGTTTAGATTTAGGGCTTCTTTTTCCATATTAATATTATTAATTATTTATTGTTTATATAATACTAATATCTATTAAATTTTGTCAAATTTAATATTTCCATTTTTTCTTAAAATATTGTAAACTAAACAAGGCTTAAAATTAAACCTATATTATATGCAAATACGAGAAGCTTTAACATATGATGATGTTTTGCTTGTTCCAAAAATGTCACAAATCAGATCACGTGGTGATGTTTCTACTGTTACAAAATTATCAAAAAATATAACTCTAAATATTCCTATTATTTCATCAAACATGGATACTGTTACCGAGAGTAAAATGGCAATTGCAATGGCCAGAATGGGAGGAATTGGAATAATTCATAGATTTTGTTCTATTGAAGCACAAGCAAAAGAAGTTTTGAAAGTTAAAAGACATCAAAGTATGATTGTGCGTAAGCCATTTACAATAACTCCCAACTCCTCTATTAGAGAATTGCGAGCAAAAGTAAAAGAGTATGGATATTCTGGATTTTTAGTTTGTGAAGAAGGAGATACAAAACTTTTGGGAATTATTACAAAAAGAGACTATATTTTAGAAAATGGTGAAGAAAAATTTGTACGCGATTTAATGACTCCAGCTCACAGCTTAATAACGGCAGTAAATGAAATTTCTATTGAGAGGGCTAAGGAACTTTTTGCAAAACATAAAATTGAGAAACTTCCAATAGTTGATGAAAATTTTAGCATTTTGGGTTTAATTACAAAAAAAGATTTAGTAGAAAATTTTGATGATAAGTTGGCGGCAAAAGATAAGAATGGTAGATTGCTTGTTGGAGCTGCGGTTGGAGTTGGTTCAGATTTTATGGAGCGAGTTGATGCACTTGTGGAAGCAGAAGTCGATATTATTGATTTAGATATTGCTCACGGACATTCAATTATTGAAATTGAGGTATTAAAACAAATAAAAGAAAAATATCCTAATTTAGAGATAATTGCGGGAAATATTGCGACATCAGATGCTGCAAAAGATTTAATTTCTGCAGGAGCAGATTGTGTAAAAGTTGGTATTGGACCGGGGTCAATTTGTACAACAAGAATTACAACTGGATTTGGTGTGCCACAACTTACTGCGATTATGGATATTTATCCTGTTTGTCGTGAGTATGATATTCCAATGATTGCTGATGGTGGAATAAAAATTCCAGGAGACTTAGTAAAGGCTCTTGCCGCTGGTGCTGATAGTGTAATGCTTGGTGGGCAATTATCTGGAACTGAAGAAACTCCAGGACCAGTTATAAATTACAATGGAAGACAATATAAAATTTCTCGTGGAATGGCATCGCTTACTGCTGCAATATCTCGTCCAGGAGCCAAAGAAGATTTATCAAAAATTACTCCAGAGGGAGTTGAAGCAAAAGTTCCATATCGTGGACCGGTGAAAGATGTAATTTCTAAATATATAGGTGGGTTACGTTCCGGAATGAGTTATGGAAATGCAAAAGTAATTACAGAACTAAGAAATTGTGAATTTGTAAGAATTACTAATTCAGGAATAAGAGAATCAAATTCTCACGACAACGAAGTGTTATAAAATATGAACTATTACATAAAATATTTTGGTTGTGATATGAACAAATCAGACGCGCAGCGTGTGTCCTCTGTTTTTGAATCTCTAAAATATAAAAAAACAGAAAATATTTGTGATGCGGATTTAATTGTAATTTTAGCATGTAGCGTAAGACAAAGTGCCGTTAATAAAGTTTATGAAATTTTTAGAAAAAAGAAGATTAAAAAATCTGCAATAAAAATTTTGACAGGTTGTGTTTTAAAAAAAGATACACAGCAACTGCAAAAAATATTTGATATTATAATTGATATTACAAAAATAAAAAAATTTCCAGAGCTAATTAAAGAAAATAAATTTTATAATTATAATCCAGAAAATGTTGAATACTTTGATATAATTCCTGATCAAAAAGATAATTTTTCTGCACTTATTTCAATTTCAAATGGCTGTAATCAATTTTGTACATATTGTGCTGTTCCATACACTCGTGGAATTGAGAAAAATAGATCTGCAAATAGCATATTATCTGAAATAAAAAAACTTCCTAAAAATATAAAGCAAATTACGCTTCTCGGCCAAACTATTAATTCATATATAAATCCTGATAAAAAATCTAAGATAAAAGATTTTAGTGATTTATTGGAGCAGGTTGCAATTTCAAAGACAGATGTGTGGATTAATTTTTTGTCACCATATCCAACAAAATTTTCTGATAAATTGATAAAAGTAATTGCAAAATATGATAACATATCGCATCACATTCACATTCCACTTCAATCAGGAAGTGACAAAATTTTGAGAGTGATGAATAGAAAATATTCTTCCCAAGAATTTTTAGAAATTATTAAAAAAATTTATAAAATAATTCCAGATGCAAATATTACAACAGATGTAATTGTTGGATTTTGTGGTGAAACTGAAAAAGATTTTAATGATACTTTAAATGTTTTAAAAAAATCAAAAATAACTTTAGTTTATAGTGGACTTTATTCTCCTCGCCCGCAAACTGTTGCTTATAAGATGTATAATGATAATGTAAAACAAATTACAAAAAGAAAGCGTGATGAAAAAATGACAAAATTAATTGGCAAGCAATCACTAGCTAGAAGTAAAAAATATTTAAATCAAATTGTAAAAGTTTTAGTGGTGAGTAAGAGCAAAAAAGGAATTTATTTAGGAAAAATGCAAACTTATGAAACTGTAAAAATTTTTAATGCTTGTGATAAAGATTTGGGAGGGTTTGTAAATGTAAAAATTGATAAAACTTTAGAATGGGGTTTGGAAGGAAATATAGTAAATTAAAATTTTTGCCAATTATTCCGTCACTGTCATTCTAAATTTATTTCAGAATCCCATTGTCGAAGCATTAATTATGAGATCCTGAAACAAGTTCAGGATGACAAAGAGGGCAAAAATTTTATCAAATAATATATGATTAAAAAACAAAAAATAATTTGTGTAGTAGGACCAACCGCTTGTGGTAAAACTAAATTGGGGGTTACTCTCGCTAATAAATTTAATGGTGAAATTATTTCTGCAGATTCTCGTCAAGTTTATGTTGGAATGGATATAGGTACCGGAAAAGATTTGTGTGATTATGGAAAAACACCGTATCATTTAATTGATATCGAAAATCCTAAAAAACAAATTACACTTTTGGATTGGCAAAAGTTAGCAATTGAAAAAATTAAAGAAATAAATGATAATAAAAAAATTCCGTTTATAGTCGGTGGAACGGGACTTTATATAAATTCAATTGTTGACGGATATGTTTTAAATGATGAAAAAATAGATTCAAATTTAAGAAAAAAATTAAACGCTACTCACTTATTAGAACTTCAAAAAATGCTTAAAAAATTAGATAAAGTTTCTTATTCCAAAATTGATATTAATAATCCAAGGCGTGTTATAAGAGCAATTGAAATTGCAAAATCAGGAAGTTCAATTTCTAAAAGAATAAAAAAGAAATTATTTGATTCTCTTTTAATAGGAATTACATTTGATAGGGATATCATAAACAAAAGAATTGATGAAAGATTAAAACAAAGATTAGAACATGAGAATATGATTGATGAAATCACTAATCTACACAAAAATGGAGTTTCATGGAAAAGATTAGAAGACTTTGGACTTGAGTATAGATTTGTTTCAAGATATTTACAGAAGAAAATTAATTATGATGAATTATTTACTCAATTATCAACCGCAATTCATCAATTTGCAAAGCGACAAATGACGTGGTTTAATAAAAGAAAGGATGTAATCTGGGTAAAAGATTATAAAGAAGCAGAAAAATTAGTTAATAAATTTTTAATAAATAAAAAATAAATTTATGAAAATTACAAATTTATTTTTTCCAAAAAAAGCAATCCTAGATTTTTCGGAAAATAAACCAGATTTATTTTTAATTCTATATATTATAGTTACAATTATTATATCATTTTTAATGTTTTTATTTGCTTTTGATATGGATGCCTATAAGGCAATTTTTCCTAAATCATTTTCTGTAGATTGGATTGGATTAACTATGGATTTAATCGTGTTTTTTATTGTTTTCATGGTAATACTATTAATTATTAATTTAGTCATTAAAATAATATTAAAATTTTTCAAAAGACAAATACAATTAATGAAATTAATGAATATTTCCTTGTATTCAATTTTTGTATTTTATTTATTAGCTTTTTTATATGTATTTTTTATGGAATGTATATATTTAATATTTCAAATTACAAAATTAAATTTTAATAATACAGTTACATTCATTTTATGTTTAATTCTTTGTTTATCTATTTGGATTATTAGTATAGTAATTTATTTTTATGGGATAAAAATTTCTTGCAAAAAAATTAGTTAAGGAAATAAAATATAAAGATAAAAAAATAGCCAATATTGTTGATAAAGCTATTAGATAAAATAATTAATAATTTAAAATAAATTTATGTGGATTTGGTATGTATTGGGATTTGTTGTGTTTATTGTTTTAATTAGTTTAAAACAAATAAACCAATATCAAAGAGGTGTAAAATTTACAATGGGTAGATTTACATCAATAATGGAACCGGGCTGGAGAATTGTTTGGCCAGTATTTCAAACATTTAGAAATGTTGATATTAGAGTTAGAGTTGCTGATGTTCCAAATCAGAAAGCAATTACAAAAGATAATGTATCTGTCACAATTAACGCAGTAATTTATTACAAAGTTAATGATCCAGCTAAATCAGTTATTGAAATTGAGAATTTGGATTATGCAATTTCTCAATATGCTCAGACAACAATGAGAAATATTGCTGGTGGAACAACTCTTGATGAGCTTTTAACAAACAGAGATACAATTGCTGAAAGAATTAGAGAAATTGTTGACAAAGAAACTGATCCTTGGGGCGTAAAAGTTAACAATGTTGAATTAAAAGATATTTCACTTCCAGAGTCGATGGAGAGAACTATTGCAAAACAAGCTGAAGCAGAAAGAGAAAAAAGAGCTGTGATAATTAACTCAGAAGGAGAACTTGCTGCCTCAGAAAATATTGCTCGTGCTGCAAAAGTTTTATCAGAATCAGCGGGTGCGCTACATTTAAGGACTCTTCAGTCAATAAACGACTTATCATCTGATCAATCAAACACAGTTGTATTCGTCACCCCAGTTGAGGTATTAAAAGCTTTTGATGGTTTTGCAAAAAAGTTGAATAATAAAGAATAGTTTTTAATAAAAAAAGAAGCACAGTAATGAGTATTTCATCTGTGCTTTTTTATTTTCTTTGTTGTTTTTTTAAAACCGGCTATTTATCCTTCGGGCAAGTATGTTGTTTCCTGAAAAAGGCGTAATTTGAAAACAACCCTTTTTGCCATCACCATAGTGAGTAAGCAGAATAAAAGCCGGAGAGGAGAGTTCATGAAAACATTATTATTTTAGTATAATTTATTCTTTTTGACAACTATTTACATAAACATTAATATGTGGTATAAATATTTATTATTAATAATTATATAATTATGAATAAAAAATTATTATTTATGGGTATTATTGTTAGTATTTTTGTTCTTTGTGTTTATAGTTTTGTCTTCTCCGCAGAACTTAATATTTTGGAAAAGAAAAGAGAGTTTAAGTGCTCAAGTACTTTAAGTGGAAACATTAAATTGAATAAAAATTATACATGTATTGGAAATGCTTTTACTTTGTTAAGCAATACTGTTTTAGATTGTAATGGATATTCAATAAATGGTGGTGGAACACCAAGTGGAAATATTGGAATTGGAATAAATTTATTAAATGCAAGTAATGTTACCTTAAAAAATTGTACAATAAATGGTTTTCAGTATGGAATTAAATTAGAAAATTCCAGTTCAAATAATATTTATTTTAATAATTTCAACAATACAATAAATGCATATGAATCCAGCTCTTCTTCTAATAATTTATGGTATAGTATAAATTCTCAAGCTGGAAATTTTTGGTCAGATTTTCAAAATAATTCAGGATATCCAAATTCATATTTTATAAATGGAGACGGAGATGGAGTTGATAATTATCCAAACCCAACAGTTTCAGATCCTATAGCTTCACAAGAATCAGGAATAGTTGATTATGAGTCATTTGTAACTTTATCAACTCAAACACAAAATTCACAAATAAGATATACACTTGACGGATCTCAACCAAATCAAAATAGTTTACTTTACACAAATCCAATTCAAATTTTCAATCCCAATACAATATTAAAAGCAATTGCATATAGAGATACTTATGCGCCAAGTAATGTATCTATATTTAATTACGAAGTTTTAAGTGCAATAAGTCCAGAAGCATCTTATGAATCCGGTGTGTTAGATTCTGGAACATTTATTTCTTTATCATCTCAAACGCCAAATTCAATAATAAGATACACCACCAATGGTTCTGAGCCAACAGAAAATAGCACAATTTATACTAATCCAATTCAGATAAGTCAATCCACAATTTTAAAAGCGAAAACATATAAACAGGGATATATTCCAAGTAATGCATCTACCTATAATTATATAGTTATTGCGCCGGGAGATTGTGGATCAACAATTAGTGAAAATTTTACATTAACTCAAGATATAAATTGCGCAAATAATATTCCAGTTGCGTTTAATGTTGGATCAAACAATATAACAATTGACTGTAATGGATATTCAATAAATGGTTCTAGTGATACAAATGATTATGGAATACAGATTAATTCTAAAACAGGAGTCGTAATAAAAAATTGTAAAATAAATAATTTTTCTCGCGGAATAAATTTATTAAATACAACCTCATCAACTTTTTATAATAACGAACTCAATAATACTGTAAATGCTTATGAAGACGAAGTATCACTAAATAATTCTTGGGATTTTAATAATCATGGAAATTATTGGTATGATTATGATTCTAATTCTGGCACTCCAAACAATTATGTAATTACAGGGTCTGGGAATGGAATTGATAATTTTCCAAAACCAAGAAAAATGAATTTAAACTGTGGAGACACAATTAATCAAAGCGTAACACTTTCAAATAATATTACATGTGTAGCAGATCAATGGGTTTCGCTAAATGTTAATTCAAATAATATAACAATTGATTGTGAGAATCATAGCATTACAGGAAGTCCCGGAATTGATGATTGGGGAATTAATATAATTGGAAGAGATAATATTATAATAAGAAATTGTAATTTTTATGCACTAAATTTTCCAATTTATCATGAAGATGGAAGTTATAATGTAATAGAAAATAATACTTTTAATGCTACTCGCCATGGTCCAATACTTAGAAAAGGAAGTTATAATATTATAAAAAACAATACAATACTAAACACAGAAATGGATGGAATTGGAGTAATAGGATATTTAAATGATGGAATTCCATCTCATCATAATCAAGTAATAAATAACACAGTTACAAATTGTGGAAGTGATTATGCAAGTATTGATATAAGTTATGGGTGGAATAATTTAATTGATGGAAATATTGTTACAGGCACGGGTCAGTATGATAATAGTATTATAATGGTAAACGCAGTATCAAATAATAATATGATTTCAAATAATTGGGGAACTGGTGGTGATTATGGTTTTTGGGTAACAACTGGATCAAGTATGAATACATTTTTTCACAATTATATTTCAAATTCTGCTTATGTTGGAATTTATATTGATTCAGAAACATCTTCTTCAACAATTTATCAAAATACTATTCTAAATAGTACACAGAATAATGCTTATCAAGAAGTTGCTCCAAATGAAGTTCAGTGGGAGTTAAATGGAGTTGGTAATTATTGGAGTGACCATAATTGTATAGATTCTGACAATAATGGAATATGTGAAAATCCATATAATTTTCCAGGAGATACAGATTATCATCCACTCCTCACCTCAACCTGGAATACAGGAACTATAAGAAGTTTTTATAAGATAAATAAAAGAGACTAAAAACACAATAAATCAAATAAAATTTTAAAAATACCGTTCATTGAATTTTGTTTTTTGGCTTATTGACACAAGAAAAAATAATAAGATAATATAACTAAAATATTCTAGGGGGAATAATGATAAGTTTTTGTAAAGAGCTATTACAGTGCTTTTTGTGTTGGAGAGTTTCGTTTGCAACAGAAGAATTTATTAAAAAAGCACAAGTTGTAATTACTTTTTCATTTGGTGAAAGAGATGAAACCAAATTATATTGTAGATCTAATGTGTTTCTTGCACATATAACTGAATTTATATTTAAAGAATATCAGATACCCGTTATATCTCAGGGGGAAATAGTTAATTTGGTTACCGGTGGAATTATTTTCAAAATTGAGCACGCTCGTATATCTGAAAAATATTTAGATACTTACGAAGTCGCTATCCAGGCATATGAATTATGTAGGCAGTATGGTTTTAATAATGTATTAGTTGTAGCCCACCCACATCATATATGGCGGTGTAAAAAGGCATTACAGAAATTTGGCCTTAGTGTATATGCAATAGATACAAATGCGTGTCCATATGATAAATTATCTAATCAGATATGGACAAGAAGTGCTTGGATTTTTATTCCAAGAGAATTTCTTACAAGAATAATATATCTTTTTCAAAAAAAGATATAAAAGATAAAAGCGTTCCCTGAATTATTAGGAACGCTTTTTGATTTATAGGTTGATTTGAAGTTCTTCTATTGGATATTCTTTTTCACAATATTTACATTGTAAAAATATTCCATCTTGTTTTTGAATTACTATGAATTCTGTTTCTGTTTCTTTGTCTATGCGAGTTATGCATTTTGAGTTGTTGCAGACAATGAGATTACGTATTGTTGTAGGGAGTTGAATTTTTATTTTATCACAAACCTCTTTGTCTCTTATGATTGAAACAGTCACATTTGGAGCCAAAAGAGCAAGTATGCTTGTTTCTTTCTGAGACAGCTCTCTATCTTCGATTTTGATGATATCTTTTTTTTCACCAAAAACTTTACTACTTTTAAGTCCGCTTCCTATAAGATAATTATAGTTGCCACTTAAGTATAATATTTTTACAAGTAGTTCAGCTTTACCGTATGGAATATGATCAATTACAGTGCCGTTTGTTATAGCCTTTACTTTATCGTCTTTCATGATTTTCCCTCCAATAATAAATGGTAAAGTATAGCCTTTCTTACTGTTATTCCCCCCTCTGCTTGTTGCCAGTAATAGGCATACGGGGTTTCATCTATTTCCCTGGGTATTTCCCCTCTTCGTGGCATTGGGTGGAGAATTTTTAGGTTTGGTTTTACGTTTTTGAGCATTTTTTGTTCAAGCACATAGAAACCTCTGACCTTGTTGTATTCATCTCCATCTGGTGGAAATCTTTCTTCTTGAATTCTGGTCATGTAACAAACATCAAGTACTTCTATAGCATCTTCAATTTTTATGAGTTCTTCGAATTCAATACCCTGTTCTTGTAGATCCCTTATAAATGATTCTGGGATTTTTAAACTTGGTGGTGAAATGAGTTTGAATTTAGGATTAAAAAATGACATTGACTTGATAAGCGAATGAACGGTTCTGCTGTATTTTAGATCGCCAACAAAACCTATTGTAAGATTTTCAAGTGTATTTTGAGTTTTTTTAATTGCATACATATCCAGCAATGCTTGTGTTGGGTGTTGATTAGATCCATCTCCACCATTTATGACTGGAACGTTAACTATTTCTGATGCAAGTCTCGCTAGGCCTTCTTCTGGCACTCTTAATACAATGAAATCCCCGTATATCCCCATTGTTTTAATAGAGTCATAGGCGCTTTCTCCTTTTTTGATAGAATTGTTTTCTGTTCCAGGAAAATCAATTGTTTGACCATTAAGTCTTTTAATGGCATATTCGAAAGATCCAAATGTTCTTGTAGATGGTTCTAAAAATGGCACAACACCAATTTTTCCAGATAAGTCTGGTTTTAGTTTGCCGTTTTCAATTTTATGAGTAAGTTCAAGAATATGTAAAATATCTTCTTTACTTACATCGCTCATTGAAATAAGATGTTTCATTTTTCCTCCTTTTTGAAAAAAAGTTCCCCCCGGGAGCTTTTCTTTTTTGTTTATTTTCTGTTAAAAAGTATAACAGGTTTTAAATTTTTTGCAAATTTATTTCAATTTGTCTCTAAGAATTTTTTCTATAATTTCAGGATTTGCACGACCACCCGTTTCTTTCATCGCAACCCCCACAAAATATTTCATTAGATTTTCTTTTCCAGATTTATATTCATTTACCTGAATAGTATTTTCATTAATAATTTTTTGAGCTAATTTTTTAAGTTCATTTTCATTATTAATTTGAGTAAAATTATTTTCTTTTATTATATTTTCTGGGTCAGTTCCTGTGTCAAACATTATTTTTAAAACTCTCTGAGCATTTGAACTGTTTATTGTATTTTTATAAATTTCAAATATAAATTTAGAAAAATCATTGGGGCTAATTTTTATATTTTCTATGCTAGTGTTTTCTTTGTTTATTAATTTGAATAATTCAGAAGTAATCCACCCAGTTATTAATTTTGTAATTTTAGATTTTTCTTTTTTGTAATCATTTTGTGAGATAAGTGTTTGAAATTCAGATACAGTATTTTCAAAAAATTCAGATATTTCTATGGTGTTAGATAAAATCTCTGCATCGTTTATGCTAATTTCAAATTCATTAATAAATCTTTTTATTTTTTCATCTGCAAGTTCTGGAATTTCAATTTGTAATTTATCAATTTTTTCATCTGAAATAAAAATTTCAGGAATATCTGGTTCGGGGAAATATCTATAATCATTTGATTCTTCTTTTTCACGTTGTAATTCTGTAATCTGTTTTGCGTCTATATATCCACGAGTAGTTTGTATTTCTGGTTTTTCATTTTTTTCCCATAATTCAGTTTGTCTTTTTATCTCGTATTCAAGTGCTTTTTCTACTGATTTAAATGAATTTAAATTTTTAATTTCAGTTTTTGGATAAAGTTTTAGATCTCCATTTGGACGAAGTGAAATATTTACATCACATCGTAGGTTTCCTTTCTCCATGTCAGCATCTGAAATATTTAAATATCTGCAAATTTGGCGTAGTTTTTGTAGAAATAATTTCGCCTGCCCAGGTGATCTAAAGTCAGGACAAGTTACAATTTCAGCAAGTGGAGTTCCCGCTCTATTAAAATCAACAAGAGTTTCCCCATCTATGTGCATACTTTTTGCACTATCATTTTCTATGTGTAATCTCTCAATCCCAATTCTTATTTTTTTATCATTTTCTTCTATGATAAAAAATCCATTTTGCGACAGTGGATACTCAAATTGAGAAATTTGATAACCATGTGGTAAATCTGGATAAAAATAATTTTTTCTTTCAAAAACACTTCTGTGATTTATTTTTAAATTTAGCGCAAGTGCTAATTTTATGGCATAATTTATAACTTCTTCGTTTAAATCGGGTAGTGTTCCGGGGTGACCCAAACAAATTGGACACACAACGCTATTTGGTTTTGTGTCATCAGAAATATTAGAACAACTACAAAACATTTTACTTTTTGTCTTTAATTGTACATGAATTTCTAATCCTATAATTGGTTCAAGATTCATAATTTTACATTTTGTTAACAGTATTTATTCCAAGTAAATTTAATCCATTTTTAATTACTTGTGATACGCAGAATACTAGAGCAATTTTTGCTTTTGTAGAGTTTGTATCATTTGTTATTACTCTAATGTTATTATAAAACTCATTAAAATCTTTTGCTAGATCAATTAGATAATTTGCTACTATATTTGGTTTATAATTCTCTGCTGATTTTATAAGCACATCTTTAAAATTACTTAAATCTTTTATAATTTTTATTTCTGAGTCTTCTTTTAATAATTTATAATCAATATTTGTTTCGGGTTTTAATTTATATTCTTTTTTAGCTTTTTCCAAAATACTTAAACACCTTACATAAGTGTATTGTAAATATGGAGATGTGTCTCCATCAAATGCCAGTACCCTATTCCAGTTGAAAATTATATTTTTGTTTCTATCATTTGATAAATCAGCAAAAATTACAGCACCAAGTCCAATTTTTTTGGCTATTTCTTGATCATCTTTTGCAATTGATTTTTTGTCTGTCATTATTTTTTTTGCTAAATTGATAGATTTATTCAAAACATCTTCTAGAAATATTATATTTCCTTCACGAGTAGACATTGTGTTATCAGAAAAACTGAACATTCCAAAATTTACATGTATAAATTTATCTTTATTGAGTTTCATCAAATCTAAAACGGTGAATAATTGTTTAAAATGTAATTCTTGTTCACACCCCACAACATATAAAATTTTGTAGGGTTTGTATTTTTTTAATCTATAAATTGCCGCAGATAAATCTCGCAAGTGATAAGAACTTGTTTCATTTGATTTTAGTAAGAAAAATGGTGGCATTTTAAATTTTTCTAGATCAACTATAAGAGCCCCTTCAGATATTTTTGTATCTAATGATTTTTTTGCTAATTTTAAAGTCTCTTCTAGATGAGAATTATAAAATGCTTCTCCATCATATGAATCAAATTTTATATTTAAAATTTTATAAATTTTTTTGAATTCTTCAAGAGATAACGATCTGAAGCTTTTCCATAATTCTAAATTTTTCTTATCATGCTTTTCTAGTTTTTGAAATTGATCGCGCGCCGCATCATCAAGTTTTGGATTTTGTTTTGATTCTTTGTGAAATTTTACATATAAATCTAGTAAATGTTTTATTGGTTCTTTTTTTAATTCCATAGAACTTCCCCATGTTTTATAAGCATAAATTAATTTTCCAAATTGTGTTCCCCAGTCACCCAAATGATTTATACCAATAACCTTATATCCCAATGATTTATATATTTTGTATAATGAGTTTCCTATCACAGTGCTTCTTAAATGTCCAATATTAAGTGGTTTTGCAATATTTGGAGATGAAAAATCTATTACAATGACTTTGTTTTTTCCAACACTCTGTTTTCCGAAATTATTTTTTTCTTTAAAAATTTCATTTATAATATTTTTTGAAATTGAACTATAATCAATAAAAAAATTTACATAAGGACCAATGGCTCTTATTTCTTTTACAAAATTTGGTTTTTTTATTTTTTTAACTAAATCGTTTGCAATTTCCTGAGCTGATTTATTTAATTTTTTTGATAATTCAAAACATGGAAAAGCATAGTCACCCAATTCTTGTTTTGGTGGAATTTCAATTTCTGGATTTTTAATTCCGATTGTTTTTGAAATTAAATCTTTTATTTTTTTTTCAAACATATTATTAAAATATTTTAGAATTTATAGTTCTATAGTAATGTTTGTATGTGATTTAACATTTGATCAACTTTTTTTTCCCAAGTATGATCTTTTATAAATTTTATTCTGTTTTCTATTTTTTCTTGTGAATTATTATTTAATTCTTCCTGAATTAAAATATTAAATTTTTCAAAATCATTTGCAACAGAGACAATATTTTTAAATTGTTCTACTCCGGGTGCATCAGTTGTAACAACCGGAACTCCACAAGCCAAATATTCATAAATTTTCATGGGGCATGTATATTTTATAAAATCATTTAGCAAATGTGGAATGATTCCCACATCAAATTGATTTATGTAATCAGGGGTTTCTTTATAACTTTTTTTACCGAGTAGATATATATTTGAATATGCTTTTAATAATTTTTCGTGTTCTTTGTCCCATATCGGACCAATTAGAACTATTGATTTATCTAGATTTTTTTTAGCAATGTATTCAATTAAATCAAGATTTATTCTGTTTTCTTGAATTATTCCTACATATCCAATTATAGGATGATGAATTTTAGCTATATCATTGTTTATTAATTTGCTTTTCATCATGTAGTGAGCCAAATCAACACCCTGGGTTATGTGAAATATATTGTCTTTTCTTGGGCTAAAAATTTCTTCGCCACTTTTTGAAAGCACAAAAATTATATTTGCCCTTTCTTTGATTTTTTTATAATTTTCTTCTATTTTTATTTTGATTTTTTTATAACTTGCATGCTCACACCAATTATCAACAGTATCAAAAACAGACACAGAATATTCAATTCCATCAAAATATTCTACATTTATTGGATAATAGGACCACAGTATTATATTTTTATATCCATTTTTTTTCAAATATCTGTTTAGATTGCGAAGCATTTTTTTCATTGAGAAAATATTAAAAATAGTTGAGTAAACCGTGACTTTTTCTTCTGGTTGATAGATTTTTGTAAATCGTGATTTTTTTATTACAGTTCCTTTTGTGTTTTCTAATATATTTTCTTTATAATTTCTTAAAGCCCTTTTTATGGTATATGGTAAATAATCAACAGTTAAAATTTTGTCGATTTTTGGATTATTTTTAAGTTGTTTAAAAATTTGAAAATTACGATTACTTGTACCACTTTCCCATTCGCTGTAACTAGACATTGAAAACATAACTACATCAAATTTTTGTTCAGTTTTTTGTATTTTTTTAGGCATTTAATTCTTTTATTAATTTCTGCGTAATTTTTCCCCAAGTAAAATTATTAATTGTTCTTTTGTATGCATTTTCTCCTAATTTTTCTCTTAAATTATCATCTTTTAATAATTTTCTTATTGAATTTTTTAATTCTTCTAGATTTTCATCATTTATTAGTAGGCCGCTTACATTGTCAATAACAGCTTCTTTTGCACCACCTGAGTTTGAGGCTAAGCTTGGTTTTTTAAATAAGGCGGCCTCAAGATAAACTATTCCAAATCCTTCCGTATCATTTTTTGTCTCAAGGCTTACCATTGCAAAAATATCACATATTGAATAAAAATAGGGTAATTCTTCATCTGTTACATCTTCTAAAAATATAATATTTTTGTTATCACGTGCTAAATTTTTCAAATATTCTAAATTATCCCCAGTTCCAGCTATTAAATATATTAAATTTTGAAATTCATTTTTTAATTCATTTGTGGCTTTTATGATAAATTCGTGATTTTTTCTTTTTATAATACGCCCCACCGTTAAAATTATTTTTTTATTCTCCAAATTATATTTTTTGATAATTGCTAATTTTTTTTCTTCATTTATATTTTGAAATTTTTCATTTATCCCAGGATATAATATCTCTATAGGAGTTTTTGTTTTAATTATTGATTTAGTTGAATCACTATTTGCAAAAACAATGCGCGCATTATCTAAAATTTTCTTTGTTATAAATTTTTTGATGATTTTACTCTGAGCAAGTTTTATATCAAGTCCATGAATAAAAATATAATAATTTATTTTTAATGATTTTTTTATAAAATAAGCATATTTTCCAATGGGCAAGATATTACCCACAATAATTTTTTCTATTTTTTCATCACTTACTATTTTTTTAATTTGATTTATGGTTGTAAAAAAATGGCATATTCCAAAATTTAAATCTTTTCTTATTATATTTTTTTCTTCTTCGCCTTTTACATTTGTAAGAACAACTAATTCATCATTAGGAAAATTTTTGAAAATATTATAATAATAATTTGATATTCCACCACGATTTGGTAAAAAGTCAAGTGTTATTAAAAGTGTCTTCATAAATAAAAATAATATGCATTTATTGGTTTATTATAGCATAAATACATATTTTTCGGAATTTGTAATTTAAAAGTCGGAACGTGCTTTTTTAAGGAAATTTTTATATTCAGGATCGCTTGTCATGAGTTCTTCTAATACTTGTCTTACATATTCTGCTTTGGCTTTTTTTTCTGCCATTGATTTCCATGTTAAATATCTTTCTATTTTTGGTGAAATTCTTAGGGTAAATTTTACATTCACTTTTTCTTTTATAAGAGAACCAGACTCAAGTAAATTTAGGAAATCAGAAATAATATTTTGATAAGTTAATTTTTCTTTATCATTTTTTGAATAAAATTTTAAGAAAAAGTTTTCTCCTAAATTAGGATCTTTTCTTATGTATTCAAGTTGTTCCGGAATTATGTGACCTTTTTCCATTAGATATAGTAATGGTTTTTTATAGGCAAGAGCTGTTGCTATAACATAAACCGAGTCAGGAGAAATATTTGTTCCCTCAATTATTACAGCCTCTATTTGATCATAGCTTATGCTTTTTTTTGCTTCATTTTCCCCTCGCGAAATTTTTTTCTCCAAATTACTTACTAAATTGATTCCGTTTTTTATTAAAAATTTATGAATATCAACGTATCTACTTTCCCAGTATTTGTCGCTTAATTTATCCAAATTTGTAAAATAATATATTTTCATTTAATTATTTAGTTTTTATCGATTATATTTTCAAAAAATTCATTCATTATTTCTTTTTTTAACATTTCTCTAATTTGGATTCTGTTTTTTGTTTGTCCTAGAATCCAGGAGAGTTTTGCATTTAAACACTCTGGTGTAATATTGCTTATTGTTACAATTGTGTGTTTGAAAAAATCTTTTGCAAAACCAACTTGATTATAAAAGATTATAATTTTATTATTTTTCTGACCCAATTTATACAGCTCAATTAATTTACTTCTTTCTGTGATTTGATTTTCCCACGCTTCAAAAATTATTGCATTTAGTCCATTGTCTTTTTCAAGTAATTCTTCTAAAATTTTTATTCCTGGAATTGTTTTGAAAAAAACAAAATGTCTATCAAATTTTGAATAATATTCGCTTTCTTTTAACTTGTGATTTTTATCTTCAATTGATAATCCAAAATCAATTCTTGCAATATATTGTTTATTTACGGAATCAAAAATATTTAATCCTAATAATTCTGTTCTTTTTAGTCTTGTTGGACATATTACTCTACTTCCATAAATTACACTAACCCTATTTATTTTACTCTCAACCAATTGAAAGGCATTTATCAGGTTTGCTTTAAATGACATATCGGGAATAATTTGAGTTTGTTTTTCAATCGTATTTGCACCTGTTATTATTATTGGTTTTTCGGGAGATTGAATTTGCCAGAAAATTGTGTTTGCAAGCATTGGGATGGAGTCAACATCATGAAGAATTATAATTCCATCATACTTTGGAAGATTTTCGGAAATTGTTATAAGTAGCTCTGTTACGTTTTCTTTTGAAAGTAGGTCTTTATTTTTGTCTATAACAGTATAGTCAATGTCAGCCATAATTGATAATTCTGGAATTAATTTTAGCCAATCATATATATCTTCGTATTTTTCTACAAATTTAAGGTCAGTCTTTTTATCATAAAGACCAGATCCTCCGTAAAATATTAAAAATACTTTTTTCACCACCCTAAATATTAATTTTTAAAATGTACCTATATTTTTTTATTATTTATTTTCCCACTTTTTGTGAAATATTAAATAAACGACAAACTTCATTATTAGTCTTTTTTGAATAATAAATAGGCAATTGAGAAATTCATTATTAGTATAAATATGGGCCCCAACCAGAAAAATTTAAATATATTTATATGTATTAAATACCAATCAAAGTAAAATCCCAAAATAAAAGACACCATTGTTCCAAATATTACAATAAATACTCTTTTTTTATTAATACCTTGTGAATTTATATATTTCATAACTAAAATATAATACGCATAGAAAAGCATTAATGAAAATAAAATCCCATATATTAAATGCAATGTTGAATCTGGTATATATGATATTTGATTATTTTCTATGTAGATGTTTGTAACCATTTGATCAGAAAATAAAATATAAAGAGTTATTATAGATAGAATAAATAATAATGCTTTAAACACTATTAAAATTTTATTTTTTACTGTATATAAAAAATAAACTGAAAACATAAAAAAATTTATTAAAATTAGTGTGCCCGTTGCATATGTTAGATTACTCAAAATTTTATAAATACTATTATTTTTTATAACAGAAAGTCCAGCTATATTAATTGACCAAAAAAAAGCACTAATACACAACAAGGAAAAATACCTTGAAAATTTTTCCCTACCGTTATTTTTTTTCATTATTATAAATCCGATAGCAATATTTATTGTTGCAGTTAAGAAGATTACCCCAAACTTTAACCATTGTATATTCATATTTTTAGAATAAATTTTAAATCGCTTTTTATATTAAACCGACGGCGTATAAATGCAAGACGGCTTATATTTTTAATTTACTGCTAGTAAAATTTTTTGTCAAGAAATGTTAATAATAAAAATAAGGCTTCAATGAAGAGCCCTATTTTATTGTATTTAATAAGAAATTATTTATTTACTTGAAATGTTGTATCTCCTGACTCAAAAAATTTTACAATTTGATTTGCAGAAGCAAGTCCAGCATTTATGTTTGCCTCAGATGTTTCAGCTCCCATTTTTTGTGGACTTGCAAAAACACGGTTTCCAAATTTTTCTTTGAGTTCACTGTAGTTATCTCCTGCAATATCAGTTATATATTTTAGATCATTTCTTTCTTCTAGGATCCTCATTAATTCTTCATCATTTATAACTTCTTTTCTTGCCGTATTAATTATACAAGCACCATTTGGTAATTTTGATAATATTTCATAGTCAATTGATTTTTTTGTCTCATCATTTGCAGGAATATGAAGCGATAAATAATCTGATTTACTATAAAGTTCATCTACTGAGTTTGCAAATGTTACACCATCTTTTTCCATTACATCTATTGAAACATTTTTATCATATGCAATTATGTTCATTTGAAATCCTTTTGCAATGCGAGCTACTATTTTTCCAATATTTCCATAAGCATGAACCCCTAATGTTTTTCCTTTTAATTCAATTCCCGTTCCTGGTGTAAAACAGTTTCTTGACATATAAATCATAAATCCAATTGCAAGCTCTGCAACTGCATTAGAGTTCTGTCCTGGTGTATTCATTGCTACAATATTTTTTTCATTGCATGCATTTAAATCTAAGTTATCATATCCAGCGCCAGCACGAACTACAATCTTTAGATTTTGTGCGTGACTAATAAGTTCTTTTGTAACTTTATCGCTTCTTACAATTAAAGCATCTGTATCAGAAATTGCAGTGTACAATTCTTCTGGGTTTGTATATTTTTCAAGAAGAGAAAATTCATGGCCGGCATCAATTATAATTTTTTTAATTCCATCTACTGCAATAGGAGCAAATGGTTTTTCTGTCGCTACTAATATTTTCATATGTTTATGTGTTTAATTTTTCAAATTCTTGCATTGTTTCAATTAATGCTTTTACACTCTCAAGAGGACACGCATTATATAGTGAAGCACGGAAACCACCAACTGATCTGTGGCCCTTTATTCCCACCATTCCACGTTCAGTTGCAAATTTTAAGAATTCCTCTTCTTTTTCTTTGTATTCATCAGCCACTACAAAACATATATTCATTATTGATCTATCTCCTATCTCGGCTGTACCTTTAAACATTTTGTTTCTGTCAATTTCATTGTATAGAAGCTCTGCCTTTTCTTTGTTGATTTTCTGTATTTTTTCTAGACCACCAATATCTTTTAACCATTTTAATGTTTCGTTCATTACGAAAATTGAAAATACTGGCGGTGTATTAAACATAGAGCCATCTTTAATGTGTGTTCTGTAATCAATCATAGCCGGGAGATGTCTGCTTACTTTTCCGAGTATTTCTTCTTTGATAATAACAAAAGTAACACCAGCTGGACCAACATTTTTTTGTGCGCCACCGTATATCATTGCATATTTTGAAACATCAACCGGTCTGCTCATTATGTCAGATGACATATCAGCCACTAAATTACATGGAACGTTCATATCCTCATGAATTTCTGTTCCATAAATTGTATTATTTGTTGTTATATGAAAATAATCTAAATCATCCGCTACTTCATATCCTTTTGGAATGTATGAAAAATTTTTGTCAACTGATGTTGCAACACATATTGTTTCTCCTATTCCACTGGCTTCTTTGAGGGCTTTTTTTGCCCACTCTCCTGTTTCTAAATATCCAGCTTTTTTTTCAAGTAGATTCATCGCCAAATAGCTAAATTGTGTACTTGCTCCCCCACCCAAGAATAAAATTTTATAATTATCGGGAATGTTTAACAATTCTTTCCATAAATTTCTACATTCTTCCATAACAGTTTCCCATTCTTTTGAGCGATGAGAAATTTCTATTACAGACATACCTGTTCCGTTAAAATCTTCTAGTGCTTGAATGGTGGCTTTTATGGCTTGTTTTGGAAGCACTGCCGGTCCTGCATTAAAATTATGAGTTACTTTCATAAATTTTTTTTATTTTTTAATTTTTATAAATTTTTAATCGCCTTTATTTTATTATTTATAGATTTTATTGTCAATAATATTTGTTTTCCGATTAACTTTAAAATGGTATAATAATCATATGCAAGAAGCATTATTATATAAAAAAAATAAAGATAAAAGCGTAAATTGTGAACTTTGTTTTCATTTTTGTAAAATCAGTGAATCTTGTACTGGAATTTGTGGAGTGAGGAGAAATATTGAAGGAAAATTGTATTCTTTAAATTACAATAAAATAATCGCAAAAAATATTGATCCAATTGAAAAAAAACCTTTTTTTCATTTTTTGCCAGGAACTTTATCATATTCAATCTCTGCAATTGGATGTAATTTTGAATGTTTAAATTGTCAGAATTGGCAAATCTCTCAAATCCAAAAAATTGAGAAATTGGACAATGAATTTCCAGGTGAATTAATAAAACCACAACAAATTCTTCAAGAAGCTATTAAATCAAACAGTGGTTCAATCGCATATACTTATACTGAACCAACAGTTTTTTTAGAAACAGCGCTTCCGATAATGAAATTGGCTAAAGATAGTAATTTAAAAAATATCTGGGTTTCAAATGGATTTATGAGTAAAAAATGTATTGATTTAATAATACCCCATCTTGATGCAATAAATATTGATTTAAAATTTTTTAATGATGAGAAATATAATAAAATAGCAAAAGCAAAACTAGATCCGATTTTAGAAAATTTAATTTATTTAAAAAAGAAAAAAGTTTTTATTGAAATTACAACACTTATTATTCCAGACGAAACAAATACACTAAATCAAATTGAACAGATTGCAAAATTTATAAAAGAAAATTTAGGGGTAGATACTCCGTGGCATGTTTCAAGATTTTCCCCAGAAATTTCATATAAGCTATTGTCAAAATCCTCAACATCGTCAGAAGAATTAGAAAGTGTATATAAAATTGCTAAAAAAGTCGGATTAAATTATATTTATATTGGCAATATTGCAACAGATTTGCGAGAAAATACTTATTGTCCTGAGTGTGAAATTTTAAATATAGAACGTCAGGGTTACATAATTTCAAGAAGTGATAAAAATGGACATTGTCAAAATTGTAATTATTATTTAAATATTATAGATAAGTAAAATGAAGAAATTTCTATTAATTGTATTAATTGTTTTTACTTTTTGTATAATAAAAACATCTTCACAGGAATATGATTCTTTGTTTAATCCTAGTTTTATTATTTCTGATTATGAATTGGAAGATTATTCTTCAATGAATGTTTATGATATACAAGCTTTTTTAAATAGACAAGCAGGACAATTAAAAAATTATATTACCAAAGATCCAGATAGTGGAAGATTGATTTCAGCGGCTGAAATAATTTACAACGCATCTCAAAAATATAAAATTAATCCAAAGTATTTAATTGTTTTGCTTCAAAAAGAACAAAGTTTAATTACAGATCCAAATCCAACACAAAAACAATTTGATTGGGCAATGGGTTTTGCTATTTGTGATAGCTGTGCCATGAATGATCCAGCTTTGCAAAAATATAAAGGATTTTATAATCAGGTTTTTTATGCCGCACAAAGGAACAGATTTTATATTGAAAATAAAGATCTTTTTTGGTTATTTCAAGTGGGTAGAGAATATAATATTGACGGAATAAAAATAAGTCCAATAAATCAAGCAACTGTTAATTTGTATAATTATACCCCACACTACAATGGGAATTATAATTTTTGGAAAATTTGGCAGAAGTGGTTTACAAAAAAATATCCAAATGGTTCTATAATAAAAGCACACGGTTCTCCCGGTGTATGGATAATTGAAGAAGGCTATAAAAAACCATTTATAACGTGGTCGTCATTTATAAGTAGATATAAAAAATCTGATATAATTGATGTTTCATATAGTGATTTAGAAAAATATCCAATTGGTGATCCTATAAAATTTGAAAATTATTCATATCTTCGAACACCAGACGGAAGTTTCTATATGGTTGATAATGATAAGTTAAGAAAATTTGAAACACGTGAAACCGCTAGATATTTTGGAGTCAATCCTGAAGAAGCTATAAATGTGTCTATCGATGATATTAATTACTATCCAAAAGGAGAGAACATAACACTAAATAGTTTATATCCAAATGGAATTATTTTACAAAATATAAAAGATCAGCGGATTTATTATGTAAAAGATGGTAAAAAATCTTTAATATTAAACAATGATCTTTTAAAGATAAATTATCCAAATCAAGCAATAACAAAAGTAAGTGATGATGAAATTGATAAACTAGAGTCTGCTGACAATGTAATTATAAGGGATGGAGTTTTGGTAAAGTCACATAACAATAATGCAGTTTATTTTATATCAGATGGATTTAGAAAGCCCATTTTAAGTGAGGATATATTTGAAAAATTAGGTTTTTCATGGGGAGATATAATTAGTATATCTGATAATATTTTAAATTTAAATAAATTGGGTGATGCAATAACAATTATCCAAGAAAATATAAACGAAAATGAACTTTTGCCAACACAAGAGTCTCATCCACTATAAAAAATATGAAAGAAATTTATACAATTTTTTCACCACACAATCCTCTACTTATTTCTAAAATAGGTAAAGAGCACTCTGATAAGCTGAAAAAAACAATTACAGTATGGAAATATATAAGACAAAAAATTTACAGCATTGATCCTCAAAAAATTATTATAATAATGCCTGAATATAATAAGTTCAATAATATTTCCATAAATCAATGTGAGACATATAAAATAAATTTTAAAGAATTTGGTGATTTATCTATTGAATTTGAGGTAAGAGGTGATTTAGATTTCTCAACTAGATTAAAATATTTTTTACGAAAAAATGATTTTCCTGTTTCTGTTTTTTCAGATACAGAAATAAATTATAAATCATTTGTTCCTTTGTATTATTTAAATAAATATCACACATCTTCTAAGGGCTTTGAAAAGGATATGAAGCACGAAGAAACAAATACAGAGTTCGTTGTTATTAATTGTTCCCTAGGTGACACATCACAACACCTAAGATTTGGAGAATTATTATCAGATTTTATGGAAGAGACTAACGAGAGAATTGTTTTAATAGCTTGTGGAGATTTTGCTAAAGAAATAAAAGAAGAAAATATTTCAGAAGTAGATAGTTTATTACAAATTTTTATTGATTCTATCAAAAAGAGAAAATATGATAATATTTTTGATCATTATGAAAAATTTAAAAATGGAAACTACATGAGTCTTAAACCATTTGCTGTAATTTCACATAATTTATCTCACCAAAAATCAATACCAAAAATTTTATCACTCGACAGAGAGTTTAATGAAATTTATTTAACTTGTGAGTTCGAATAATTTTTAGAGCTGGGACAATTTTTTGGAAATTTAATGCCCCAATATTTTTTTGTATAATAAAGCCAGCTTTTTATATGAATTCGTGACAATTTATTTGTAAATATTGAAATAAATATATTTTTGTCAGCAGACATTTTTTGATGCAGATGAATTGCGCTTACTTCACCCGTATAATAAACGCTATATCCAGCACCCCAGACTCTGCGACATATATCCATATCATCTAAATACATAAATATTTTTTCATCATATCCATTTATTTTATCAAAAACCTCTTTTTTTATCATAAAACAAGCGCCCTGCAACCAATCAACTTCAAAATTTTTTGTTCTGTCTTTATCTCTGAGTAAAAATTTATAAAGCCATTTTTGTCCTATTTTTGTTTCTCCTAAAAATGTTCTTCTAAATAATGGATAATAAATATCTGGAAAATTAAAGCTGGTTTCTTGTGTGGAACCATCTGCATTTATAAGGCGTGGGCCAATGATTCCAATGTCATTATTTAATTTTAGCGTTTCGCAAAGTTTTTCTATTGTAGATTGTTCTATTCTTATATCAGGATTCAATATCATTATATATTTTCCACCGCATTGTTTTACTGCTAAATTGTTTGCAGCACAAAGCCCTATATTTTTTCCTGTTTGAATAAATTTAACATTAGGAAATTCTTTTACAATTTCTTGTATGTCATCCTGAGAATTATTATCAATAACAATAATTTCTGTATCAAATTGAAAATTATAATTAGCCAATTTTTTTAACTGATATTTTATAAGTTTTGACGATTTATAGTTTAAAATTATTATTGATAAATCCATAGATTTTATTTATACCAATTATACAATTCCTCGCTTTTAATATTTACTATGTTTTTAAATATATATTTTCTTTTTTGAAATATTTTTGAAATCAATTTTAAATTTTTAAAAAAGAAAGCAAGGGTTTTTGTCTCGAAAAATAATATATAAATAAATTTTTTAAATTCATAAATAAATAAATGAAAAAAACATTTTATAAAATTTGCGCAAAATTCATTTTTTATTAAAAGGTAAATATGATTTCTATATGAATATTCATTTACCCAAGAAGATCTATTTTTTCTATTTTTTATTGTATTTGTTCCCTTTTTTATAGATCTATCGTGATAAGCAATTACGTTTGGTAAAAAATAGCATTTATAGCCAGCTAGTTTCATACGAAATGCTAGATCAACATCTTCTTTGTAGGTAAAAAAATCTTCGTCAAAATATTCATTATTTATTTTTATGCTTTCAAGTGCCTTTTTAGAATATATGGGACACGCAGCTGATGTTCCAAAAACTTCTTTTACCTGATTGAATTCATTATTATTTTCTTCTAATTGTCCGATGTCTATAACTTTGTGATTTTTAAACACTTCAAATCCACAAGTATCAATTATATTTGTTTTCCCATATTTGTCTGCATTATATGGATCTTCATTATTAAATTCCCAATGAAATAATTTAGGAGCAATTACACCTATTTGATTTTTATTTTTATTATTATCCAAGAAATTAAAAGCATTTTCTAAAAAATTAGGCTCCATTATTATATCTTGATTTAAGCACAATATATAATCAGATTTAGCCCAGGCAAATAATTTATTATGAGCTGGTGCAAAGCCAATATTTTCTTTATTTTTAAATATTTTAAATTGCGGAAAGTTGTGTTCAATAATTTCAATTGTACTGTCATTTGAATTATTATCAAAAATATTTACCTCATAATTTTTAAATGTTTGTTGTAATATAGAATTAATACAATGTTTAATGTATTTTTCTCCGTTCCACGTAACTAAATTTATGCTTATTCTAGACATATAAATTTTTTATTTCTTCATAAAGATCTTTCCATTTAGGATTTTCTTTCCTAATTAGGCTAATTTTTTTCTCTCTTCTCCATCTTTTGATTTGTTTTTCTCTTTCTATCATCGCATATACATCGTTATCACTTTCAAAATATACTAATTTTTTGCATTTGTATTTTTGTGTAAATCCAGAAATTTTTCCAGATTTATGCTCTAATACTCTTCTAAAAATATCATTTGTGAAACCAACATACAATACTCCACTACGACTAGCCATAATATAAACAAAGTAATATTTTTCATACTTCATAAATGCTTTTCTTATTTTTTATTCTTTGTCATTTCGACCGAATCCCGCATAGCGGGATGAGCGGAGAAATCTTGCTAGATCTCTCGACTCCGTCCCGATCAGCGGGACTGCGCTCGAGATGACAATTTTATTTTATTTTATATTTTTCTATTATACAAATTAATAAAATTATAAATCCAAGTCCAAGTGGATGATCTAGATATGGTGAAAAAATATGAGTCACTAGTATGCTTATAAAAGAAAGTAATAATGAAATAAAAATTACATTATTACTATTTATCAATTTAACAGAATCTTTGATTATTTTCAAGCTTAAAATTATATAAAATAATAGTCCAAAAATGCCTATTTTAAGCCAAAAATTGAGCCATCCCCACTCAAAGCTGTAAGTTGTAACTTGACCCGTGGGGTTGGTTTCGTTGAGATTTCTCGGATCTTTTGAGAAATATGTAATTTCATGAGCAAACCCATAGCCTAGTATAGGAGAATTTTTTATATCACCTAACATAGGACTCAATAATTCCATTCTAGAATTACTACTTGCATCAGATTCACTAACTCTACCAGATAGCATATCAGCGAAATTTATATGAGTGTTTGGAATTTTTAATAAGATAAAAATAAAAACTACTGATGAAATTGTGATTACTAAAAATTTTAAATAATATTTTATAATATTTATAAATTTTTCTTTTTTGAAAATTAGTATTATAAATAAAATAAATAATGCACTAAAAATTCCAAGCCAAAAGCTTCTTGAGAAACTTATTATAATTGCACATAAATTTAAAATTAATAAGGTATAAAAAAATATTTTTTCATTTTTATTTAATTTTTGAAATATTAAAATTACGAAATTTATTATAAAAGCAATCATTAAATAGACTTGACTCTGAAAAAATATACGATAAAAATGCTCATTCATTTTTGTAATTTCTCCTAGTCGCGTGTCACGAATCCACTTGTATAAAGTTGTAAAATCCAAGAAATTAAAATGTTGAGAAAATAAATAAAAAGCAATTATTGTTTTAAGTGATAAAAAAAGTGTGGCAGAAATAAAAATATAAAATAAATTCATTAATACTTTTTTATCTTTTATAATTTGATAATAAATTGGAAGAATTAAGAAAAATATAAAATTATTTATATCTGAATATATATTTGAAATTTTTGTTTTATTAATTAGCGCAACAATTATTCCCAAAACAAGAATTAACATATAAAAAACATGAAACCACCTATAATTACTTTTTTTAAAATCAAATTTTTTGTTTTTTACAATATAAATTAATCCCGCAATAAATGAAATCAAGAAAATAAATATTCTAATTGATAGAGAGAATCCAAATAAATCAATACTTATTAATCTCCCAAAAGAACCAATAAATAATTCTAAAAAACTAATGTAAATAATCCATTTTACATCGCGTGAAATTAGGTAAATTATTAAAATTGCAAGAAATGAAAATGCAATATAATTAAATATTGCAAATTCATGAGCAAAGAAAAAAATAACGTCTAATATTACAAGAGACAAAAATGTTACTGAAAAGCATTTATTTTTTAGAAAATTGAACATTATAGATATTTCTTTTTTTTAGGTAATATGTGTAATTTTACACCGAGTATAACAAGTCTTACAATAAACCAATTTATTACAATAAAAAATCTTAAAATTAAAACTTGTAATTTACTTTTATGTTTTTTAAAATATACTAGTAAACTATTATTAAAAGTTTTCTGATTTTTTAGGATTTTTTCTTGTTTAAAACTTTCACCTTTGTGATGTTTTATGCTTGTAATTGGCGTAAAAATTATGTCTAATCCATGTTTTCTTATTCTTGTACATAAATCAACTTCTTCAAATAAAAGCCAGTAATCCTCGTCTAATAATCCGCCAACACTCTCTATTACTTTTTTGCTCGTTAATAAAAATGCACCCATAACTTGATCAACTTTTTTCTCACTATTATAGTCAAAATCTAACATATAATATTTTCTTATTGCAGGAATTAATCGTGGAAAAAAATTGTGTAATTTTAAAAGAATAAAAATTTGTGATGATAAAGTTGGTAATCTTCTACATGATGGTTGAAGTGTAGAGTCACTATTTAATAATTTACATGCAATTGCTCCAATATTTTCGTGCGAGTCAAAAATTTCAATTAATTCTTTAAGTGAATCAAATTCAATAAATTCTGTATCAGGATTTAGAAGTAAAATGTGATCGTATTTTGATAGTTTATAGCCTATATTATTTGCTTTTGCAAAGCCAAGATTTCCGCCCGATGGAATATATCTAGCCTGTGGATATTTTGATTTCACCATTTCCTCGCTTCCGTCATTTGAATCATTATCAACTACAATAACGTCTAAATCAATATTTTTGTTAAATTCAAAAAGCGAAGATAATGTTTTATCAAGCAAATCTTTTACTTTGTAATTTACGATTATGATTGAGATTGACATGCTAATTAAATTTACACCCTTCTTTTCTTAAAATTTCAATTTTTTTCATCTCTCCCCTGTTATATCCGCCAATTTTTCCATCAGATCTTATTACTCTATGACATGGAATTTTTGGATCATAATTTTTATTTAAAATATTGCCTACAGCTCGGTAGGCTCGAGGCTTACCGACTGCAATAGCGACTTCTTTGTAAGTCATTACTTCTCCTTTTGGAATCTTGGAAACAATTTTATATACTTCTTCAGAAAATTTGGACATTTAAATTTTTTGACATAGTTCTATCATTCTATTTGAAAAACCCCATTCATTGTCATACCAAGAAACAAGTTTTATTAAATTTCCATCCATTACATTTGTAAGTGATAAGTCCAAAATTGATGAATGTGGGTTTCCTATTATATCGCATGATACAACTGGATCGTTTGTTGTCATTAAAATTCCTTTGAATTTTTTATCTTTTGAGCATTTCACAAACAATTCATTGATTTGTTCTACTGTAACTTTTTCTTTTAATTTTATTGTTATATCTGATAGCGATCCATCAACAACAGGAACTCTGATTGCAAATCCATCAAATTTTCCTTTTAATTTTGGAATGGCACGGGTTACAGCAATTGCTGCTCCAGTTGAAGTTGGAATAATATTCATGGCAGCAGCGCGGGCTCTTCTTAGGTCGCTGTGTGGGCCATCCATGAGGTTTTGATCTGCAGTGTAAGCATGAACTGTAGTCATAAGAGCTTTTTCTACTTCGAAATTATCACTAATTATTTTCATAACTGGTGCAATACAATTTGTTGTGCACGACGCTAAATCATAAACATTTGTAGATTTTTTAATTTTTTCTTCATTTACGCCTAAAACTACTGTTTCTACATTTTCACCTTTTGCAGGAGCAGAAATTATAACTTTTTTGGCCCCTGCCTTCATATGCTTTTGTGCATCTTCATAAGTTCTAAAAATTCCAGTACATTCTAAAACTACATCAACTTTTAAATCTTTCCAAGGTAATAATGTTGGATCTTTTTGAGCATATACTGGATATGCAATTCCATCAACTACAATTCCATTTTTATTGGCTGTTACCTTATTCTCGATTCTTTTTTGAGCACTGTCATATTTTAGTAAGTGTGCTAGAGTAGCTGAATCAGCTAAATCATTAATTGCAACAACTTCAACATCTTTTTTTGTAAGTGCTACTCTAAATGCCATACGGCCAATACGACCGAAACCATTTATTGCGATACGTTTTTTCATATTTTTTTATTATTAATTATTTATTAATTTAGAAAAATTTTTGCTTTATTAGCTATTAAACAATTTTGTCATTCTGAACTTGATTCAGAATCTCAAAATTGTTTTGTGTTCTGGATTCCGGATCAAGTCCGGAATGACAAAGAGCAAAAATTTCTATTTATTTTTTTACTTTTAAATCATTAAAGACGCCTCTTTTGTCTAATTCATCGTAATATCCACGTGGATCATGTAATAAAACCCTTGTTATTATTCCGTTTATATTATGTGTTTTTTGTTTTTGTATATTTTTACGTCCAAAAAACATAATAAAGACAAGTATTGGAATCATAATTAACATAAAAATTATTGCAGTAAAATCTTTAAACAACACTGCAAATACTAAAAACATTATTACGATTATCAATGGTCCAAATAGTGTCCATGTTAATATTTCTTTTTTATTAAATTCTAATGTTCCCCATTCTTTTATTGTTGTTTTATTATCTAATATTTTTTTTATTAAATTAGTTGGTAAATAGCCAAATATTGAACTATAGTATGGTTTACCGTTTATAAAAGTAACATTTGCTTTTGTTAATGGATCAAATTTTTCAAAAATTAAACTTCTATAGTAATGAAATGGATCTGTAACAAAAGAATTAAAATCATATATTTCTATTTGTTTCCCATTGTAAGTTCCTTTTATAATATTTTTCTTTTGTGAAAAATCTAACTTTCTAAATTTCTTTTTTTCATCTTCTAGAAGCTGTAAATTATATTTTTTTGCAAATTTTTTTATTTCTTTTTTTCTAGAAAAAAGTTTTGAGATATTCCAAGCTATAATAACTATTAATGCAATTATACATATTATTAATAGCCAAAAAGAAGAGCCATTTGTAAATATTTCTTCTTTTATGATATCTAAAAAACCTTTTATATCACCCCAAAAACTATAATCTTCCATATTTTTAAAAATTATTTTATTAAATTAACTTTTTGAATCTTTTTATAATATAAGATAAATAATATGCCTCCTATTAATGTTATTAATGAAAGAATTATAAATATTGGTTCTTGTATGGACTTAATTCCATTTCCAATATAGGCCAAGCTTAAACTTCCGCTTACTTGTCCTATAATCACTAATGTTAAGAAAATTTTTGGAGAAATTTTTGAAAAACCAGCAAGATATGATATCTCGTCATCTGGAAATAAGGGTAAAAAGTAAGCTAAAAATATTAATAATTTTCCTTTTTCAAAGAAATAGTCATATTTTTCAATGGTTTCTGTTTTAATAACCCTTTTTATTATTTTTCTACAAAATATTCTTCCTAAATAAAATGCAATTGCCGTTCCCATCACTCTACCAATAAAATTATAAATAAAACCCCACCAAAGTCCAAAAATAAATCCACCCGCAATTGATATTGTATAATGGCTAATCGGAGTAATTACTACTTGCAATATTTGAATCAAAATAAATATTATTGGTGCAAAAATACCAAATTGATTTATAAAAGTTCTAATTGATTCTTGGTTAGAAAAGAATTTAATAGGAAAAATATAACCAAGTATTAATAAAATAATGGGAATGAATGTTAGTAAATACCAAAATAATTTATTTTTTTTCATTCTACTTTCTTGGAAATTTTTGCTCTTTTAGTCTTCAAACTATTTTGTCATTCTGAACTTGATTCAGAATCTCAAAATTGTTTTGTGTTCTGGATTCCGGATCAAGTCCGGAATGACGGGGTGCAAAAATTTTTATTTTATTAAAGTATATCCAAGTTCAAGCGCTTTTTCATTTAAAATTTTCAAATTCGGATTTTTTATATATTTATCTTCAAAAACATGATTTATTGAATTTTTTGCATCGCTCAAATTTATAAAATCTTTTATTGTTTTCATAATTGCGCCAAGTACTAACATGTTCATAACACGCTGAGAGCCAATTTCTTTTGAAAGTGTATCAAATGCAAAACCATGTGAATTTTTTATTTTTTTAATATCTGGATCATTTATCAAATCAGTATTATAAATTACAATAGAATCTTTGTTGATATAATCATTTGCACGTTTAAAAGCACGTTCTGATAAAATTACCATAATATCTGCTTTTAGAAATTTTGGATAATAAATAATTTCATTTCCGAATTGAATATACCCCATAGATACTCCCCCACGTTGTTCTACTCCGTAATTTGGTACAAAGCTTATGTGAAAATCTTTATTATTTAAAATATCCAATAAAATTTTACTAAGTGATTGAACTCCTTGACCGCCCTCACCCGCTATTAATATTTTTTTCATATTATTTGTTCTCCTTTGTAAATTCCTTAACCGGATATATTGATTTTAATTTATTCATAAATTCAATTGTGGCTTTTGCGTCTGTTTTCCAGTTTGTAGGACAAAATGATAAGACTTCTACAAATGAAAATCCCTTTCCTTGCATTTGCCATTCAATTGCTTTTTTAATAAATCCTTTGAGTTGAATTGGATTATCTACTGATCCACGAGCAATATAAGCTGGTAATTCACTTGCATTTGATAATAATTCAGGGCCTTGTATAAAAAATTCATCAGCCCCTGACTGAGTTGTTGCTGTAATTTGCTGAGGTATTGTTGTCGGTGCTTCCTGACCTCCTGTCATTCCATAGTTTGCGTTATTTACAATAATAACAGTAATATTTTCATTTCTTATTCTTGCGCTTATTAAATGTTGCATTCCTATTGCATAAGCACCACCGTCTCCTAAATATGCAATTGCAACCATATTGGGGCGAGACCTTTTTGCGCCCGTTACAACGGGAATTGTTCTTCCATGGTGAGTTTGCATTGTATCAACATTGAAAAAATTCCAAGCCAACAGTGAGCAACCAATATCAATTCCAAATAGTGTATTACTTTGAATTTCTAATTCATCAACTATATAACCCAATTGTTTAAGTAGTATTGGATGACCACAACCAGGACAAAAATTATGAGGTTTAGATGAGTGTTTCCAACATTTTGGCCAAGAAAGATTATTTTTATTTTCCATATATTTTATTTATTCTTTTTAATTAACTCAATAATTTCTTCGGGTGTTATTCCAAGTGCTGGTTTATTGTAAGTAATTATTGGAATATTTAATCCGTATAAATTTTCCTTTACAAGTTTTAACAACTGATTATATGCTGATTCAGTTACAATTATCTGTTTGATTCCCTTTAATTCTTTTTTAAGTGCAGAATTAGGAAATGGATTTATTGTAATTGGACGAAATAATTTTACAGATTTTTTCTTTGTATCATATAATGCCTGTTTTACAGATGAAGCAACATTTCCATGAGCAATTATAAGAGTATCTTTTTTGGATTTATCAAATTCATAGACTTCATGCTCTTCAATTTGAGATCTTATTTTATTCCATTTTTCAATTAAAATTTTATTGTTTTCAAAGCATTCTTCTTCAACTGAATAAGTATTTCTTAAATTTATATATTCTTTTTCATCATTTCCCCTTTTATCTGATTTTAAAATTAAAGGAAAACTTTTTTCTAAATTTTTTGCTTGTTTGATTTCTACATTTGTTCTTGTCTTTAGTGTGTATCCATCAGTTAAAACAAAAGTTGGGGTCGTGTATTTCCAAGCTGTGTTAAATGCTTTTATTGTGTAATCATATAATTCTTGAATTGTTGATGGACTGTAAACGATTCTATAACCCTCTCCATTTCCTCCGAATGCTGTTAATGTTAATTCTTGCTGGGAGTAAATAACCGAAGCAGTTGATGGTCCCCCACGTTGGCCTATAATAGCAACAATCGGAATTTGCATTGCTTCGGCCATTGAAAATGCGTCTTGCATTAAGATATTCCCAGGTCCAGCAGTAGCTGTAAATGCCTTTTTTCCTGTCATAACCGCTCCTATTGTTGTAAATCCAGCAGACATTTCATCTTCTGTTTGAAGAAAAATCAAGTTTTTTTTATTCTTCTCATAAATAGTGTCCCATCCCGCCATTATTTCCGTTGCTGGAGTAATTGGATAACCAAAAAAAGCCGTTGCACCAGCATTTAGTGCGGCATGCACAACAATTTCATTTCCTGTTAATAATTCTTTCATTTTATTTAAAATTTATTAATTAATTATTTTATTCTTCAAATATGTAATCATCATCTTCATCTCTTTCCTTTTTTTGAGTATCAATTTCTTCTTTAGAATTATCTTGTATGTAAATTTTTTGAGGTTGTTTTTCTAAATTTTCTGAATCAATTTTAATTTGTTTTTCTTCGCTTTCTTCTATGGTGGGTTTTATTTCATTTGTGTCATTTACAGAATAAATAATTTCATCATTTTCAGACACCTCTTTGTCTTTTGATTTTATTTTATTTTCATATATCTTAAATTCTCTATCCATGCGGGATAATTTTTTAAATAATCTTATTAAAATTCCTAGAATTAAAATTAAAGAAAAAAGTAGAGCCCAAAAATAAGGTTTTTTGTAATTTATTATATTTATTGAGGTAGATTCTTCATCATCTATTCCGCTTATTTCATTTGCAAGTTTTCCCGCTTCACGCTCTGGAAATGTTAATTCAAGTTCTTGTGCTGTGCTTGTAGTTATTTCTGTTCCATCTTCATTTACCTTGTGGTATTCAGCAAAACAAATATTTATTGCAAATATATTTATAAACACCAAAAAAATTATTGTTTTTATTTGTTTCATTGTATTTTTGATAACATTAACATGTATTTTTCTTCATTGGATTTTACAACTAGAGTTTTTACATGACGCAATATTTTTAAATCTTTTAGAATTAAATTTCTAATATCAGAATTTCTTTCTCCAATTCCACCGGAAAAAACTATTGCATCAATTTTATTATCAAATAAAGTGATGTAACTTGAAATTTGTCTTTGAATGCTATAAATAAACATATTTAATGCTAATTTAGCAAGATTTTTTAATTTATTATTGGGTTTTATTTTTGATTTATATCCAGGAATTTTATAGCCACATAAAATCATAATATCTCTTAAATCTTTTATTTTTGTAATTCCATATAATCCAGAACCAAAATTTAAAATATCTTTTATCTCTTGGTTTTTTAATCCGAGATTAGAAAGATAAAAAATTATTTCACTATCAATTGTCCCAGATCTACTCATCATCATTAAACCTGAATTTGGTGAAAATCCCATTGAAATTTCAATTGCTTTACCATTTTTTATAGCACTTATACTTGCTCCTCCACCAAGATGACAAGTAATCAAATTTAAATCACCTATTTTTTTATTTAATTTTTTACTAGCTTCTTTCAGCATTCCATAATGAGAAAATCCATGAAATCCAAATTTTCTGATTTTATATTTTTTTGCAATTTCATAATTTATTGGATATAGATATGTTTTTTCATCTAGTGTTTTAAAAAACATTGTATCAAAAACTCCAACATGATCACATTTTTTCCATAAATTTATTGCGGATTTTACCGTTTTTAGATTTATAGGGTTGTGAAGTGGAGCAAGCGGACTAAATTTTTCAATTTGTTTTATAATAGTAGAATTTAATTTTATTGGTTTTTGAAATTTATCTCCGCCGTGAACAATTCTATGAATTATTGATTTAATTTTTATTTTTTTAAAATTTAGATAATTATTTACAATTTTAAGTGCTTCATCGTGAGAAGAAATATTTTTAATTTCTTTTTTATTTTTAAATTCAATAATTGAATGTTTGTCTCCTATTTTTTCTATAATACCAAAATCTAATTCCTGATATTTTTTATCAAAAACTTTGAATTTTAATGATGTGCTCCCACTATTTATTACTAAAAACATCTTGTTAATTTATTATTTATTATTTTCAATTTATAATTGATTTATTATTTGGCTATTTTTAATTCAATAGTAAATTATTAAATAGTAAATGAATTGAAAATTGCAAAATAGTAAATTGAAATTAGATTATGAGCTCTCCCTCATCGTTTTGATTAATGTTTAATGCATTTGCCTCATCCATGTCTAAATGAACCCTTAATTGAAAACCTTCGCCTATTCTTACAATTATTTCATCAAGTATTCCCGCCCTATCACCTTCAAACTTCAATTTTACAACTTGTCTATCTTTTAAATTGAGTTCTTTGGCTTCTTCAGGAGAAATATGTAGGTGTCTTTTTGCTATAATTACACCTTTTTCTAAATTAACTTCATTTAATTCATTTATAATTTTAATCCCAGGGGTGTTTTCAATGTCCCCAGATAATTTAATAGGAGCGTTAATTCCTAATTTATATGCATCAGATTTTGATATTTCAACCTGAGTTTGATTTCTATATGGACCAAGAATTCTTACATTTTCTATTGATGTTTTTGGTCCCATTATTGTTACTGTTTCTTGAGCTGCAAAATCATCATTTTGTGATAATTTTTTAAAGAAATTTAATTCGTATCCCTCTCCATATAATTGCTCTATTAATTCCTTTGTTGGGTGAATATGTCTGTTTGAATACTCTATTTTTACTTTCATGTTTTTTATAGTTAAAGTTTAATGTGATTTTTTGTTAAAAGTCCAGATTGTGCACCAATGTTTGATACAACGCCTCCACTTCTAAGCATTGCTAGTTTTAAAGATTTTTTAATATCATTATTATAAATAATAAGTCCCGCGACAAAACTCGAATTAAATGCATCACCCGCTCCTGTTGTGTTTATTGATTTTTGTTTTGTGGCTTTTTCAAAATATATATTTTTTCCATCATAGACGTATGCGCCTAAATGTCCATAAGTTATAACACAGGTTTTTAGTCCCCACGAACACATTGTTTTTAATAATTTTTCTGCATTATCGGTTTTTATACCACTACTTTTTACTAAATCAATTGCTTCGGATTTATTTAAGCAAAAAATTTCTATATTTTTAAAATATTTTTTAAAAAATTTATAACCCAAGTTTAATTGTGGAACACCGGGATTCCAGGCTATTTTTATATTTTTATTTTTAGCAACTTCAAAAATTGTATTTATGTTTTTTGTAAATAAATTTTGTTTTCCACCAAGTGACGCAATATAAAACCATTTGGAATTTATGTTAGATAATTTTTGTTTTGAAATATTAAGTAGTGAATTTGCTCCACGATGTGTGAATAAAATGTGCTCATTATAATTTCCAAAATTTATAATAAAAGAAAATCCCGCATGAATTTTCTGTGATTTTGTAATATTTGATATGTCAATTTTTTTATTTTTAAGTTCTTTCATGATTGCATCAGAAAACCAGTCATCACCTAAATTTGTGAATATTGAAGTTTTGAGCTCTAAGTTTGAAAAACTTACAGCTGTATTCATACCACCACCTCCAAATGTCATATGAACATCATCCGAATTTATTTTTCCACCATATTCAAATGCTAAAAGTTCTGGTGCTAAAATATTTTTTTTATTCTTTATAATTATAGCTTCTTTTGTGTAGTACATTATATCTTGAGTTGCTCCACCAAAAGTTACCATATCAAATTGTTTTTTCATAAAATAAATAAAATTAGTTTCTAAAACCATTATTATTATAGCACAATATTTTGATTGAGAAAAATTACAAAATATAAAAAAATAGCCAATAATTGACCATTTTTTATTTTATTATTTGCCTTTTTGTTGTGTGCCAATGCGTGGAGTTTTTATTAATACTAATTGTTTTATTTAAAATTGTATTTATTTATTACCTACTCAATCACACCTCCCTCTGTATAATCAGAAAACAATGACTCATCTAGATCATATACTAACTTATTCCAAATTATTGTCATAATCTCCTATAGGAAGCCAACCAGTTCCTGTTGTCATTGCTGTTTTGAATTCAGAAACACTAGAATATCCATCTGGAATTGTTAAGTCATAACTATTATCATCATTGAAATCTAGATCTGTAACTAGTTCATAGTTGCCATTTAATGTACTTCTTACATTATATAGATCTTGAATACTACTTATTGTAGTTGTTGCTGCTTTTGTGGTATTTATACTTATTATAAAGAATAAAAATACAACACAAAAGAAGATTAAATATTTGTTTAGTTTATTCATAAAAATTAATATTATTATTTAATAATATTATTATAACATAAATTACATGGGGGGGTAGATATTCCCCCAACCTCGCAGGTTGGCAACCTCGAAGGTTGAAAATATATAAATAATAAAAACCGGGCCATAAACCCAGTTTTTGCAATATCTGAAAGTCCAGTGTGGAAAGACTCCAAACATTAATTTTGGGTTGAGTTCTGAGATTAGCACCATGGTGCTAAAACTACCCGAGCTCCCAACGTTGTAGATGTAAAGTTCCAAATTCTGAACCATCAGACAATTTAATTATATCATGAATGAAAATAATTAAAAAACGGGTTTCCTGCCCAGAAAACTCGTTTACTATTTTATCAAAGATAAAATTAATCTAAAATTCCATCAAGATTTACATCGTAAAGAATTTTTTCATTTAAGTGTGTGTATTTTATAATCTCATAATCTTTAAACCAAACATTTATTTCTCTTTGTGCTTCTTCTACTTCATCGGAGCAATGAACTAAGTTTCTTACACATCTTGCATCAATATTCGCTAGCTCATATGAATCAATTGTATAATCACTTCTTATTGTTCCAACGTCTGATGTAAGTGGTTCTGTGCCACCAACTAGTTTTTTAACAATTCCAATAGATTTGTTTCCCTCGAAAACCATTACTAATATTGGCCCAGCTGTTATAAAAGAAACATTTCCTTCTAACATATCTTTACCATATTCTAATTCCGTTTTTTCAATTGGTAGATTTTTATTTTTTCTATTTTCTACTGTTTTAGTGCCAACTTTTAAAAACCAAGCTTCATCTTTATTATAATGGGCTAGTGCTTGTTCTCTTGTTGCTACTGTAAATTTTGCTGCAACCATTTTTAGACCAGTTTTTTCAATTCTAGATATTATTTCACCCATTAGACTTCTTTGTATTGAGTCCGGCTTTAGAATAACTAATGTTCTTTCGTTTTTCATGATTTTGTTTGGAGTTTGATCGAGTTAAACCCGATTAGCTCGTATTATTTTAATATTTCTTTAACTTTATCAACAACTTGAGCTGGAGTAAGATTTGCTTTAACTAGATAATCTTTCGCACCCAACTCATTTCCTTTTTTAATATCTTCGTCTTGACCTAGATTTGTAAGCATTATAACTGGAATATTTTTGGTCTTTGCGTCTGATTTTAATTCTTTTAAAACCATAAACCCGTCCATTTCAGGCATTATTACATCAAGTAAAATTATGTTTGGATTTTCTTTTTGCGCTAATTCTAAACCAGTTTTTCCATTTGATGCTTTCATTGGTTCAAATCCTTCTTTTTCAAATTTAGAAATATACATATTTACCAACATTTCCTCGTCTTCCACTATTAAAACTTTAATTTTTTTATTTGTCATAGCTTTTATTTTAACATTAAAAAATCCCATTAGAGATTGTTTTTATTATATATTAATCAATTAAAAAGGTCAATTTTTATATTCTGTATAATAATTTTCTCCGTCTGATTTTATTATAATATTTCCCAGCTCATCATTTCTTAAAATTTTTGAGCCATTTTTTATAATTCTATCAAGTGCTTCTTTATGTGGATGTCCAAATTTATTATCAGATCCAGATTGAATTATTGTAATTTCTGGCTTTATTGTATTTAATAAATTGTCACAATTTGAATATTTTGAGCCATGGTGAGATGCTTTAAAAATTTCTGATTTTAAATTCGTATTATCTTTTAAAATTATATTTTCAATTTCACACGATGCATCTCCATTAAAAATAGCATCAAAATTTTTGTAAGTTAATTTTATTGAAACACTTGCATCATTTAAATTTTCTACTGTTTTTGTTTTTGGCATATAAATAATAGACAAATATAAATTTTCATCAATTTCATATCTGTCTCCTAGTTTTGGTTTTGTAATTTCTAAATTATAATCATTTATAATTTTTTTCATATAATTATAATCAGATAAATTAACATCAATCCCTGAATAAATTATTTTTTGAGTTTTGTATTTTTTAATTATGGGAATTAGCCCATAATAATGATCTTTATGTGGATGGGTAATAATTATTAAATCAATTTTATTATTTCTATAAGCTATGAATTTGTTTATTTTTTCTGGTAAATCTGAGTCGGGTCCACCATCAATTAAAATATTTTTTCCGGTTTGAGTTTTTATTAAAATCGCGTCACCTTGACCAACATCAATGAAAATAATATTTAATAATTTGTCATTTTTTTCGTATGTATAATAAAATCCTAAAATCAAAACTATAATTATTATAAAAATTATTTTTTTAGTCATATTGTTTTTTAGATTTTTTAAAAACAAAATAAACAATCACAACATATGAAAAAAACATAAAAAGCAATGAAAAATTATTTATCGAAATACTCGCAAAAGTTATTTTTGATAATTCATTTGCTGTTTTTATCATTAATTGTAAATTTGCATAATTAAAAAATCCAATTATTTTGGCAAAATCTAAATTTATATAAGAAAAAACAACAGCAAAAAACGAAACCAACATATTAATTGAAATAAGTGGCAAAATTAAAAGATTTGATATAGGAGAAATAATTGATAATTGTTTGAATTGATAAATCAAAATTGGTGTGGTTGTAATTATTGCAGAAATACTTGATGTAAGCGATGAGCGGATTTCAAGTGATTCTGGTAAAAATTCGAAATATTTTTCTATAAGTGGACTTATATAAATTAATCCATAAGTTGCAAAAAAACTAAGTTGAAATCCCACGTCATAGAAAATTGTATATGGGTTTATCATAGCAATTATAAATGTGCTGTATGATAAAAGTAGTGAATTTTTCATTATTTTTCCAATGTTTTGAGAAAACATAAGGATTATTGCCATAATTGCTGCTCTTATTGTCGAAGCACCGAGTCCTGATAAAAACACGAATCCAATTACAATAAAGCAAATTATTATAAATGATTTTTTTCTGTTTACCCCAGCTGATATAAGTAAATTTAAACAAACCAGGGAAATTATACTTACATGCATTCCAGAGACAACAATTATGTGACTTATTCCAATTCTTTTGAAGTCGTTTTTTATTCCTTCTGACACGATATTTTTTCCAAATAATAATCCGTTTATAAAAGATGAATATGGCTCGGGCCAAATTGAATCAGAGTGGTCAAATAAATTTTTTCTAAGTTTATAAATTAAACCTATGATTTTGTTTCCATTGTTGTGTGATATAATCTCTATATTTCTCGATGAACAAATTGAATAAATGTTTTGTTTCATTAGGTATTTGTCATAAGAAAAGTTTTCAATTTTTTCGGGGCGCTTCAGCTCACAATCAAAGACTATTTCATCCCCGTAATTATATTGTGGATATAAATCTGTTGTTACAAGTAGGTTTCCAGAGATTTCTTTGTTTTCCTCAATAATTGCCTTTGTTTCTATGGTTAATTTTTGATAATTGATTCTTTCATCTGGAAGCGCCCCCACAACGCCTTTTATTTTTAAAAATTTCCCAGTATAAAACCAGATTTTTGTGTTATCATTTCTTTCAATTTTTAAAACATTAGTTCTATAAAATCCAAGAATTAAAAAAATAAATATTAAAAAAATAATACTTATTTTAAATTTATTTAAAGTTACAAATAATACAAAAAATAGTATTATTGCATATATAAGATAGTTTTTTTCAATTGAAATATTAGAAAAACATGAAATCGCGATTCCAATTAGAAATGTAATGCAGAGTATTATATTTTTTAATGTTTTGTTCATATTTTAGGAATTAGGAACTGGGATTTAGGATTTGGGAACCGGGAATTGGGATGCGCAATTCATTTTGTTCTTAAAGAACTTATTAATTTATTTAGCATTTTATGAATTATCACTATCTTTTCTATTATTTCTTTTAACTTTTCTCGTGTTATATAATTTAAATCCATTGATACAAAAACTTGACTTTGTAATTCTATTTAAAGAACCAAGTGCTATTCTATAAAAATATATCTTATCTCTGTGTGATATTCTTCCAAATCCTTCTCTTATGTTTGATATTATAGATCCGAAGATCTTCTCATTTGATTTTTTAATGAAAATAATTCATCTTTTGGAAAGTTTTTGGTTATTTTGTAAATTTCTAAAACTAAAACTCTCCCATGTTTCCAAACATTGAAGTTTTCAAAATTCAAAAAATCGCCTTTCATATTATTTAAAATTAGTTATTAACCCTATGCATGTCCTGAGTCCTAAATCTCAATAAAAAAAGCCACCTGCTCGTATTCTACGCAAAGCGTTGTAAACGAGATTGGCGACCTATTTGTATATTAGAACTATTATTTAAAAAGTCAAATTTTATTTTTCAATACACTTTCAATAAAATTCAATATTTCTCCATCAAGTACTCTTTGAGTATCACTTGTTTCATATTTACTGCGTAAATCCTTTACCATTTTGTATGGATGAAGAACATAAGATCTAATTTGATTTCCCCAGGCAGCTTGTTTTATTTCTCCCTTTATTTTTTTCTTTTCTTCGTCTGATTTTTCTTCGTAATATTTTGCAAGTTTAGATTTCAAATATTTCATTGCAGTTTCTTTGTTTTGTGATTGAGACCTTTGGTTTTGACATGTTACAACAATTCCAGTTGGAATATGTGTGATTCTAACCGCAGAATCAGTTGTGTTTACATGTTGACCACCTGCGCCGGATGCTCGGTAAGTATCAATTTTTAAATCCTTTTCATTTATTTCTACTTCGATATCTTCAATTTCGGGAAAAACATTTACCATTGCAAATGAAGTGTGCCTAGCATTGTCAGCGTCAAATGGTGAAAGACGAACTAATCTGTGAACCCCATCCTCGGCTTTTAGATATCCATAAACATAATTACCTGTAATTTCTATTGTTATACTTTTATATCCAGCTTCTTCGCCTTTGTTTTCATCAATAATTTGCGTATCCCAATTCATTTTTTCTGCGAACCTTAAATACATTCTAAGCAACACTTCTACCCAATCTTGGGATTCTGTGCCACCCGCTCCCGCAAAAATATTTATAATTGCATTTTTGTCATCATATTTATCTCTAAAAAGTAATTTTATTTCAAATGATTTTAATTTTTTTTCTAAATCATAAATTTTTTGTATTTCAGTTTTTTCTGAGAGTTCATTAATTTCTTTTTCTAGTGAATTAATTGTTGTAATTTCACTTTCCAAAAATTTTAATTTTTGTGATAATTTTTTTGCATTTTCTTGATTAGTCCAAAAATTAGAATCAGACATTTTATTTTGAATTTCACTAATTTCTTTTTCATATTTTTTTAAATCAAAAAATGGTTTTAGTTTTTCGAAGCCAATTTGTAATTGTTTAATTTTGTCTTGCAATTCTTGATCCATTGATTTTTTGATTTAAAAGGGGTTATGATTAAATTATAAAGCATGTTTGTAATTTATCATAGATTTTTTTTGGTAGCAACTGAGTGGAGTCAATGCTCAGTAGGAGGAAAAATGGGAGAAAACAGAAACAGAGACAGGAGGAACAACAAGAGAAAGCGCGAACAGAGAAAAGTGTTTGGTCACAGTTCAAATGAAACAAAGACCAATCAAGTGAGAATTCACAAACAGAAAAAACACAGACACAATAAGAGTGATAAAAAATATCACCAAGGAGGCACACATTGAAGACTTATTTTAATCCCAACTAAAAAGGGTTTGCTATATTTAACAAAGCAGACCCTTTTCATTTACCATTTTCTATTTTCAATTTCCAATTGATTTACTATTTATAAATTTTTCAATTGTAAATAAATAATAAATAGCCAAATAGAAAATCAATTCAAAATAAAAAATAATAAATTGAAAATTATAGACTGCATTTGGATTTATCAGAATACTTTGTGTGCAATAATTTTTTTGATAATTTTCCAAGTGGTTTTCCCAAAAATTCCATGTAAATTTTTATAATATTTGGGTTTTTATGGGCTTGTCTGAATTCCAAAGATTTATCTTCTTCATAAGTTGCTTTTGCTCTTTTTCGTATTATTTCCATGGTTGTTGGCTTTGGTTGTCCTCCACCACCTATGCATCCCCCTGGACATGCCATAATTTCGATAAAATGATACTTTTTAGGCATTTTCTTTATGATTTCAAGTATTTTACGGGCATTTGATAAACTGTGTATTACAGCTAAATTTAGGGTTGTATTTCCGATTTTTATACTTGCTTCTCTGAATCCTGAATCACCTCTTAAAATTTTAAAATCTATCTTTGAATATTCTCTGCCAGTCATAAAATAATGAGCTGTTCTTATGGCTGATTCCATAACTCCGCCAGATGAGGCAAAAATTGCTCCTCCACCAGAACCCGGCCCCATTGGATTATCAAATTGTAATTTCCTTTCATCTTTTAGATCAATTCCAAAACTTTTTATGAGTTTCGCGCACTCTCTTGTTGTTATTACAAAATCAACATCACGGACTCCGTCAACCGACATTTCATCACGACATGATTCATATTTTTTTGCTGTGCATGGCATTATACTTACTAGTATAATATCGCGTGGATTAATTTTTGCTTTTTGTGCATAATAAGTTTTTATTAGTGCACCAAACATTTGGTGGGGTGACTTACAGCTTGATAAGTGATTTAATAATTCAGGATAAAATGTTTCAATAAAATTGACCCAGCCAGGACAGCATGATGTTATAAGTGGCAAATATTTATTTTGTTTGATTCTCTCAATTAATTCACTGGCTTCTTCCATTATTGTAAGATCAGCTCCGAAATTTGTATCAAAAACTTTTTTAAAGCCAGCCTTTTTAAGTGCGCCTACCATTTGTCCGGTTACGGAAATCCCAGGCTCTAATCCGAATTCTTCTCCCAGTGCAACTCTAATTGAGGGAGCGGTTTGTGCTATTACATGTTTCTTTGGATCTTTTAATAATTCTTTAATTTCTTTATAGAATTCTTTTTCCCTGATTGCATTTGTTGGACAAACTAGTGAACACTGACCACAACCAACACAGTTTGTGTCAGCCAATTTTTTATTTAATGATTTTGAAACAACGGTTGCGTTAGCTCTGTTTTTATAAGAAATTGCATTTACTGTTTGAAGTTCCCTACATTTTTGTATGCATCTTCCACATAAAATACATTTTTCAAAATCCATTACAATATCATGAGAAGAGTCGTCTAATTCTTCTGAAATATGTGGTTTAAATTTTAATTCCTCAATGTCTGGTAAATTTTCTAATTTTAACCATTTTCTAAATTCTTCTTCTTTTTCAAAATTACATCCTATTAATTGAGCATTTATTTTTCTTTGTTTCTGTATCTCAGGATTATTTGTCTCAATTATCATGCCCTCACAAATTTCGTTATTACAACTCGTTATAAATTTTCCGTTAGCCATAACTACACATATGCCACATCTCCCCTCTGACCTTAGATCTGGATGGTAACAAAGAGTGGGAATTTTTATTCCACTTTTTAGAGCCGCTTCAAGTATCGTGCATTTTTTATTTATTTTTATTTTTTTACCGTCAATCGTTATTTGCATTTTATTCTATTAATTTATCAAACTCATTTTTAAAATATTTTATTGCTGATTTTAGTGTTGTTGTTGAACTTTTTCCCAGCCCGCATTGAGATCCATTTGGAATAAAATCAATTAAATCTTCTATTATTTGAAATTCTTCTTTGCTCCATTTGCGTTCTAGTATAACTTGAAATAACTGCAATAATCTAAAATTTCCCTCTCTACATGGAAGACATTTGCCACAATTTTCATCATTAAAAAATTGAGTTATTGATCTACATATATCAGGAATACTTTTTTCATGATTTACAAAAACTATTCCTGTTTGAAAGTAATTTCCTGTTTTTGATATTTCTTTGCATGAAAGAATTAAATCTTTTTGAAATGGAAGACAGCCTCCTGATGCACAAAAGAAAATTGCTTTTGGATCTATTGCCCCCACTTTTTCTGATAAATATTCTAATGTAATACCTTGCTTTTCTTCGTAAACTCCAGGATTTTGAACATCACCAGAAATTGAAAAAAGCATGTTATCATTTTCATAATCATCTTCGAAAACTAAACTAGCTCTACATAAAGTTTCAATATTATTTATACAGGTTTTTTCTCCATATAGACCAAATTCACTTGGATATGGAGGTTTATGTCTAGTCTCTGCTCTTAAACCTTCAATACTATTTAGAATTGCTGTTTCTTCACCACATATATAAGAACCAGCACCAATTATAATCTGTATGTCGTATTTTGATTTTTCTTTTATGATTTTTTCTAAAACTGTTTTAAATTTTGAATATTCTTCTCTTAAATAAAAAAAACATTGTTCTGCTTTTAATGCATACATGGCAATATTAATACCCTCTATTGCAAGTTCAGGATTATTTTCTAAGATAAATTTGTCCTTAAATCTTCCCGGTTCACTTTCATCAGCATTACAAATTAAATATTTTGCAGGTTTACACATTTTCCATTTGAGTCCTGTAGGAAAATTAGCACCTCCGCGACCACAAAGACCAGATTTTTCTATTTTTTGTATTACTTTTTCTGGTGATATTTTTTTGGCTTTTTTGAGATTTTCAAAATTTGTTTTTCTTTTTATTTGCATTGTGTTAAATAAGCTGTCAGCTATCAGCCCCCAGCATCGGAAAATTATATTAATTTTTGTTCTTTTAGTATTTGTTCTAATTTTTTTTCCGTTAAATTTGTAAATAGCTCATTGTCTATCATCATGACAGGACCCCTATCACACTCACTTAAACATTGGCAAGATTCTAGTCTAAATTTTTGTTCGTTTTGTCCTATTTTTGTTTTTAATAATTTTTCTGCAATACGTAACAATTTTTCCCCATTTTTTATGTGACAAGTTGGGCTATCGCAAATTTTGATTATTTTTTTAGGACCATTAAATAGATTAAATTTAGAATAAAAAGAAATTACTTCATAAATTTCAGCCGGTGATTTAGAAAATTTTGAAGAAGTTTTTATAATATCTTCTTGAGCAATGAATCCATTTTTATCTTGAATTTTTTGTAGGTGTTGTAATAAAATTTCCATATTAATATTTTGTAATTTTATTGTATCATAAAACCCAGTTTTTTATAATAACTGGGTTTTATTCTGTTAAGTTTTGTTTATTGTGTGGCTCGACAGCGTTTTAAAATATACTTTAGATATCTATTGGCATCTCTTGCAGACTTACTTACTAATTTTAATTCATCAGATGTTGGTTTGTAGTTGAATGAATATTTATCTGGATCTCCTGGATTAGTCCATGCTGTTGATATAAGATTTTCTGATCTTTCAAGGTGTTGCCTTAAATTAGTTCTCGCAAGTTCTAGTGCATCCCACTGATCTTTGCATTGATTATTGTAATGAAAATCCTGAAGATTTTTGTTAATTACCACCTCAATATCTCTAAAGCCTTTAATTTTTTTGTAATACGGAATTTCTTTATATACTCCTTTAATTCTGTCTTTAATCCACTTTACTCTCTTTTTTAATTGTGCTTTTAGTGTGTTATATTCCTCAATTGTATTAACTGTGACATTATCGGCTATAAGATTTTTTGCTTCAGTTACATTTCCTCTAATTTGTACAACTCTTTGTAATAGCATAGTTGAATCAGATTCTCTCATTTTGGATTTGTCTTTATTTATTTTAATTACTGCTTTTCCTTCATCAGAAAGTTGTGTTTCTAGTTTTGTAAAAGATTTAGAGTAGCTTTTTTTTAGAGAATTAAGTTTTTTAATAAGCGAGCTATTGGTTGTGCTTGCCGAAACTGTTTGAGAGTAACGAGATTCTCCATTTTCATTAACTGCCGTTACATAATAATATTTAGTTGTTCCTTTTGGAAGACCCGTATTTTCATATGAAAGTTCTGAGAGTTGTTCCAAAGTATATATTTTTACAAATGATCCGTCTCTTGTGTCACTACGATAAATGTTATATGATGTAGCTCCAGTAGAAGCATGCCAGGATATTTTTATTGTTGAATCATTGATGCCCGAAGCGGTAACGGATGTTGGTGGTGTTGGAGGAACTTCATTTATTTCATCTGCTGGTATATCACCCGTTGGGGGATGAATTTGGGCCAAAACACTCGTAATAAATATTACTGGCAACAATATTGTGAGAAATATTATCACTAATAAATTAATTTTTTTCATGGTTTTATTTTTAATTATTTATAATAATAGATATTTTTAGTTTTTATAAATTATTCTTCGTCTGCAAAATCTTCTTCTATTGAATCAACATCTTTTATGTCAGCATCATTTTCATTATCAATGTTATCAATATTAGATAAAAGTTTGTCAATGTCATCAAAGTCTGAGGTTTTATTAATTTCATCTATTTCGCTTTCATTTAGTCTTTCCCCGATTTCATTATTTTCATTAGGGGTTCCATCACCACTTTCCGGAAAACCCATATTTTGCTTTTGTTGTATTAAGTCTTGTTGTTCTTGTGTTTTGTTTTGTTTTGTACACCCAGTAATCGTGAAACAAAATAAAACAATCAGAAATAAATAAAAAGCTTTTTTCATTTTTTTGTTTTTTTAATTATTATTTTAATATATATTTAATTATAATACTTTTAAAAATTTACACAAATTATTGACTATTGATTATTTATATTGTAAGATGTCATATAATCGATATCCATGGGAGGAATCATGATTGAACAAGTAAAAGTTGGGACTGATAATGTCCTATCGCTCGAAGATCAGGCTGAAATTTATGTACAATTAGGCCAATTATTAAAAAAATCCAATCTCTCAGCATCAAAGTCCTTTAAGAGGTTAATTAATGAAATGATCTCGGACTTCAAGGGCTTTAAACCATGTGGAAATATGGGAGATGTTGTTGTTTGGCCCAAGATGCCATTAAGGTTTCTCAATTTTCGTGAGATTGGATTATTTCAACACTATTTTTATGTTGAACAAGATGTTGTTTTAAATTCCATCCAGGAAATGAGCCAAGTAAAAATAGAACCCTATGTTCTACGTATGAATAGTCACGAAACAATGGGAACCCTCATTGAACTGGCAACCGCAATTCAATTCGGAATTATTAAATATTTTCCAGGAGACTGCATATCGGTATCCGGGGATATATATTTTTATTTGTCTAATTGTAATACTAATCCATGCTGGAGAATTCACAATGGTCTTCCAAGCACAGCGTTTCAAAAATTTAGAGTGGGACGCTAAGAAAAAATATTTATCTATAGCTGGTCTTGTAGGGACCAGCTATTGTTTTTTAAATTTTTTAAGTAACTCAACTGTCGATATTAAAAGACACTTATTCTTTTTTATTCCTAGTAATTTTGCATATTCATAAATCATATCTAAATCATTTGCCTGAATTTCAAAAAATTCCGGAACAGATTCATATTTATCGTAATATTTATCAAATTTAAAGGTTAAATCTTTTAATGTATAGATTGCTCTATGGAATCTAGTCGATTCATACTCTACCAGCCCCAATGATTTAATTATATTTTTTGTTTCATGAAAATCTGAGGTTGAAAAGCTATATTCCTCACGAAATTCAACAGCAGAATTTGTAATAGGTTTTTTAACAGTTATAAGAGTTTTATTTTCTATTTTTCTTACAATTAATTTTGATTCATTGTTTTTATCTTGACCTTCTTTTATGTCAAAAAAAGATGCACATATTTCACCTTCAAAAGTTTTTATAGCACCAAGGGCTAAAAGTTTTTTTTCTATTTTATCTCTTTTTATTTTTAGAACCTTTACTCTTACTTCTTTCATATTTAGAGATTGTCAATTATTTTTTAGTTGTTATTGTTTACCAACCACCAGATGCACCTCCTCCTCCAGATCTTCCGCCACCAAAGCCTCCAAAACCACCTCCGAATCCACCTCCAGATCTTCCGCCACCCAAGAACCAAAATCCACCACCAGTTCCAGGTTTACCATTATTTTTTGAAACAGCATAATCAAATAATAGTCCTAGTATTGTTAAAATTATAGTAATTATTGTTCCTATTAATAAAGTACCAATTATTAATCCAATTATTGCGCCCAGTATCCCACCAATTACACCACCCAGCCAAAACGATTTTGTTTTACCAAGTAATCTAGCGAAAATATTAAGAAAAAAAATGAATATAGCAATAAAGAAAGATATGGTATTTTCTGTTATTTTTGAGTTTACTTTTGTTTGTGATGTTAGTTCTATTCCTTGTGTTGAGGAAATTATTTGATCAACGGCTTTATCTATGCCGCCATAATAATTATTGTTTCTAAATTCTGGCTTCATGGTTTCATCTATTATCCAAAAAGATTGCGCATCTGTTAAATACCCCTCCATTCCATAGCCGGTTTCAATTCTTATTTTTCTATCCTCTATTGAAATTAGAAGCAAAACTCCATTATCATTATTTTTTTTACCTATTTTCCAGTCTTCAAATAATTTTACAGCAAAATTTTCTATTGTATCGCCCTCTAGACTTTGAATTATTACTACACTAATTTCATTTGTTGTTTGTTTTTCAAAATCAGATAATTTTTGCTCTAAAGATTGTTTTTCTTGTGTGGTTAATGTATTTGTATAGTCATTAACAAACCCAGTTGGATTTCCTGGGTTTTGATATGCATGTGTCTTATTAAAAATTATCAAAATAAAGATACACAAAAAATATATATTTATTTTGAAAACATTTTTTATCATAAAATATTATAATTCAACTTTTGGAGCATTTTCTGTGCCCTCTTGTGCCTCAAAATATGTTTTTTCCGAAAATCCCATCATATTTGAGATTAAATTTACGGGAAGTTTTTTTATCAGTATATTAAATGATTTTACTGTATCGTTGTATCTTTGTCTTTCTACTGCAATTCTATTTTCTGTGCCCTCTAATTGAGTCATCAGTGTTTGTACATTTTCTGCTGATTTTAATTGAGGGTAATTTTCCATTATAACTAATAATCTAGATAACGCACCGTCAAGTTGAGTGGCTGCTTGAATTTTTTGATCAGTTGTTTGTGCTCCGGAATACTGTGTTCTTGCTTCTGCGATTTTTCCAAACACTTCTTGTTCTTGTTTCATTATTCCTTTTACAGATTCAACTAAATTTGGAATTAGATCAAATCTTCTTTGATATTGACTTTCTACTTGTGCCCATTGATTAGTGACTCCTTCGTTTGCATTTACAAGTTTGTTATATGTTGTCCAAAAGAATCCCGCTACCAAGACAACAAGAATTAAAATAATTAATAGTGTTTTTTTCATTTGTTTTTTATTTATTGATTAAAATATTTATATAGTATATCAAATTTTTGAGAATTTAGAAATAAAATTTAAAATTTTTCAAATATAGATTTTTTTCTTTTTTTCTTTTTGTATAAGATGAAAAATATGATGATTATAAATATTATAATCGAACCATAAGAAATTTCTCTATAATAAGTTTTAAAAATTCCACTATTTGCTCCCAAAAAATATCCCAATAAAGCTAGAATAATATTCCATATTAAAGATCCAAGAGTTGTAAAAATTATAAAATTTCCGATGTTCATTTTTGAGAGTCCCGCTGGAATAGAAATTAATTGCCTTATTTCAAAAACTAATCTACCAATAAAAGTCGCTAATTTATCATATTTGAGAAAATAATCCTCTGCTTTTTGAATTTTATGTTCATTTATAAGAAGTAATTTTGCAATTTTTGTATTTGCTAATTTATAAATAATTGCTCGACCAAGTGTCAGTGCAAGAAAATAATTAAATAGAGCACCAATTAAACTTCCCAATGTGCCACACAAAATTACTAAATATAGGTTTAATTTTCCTTGGGCTGCTAAATATGCCGCTGGAGGAATTACAATTTCAGATGGAAATGGAATAAAAGAACTCTCAATAGCCATAAGAGCGGTGATGTTAAAATAATTTAACTGTGAGAAAATTGTTGTAAAGAATGAGGTGATGGAGTGAATCATAGTTTTATAATTTATAAATTTTTATTTACCGAGTCTTCTTTGTCTTTTGTTATATTCTAAAATTGCTTTATCTAATTCTTTTTCATCAAAATCTGGCCAATGTACTTTTGGAAAATAAAGCTCTGCATATGAAGATTGCCATAATAAAAATCCAGAAAGTCTTTTCTCACCAGATGTTCTGATCATTAAATCAGGATCTGGTAGCTCACCAGTGTCGAGATTTTTAGATATTAAATTTTCCGTGATTTCGGTTTCTTTTATTTTTTGTTTAATTATTTTTTGAATAGCTCTCTTTATATCATCTCTCCCACCATAATTAAGTGCTATTTGAATAATCATTTTTCCATTGTGTTTGGTTGTATTTATTGCACTTTTAATTTTTTTTTGAAGAGAAATTGGTAGTTTTTGTAAATCACCGATGTGTCTAATTTGAATTTCTTTTTTATGGAGTTTTTTAGTATTTTTATCTAAAAATTTTTCAAAAAGCATCATGAGGTTTTTTACTTCTTTTTCGGATCTTTTCCAGTTTTCAGTTGAAAAAGCATAGATTGTAACAATTTTGATTCCTAATTTTTGCGCATAAAGACAAATTTTTTTTACATTCATTATTCCTTTTGTATGCCCAATCAGAGTTGATAATCCTTTATTTTTTGCCCAACGGCGATTTCCATCAATTGTAATGCTAATATGATTAGGTATTTTTTTTGTTTTCATTATTTGTGATTTAATTTTAAATAATTATAATCTAATTTTTATAAATCAAAATTTATACTTGAATTTTTGAAAATAAATAAGATCCAATTAAAAATAATAAAAAAGTTATTATTAAAAGTACTATTAAATCAGTTGTGAATGTAAATTGATAGAATCCTGTAAGAGAGCCTCGTAATCCGTCAACTCCATAAGATAATGGATTTATTTTTGAAACTATTGCAATTGATTTGGGGAGCCCATTTAATGGAAAAAGTGCGCCTGATAAAAAAAAAGTTGGCATTACTAAAAAATTCATAATTAATTGAAATCCTTGCATGTCTTCTAAAACAGATGCAATAGCTGTTCCAAGTGCTGTGAATAAAACAGCGATCATAAAGATAAAAATAAATGCACCAAACAATAAAGAAAAAGAATTAATTTTAAATCCTATTAAAAGTGAAATTAAAAGAACTAAAATTCCCTGTAAAATTGAAGTTGTCGCACCTCCCAAAGTACGACCTATCATTATTTCAAATCTTGAAACTGGGGCAGCAAGCGTTTCTTTTAAAAATCCAAATTGTTTATCCCAGATAATATCCATTCCTGAAAAAATTGCAGAAAATAAAACACTCATTGCGATTACACCTGGTGCAAGGAATTGAATATAATTTCCCTCGCCAGCTTTTTGAAAAGTTGGTCCAAGACCATAACCCAGAGCAACTAAAAATAAAATTGGTTGTGAGAGAGAACCTATCATTCTAGACTTTGAACGTAAATATCTTTTTATTTGTCTTAACCAAAGTATATATATTGTATTCATATTTTTATCTTTTAATTCTTCGATTATGTCTCATTCTCATTCTATCAATACTGTTAGCAGATTCTTCTCTTAAATTATATCCGGTAAAATGTAGAAAAGCATTTTCTAATGAATTTGTATTTGCTTTTTGATTTAGTTCTTCAACAGTTCCCAGAACTATGATTTTCCCATGATCAATAATCGCCACTCTATCAGCGACTTTTTCTGCTTCTTCCATGTAATGAGCAGTAAGAAGAACTGTGATTTTTTCCTCTTTATTTAGTTTATTTATATAATCCCAGATATGATTTCTTGTTTGAGGATCTAGACCTATTGTTGGCTCATCTAGAAAGAAAATTTTTGGGTGATGTAATAATCCTCGAGCTATTTCTAATCTTCTTTTCATTCCACCAGAAAAAGTTTTTACAAGATAATTTCTTCTATCCCAAAGCTCAACAATATTTAAAAGTTTCTCTATGCGCTCTTTTCTTGTTTTTTTTGGAACTTTATAGAGAGCCCCATGAAATTCCATATTTTCGTAAGCTGTTAATTCATCATCTAAGCTATAATCTTGAAAAACTATCCCAAATGAATGTCTTACTTCATCTGATTGTTTTTCTGTGTCATATGAATTTACAATAATTTTTCCACTTGTTGGTCTTAGAAGCGTCGTTAACATTTTAATAGTTGTAGATTTTCCAGCTCCATTTGGTCCTAAAAATGCAAATATTTCACCCCCATTTACACTAAAAGAAATATCATCAACGGCTTTTATTTCTTTAAAATATTTTTTTAAATTTTTTACTTCTATTATTGTCATTTATATTTAGATTTTTTTTGTGTAACTTTAAATATTTTGATGTTTTTTTATATTATTTAATTTAAGTATATAAAAAAACATTATTAAAATCGAATAATGTTTTTGATTTCAGTTTTAAGACTATAGGAATATGGATTATCATGCTCTTATGATGTGGCGGAGAGAGAGGGATTCGAACCCCCGGAACCCGTGAAGGCTCAACAGTTTTCAAGACTGTCCCATTCAACCACTCTGGCATCTCTCCGTGTTTTATATTTAATTTATTTTTTAAAGAATTTTTATTTGGCTGGGGAGGTAGGGTTCGAACCTACGAATGTCGGCTTCAAAGGCCGATGCCTTACCACTTGGCTACTCCCCAATAAAAATGATAGACGTAAAATATTATCTCTCATTTTTTGGGAAATGTCAATATTTATTATATTTATTCAAATACTTTTTCTTGTTTGCTTCCAAATTTTTTGGCTGACTGTAGGAATTCTATAAAAAGTGGATGTGGATTTAGGGGGCGTGATTTGTATTCTGGATGACCCTGCGTCGCTATAAAAAAAGGATGAATATTGCGCGGAAGTTCTATAATTTCAACAAAAAAATCATCAGGAGATGTTCCAGAAAAAATCATGCCACTATATTCCAATTGTTTTCTGTAATCATTATTAAATTCATATCTATGTCTGTGGCGTTCTGATATTTTTAAATTTCCATCTGATAATTTTTCACCAATTCCATATTTTTGATAAATAGAGTAAGCATAGGTATTTTTTTTTACAATACAATCAAATTTACCAAGACGCATTGAAGTTCCCTCGCCTTTTATTTTTTGATATTTTTCATCCATTGGGATATCGTGAATAATTTTGTATTGCGTTTTTGGATTTAATTCTGTTGAATTTGCATTTTCAAGTCTTAAAACATTTCTTGCAAACTCTACACATGCTAATTGCATTCCAAAACACAATCCTAAATATGGGATTTTTTTCTCCCTAGCGTGTTTTATTGCCATTATTTTTCCTTCTGATCCGCGCTCACCCCAACCAATAGGGACTATAATTCCATCCATGTTTTCAGGAATTAAATTAATTCCATGTTTTTCAATATTTTCGCTATTTACAAATTTAATATTTGTTTTAAATTTATTTTTCCAAGAAGCATGTTTTATTGCCTCAATTAAAGAAGCATAAGAGTCAAGTAATTCAAAGTCGCCAGTTGCAATATATTTTCCCACAATACAAATATTTATTTCTTTATTAACTTTTTGTTTTATTGATCTATTAAATTCGCGCCACTTATTTAATTGCAATTTATTAAAATTTAATTTTAACTTTTTAAGAATTTTTGTGTCAAATAATTGTTTTTCAAATAGTAATGGTAATTCATAAATATTTTCTAAATCTGGCGCCATTATAACATTTTCGCCTTCAATTCCACATTTTAATCCAAGCAGATACCTTCTCCTTTTGTCTATTTCCATGTTTCCTCGAAGAACTAGAAAATCAGGCATTATTCCCATGGACATTAGAGTCCTTACGGACATTTGGGTTGGCATTGTTTTTGGTTCACCAAGGTGATTTGGAATTGGAACATAGGTTGCGTGAATATTTATAACATCATTTGGCATTTTTGTTTTCATAATTCTACAGGCCTCATAATATAACATGTTTTGATATTCACCGGCGGTTCCACCCAACTCTATTACAACAATATCTTTTTCTTCTCCAGCTTTTTTAATTCTTTTTATAATTTCGTCAGATACGTGGGGAATTGCCTCAACATCCTCACCGTCGTATCCAAAATTTCTTTCTCGTGTTATTACTGAATTATAAATTTGGCCCATTGTTGTAAAATTACGATGCCCCATATCTTCATTTAAAAACCTTTCATATGTGCCTAAATCCATATCAGCCTCTAATCCATCTTCACATAAAAAAGGATCCCCATGTTCTATGGGGTTAATTGTGCCCGAATCTATATTTATATAGTTTTCACACTTTAAAACACCGACTTTATATCCCCTACTTTTTAGTAATAATCCAACTGAAGCAGCTATAACACCCTTGCCTAATCCAGAAAGAACTCCACCTGATACGAAAATATATTTTACGTTTTTATTTTTTTTTGCCATTATCTTTTATAATATTAACCACTAAGAAGGGTTCATTTTTTTGTCCTAATTTTATTGCTATTTTATGTTCACCCAGTGTTTTTAAGTGATGTTCTAATTCAATTTTTAAGGGGGAAATTTCTATGTTGTGTTTTTCTTTTAAAATTTTAGATAAATCCTGTGGCGTTATTCCGCCAAATAAAATCCCCTCTTCATTTGCTTTTGCAGGAATTGTAATTTTTATTTTTGAAATTCTATTTGATAAAAGATCTAAGTTTTTTTCATGCTTTATTTCTTTCTGTTTCGCATTGTGGATTTGTTTTTCTAATTCTTTTATTTTTTTGTCATCAGCTGGTTCTGCTAATTTTTGTGGAAATAAATAATTTAAAGCATATCCATTGGATACCTCTTTTATGTCATCTTTTTTTGCTACATTTTTTACATCTTTTAAAAATATTACTTTCATATATTTCCAATTTTAATATTCTAAAATTAAGAGTTTTTAGTTATTTCAATAATTCAATTGCTTTGTCTAGTTGTGGATCTCTATCTTTATTGTAGTCATCATCAGATAATTTTATTTCAATGTCTGGTTTAATACCTTCTTTGTCTATTGCTCTATCGTATGGAGTTAGCCATTTTGCAATTGTTAGTTTAATTGAAGATCCATCTGGGAATTTTGTTAAATCTTGTACGCTTCCCTTTCCAAATGTTGTTTCTCCAATAATTGTTGCAATTTTATAATCTTGAAGTGCGCCAGCAACTATTTCTGATGCACTTGCTGATCCTTTATTTACCAAAACTACGGTTTTTTTATCCTTTAATTTTGCAAAACCAGCAGATGAATAATTTTGTGTTTTTTCTTTATTCTTTGAAGTCTCTTTTACTATTATATTATTATCTATCCAATAACTTGAGATTTTTATTGCTGTTGTCAGATATCCACCCGGATTATTTCTTAAATCTAATATTATATATTTTTTGTTTAGAGAATTATTTACAGCTTTTTCAAATAAACTCTCTGTGTCTTGATTGAAGTGAGTTATTCTAATATAGGCGACACTCCTATCGTTTAAAAGTTTATCTATTTCTGGTTTTCCAGTATTTGTTTTTATGCTTTCATAATGAATTTCATCTCTTGTAATGACTATATCTTTTTCTTTGTCGGTGCCATTTTGTATTGTAAGTGTTACTTTAGTTCCTTTTTCTCCTCTTATCATTTCTACAGCATTGTTTAGGCTTATATATGATGCATCAATCTTATCTATTGCAATAATTATATCTCCAGCCTTGAGACCAGCTTTTTCTGCAGGAGAATTTGGAAGAGGGGCTATTATTGTTAGCTTATCATCTTTTATGCCAAGTTCCGCACCAATTCCATTAAATTTACCCTCTAACTCACTGTTAAATTCTTCTGATATGTCTGGTGGTAAAAATATTGAATATGGGTCATTTAAAGATGCCACTAATCCAGACAAAGCTCCGTAAAACATTTGAGAATCTTTGGTTCCGCCAGAGTCAATATATTTTTCTCTAATTGTATCCCATGTTTTCCAAAATAATTTAAAGTCAACATTTTTTGATAAATAACTTGGAGTTTCTGCGTCTTTATTTTTTAATTCACCCTGATTATTTTTGATTATAAAATTAGAATTTTCAGATCCAGATACTCCAATTAAAAGCCCAACAAAAAAACTTATTATTATAAGAACAGCAATAAAAATTATTTTTTTTGTTTTTTTTGTCTCTGAGTTTTGATTGTGTATTATTGTTTCTTGCATTTTTTTATTCTTCTCTTTTTATGTTTGCACCTAATTTATTTAATCTTTTTTCTATGTCTTCATATCCTCTATCTATTTGTTGAATATTATCAATTTGTGTTGTTCCTTGTGCTATTAATCCCGCTATAAGCATTGCAAGTCCAGCTCTTATGTCAGGACTTTCCATTTTTTTACCAGATAGTTTAACCGGGCCATTTATTACAACTCTGTGTGGATCACATAAAACAAGTTTAGCACCCATTCTTGATAAAAAATCAGTAAAAAATAGTCTACTTTCATAAATTGTTTCATGCATCATACTCATTCCGTTTGCTTGCGTCAAAAGAACAGTATAACAGCTTTGTAAATCCGTAGGGAATCCAGGATATTCATGTGTTGTGATATCTGCATGTTTTAATTTTTTATAATCCTTTATTTGTATATGATTTTTTCCTATTTCTAAATTGACACCCATATTATGTAAAATTTTTATAGGAATATCTAGGTGATTAGGATCACATTTTGTAATTTTTATATTGCTTTTAGTGGCTATTCCAATACATAAAAAGCTCCCAGCTTCAATTCTATCTGGAATAATTGTAAATTCCGTTCCCTTTAATTTTTTAACTCCATTTATAATTATATTGTGAGTTCCTGCTCCTTTTATATCAGCGCCCATTTGATTTAACATATTTGAAAGCGCTGTTACTTCTGGTTCGCATGCTGCATTTATTATTTCAGTTTTTCCACTAGCTAAAACCGCCGCCATAATAATAGCTTCTGTTCCCGTGTGGGAAATTTTTGGAAACACATACTTACATGCTCTTATGCCACTATTTGTAAATCTATATAAACCATTTTTAATTTCAATTTTTATGTGCATGTCTTTTAGAAAATCCAAAAAGAAATCAATGGGTCTTTTTCCTATTACACAACCACCTGGATGAGGAATTTCTACAACTTTAAATCTATGAAGTAGTGGCGGAACAAACATAAGAGATGTTCTGATTTTTTTTGCCGTATCAGAATTTAATTTTTTTGGATTTAAATTTTTTGCAGTTACCGCTATTGAATCTTTACTTAATTTCTCTACTTTTGCACCCAGGTCTTTCAAAATTTCTATAGATAGGTTAACATCAATAATATTGGGTAGATTTTTTAGAACAATTCTTTCTTGAGTTAAAAGTGTTGCGGGTATTGCTTTTAGGGCATTATTCTTGGCTCCTTTTACATCAATTGAGCCGTGTAATTTTACGCCACCTTGAATAATAAATTTTGACATATTATTATTATAATTAGGTTTCTTATATCAGATATTTTACCCGAAATTTACGCCTTATGCAACTTTTTAATTTTATAATTTTTAAAATTTATGCACATTATTTTTAGAAGATTTTTGACTTATTTTGCAATAGCAATTTTTGTTATTGCATCTTCTTTTTTTGTATTTATATCTTTTGGTTACAGATATAATTTTACAAAGAATAAATTTGAAAAAACCTCTGTTTTGTATATTAAGTCATATCCAAGAGAAGCAAGTGTTTTGTTAAACGATAAAAAATACAAAAAAACAACCCCAACTCAGATAAATTATTTAAAACCAGATGTTTATAAAATTGAAGTAGGAAAAGAAAAATATCAAAACTGGGAAAAACAAATTAATATAAGAGTTGATGAAACTGTTTTTCTTGAAAATATTTCTTTATTTTTTAGTGAGCCAAAAATTACAGTAATTAAAGACGGGAATTTTCAAGAGATTTCAATATCACCAAACAAAGAAATGATATTATTTTATGATAACAACAATAAGAGTTTAAATATTTTTGATATTAAATCAAACAATATTGCAAATATTGAAAAAAATATATCTGAAATAAATTATTCTTTGTGGTCTTCTGATAATCAGAAAATACTTTTTGAATCAAATAATAAATATTTTGTTTCTTTTCCCTACTTAAATAAAGATATATTGGATTTGTCAAAACATATAAATTTTAAAATAAAAAGTTTCGCCTGGGATAAGTTTAATTCCGATATCCTTTATATAATTGATTTTTCGGATAATTTATATAAATTTGATGTTGTTAATATAAAATTAGAAAATACAGAATTGAAAAATATTTTAGCCATTAAGCCAGAAGGAGATAAAATATTTTATGTTCAAAAACAAAAAGATCACACAATTTTTACATTTTATAGAAAAAACTCCAAAGATTCTGATTTTATTGTTATCCCACATAGCAGTAATTATAAATTTTTAGAACCATATAGGGATTATTTTTGTCTCTTAGATGGTAGCTCTAATAAAATGTATTTAATGGATCCAAATCAAAAAGATTATATACTAAAAACAATTTATAATATAGATGATGTGTCTTGGGATTTATATAATAGAATTTTATTATTAGAGAATGATTTTGAAATAAGAATTTATGATATAAAAACTCAAGAAGAGAAAACTATATTAAGGTCAAGTCAAAAAATAGATACAGCTTTTTGGCATAGAAATAATAATCATGTTTTTTATAAATTAAATAATGAATTAAAGGTTTTAGAATTAGATGATAGATGGGGAAGAAATGAATTTTTAATTCAAAAAGATATGATTTCAAATAATATTTTAGCAAATAGGAGAGGAAATATAATTTATTACATCACAAAAGAAGGATTAATAAAAAATACTATTCAATAATTAGTTTGAGCCACAAGAAAATTTTTAAATAAAAAACAACGATTTTTTATAAGTCGTTGTTTTTTATAGATTAAATATATTTTTTTAATCTTTTTTGTAATAATTATTTATATCAAATGGTGCATCTTCTTCGTCATTGGCTATGCTTTTGAAAAGATTTTCTTTTTCTGGCTCTTCGGTTTTGTCTTGCGTTGGTTCATAAATTTTTTTATATTTTGAAGAAAAATCATTTATTGTGTCATTTGCCTGAGATTTCATTAGTTTCATTGTCTCTTTTACTATTTTTTCGGTTGTTTCTCTTATAATTAATTCAATATCCTCCGGAATTGATGTTTTGCTTTTTCTTGCAAGTAGGTTATTTGCCTCAAGCCATGTATCAATTGATTCTCCACCATCAGCCCACCATCCAGGTAATATATCAAATTTCATTGTGCCCTGTTGTACATAAAAATTATTAACATCTGTTATTTCTAGTTCTCCACGACCAGATGGTTTTAAATTTTTTATTACATCCCAGACTTGATTATCATATAAATATAGTCCTGTGACAGCTAAGTTTCCCATGAATTGTTTAGGTTTTTCAACAATTTCTAAAATTTTATCTCCATCAATACGAGCAATTCCATAATGTTCCGGATGTTCAACTTCTTTTAAAAATACTCTTGCACCAATTGGTGTTTTTTTAAATTCTTCTATGGCTTCAGATAAATTATCTTCAAAAATATTGTCCCCTAGTATTACAACCATTTTATCATTATCAACAAATTCTTTTGTAAGAGATAGGGCTTGGGCAATTCCACCAGCCTCTTCTTGAATTGCATAAGATAAATTAACACCAAATTCTCTTCCTGAGCCAAGTAATTCTAAGAAATGTCCTGCGTGCCCTTTTCCAGATACAATCATTATATCTTTGATTCCAGCATCACGAAGAGTTTCTATTGGATAATAAATCATAGGTCTGTCATAGACAGGAAGTAAGTGTTTGTTTGTAACTTTTGTAAGTGGAAATAATCTTGAGCCGGTTCCACCCGCTAAAATAACACCTTTTAATTTCATATTTTTTTAGTTTTTAGTAATTATTTTGCCCAGAGATAGTCATCCCTCGAAATAAGGCAATTATTAATTAGCTAAAGAATTATTTTTTAATTTAATATATCTTAAGTTAATATTTATAAATTTGCAAGTGAATTTTTAACATTTTTTACACACTTGACTTTTTTTAATTTTTGTGTAATATATAATCATATATCAATTCTAGTTTATGGAGGAAATCATGAAAGTTTATCCAGGTTTGAGTCAAACATCTCCAAGAGTTATTTGCCCTGTTTGTGGAGTTGTTTTAGATGATGGTGGTACAAAGACTCAATCCGAAACGACCGAAGTGTGTTCGGAGTGCAAAAAAAAACAAACAGAAAAAATCCCCAGGGTTAGTTTGGCCCCGGAAAGTAATAAAAACATTTAGTATTGGCGCATTGTGCGCCTTTTTTATTTTTTGTTTAAGAATCTAGGTAATCTTTTAATGCTTCTTTAAAACTACGAAGTTTTGGAAATTTTGTGTTATTTAATATAGCATTTTTTGGTCTTTTTGCTTTTGTGTGAAAATCGGAAGAGCCAATTTGATTTAGCTTTATATTTTTAATATTTTTTATTTTAAAGATTTCTTGTGCGAATTCATGTGGGGTAACAGCATCTTCGTTTGTAAGATGATAAATTCCAAAAGGATAATTTTCTTCTATTAATTGTTTTATTGCAAGACTTAAGTCTTTTGTATATGTTGGTTTAGAAATTTGATCTATGATTAAATTTAATTCATCTTTTTCAGTGGCTAATTTTAGCATTGTTTCTACAAAATTCATTCCCCTTTCTTTTCCTTTTTGAGGATTTTTTCCATAAAGCCATGAACTTCTTATTATATAAAAATTATTTAAATTTTTTTGTAATAATCTTTCTCCATCAGCTTTTGATTTTCCATAAATATTTATTGGGTTAGTCGGAGAGTCTTCATTATAACCAGATTTATTTTCCCCATCAAAAACATATTCAGTGCTTATGTGTGCTAATATACAGGAATTATTTTTACAAATTTTTGCTAGATTTAAAACCGCTTCTGTGTTTATTTTACTTACAATTTCTTCTTCATTTTCAGCTTTTTCAACATCAACAAAAGCAGCACAATTTATAATAACATCAGGATTTAGTTTAATAATTTTTTTGTTCAATTCTTCTAAATTTGTGATATCTAATTCTTCTTTGTCGGTCAAAATTAAATCATGATTGGAAAAAGCTATGGCAATATCTTTACCGAGCATGCCATCTGCACCAGTTATTAGAATTTTCATAGTATTTTATATTGTTATTTTATCAATATGAAAATATTTTTTTATTTTCTATTTATGTATTGCTCTTCGTAGTATCTTTGATAATCACCGGATTTTATTTCTCTCCACCATGATTCATTATCTTTGTACCACTGTAGGGCTTGTTTTATCCCATCTTCAAATTTTATTTTTGGTTCCCAACCAAGTTCATTTTTAATTTTTGAAAAATCAATTGCATAGCGTCTATCATGACCACGTCTATCTGGAACACGTTCTATCATTTCCTCTCCTTTTCCAAAATATTCTAATACTAAATTTGTTATCTCTAGGTTTGTTTTTTCACTATCACCTCCAACACAATATGTTTCTCCTATTTTTCCGTTGTGTAATATTGTATCAACGGCATTTGAGTGATCATCAACATGAATCCAATCTCGAATATTTAAGCCATCTCCGTATAGAGGAACTTTTTTACCCTCGATTAAATTTGTTGCGAAAAGTGGGATTAATTTTTCAGGAAATTGATATGGTCCATAGTTATTTGAACAATTTGAAATAGTAATAGGAAGTCCAAATGTATGAAAATAGGCTCTTACTAGATGATCTGATGCTGCCTTTGAAGAAGAATACGGACTTCTTGGATCATATGTTGTGTTTTCTGTGAATTTTCCTGTTGGCCCCAAGGCACCAAAAACTTCATCAGTTGAAATATGATGAAATTTTTTTATACCAAGTTCATTTGCTATGCGAAGTAATACATTTGTGCCTAGTATATTTGTTCTTATAAAGGTATCCGGATCCATAATGGATCTATCAACATGAGATTCTGCCGCAAAATGTACCACCCAATCACACCCAGTCATCGCTGTTTTTACTATTTCCTCATCACAAATATCTCCCTTTATAAAAGTGTAATTCGGATTATTTTTTAATAATTCTAGGTTTTTTAAATTTCCAGCATAAGTTAATTTATCAAGATTTATAATTTTATAATCTGGATATTTATTTAGCATATAATAAATAAAATTTGTTCCTATAAATCCAGCTCCACCAGTTACAAGTATTGTTTTTGAAGTTAATTCTTTTCTTAACTTCATCCAAATTTTTCCAAGTTCATTTCTGCCATCTTTATTCTCTCCCCAACCCCAAAAATCATCATAAGGAGAATCTTCAATTATTAATTTATGGCCAGTTTGTAAAAGTTTGTGTTTTATGTATGGATTTTGTTCTAATTTACATCTTATTATCTCCTCCATCATTTCAACTTTTATATTTTCCCAATTTTTAGGTATTTTATCTGCATTTTCCCTGGCTAATTTATAGGCATCATGAGCAGATTTTGCATTATAAATTTTTTCTACTAAATCCGGTGCTGTTTCGAAAAAATGAGAAGCCTGATATGCGTGTTCAGATGTTTGCCACAATTTTCCCCTCCACTCAAGCTGAAAACTTGAAAAATTAGAAAAAACAAAGAATTCTCTTTCATAAAATCCTATTATATTTCCAGATGTTTCAAGTAATGGGTCTCTAAATTGCATATATTTTTATTTTAAATTTTTAATAATCTCATTATAAGTTTCCCCTACTTTTGATTTTTCATTTTCATTGGCTTTCCACAATTTTAATCCGTCACCATCAAATCTTTGAACAATATGAAAATGTGTATGCATTATTTCTTGACCAGCATATTTATCATTGTTAATGTTTATATTAAAACCATCTGATTTTAATATTTTTCTGATTTTTTTTCCTAAATTTTTTGAAACTACAATCATTTTCTCAAGTATTTCATTATCAGTATTTTCTGTCATATCAAAATGTTTCTTTGGTAATACCAAAACATGACCACGTGATGTTGGATTTATATCAAGAATTGCAAAAGTAAATTCATCATCATAAATTTTATATGAAGGAATCTCACCATTTATAATTTTACAAAAAATACAATTTTTCATAATTTTATTCCCACTCAGGCTTAAATGTTTTTATAAACCATTTGGTTACTAATGTTAAAATAATTATTGTTATAAAAAATGTAAACCATTCTTTAATATAATTGGGATTAAAAAATTTATCATTTATAAATGCTAATATTAGTGATATTGCAATAGCACCCCAGTAATCTGTTGGTAAATTTAATAGCCACTTACTGTGCCAAAAAATATGATCTCCTTTAAAATCTTTGATTGTAAAATGCGGGTTTATTACAAACCATAAATAATCCCAAGTTATTATAAATATTAAAAAAATACATAATATATTTAATTCCTGAGAAATATTCCATTTTAAATTAAAGAAAAATGATAAATGAAATATTAAAAAAACAAAACTAAATATAAAAAAGTGATAACCTGTTAATTCTTTTCCGCCCATTATTTTTTTATACAATTTTGAATACCATTTATTTGGATCTGGGCGCCAGGTTGGAATGTTTTTGGCCCAACCATTACCAGCCTCAATTTGCACTTCTAATGCCGCTAAAACAACAGCCATTACAAATATATACATTGTTCTTATAATTATCACGCTCATCTTATTTGATTTTTATTTAATTAATTTTAAATGGTGAATTTTCAACCTGTTCCCATCTTATTTCATCAACTTCCTCTGTTTTGCCAGGACCTTTGTATAGTTTATCTGGTAAATTTATTGACCAAGCAGGAACATCTGAAATGCATTTATAACCATGTACTATTCCAGGAGGAACAATTACACACATTGGGTTGATTTCCCCCACCTTCATTTCAATGTATATTCCGTATGTTTCGCTATCTTTTCTGTTGTCCCAGAGGCAAAGTGAAAAGTTTCCGGGTCCAGTAAAAACAAAACAATCTGATTGAAATTTATGTTCGTGAGGACCGCGAACTATTCCAGGATTTGTTACAGAAACATAAGTCATAACAGGTTTATAAGTATCAAATTGTGAATTTTCATTTTTTGAAATTATATTTTTTATCTCATCTTCTCTGTATACCTCACAAAGCCATCCACGATCATCATGATATTTTTCTAGTTTTTTTATAATTAATCCATTAAATAATTCCATAATTTTAGAATTTATATATTATTTATTCTTGATTTTTAAGTATATAACTATAATTATTTTTAATCAATAATTGACTAAATAGTCAAAATATTATGTAATTTTTTTAATTTGTGAAACCAATGTTGTGAAAATAATTACTCCAAATAAAATTAAGAATAATTTATTGAGGTCAATATAGTTTGAAACAAGCCCGGGCTTTATAAATTCAAAAATAAAAAACACTACATAAGAAAATGTACAAAAAATTGTAAAATCTAGTAACAATATTTTTATTTTATGTGCCATATATTGGGAATTTTATTTACTAAATTATTATAATTTGTTGATATTTTTTTTAAAATTGGGTCAAGTAGTTTTTTATACGCCTCATGTTTTGAAATTTTTTCATCATTTATTAATTTTACGGAAATATTTTTTATTTTTATGAATCCTTTGTTGAATTTTAATTTAGGAGAGGAAATTATGAATTTTAAATTTCCGTTTTCTATTTTTGCATCATCTAAATCAAAATACACAGTGTTTTTATACCAATTATCTTTTGTTTTTTCAGGTATTTTATATTGAGCAATTAAATATTTTATATCATGTGATTCAGAATAATTTTCTAGATTTATTATTTCTGGATTAAAATACGTGTCTTTTGAAAATGACATAACTCCACGGGTTGAAATTTTTATATCATTTTTTGGAATAATAATTTTTGCCATTTGTGAACCATTTTCAAAATTATACCAATTGTGTTGTTTTGTAACAGATAGATTTTTTCCGTTTATAGAAATATTTTGTAGGCCATTTTTATGTGCGGTATAGAATGATAAAGTATTTCCTACAGCATAAAGCTCGGTTGTTTTAAATCCCAAATTAAAAAATTTATATGCATATTCTGGATTATCACACAAATAAACCACGTCTATTATTGAAAATAGGTTTTGCGATGTTTTAATGTTTCTTATTATATTGTCATCATTTGTTAAAAATTCTATTTTATACGCACCCTCCTTTAAATTGGGTATTAAAATTGATATATATTTTGCGTTTTCATCCGCCCCATCTGTTTTTTTATTTGGATCTTCAATCATTTTTGAATAAATTACTTTATTCATGTTGTTGTAAACTTTGATAAATATATTATCACTACCATTTGTTCTGTTTATATCATAAACTGTAAATGTAAAATCCAATGGCTCGTCTTTTATGTATGTATAAAATTTTAATTCTCCACGCAAACAATTATTTATTTCAATTTGTTTTTGGGATTTTTTATAATCTTTTATATAAAAATGTTCCCCAAGATTAAAATCATGAGCAGCAACTCCATCTAATTTTTGTAGTTTTTGATAAAAATCATCTATTGATTTAAAATTTTCGTCTTTTTGCCATAAAGTGTTTATTTCATCAGTTAGTGTGGGCCACTTTATATTATTTAATGTTTCATTATAAAGAGTGTGTATTTTATAGCTCCAACCCTCTTTATTATCCGCATATCCTAGGGAAATTGATTCCTGTTCTCCCGGATCAAATTCAATATTTACTTCAGCCCTATTAAAATTTATAGGACTTCTAACCGTGAAATAAACAGGTTCATCATTTATTTCATAGTAATTATCTTTTTTTATAGCACGGTGTTCGGGGAATATTACAGATATAAAAGGATTTTGTTTGTTTAGACTTGATACAATTTCCAATTTTCCGTCTAGAGTTAGGTCTTTTTGTATTAGATTGTATATAATAACAGAAAAAATTCCTAAAAGTATGGCATTAAAAAATATTCTAAAAATTAAAAATTTTGTATTATGTTTCATTTGTAAAATTTATTTTATATAAAAAATATTCATCACTTATAAAAACCGATTCTAATTCTATATTTTGTTTTGTATTTTTTAATTCCTTTTTATTATCAAAATAATATATAGGAATTTTTAGATCTTTAAATTTTTTTAAATTTTCATAATTGTAAATATCATAATCATATAAAAATACGACATTTCTTTCAGGGAATATAAATTTATCAGATCTATTAGTAAATATTATTGCATTATCCTCTGTTTTTGTAATAATTAATTTTTTTAAATTATAAAATTTACTAATATTTTTACTTATCATTTTTTCTCCTTCAATTTTAGAATTATAAACCATTGAATAGGAAATATTTGCAAATATTGCTATTAAAATGCCTATAATTAGCGCTGTTAATTTGTTGTTTTTTAATTTATTTATTGATATTGCTATTAGAATATTTGATAAAACAAAAAATATTAATAAGTATCTTATATAGGAACTTCCAACTGTAACAGAATTTATTATTGCCGTATCAGATATTTTCCAACTGCCGTAGTAAATAAATAAATAGCTGTTTATTAAAAACCATAAAATTATAAATCCAAACTCTTTTTTTGTAATATTTTTTCTTTTTATAAATAAAATTATAATTCCCAAAAATAATAATAAACAAAAAATCCAGTTTAATTTTAGAAAAAAATTATAGATTACATAAATGATGTTTTTAATATTTATTCCAAATGGAAAAATAATATTAATTACTCTTGTTGGTATATTTGTTTTTGTGTTTGATATTTGTGAAGAAACAACGTTTGTATCAATGTTATTGGCATAGGAAAATTCAAAATAAGATGAATTGTGTATTTTATTAAAATAAAAGACCGGAATAAATACAAAAATAAATATCAAAAAAGTTAATAGAATTTTATAATTTATTTTTACTTTATAAAAAATTAAAATAAGTATTATGCTTAATAAAACCCATAAAAATTCAGAAGTTCTGGTGATAAGTGATAGTCCAAGAAAAAATCCCCATAAGATAAAGTTTATTATTTTTTTATTTTGTATTGATAAAATTAAAAAATAATAAGAAATAATTAAAAGTGAAATAAAAAGTATATTATGCATTAAAAGTTTTGATGAAAAATACCAAAATCCAGGATTTATTAGAGTTAAAATTGAAGAAATTATAGCAATTTTTTTATCAAATAATTTCTTTATTAATAAATAAAGAAAAATTACAGCAATTATTGAAAAAATAGGAGTTAAGTATTGTATAATCCAGACCCCAAAAATTTTTGCGATTAGACCATAAATTAAAATAAGACCTATAAAACTAATTGGAATTAAATTGAAATTATTTACTGCTATACTTCTGGGGTGAATTAAATCAGAAACATTTGAAATTTCATTTGAGCTATAGCTTAATTTTCTAGATATTGAATTATTCTCAGTAAAATTTTTAATAAAAAAATAATTAGAAGTTTCATCGGGTGAATTAAAAATAGGCGGATTATAATTATTATTAATATTGAAATAATTGTAAAAACAGAAAAATAGGCCAAGTATAAATATGGCTAAAATAAGCGAAATAATCTGATATTTGCTAAAATTCATTATTTTTATTATATCATTTAAGTATATATAAAAAAAGTTAAAGTATTGTTATATTTTGTAGAAGTAAAACTTACTATTTCTGAAATTTATAGTTTTTTCTAATTTGATATTTGGTATTGAAAATCTGTAGCTAATAATCAATGTATTAATTTTACATTCATTTTTTAATTTTTGACTTAATTTTTCCATTACATCTGGTATGAGATAACAATAAATTATGTCTGCATCTTGTAAATTAGTTTTCAGAAAATTTTCACAAACAATTTTTATTTTACTTTTAATGAGCTTAAGTTTTATTTTCGTAAGTAGATATGGTAGAAATGAATATTCTATGCCAATATATTTTGAATTAGGCAGAATTTTCTCAGCCATTATTAAAAATTTGGCAAATCCACACCCAAGTTCATAAATATTATAGATTTGATTTTTTTCTATTTCCCCTAGTATTTTTTTAATAAAAATTTTATTTGTCGAAAAAAGTGGAGCATATCCACGAAATAAAATATTAAAAAATTGAATAACAGAGAATACAAGCAAAATAAAAACTATTATTAATATTGGTATTGTTAAAATCATAATGTAAAATTATATTTATATATTCTCATTTTTTTAATTAAAAGTAAATATGAGAATTTATTTAAATATGCTATTTTTTGTGTTAAAATAATTGTATCATGACAATCAATTGGAAAACGTATTATATAATTTGTGTTGTGCTGCTTTTAGCCCTAATTTTTAATTTTTTTTATTTCCAGGGTCAAATTTCATCAATTATAATAGGGGTTTTATATTTTTTGTTTTTTGGGTTATTTTTCGGACATTTATTTTTTAGAAAATACAATATACTATCAAAGCTTGTTTTTGGTATAATACTTCTTGTTTCATATATAATGATTTTGGGAGGTATTTTTTATTATTTATGGGGAATTTATAATATTTCAATAGTAATTATTTGTGTTCTCGCCCCTTTATTTTTAGGGTTTTCTCTGATTCACCACCCACTAAAAATCAAGTTTAATATTAAAAAACCAACATATTTATTAATTGTTAAAATAGTACTAGCTATAATTTATTTGATTTTGTTTTATTTTCAAATTAAATATTTATATTCAAAGGGTACAAGTGATTCAATAAATACTCCCTGGAAAATTATTTCTAGTAATTTTTTTATATCCTATTTTATAGGAACAGTTGTTTTATTTTTGCTTTTTTTGGTTAGTAAACAAAGAATTTTTTTAATATTTGCAAGTATTCATTATTTTTTGTCTTTTTCTGTTATTTTATTTATTTATAAGCTTGGTTTTGGTTATGATCCTTATTTACATCAAGCATCTGAAAAAATGATTTTTAATAATGGAATCTTTTTACCAAAACCTTTTTATTATATAGGTCAGTATAGTTTAGTCGTGTTTTTATCAAAGATTTTTATGTTTCCCGTTCAATTTTTTGATAAAATTTTACTTCCACTGCTATCCTCAATTTTTTTACCAATAGTTGTGTTTCAATCACTTAAAGACAATTTAAATATAAATAAAAAAGTAATTTTTTCTTGTGTTTTGATATTTTTAATTATTCCTTTTTCAAATTTTACCTATACTACCCCCCAAGCACTCGCCAATTTACTTACAATAGTTTTGATATTTTTATCAATTTCTTATGTTAATAGAAAATTATTTAGTATTATACCTCTTTTTATAATTGCAATTTCAATTTGTTTTATTCATCCAATAAGTGGTTTGCCGGCTCTCATTTTTGTGTTTTTACTTATGGTTTTATATGAATTAAAAATTCATACATTTATAAGGTTTGTTTTGGGGACTCTAACTTATTTTATGTCAAGTATTTCGCTTCCTCTATCATTTTGGATTTATAATAAACTAAATAATTTAGATTTTTCCAAAATAGAACAATTATCGTCCGCTAATTTATTAAAAAATCTAATTCCCCAAAATTTATTTTATACTCGTTTTGTGGGTGTTTTTGATTTTATTTATTTTTATTTTAATAATATAAATTTTTTTGTAATAGTTATTTCAATAATAGGGCTTATATTCGTTTTATATTATAGACAACTAAAAAAATATTTTATTTATATAATAATGTTTTCAATTCTTTTAATAAATTATTTAATTGTGATTCGGTTTATTAAATTTCCATTCCTATCTGTTTTTGCAACAAGAATTTTTGATTTAAGTTTTTATTTTCTTTTACCATTTTTTATTTTAGGTGTGGTTTGCATGTTTAATACTTTAATTTTAAATAAAAGTATTTTAAAAATTTTTGTAATTGTGTTTTTTTCTTTTCTTCTAACAATCTCATTTTATTTGAGTTATCCTCGTTCCGATAAATATGAAAATTTTAAGGGTTACAGTGTTTCAAGTACGCATTATAAAATAGTTGATTATATTGAGAAAAATTTTGAAAAAAGTAATTATATTGTACTTGCCGATCAAAGCGTTGGTGCTGCCCTAATAGATAGTTATGGATTTAAAAAATATTTTAAAGAAGAGTTTTATTATTCTCTTCCTACGAATATAAAAGGAAATATATATTCTGATTTTATACAAATGACAAAAGAAGAATCCTATAAATTATATACAGTAAAAAATGTAGCTGATAAAACGGGTGCTACATTAGTAATATTCGTTCTAAATAATTACTGGGATTATACTGATAAGTTATTAGAAGAACATAAAAAACTTGCTCATCAGTGGGTTGAAATTGATAATGGAAGAGCTTATATTTTTGAGTATATTCCTAATTTAAAAAATTAGGATTTATAAAAATCCAATAAACTCTTTATATAACTTGATATTTCAAATTCTTTTGCTTTTTCAATACATTTTTCTTTCATATTTTCTATGACATTTTTATTCTCATATAAATATTCAAGTTTTTGTTTTAAGTCTTTTTCGTCTCCAGTATTAAATAAATATCCATTTTCCTCATTTATTATTATTTCTGGAATTCCACCAATTCTTGAGGCAATAACAGGAATCCCACTTTTCATTGCCTCGTAAATCACCATTGGAGAATTCTCAAAACATAGTGATGGAACTATAAGTAAGTCAGTATCTTCAAATAATTTTTTTTCTATATCCCAATCAAATTCTCCTTCAAAAGATACATTACTTATTATTTGAGAAATATTTTTAATTTTTTCCGACAAGGATCCTCTTCCTGCAATTTTTAAAGTAAATTTATTTTGATCTAATTTTTTAAATACACGTATAAGCATATTAATTCCCTTTTGTTCTTCAAGCATTCCCAAATAAAGACATCTTAATTCGTTTGATTTATTAGTTTTAATTTTTTCTGTCATTATAAGAGGATTATAAATTATTTTTGTGTCTGCAATTGGGAAGAATCCTCTTTTTAGATGTAGTTTTAGTAGAATTTCAGATGGAGAAACAATTTTTTTGACTCCCCTAAATAAATTTTTTGTAAAAATTGTATATATTTTATTTTTTATAGAATCAATTTTTGCATTTGGTAATAAAACACCCGATGGTTCTATTAATTGAATGTCATGAATAGTGTGAATGTGCTTCAAGTCTAGTATATTTATAGCACGTAAAATATTATAACCAAGACCTAAAATTCCATGAGATAAAACCAAATCAGGTTTTTCTTTTTCTAAAATAGAATAAACAGCATTAAATGAATATTTATTATGAAATTGATTTATTCTCCATAATAATCTTTTTATAAAACTTTGATTATTTATATCTTGAAAAGAAAAATATTTTTCAAACCCTATTCTATATATTTTAATGTTATCTAATTTTTCTTCGGTTGTTGTTTTAAATTCCCCACCACAAGTAATAACAAAAATTTCATGATTTAATTTTTGTAATTGGTTTGTTATTAATTCAACAACAGATTCTGCACCTCCGCGACGATCTGGATAAAAAAGATGATTAATTATACAAATTTTCATAAATGGAGTTTAATTTTTTTGTTAAATATAGTTCATTAAAATTTTCTTCCACTCTTTTTCTAGAATTTTTTGAAAATTCTAATAAATTGCTATTAAATAATTTTTCTATTTTATCTTTTAAGTCTTTGTAGTCGCCGGTTTTAAACAAAAATCCAGTTTGACCGTTAACGGGGATAGTCCTTACCCCAGGTAAATCAGAATAAATTATTGGTTTTGAGCTTGCCATTGCTTCAATTTGTACAATTCCAAAAGCTTCACTTCTTGTAAGTGAGGGAAAGATAAAACAGTCACAACTAGAGTAATATTTTTTTAATTCCTGATTATCTAAAGAGCCAAGAAATACTAATTTATCTGAAATATTTAATTTTTTTGCTAAATTTTCATAGTGATTTTTTAGGTCTCCATCTCCAATAATCATAGCAAAATAACTATTATCTAATTCTTTAAGTGTTTTTAATAATACTTCTAAACCCTTAAAATAATGTGGTTTGTCTAGACCACCAACAAAAAGTAATGTTTTTTTGTTTTCCAAATTATATTTTTTTATAATTTCTAGATCTTCTTCTTGTATTGGAAATTCGTCTAAATTTATTCCAAAGGGAAATTCAACTATTTTTGATTCAAATTTTTTAAATAATTTTGGTGAATAATTTTTAAAATAATCAAATGTGCTTACCAGTATTGTATCAGAATTTTTAAATATGATTGGAGTTATAATTTTATCATAAAGAGTAAAAATGATTTTTTTGATTCCAGTTGATTCGGGAATCATGTGCCAGAATAGAACTATTTTTTTATGTTTAATTTTTGCTAAAAGAATCGAAAAACAAGCTGTTCCATAAAATGGAAAATGCAAGTGAATAATGTCTGAGTCTTTTATGTATTTATATGTATTGATGTAGCCAGAATTTCCAAATTCAAATAGCGGTTTAATTCTTTTAATTTTTAAATTATCTATTGTCTCATCTTTTTTTGCTTCGGAATTTTTATATTTAGGAGTTAAAATGATTATTTCATGATTAAAAAATTTTCCCATTTTTGCTTGAGATAGACAAGCATTTCCAATTCCGCTTTTATAGGGGGGAAAAGCACACGTTATGTGACAAATTTTTAATTTCATTTTTAATTATTTCTTTTTAAATGTTTTTACTACTTCATCAAAATTAACATAATCCCCGTTTTCCCATAAATAATCATATTTATCGTCTTTTAATAAATACGCTATACTTTTCCCATTATTTTTATATACAGCTCCACTTAAATTGTTTATTGTTGTGCCTTCTTCTAAATATGAAATATAGCTTTGGTCAAGAAATTTTTCAGTTTCTTTTGGTAAAAAAGTAAGCGACATTAATTCTTTGTCATTTTCTTTAATTACATATTTATCTTCTAATCCGTTAATTTTCCCGGTGCTTGATTTTTCTACTTTTTGATTTTGTGAGATCATAAATTCATAATCAGCATTTTCAAAGGAAAAATTATAATTTGTATCTATTGTTGCTATATTTTCTGTGTTTTTTTGATCTTCTGTCTTTGGATTGGTGCTAATTTTTGTGTATAAATTTAATCCTAGTTTTGCAATAAAAGCTAGGACAATTATCACAAATAAAATTATTAATGTTTTGTTTTTCATTACCATTTTATAATTAATTTTATTAGATTATAATAAATAGTCATAATTGGATTTCCAATATATTTTAAAATAGGATTATTTATTTCTTGAAAATCAATGATTGGAGTAAATTTTTTTATCATATCGATATCAGAAACAGTTCGCATTGATTGTATTTTTTGTCTCGATTTTTTTAAATATGACCAATTTTTTGGATTTAAAAAATATAAATAACTTTGTAATTTATATTTTAACCACTTATTTTTCAGTGAAAATATTAAAATAGCAAATTCCATAATTATCATCATGGGTAAAAGAAGAATTTTTGTTGCTGTTTTGTAATATTTATGAAAAATTATCAATCTATTTCTTTCTGTGTAATACATTCTTTTACCAGATCCACCAAATTTATATTTGTGATAAATTATAGCATCTGGGTTGATCATGTTTTTGTATCCCAAAATTTGCGTTTTTAATCCTAAATCTAAATCTTCTAAATCAAAAAACATTTCATCATCAAAAAGTCCTATTTTTTCAATTAATTTTAATCTTGTTATAACACAAGCACCAGAGCAATAATTTATTTCTTTAAATTTGATTTGTCCCGTATCCATAATTCCATTTAATGTGCTATATCCAAATCCTAAATAACTAATTTTATTTCCAGCTGTATTAATTTTATCTGTTTCAGGGTGAAGTATTATTTTGGGTTGTAAACAGCCTATTTCTGGGTGCTTTTCCATTGTTTCTACTAGTATATTTAACCAATCAGGCGTTACAATTACATCTTGATTTAATATCAGTATATAGTCATAATTATTTTCCATTGCCCAATTTGTTCCACAGTTATTTCCACCGGTGTAGCCTAAATTATTCTGATTTTCTATAAATTTTGCAAAAGGCATTTTTTCTTTAGCATAATTTAGAGATTCATCGCTTGAGTTGTTGTCAACAAAAATAAGTTTCCATAAATCAGCAGGATATTTTGTTAATTTCAGGGAATCAAAAAGATCTGGCATGTATTTCATGCCATTGTAATTTACAACTATTACGGCAACTTTTTTATCCATAAAATTTATTTCAAATTTTTAATTTTGATTTATTTTTTTAATTAACTATTTTTAATTATTTTTGTCTAATTTTCTATTATCTTGTGCGTTGTCTATGGCAATTTTTCTAATAATTTTTGTTATATTCGTTTCTATTTTTTCAATATGAGCATAAATTCTAAATAATTGATAAAAAATTACTATTATTGATATGTAGATTATAAAATCAGATCCACGACCTATGCCAAATTGATTTGCAAGTCGTGTTGTAAGTTCAGGTTGCCAAAAAACAATTCCAATGGCTATCCAAATTAAGAACCAAAATAAAAATCCAGTTAAAGAAATTTGAGATTTTTTAAATTGTTTAATAAGCGTTAGAACTGCAAAAATCAAAAATAATGTTGTTATTATTTTCAGTATTATCATTTTAGTATTTTTTTAAGAATTAAATCTTTGAATATTGTAACTCCTCCAGAAAAATTTTGACCAAACCTATTATATATTACCGTCATTGGGACCTCTTTGATTTTTAATTTATATTTAAATGCTTTATGTAGTATTTCGCTACAATGAGCTTTTCTGTCGTGTTCTATTTGTATTTTTTGTGCAGTATCGCGTGTCATTGCGCGGAATCCACTTTGCGGATCTGTGGTTTTAATTTTAAGCACTACTCTATTTACAATTCTCCCAATTGGAAATAAGATATTCTTTTTTACCCACGGCATTTTTGATTTTTTACTCATAAATCTAGATCCAAAAACAATATCATAATTCTCATTTATTATTGGATTGATTATTTCTTGTATTTCATCTACTAAAAATTGTCCATCAGCATCAAAATGAACTATAATATCAGCACCATTATTAAGAGCATAATCATTTCCTGTTTGTAAACTTGCCCCTTGGTCTCTGTTAATAATGTGTTTTAATAATACAACAGAATGTTTACTAACGATTTCAGAGGTTTTATCCGTTGATTCATCATCAACAACAACAATATTTTCATATTTTTTTGTAAGTTCTTCTAAAATAGGAGAAATATTTTTTTCCTCATTCCACGCAGGTATTATTATAAAAATTTTTTTATCCATATTTAATTATTTTATATAATAGCGTTATGTTTTTATTCAATCACACTTCCCTCTGTATAATCACCAAAAAAAGCTTCATCTAGATCATATACCAATGTATTCCATGTTGTTCCAAATAATCTTCTTGCTGTCTTTTCTGTTTTAATCCAATGTATTAGACCATTATCATCATCTACTAGATATACTTTAGGAACAGACGGTACTTTAAATAGTGTTCCTTTTTTAAAGGTAACATTCTTACCTAGTTTATACATTGAAAAATCAATATCTTCTTTATTATCTACAAAACTAAAGTCTTTATTAAAATATGAATACCATATTGCTTCATTTGGATAGCTGTGTCTTGTATTATCTTTACTTATGAAATATACAGTTGAAATATTATTTGTTTTAATAAATGAACCATTTGTAAAGTAGCTATCTCCTGATGTTTGATTGTTGTTGTTATTT